>Ga0210402_10005085_pt1 | contig 11845 bp, 11 predicted proteins | sample IncBWC7MmetaG_FD_161055 | JGI IMG/M metagenome (GOLD analysis project Ga0210402, IMG submission 161055) | Forest soil microbial communities from Barre Woods Harvard Forest LTER site, Petersham, Massachusetts, United States - Inc-BW-C-7-M | ecosystem: Environmental > Terrestrial > Soil >... | reverse complement strand
ATGGTCAGCGCTGTGGCCCCGCCTCCACCGAAGCCGACGGCTCCTACGCGCGTCAAGCAGGGCGGTAACGTGACGGCGGCGGCGATCATTACGCAGACGCGCCCGCTCTATCCGCCTCTGGCGCGGCAAGCCCGCATTCAAGGCAACGTCGTCCTTCACGCGATCATCGACAAGGACGGCAAGGTTGCCCAACTCGAAGTGATTTCCGGTCACCCGCTTCTGGTGCAGGCCGCTTTGGACGCCGTGAAACAGTGGCGCTACAAGCCGACGCAGCTGAACGGCGACCCGGTCGAAGTCGACACGACGATTACAGTTACGTTCACGATGGGTGGTTAGGTTTTGTGCAGGACGGCAGCCTGGGGATCGGTCTTCATCTATTGAAGCCCGCGAATTGAGGCCGCCAATCAGGGAGTCGGCCGGGACCGGTAACGCCGGTTCCGGCCTGCATGTCTTAAACGAAATAAAAAGGAGCGAATCAAATGCTTAGTTCTCTAGCCGTTTGGGCAATGAATATGGTCGTCCTGCAGGGTCAATGGGACCTCAGAGCCATGTGGGGCAGCATGAGTATCATCGCGAAAGTTGTGGTCGGAATTTTGTTTCTTCTGTCCGCATGGTCGCTCGGCGTCATGATCGATCGTGTTCTGATGTACAGCGCGGCGCGCAAACAGTCCCGCGTTTTCGTTCAGCAAGTCGCCGGCGCCCTGCGCGAAGGCAAACTCGACGAAGCCATCTCCATCGCCGAGCGCAACAAGAAGAGCCACATCGCCAAGGTCGTCGCCACCGGGCTCTCCGAATTCCAATCCGCTTCCTCGCAGGTTGCTGACGCGGAAGTGATCGAAGCCGCCAAGCGCGGCCTGGATCGCTCCGTCGCCATCGTGCACGCCGAAATGAAGCGCGGCCTTTCCGGCCTCGCCACCATCGGCTCGACCGCGCCGTTCGTCGGACTGTTCGGCACCGTGGTCGGCATCATCAACGCGTTCAAAGGAATTGAAACCACAAAGGCCACCGGGTTGTCGGCAGTCGCGGGCGGAATTTCCGAAGCCCTCGTCACCACCGCTCTTGGCTTGCTCGTGGCCGTGCCTGCCGTGTGGGCGTATAACTACTTCACCAACAAGGTCGAAGCGTTCGACGTCGAAATGGACAACTCCTCGATGGAACTGGTGAACTACTTCATTACGCGCCGCGCAGGCGGAAAGAAGTAACCGATGTCATACAAGCCAAGCGTCGGCCCGCAAATGGCCGCGCCGAACGTGATTCCGATGGCGGACATCATGCTGGTGCTGTTGATCATCTTCATGGTGGTCACGCCCATGCTCTCCAAGGGCTTGTCGGTGGAGTTGGCGAAAGTCCAAAATCCATCCGACATGCCCGATGCCGATAAGGATGACGCGGTTATCGTCGGCATCTCCGCCAGCGGGGACGTCTATCTTGGCAGCGCCAAGTCGGACGTCTCGCAAATCGCCGATCAGGTTCGGGACCGCATTTCCAACAAGTTGGACAAGACCGTGTTCGTCAAAAGCGACGGTCGCGCCAAGTATGGCGACGTGGTCAAGGTTGTGGATGAGATTCGCTCCGCGGGCGTCGATAACGTCGGCTTGATTACCGATCGGGCCGAGAACAGTCGCCGGACCGCTCCACCGCCGCCAGCCGGATAATCAACGCTGGGAAGCGAGGCGAATACCCCGCTTCCCGGTTTCGTTTTTGCAACACATCCGTCCCGGTGATTGCACCGGGACGCGGAGCAAGAATTAGGAGCCACGACAATGGGAATGGACGTTGGAGGAAAACAGGGCGGGGCGATGGCGACGATGAACGTCGTCCCGCTGATCGATATTCTCCTGGTGCTGATCATCATCTTCATGGTGATCACGCCGCTCACGCCAAAGGGCCTGGACGCGCTGGTGCCGCAGCCCGCGCCGCCCAACCAGAAGCAGCAGCAGGACATCACGCAGAAGACCATCGTCGTTCAAATTCTCGACACCGGGAAATTGAAGATCAACGATGAGGACGCCACCTGGGATTCGCTCGGGCCGCGCCTCACCGACGTTTTCAAGGAGCGCGCCGAGAAAGTTGCCTTCGTCAAGGGTGATGACGCAGTGCGATTTGCCGACGTGGCCAGAGCGATCGACGTCATGCGCGGTTCCGGGATCGACAAGGTTGGATTGATTACCGCCAACCTCGAAGCCGGGAAGTAATTTACGGCCGGTGACCGGCCCGGCCTGCTCTCGGGAAGTGCCGGTTTTATTTGCCCTCAAATAATAATAATGTTGCTTTGATCCAGGGCCTTGCTGGTGTAGAGTGTGCGGCTGTGGCGTGTGCCTTCAAGGTTTTGGATGGTTCTGGAAATCGGTTGCGTGCTCTTCATGGAGCCAACCAGAATGACGATGGCCTTTTTGTGCATCGTGGGACGACCGGAACAAGCGTAAGAAACTTCATTGCCCTCTCGGGGGAATACAAAATATTCGCGGGGACGGATAGTTTGCCATGAATCCTTTTGCGCATTTTCGGCACTCCAAAAATACAAATTCCATGGCGTTGTTTGCCGTCGCCATGATTGCGGTCGGTTTTGGCGCGTCGGGTTGCGCCAAGCTGAAGGCCCGCGACGAACTGAACAAAGGCGTCGCCGCCTATCGCGATGGCAAGTATGACCAGGCCATCGAGTTCTTCAAGGACGCCAAGGAAAACGATCCGACTCTGACCAACGCCCGCCTGTATCTCGCCACGGCTTACGCGACGCAGTACATTCCCGGCGCGCCGTCGGATGAAAACATCCGCATGGGCCAGGCGGCGGTAAAGGAATTTCAGGACGTGCTCTCCGCGGATGCCAACAACATCTCGGCCATCGATGGCATCGGTTCCATCCTCTTCAACATGGCGGGCACACCGTATACGCGCGAGCGCTTCGAAGAATCCAAGACCTACCACATGAAGCACATCATGCTGAAGCCGGAAGATCCCGAGCCGTACTATTGGGTCGGCGTCATCGACTGGACGCTTACCTACCGGTCGAACCTTGAGACACGCGGCGCGTGGCGCCTTTCGCACCCGGGCAAGCCGCTCAAGGATGACGACCCGATGCCGCCCGATGTTCGTCCCGCCTACATCAAGGATAACGGCATGTTGATCGATGAGGGCATCGACAATCTCAAGAAGGCCCTCGAGCTGCGACCCGATTACGACGATGCCATGGCTTACCTGAACCTGCTCCTTCGCCGCAAGGCTGACGAGGCCGCCACTCCCGATGAGCGCGCGTCCTTGCTGAAGCAGGCGGACGATCTGGTCGAGAAGGCCAAGGAAATCAAGCAGAAGAAAATGGAAGCGCCGGCCAAGCCCTAGCGCTTGCCGGGTTGCATCATTCCAGGTTAGCAAGCGAGGCGGCCCGGCAACGGGCCGCTTCTTTTTTTAGTGATCTGCCTGACTTTAAGAGAAGAAGCTTTTCGACTTGATGAAAAAAATCGTCATGCACGCAATAGCGAAGTAGCGAACCCGCGAATGAAGCACCCCACTTGCCCATTTGATGGGCTGACTTCTCGCACTGCGATCGCAGGTCCGAGGAATTTCCGCGCCGCCGGCAAGCTTGCTTTCCCGCGGCGCATTGCGTTTTGGAAGAATCGGCCCCGTTGATTTGACAGGCGTGCAATCAGTCGCCGGTGGCAGCGCGGAAGTCAGCGGGGTATTGAAAAACGGCGCGCCGTCGAAGTTAAACAGGTCCACACGCTGGTTGGCGCGCTGCTCCCGCTTGCTGAGGTGTTATGTCGGAGCCACCCTGGCTATCTAGGGTGAATGCTGTAGTGGGGAATGCGGGTAGCCTTTAGGATTTGGGCACACGCATTCAATTATTTGATTGAAATTATTGAATTGAGACCGTGAAGAAAACCGCAAGATCGGATACACGTGTTTAGATCGCCGTGTGATAACTTATCACGTGCTTGCATGCACAAAGGCCGCACAGTGCGAGTACTGCAGAGTGTTCACGCCGCCCATACGAGTTGTTCCGAACGGCGCCATCCCAAGCCATGTTGGCGCCTTACCGTTTGCGGAGAAGCGGACATGAGATGCAATCGTTGGCAGGTGCTGTAGGCAGTTACCTCTTCGCTCTCGGCCTGCTTTCTTTGTAGAGCGGAACACAGGGGGCCCGGATGTCAGACCTGGTGAGGTTTTTTCCTGAAGAGGAGTTGCGACGCAAGCTAGCTTACTCCGCAAGAATAATTCCGCAAGATTCGACACATGCCCGCAAGGGACCTTCAGGCCGCCTGGACATAACCAAAACACTGCCGTCCGGAGCCGGGGGCAAGATTACCATTCAAAATGCCGGTTTGCCGGCCGTGCGCCTGAAGCGCGTCCTTGCTTACATCGATTCGCACCTCGACCAAAATATTACTCTCGCCGAATTGGCGCGGAACTCCAAATTGAGCCTCTACTATTTCGCCACTCTTTTCCGGAGAAGCACGGGTTTCAGCCCTCATCGATACATTCTTCACCGGCGCGTCATTCGCGCGCGCGAACTCCTGCGCAACACGAGCCTCAGTGTGCTGGACGTGAGCCTCGACCTGGGCTTCCAGCACCAAAATAATTTTGCGCGCGCGTTCCGGCGCATTACGGGCATGACGCCAACTTATTTCCGGCGCAGCAAACCTGTGGAAAAGTAAATCGGGAGATGGCGGAAGGCCGGGCCATGCGTTTGCTGTCCGGCTGGAATGTGGATTACAGAACCGGCGAAAAATGGGGAGGTGCATCGTGATCAGTCGAGAGGAGAATACGCGGAGCCAGAAATTGCCGTACTCCACTCCGCGTCTCATCCCCTACTCCCTCGGCGAACTTGCCGCTCTGGTTGGCAAAAGCAATGTGCACGAAGGGCGGCCGGTTACACCCCATTCATCAGGGCCCGGCATTCTGCCGCCGCCGATGCTTATCGAGGGATTTGAAGGCGATGTGGAAGATCTGATCACGGGCCTATCCTCCATCGGACGTCGTTCAAAAATAAGCTCGGAATCTGCGGCGCGAACATCCGAAACAATGCGTGAAAAAAGCGACGGGCCGCTGGAAGGCGGAATCTGCATTTTGTTGGTGGACATGCGGCGCCGCTTTGCAGGATCTCGCCAACCGCTCACCCGAATGGAAGTAGACTCGGATGCAAATGGAACCCTCACTTTGATTTTGACCGATTCAGGCGAGGATTTCGTGGCGAGCGGCGAAATACGCCGCGCCGATCGATGGCAGTTCAGGGGCCCGATTGTGCCGGAGGGCCTCGCAGCTTTGATCAAATCGGTTTTTCAAATTTGTGCCACGCCGCGGGAACAGCAGGCAAGGCCAGGGTCAACCCTGACCATGAACAGCTCGAGCGTCTCGGCGGTCGCTTGTGCAGAGAGAGAGTAATTCCTATGGGTATATTCTCAAGGTGGACATCCACGGTACACGGCGTGACTGGGCGTCTGGATGACTTGGACAACGAGCGTGTAGCCAAGGCCATGCGCGATGTGCGGGCCGGGTCGGCATCGCTCGCGCAATTCCTGAAGGAACGGCAGCTCATGCCGGCGAACGATACGTTTGCCATGGAGAGAGGCCGGGAACGCGTCGAAAGGTCAGGCCTCCTGCGCATGATGCAGGAAACCTGCGCGGCCATTAACGAACTGGCGGGAAGGACCGTTGTGGACGTCCATACTTTCCTTCCGCCGGAGCCGATCCTGGCGTGTTTCATCTTTGTGGAAGATGGAACCGAATATTTAATCCGGCTGGAGCTGCAGGAAGCGACTCCCACGCTGGTCTTCGCCGAACGGCGCTGGCGCGACACCGTCACCAATGACTTTGTGCGTTGGGCCTATCGCCTCGCCGAAATCGAGCCGATCACCGTCAACGTCAAACTGATTCACGAGATTCACGACGACCGCATTTCCGCCGAACAGGTTCGGGAGTGGTTCTTCTATCTCATTTCAGGCCTGAACCGTTCGCACGCCCCCTCCTTCCGGCAAGCATCGAGTTAACTCGGCCGGTTTCCACGGCAATCGAGCCTGGGTGAATTTGGGTTTTGCAGAGGCTGCCCGTTCTTTGGGCGGGCAGCGTTTCGTTTCCTCATTTCTCCTTCGGGGCATACCCGGAACTCTTTTCTCCCCTGGGGCATCAAATAGACATAAAATACAAGGACATGTCCTCACTGGAAAAGCCCGTAGGACTCACTTCGCTGGTCGGCGTTGGCGCCAAGACCGAGCGCACCACCAAGGCCCTCCAGGTGCGCTTCCTCGAGCTGGTCGAAAAGGTGCGGCAAACGCGGCCGGCGAGCGACATTGAGCTTCTAAGGCGGGCCTTTGATTTTGCCGCCGAGCAGCACCGCACCCAGTTGCGCAAATCAGGCGACCCCTACCTTTCGCATCCCCTGGAAGTCGCGCACATCCTGGCGGACATGAAGCTGGACATCATCACGCTCTGCGCGGCGCTGTTGCACGACGTGGTCGAGGACACGCGCGTTTCCACGCAGCGGATCGCCGAGCGCTTCGGCCCGGACATTGCCACACTCGTCGAAGGGGTCACCAAAATCAACCGGCTGGACCTGCTGGCTCCCGAAGCGCGCCAGGCCGAAAACGTCAGGAAGATGCTGCTGGCCATGGTGAACGACGTGCGTGTCGTCGTGGTGAAGCTGGCCGACCGGCTGCACAACATGCGCACGCTCAGCTTCCTTTCCCCTGAAAAACAGCAGCGCATCGCCCGCGAGACGCTTGATATTTATTCTCCGATTGCGCATCGCCTGGGAATGGGTTTGATCCGAGGGGAGCTGGAAGACATTGCCTTCAGCTATCTTGAACCCGAGGCTTACCAGCAACTGCAGAATACCGTCGTCGCCAAGCGAAAAGAATTTGAGACGTTTCTCGGCGATCTGAAGGACACGATTCGCAAGCGGCTGGACGAAAACGGCATATCCGCCGAAGTCGACGGCCGCGTGAAGCGGCTCTATTCCATTCACCAAAAAAGTTTGCGGCAGCACCGCACGGTCGATCAAATTTACGACCTGCTGGCCGTGCGCGTCATCACCGACACGATACGCAATTGCTACGCGGCGCTCGGCGTAATCCATCAGGTGTGGCGGCCCGTTCCAGGCCGCTTCAAGGATTACATTGCCATGCCCCGGCCAAACCTCTACCAGTCGCTGCACACGACGGTAATTTATTCGGGGCAGACGTTTGAAGTTCAGATCCGCACCCAGGAAATGCACCGTATCGCCGAACAAGGCGTCGCCGCGCACTGGCGCTATAAAGACGGCAAAGACGTCTCTGACGCCGACGATCAGCGCATCTTGTGGATGCGGCAGCTGATCGAATGGGTCAAGGAAATGCAGGAGCCGTCGGAGTTCATGGCCACGCTGAAGGTGGACCTGTATCCCGAGGAAGTGTACGCGTTCACGCCCAAGGGAAAAGTGCTCGCGCTTCCGCGAGGCGCGACTCCCGTGGATTTCGCGTATGCCGTACACACGGAAGTCGGCAATCAATGCATCGGCGCAAAAGTGAACGGTCAAATTGTCCCCTTGCGGCACAGTCTCGCGAACGGCGACGTAGTCGAAGTCCTGACGCAGAAGGGCCACGTCCCCAGCCGCGACTGGCTGAATTTTGTGCGCACTTCGCGCGCGCGCAGCAAGGTTCGGCACCACATCAATTCCATCGAGCGCAGCCAGGCCACCGAAGTGGGCCGGCGCTTGCTCGAGCGCGAAGCGCGGCAAGTGGGCCGCAGTTTGAAGAAAATTCCGGAGGCCGAGTTGCTGCGCGTTGCCACCGAATATGGCTGCGCCAAGCTCGAGGATTTGTTCGCGGATTTGGGCTACGGGAAATTCTCGGCGCGGCAGATCATTTCCAACGCGCTGGGCGAACCGCTAGCCCCGGCCAAGCCCGAGGGAACGAAGGAAGACCCCTCCGCGCGCCTCGTCTCCACCGTCAAGCGAATGCTGCGCGTGGGAGACGCGACGCTGCAAGTTGGCGGGCAGAGCGATCTGATGGTCTTCCGCGCAAAGTGCTGCAATCCGATCCCCGGAGACGAGATCGTCGGATACGTGACGCGAGGCCGCGGTGTCGCGGTGCACTCCAAACTGTGCCCGAATGTCCAGAATCTGCTCTATCAGGTAGAACGCCGCATCGACGTCGAATGGGGCGGCGCAACCGGGTCCACTTATCCCGTCACTTTGCTGATCCGCGCGCAGGACCGGCCCGGCATGCTCGCCGACATCACCACCGTCATCAGCGAAACGGGCTCGAACATTCGCACGCTCGGCAGCCATCCTGATAATTTGCACGCCCGCATCGACCTCACGCTGGAAATTTCCGACCGCAAGCAACTCGAACGAATCACCGCCAATATCCGCAAAATCTCCGGCGTCTTCGGAGTCGAGCGTCTCTACAACATCTAGTAAGAAGAGCTCCAGAGTCAGTGCGGGAACTTGCAAATCTAGGGTCTGAAACCCGTCCCACTTAAACCATTAATCTTCGCGGCACACCCCATCTCCGCGATCTCTCACCTCGGTTATAATTGAAAAATGCGCTCACTGCGTCCATGGCGTCTCAACCTGGCCCGCCGTCTGCCGTGTGCCTTGCTGCTGGCATCGATCGCCTTCATGTGGTCCTGCCAGCCGGCCCAAAAACAGGACACGGAGCAATCCAACCAGATGGCCATGTGGCTTGACAGCGTCCCGCAGCTCAAGGCCCTGAACGTATCCAACGCCGAAATCAATGAGCTCTCAAAGGCGCACGAAGCCGGCCTGACCGATCCCTCCAGCGTCGTCTTGATCAAGCTCGCTCGCGAGCACAAGACGCCGTTTGCCGACGGCCAATCCATCGCGGATTTGCTGAATGCGGGGTCCTCTGAAGAAACCGTTCTGGAGCTCGCGCGCCTCAATCAATTGGGACCCTGGGCCGGAGAAGCTCGCGCGATGCGTCTGACGGGACTTTCCGACAAGATCGTTCTGGCCGTTGCGCATCGCCGGTCGCAAAGCCTGCCGGTGATGTCCGGAGTAAAACTCGGGGAGTTGAAGAACACCGGCGTGAGCGACGCGTTGATTCTGGAAATGGTTCAGAAGGGCTACACCGATGCGACCGCCACACAATTCATTGCCCAGCGCGAACGAGCCGCCGGCGGCCATAAATTCGTATACCAGGCGCATGCCCACCGGTAGAGCCGGAAATTTTCCAAATTTATCGATTTTGATTTTGTCGTGGCGTCCTTCCCGTATATTCTCGTAGATGGAAGTGGAATTCGGTAAGGCGTGTATGGCCTCGGCTTGCGGTCGGAAATTATGGCTCTCGTAAAACTTGAAATCGTCCAGGCTGGCAATCCCGTTCTGCGGCAGCATGCCCGGCCGCTGAGTATTACGGAAATCCGCAGCCGCGAAATCCAGAAATTGATCGAATCCATGCGAACGTACATGCACGAAGCGCCCGGCGTGGGGCTCGCGGCTCCGCAGTTGGGACTCCCGCTGCAGCTGGCCGTGATCGAAGACCGCGAGGAATATCACAAAGATGTTCCGGAAGCGCTCCTGCTGGAACGCGAGCGCCGCCCTGTTCCGTTTCACGCCATCATCAATCCTGTTCTCGAGATCATCGGCGAGGAAAAGGCCGAGTTCTTCGAAGGCTGCCTGAGTCTGTCCGGCTTTTCCGCCCTGGTTCCCCGCGCGCGCATCGTGCGCGTCACTTGTCTCGACGAGCGCGGTCAGGAAAAACTTATCGAAGCTTCGGGATGGTACGCGCGCATCCTGCAGCACGAGATCGATCACCTGAACGGCACGCTCTACATTGACCGCATGCGGGCAAGATCGTTCACCTCCATGGAAAATTTGGCGGAGTTCTGGAAGGGTAGGGCGGTGAGCGAAATTAAGAAAGCGCTGTCCGTGGAGCCGGAGTGATTTTTCGTTAGCAATGCCCGGGTGGTGGATTTCAACCACCTCGGGGAAGAAACTTTCCTTCATTTTACCAATTGGATTTACGCGACGGATTTAACTCTTACGACATATTTTGATTGCCTTGAGACAGGGCCCGCAACTTCCTCCGCATGCCGGTGTTTCTTCTAGTGTGCAGGCTTTACGAAAAGTTTAAAAGCCGCGAACCAAAATCGAGTGTGCAGCAAACAGGAGAATCGCCATGAAAATCATGAAAGTAATTCTACTGAGCGCCCTTTTGATCGCCACGGTAATGCCCGCGGCCTTCGCCCAGCAGGCGGCCCCGAATTACGATGCGCCCACCATCAACCAGCGCAAGGAAAACCAGCAGGACCGCATCGCCAACGGAGTCAAGAGCGGCGAGCTGACCGCCGGTGAAACCCGAAATCTGGAGACCAAGGAAGCCGCATTGAACCGGGAAGAACACGGCATGCGCGCCGCGGACGACGGCCACCTGACCGCGGGCGACCGCGCGGTCTTGAATCATCAGCAGAACAAACTGTCCCGGCAGATTTATAACAAGAAGCACAACGGGCGAGTGCAGTAGTTCAATCCAATGTTGGAACAACAGGAGCCCTCGGCAGGGGAATGCGCGAGGGCTCCTGTTTTTTTGCCAGCACTGAAAATGCCGTCGCGAGCCTGTCTCCGGCAGCAACTGTTTTGACCCGTACCCCCAGCCCCGGTAGAATCATTTCATCTTGCCTGCGGAATCAAGGCTGCGTGTTTTTTTCCCTGCTGTCCTCGGCGCGTGGACATTCCTCGCGGCGGGCTGTGTCCATCCCCTCGGCCCCGGCTATCAATTTGCCGATCGGCAGGCGGAGGTCCTTGTTTCCAGCGCTGCGCCCGGCCGCATCCATTTCCACGTCGTCGATGAACTCGAAAATGCCGGCGATCGCCCGCTGCGCTCCCTTGAAGTGCGATTGCCTGAGGGACGAGTGTTCGGCGAGCAGAACCTGCGTGTCGTTATCGAGGGCACGGAAGTTTCTCCGCAGCAGAGTTCGCAGGCCGATGTCCGGATGATGCGCGCTCCCTTTGACCCTCCCTGGCAGCAGAATGAGAAGCGCAAAGTCGTCACGGAATGGGATCTCGTGCCGGAGTCCTCGGCGCGAGGAACAATCGTCGCGTCGCCGGACGGTTTCTTTATTGCCGATGAAACGGCGCTCCCGCTTTGGCAGACGCCCAACGGCATTTTTGCGAGGGGCGGAACGGAACCAGCCAAGGAACTCTTGACGGTCTTGGCGCCGCCGGATTTTCACGTTCTCGCTCCCGGCAAGGCTCTCAAGCGCACTCCGGATGGAAACTATTTTGCCCAGCGATTCCTGATCAACCCGGAAAACGATTTTATTCCGTATGTGGTCGCGGGGCGTTACCAGGAGAAAGTCATCCCGTCGCGACAAGGCGAAGTCCAGTTCTGGACTTTCCACCCGTTGGACAGCGCGGCGGCGCAAACGGCGGCGGAACGAATTTCGTCTTCCATGAAAACGCTCACGGATTTTTTCGGCCCCTCGTCCGCCGGAAAAACCCAATTGCGAATCGCGGAAGCCCCGGCAGTATTGCCCGCGGAATTCGGCCCATCTCTTGATCCTGGTGGGGTTTCCTTTCCGGAGGGGGTGCTGCTCGATCCGCGCGCCTTTCAACAAGGCCTCGCGAGCGAGTCAATCCTGCAGCTTGCCGAATACGAACTGGCGCGAACATGGTTCGGCTGGCGCGTCCGCCCGCGCCCCGAAGCGCAGATTCTGATGGGCCGCGGCGTGGGCCTGTTCGGCCTGGTGATCGCCGCCGAAGGCCGCGGGCCGGATGAGCGCCGCGCCATGATCGCGTCCCTGATCGGCCGCTACGATGAAGCCCGCGCCGCCGCGCCGGACAGGCGGCTGATGGAACCCCCGGCCGGCTATTCGCGCGCCGAGCGAATTTCGACGGGTTACCGCGCGGCTCTCT
>Ga0210402_10005083_pt1 | contig 11847 bp, 11 predicted proteins | sample IncBWC7MmetaG_FD_161055 | JGI IMG/M metagenome (GOLD analysis project Ga0210402, IMG submission 161055) | Forest soil microbial communities from Barre Woods Harvard Forest LTER site, Petersham, Massachusetts, United States - Inc-BW-C-7-M | ecosystem: Environmental > Terrestrial > Soil >... | reverse complement strand
CGGATGGCGCCGCCGGTCGCGATCGCGGCCGCGACGCCGCAGATCGAGATACCGGAGGCGAGCGGCACCGACCACTCGCGGCTGAAGCCGAACCACTTTCGGGCGACGAAATAGACCACCGACCAGTAGATCAGATAGGCCTCGACGATCGCGGCGACGCCGCGCAGCAGGATCGCGGAGGCCAGGTTGAGCCGGCCCGCCGCGGTGACGGCCACCGTCGCGCCGAGAATGACGATCGCGATCTTGATGTAGAGCTCGGGGCGGATCGCGTCCTTCAGCCACTCCGCGAAGCGCGGAAAGAAGTTCGCGATGACCAGGCCGGACGCCAGCGCCACGACAAAACCGCCCTCGTTGGTCAGCTTCAGCGACCAGGTGATGCCGAACTTCTGGTATTCCGCCGGCGTGACCGCGGCGATGTGAGCGTAGCTGCCCACGATCCAGCTCGCATAGGCGATCGCGAACACCATTGTGAAGGCGACGGCGAACTTTTTCACGTCGGCGCCGAGCGCCGCGACGCCGGCGCTGAGCACGACAAGCAGGGTGAGGTAGGTTGCAAGCAGCGCGCCGAGGCCGCCGATCGCGCCATAGGCTTTGGCAACCGGCGCAAGCGCGGCCGTGATGTCGGCATAGACCGAGGTCGTCACGGCCCAGCCCAACAGGTCGATGCCACCAAGGCTGAACAGCGCGAGTGCGAACACCGCGACCCCGATCACGACAGCGAGCCAGTCTTCCGTCAGCCTGTCTTTCGATACGGCCTCACTGGCCGATGCTAATGCGATATCCGCCATTGAACGTCCCCGGCACGGAGTGCCTTTCACAGCCACGAATTGCCGTCGGCAATGAAATCACGAAGCCCGGAACAAGCAATCTCACAGAATTCTTTTCTTGGCGCGGGCGAGAGAACGAACCTGCTGACACGCAGGACGAGACCGATGAAAGTTTCTCTTCGGCCGCGGCCAGGACGCTGACGCCGCGCCGCCTTTGTGGCAGAACGGGGCGCCTGTTCACGCAGCGAGTCCGCCATGCCGCCGCCCAAACCGCCCGCGTTCGAAACCCTGAGCCTGCATGCCGGCCAGCATCCCGATCCAACGACCGGCGCCCGCGCGGTGCCGATCTATCAGACGACGTCCTACGTCTTCCAGGATTCCGACCATGCGGCGGCGTTGTTCAACCTGGAGCGTGCCGGGCACATCTATACCCGCATCTCCAATCCGACCACGGCCGTGCTCGAGGAGCGCCTGGCGGCACTGGAAGGCGGCGTCGGCGCAATCGCGACCGCAAGCGGCATGGCCGCGATGCATCTGGCGATCGCAACCCTGCTCAATGCGGGCGATCACATCGTCGCCTCGGCCTCGCTCTATGGCGGCACCATCAATTTGCTGGCGCATACGCTGCCCCGCTTCGGCATCACGACGAGCTTCGTGAAGCCGCGCGAGCTCGATGCGTTTCGCGCGGCGATCAAGCCAAACACCAGGCTCGTGATTGCCGAGACCATCGGCAATCCTGGCCTCGAAGTGCTCGACATCCCCGAGGTCGCAAAAATCGCGCATGATGCCGGTCTGCCGCTCCTGATCGACAACACGTTTGCCACGCCCTATCTCAGCCAGCCGATCGCGCTCGGCGCCGACATCGTCATGCATTCGGCGACCAAATGGCTCGGCGGCCATGGCATTGCGATCGGCGGCGCCGTTGTCGACGGCGGCCGCTTCGACTGGCGCGCGTCGGGCAAGTTCGCGGTACTGACCGAACCCTATGCGGGCTATCACGGCATCGTCTTCGACGAGCAGTTCGGCCCGGCCGCCTTCATCATGCGCGCGCGCACCGAGGGGCTGCGCGACTTCGGCGCCTGCCTGTCGCCAACCAATGCCTTCCAGCTCTTGCAGGGCATCGAGACGCTCGGGGTGCGCATGGAACGGCACATGCAGAACACGCACCTCGTGCTGGATTTCCTGAAGTCCAACAAGGCGGTCGAATGGGTGCTGCATCCTTCCCTCGACAGTCATCCGGATCATCTGCTGGCCAAAAAGCTGCTGCCGCGCGGCGCTGGCTCGATCATTTCGTTCGGCATCAAGGGCGCGCGGCCTGCGGGACGCAAGTTCATCGAACAGTTGAAGCTGATCAGCCATCTCGCCAATGTCGGCGACGCCAAGACGCTGGTGATCCATCCGGCAAGCACGACGCACCAGCAGATGGATACGGCCCAGCTGATCGCGGCCGGCATCGGGGAAGAGCTGGTGCGACTGTCGATTGGCATCGAATCGGCGCAGGACATCATCGACGATCTCGGACAGGCGTTGCGCGCCTCGCAGAAGGGCTGATCCATGAAGCTCACGATCAACGGCCACGAGACCTTCGTTGCGACCGGCGGCAAAGAGTTTGATCCCGCGCTGCCTGCCGTCGTGCTGCTGCATGGCGCCGGTTTCGATCACACCGCGTGGGCGCTGCACAGCCGCTGGTTCGCCCATCACGGCTTTGGCGTGCTGGCGCCGGACCTGCCCGGCCATGGACGGTCGCGCGGGCCCGCCTTGCCCGGCATCGCCGAGATGGCCGACTGGACCATCGCGCTGCTCGATGCGGTGCGCGCGCCAAAGGCGCATCTGATCGGCCATTCCATGGGATCGCTGATCGCGCTGGACACGGCCGCCCGCCATCCGGCGCGCGTCACCGCGCTGAGCCTGATCGGGACCGCCGCCACCATGACGGTCGGCCCCGATCTGTTGAAGGCGGCGGAAGCGGATGATGAGGCCGCCATCGACATGGTCTCGATCTGGGGGCTCGGCTTTCGCGCCGAACTCGGCGGCAGCCTCGCACCCGGCCTGTGGATGCATGGCGAAGCCCAGAGCACGCTGCAGCGCTGCGCGCCCGGGGTGCTGTTCAGTGATCTCTCCGCCTGCAACGCCTATGCCGACGCGCTATCCGCGGCAGCGAAAATCAGCGTCCCGACCACGTTCATTCTTGGCGAACGGGACATGATGACACCGGCGAAAGCCGGCAAGGCTCTGGCCGCTGCGATCCGGCACGCGCGCACGGTCGTGCTTCCCGGCGCAGGCCACATGCTGATGGCGGAGCGGCCCGATGAGCTGCTCGCAGCGTTGAGGGGCTGACGAGGTCGGGCCGGCAGGAAAGAACGTTCAGTGATGACTTCAGCGCTTGGTCGAACGTCGTTGGTGACGCTCGAGGCGCAGCCTTTGCGCTCGCAAGCGCTGTGTCTCTTCGTCAAGCGCGCTGATCTCATCATCGAGCCGCGCCATCTTGGCCTTCGGCGCGTCGGCCTTGCGCAGTTTCTGCAGCGCTTTCTCGACCGAGAGTTTGATCGTCTCTGCCATGGTCGTCCTCCCTCATTGGAGCACGGGGTTTTGTCGGCTGCGGATCACCGATCACTCGCGGTTCGCCCGATCAGTGACGGCCGCGGCCTCAAGGGAGCCGCGGCCGTCTTGGGGATGCGCTTTGCGCCGAACACGGGCGCAACAAGATTGAACGAAAAGCGCTGGACGTGAGCAATTGTCCTTGGGTGCAATAAAATGTCAGCAACCCTGCCACGTCTGCACGCGGAGCTCGCCACGTCGACGGGCAACATCCACCGCTTCGACCCCAGCCAAGGCCGAATGCCTTCAAGGTCAGCGAAAGCGGGCACGCCCGCGAGGGGCGTCCCCCTTTGCAAGCGCCTGCGCCGCGCGCTCTGCATCGCGAACCGAGGAGAACGTGCGGCCCTCCAGGCTGTCGAATGCGCGTTCGGATGAAAAGAAGCTGAAACCGCGTCCGTCGCGGGTGACGATCCCGGCGGCGCGATCCTGGACTTCGATGATGTAGGCGTTGGACATGACTGCTCGTTCGCCGCAAGGCGGCGCTCCTGTCTGATCTCGGTGCAAGGGGGGCGTGAGATGGTGGTTGCGTTCAATCAGCGACAGGGGCCGGTGGCCGCGGAGATGCAGCGATGCGTGGCGTGCCTGCGCACATCTGCCGCAACCTGCCTGTTCGATCTCATCCGAAAAGTCCCCCTACGAGGCGTGTCCCGCTTAACTATCGAATGCGCGAGTTGTTCCGTCAATGAAATGGCCATGCAAAGTTTCGCCGGGAACACGCCGTGCGTTCCGCCTTGCATGAGCGATGGAAAAGGAAGCGATTGCGGCGCGCTTCCAGGTCTGGTCAAAAGGCGCCGCTATATCGTATCGCATGCGACATAGATGTCGGTTCCCAGGATCTTGCAATGAAACCACTCCCAGTCTCAGACGCGACGCGCAAACCGACCGGGGAGCGACAATGCGTCACGCCGCAGGCGCTCCGTCACGCCTGGCGGACCGGCGCCGAGGTCGCGCTGCTCGACGTGCGCGAGGAAGGCGCTTTTTCGCTGGCCCATCCGTTCTTCGCGGTCTCGCTGCCGCTGTCGCAAATCGAACTGCGGATCCTGGACTTGATCCCGCGCCTGTCCGCCCCTGTCGTCGTCTATGACGACGGCGAAGGTTTTGCAGAGCATGCGGCGGCGCGCATCGCCGCCCTCGGCTATTGCGATGTGTCCATTCTCGACGGCGGGCTTGCGGCCTATGGCCGCGCCGGCGAGGTGTTTCGCGACGTCAACGTGCCGAGCAAGGCGTTCGGCGAACTGGTCGAGGCGATCCGCCACACGCCTTCCGTCTCGGCCAGCGAGGCCAAGGCGATGATCGAAAGCGAGCGCGATCTCGTCGTGCTCGATGCGCGGCGTTTCGAGGAATATCGCACCATGAGCATTCCGCGCGGCATCAGCGTGCCCGGCGGCGAACTCGCTTTGCGTGCCCGCGACATCGCGCCGTCGGCCGCGACCACCATCATCGTCAACTGCGCCGGCCGGACCCGCAGCATCATCGGCGCGCAGTCGCTGATCAATGCCGGCCTGCCCAACCGGATTTTTGCGCTGCGCAACGGCACGATCGGCTGGACGCTGCAAGGTTTTCAGGTCGAGCGCGGCCGCACCGACCGCTTCCTGCCCAGGACCGCGGCCGATCCCGCAACCCTGGCCGACGCGGAGGCCTGGGCCAGGCGCGCCGGCGTTCCCGTGCTCGACCGCAAGACCTATCGTCGGTTTTGCGACGAGGCGGATCATCGCACGCTGCATCGGCTCGACGTGCGCACCCCGGAGGAATACGAGGCTGGACATGCCGCAGGCTTCGCCTCCGCCCCCGGTGGTCAGCTGGTGCAGGCGACCGACGGATGGGTCGCGGTGCGCGGTGCGCGGCTGGTGCTGTTCGACGATGATGGCGTGCGGGCGCGGATGGCTGCGTCCTGGCTGACGCAGATGGGCTGGGATGCCGCCGTGGTCGGGCCCGATGTGGTCGACGCAGTGGAAAAAGGCCCCCGCGCGCCGCGCCGCCCCACCCTGCCCGATCCCGGCGCGGCCGCGATCGAGGCAAAAACCCTTGCGGCCGGTCGCGACGCATGGACCGTCGTCGATCTCGCGCGCAGTCCGGCCTATCTCGCGGGCCATATTCCGGCGGCGCATTTCGTGCTGGCCTCGCGCTTCGCGCAGGACCTGTCGCGGCTGCCGGGAGACGGTCCGCTGGTGCTGACCAGCCATGACGGCACGGAAGCGCTGTTTGCACTGGCCGACGCGCGGGCCGCGTCGAGCCGCGACGTGCACGTGCTGACCGGCGGCACGCGCGCCTGGGTTACCGCCGGCCTGGCGCTGGAGCACGATCGCCATTCGCTGATCTCGGAGGCCGACGACGTCTACAAGCGTCCCTACGAAGGGACCGACAACGCGGCGACCGCGATGCAGGCCTATATCGACTGGGAGCTGCATCTGGTCGCGCAGCTCGCCAACGACTCCATTTCAAACTTCCACGTGGTCTGAGCGGAGACGCGATCATGGTCCGGCGGGTGATTGCCGCCGACATCTCGGGTAATCTGGGGACAATCAGGCCTGATTCGAACAGGGCCATTGCACACGCGCGCAAATTGCAGAACATTTTACCTTTGAGGATTCGTATGGGTGCGGGGGCGCTACATGCGGCAGCACGAGCAGCAGGGCTTCGACTATGACCGCTACAAGCGCTTGCTGGCGGAAGCGGTCGACGAACGGAAGCGGCTGGCGTTGATCCAGTTGTTGATCGAAGAACGCGCCATGGACCGGCTGGCGGCTCAGCGCGCCGCCGAGCGCGAGGCGATGACCGCGATGACGGTCGCCAGGGTCCTGGGCAGCTCCGCGCGCTGAACGGCGCGTTTCGGCGCTTGCAGTTGGGCGTGGCATGCCTCCGAGGCCGTGACGTTTTCGATTTCGCTACCCTGCCCGCCGCAACGTCGCGTTGCCGATGTCAAATCCAAAGCCCCATTGGCATCAATAAGTTGGCGTGTGATCCTTTGACGCCAACATTCGCAAACGTGCCTTCCAGATGGGATGCGAATATTGGCGTCGGGACCACGAGCGTCAGGGCTTGCGCATGCACAATCCTATGCCTGGTGTCGATGGGCACTTGGCGCCGTCGGCAGCGCCACCGGCCGGGCAGAACACCGATACCAGCGTCTCGTTCGCATCGCAGCTCAATGCATCATTGGATTGAACGACGCGAATATTGGAGCCACCGCTCTCGCCCTTGTCTCCCTTTTCGCCCCGATCTCCTGCTTCGCCCTTGTCGCCTTTCTCGCCCTTGTCACCTTTGGCACCAGCCACCCCCTGCGGACCGGGGGCACCGGCGGCGCCCTGCGCACCTGCCGGACCTTGCGCTCCTTGCTCACCTTTCGGACCTGGATCGCGGCTACATGCCGCCAATGCAAACGAAATCCCCAAAACCAGTACTGGAATGAGTCTCATGGCCTCCCCTCTCAACCAAGTTTTTACGCGGGTCGCGACGCTAAACCAGCGCATGTCGATCCGTCACGAGATATCGCTGCCGAATGCGCTTGTGCGTCCGCAGCATTCGGCTGCTGCGTCTTCAGATCATCGTCTTGCGGACATCCTTCTGCCGCTTCGCGCTTGTTGCGCGCGGCTCTGCCGCGCGATCACACCCATGGTGACTGCGACATCATCCATCGCGATCCATCGCGCTCAGACGCTTGCGACCAACCTCGCCTACCGTATTACCTCTCCCTTCCACGCGCGGTGCAAGCGCTCATCAACCTCTTGGGCGTATTGCGTCTGATACCGCCGGGGGCGGAGCAAGGGAGAGGTACCATGACTACGATTTCCGTCGTTTCCGCCTACCCGACGGTCGCGATGGTCGATCGATCGCTCACGGCGATCACACTGTTTTGCTGCTGCGGCCTGACCGCAACGTTCGGTGCGCTGACATTCGGCATCGACCTCGCGGCCGCTTGGGTCTGAACGGAACAAATCGTCCGTTTGCGCAAATCATTGAAGACCGGTCCGCACATCCCCGCGCGACCGGTTTCTTTTTTTCTGGTCAACATGTCTCACGCCCAGGTTCCGGAAGTTATGTAAGGTGCGGGAGAGCGAGGGAATCTCGCGCTCGATGTTCCCCGCCGAACCTGAGCTTGGAGCCAAGTCATTGAGGACCATCGCACGCCGTGCTCTCGCCGCGGCGCTTTCAGCACTGACCCCATTTGCGCTGGCTCTGCCCGTGCTTTCAGCCCTGCCAGGCCTGGCTTCGGCCCAAAGCTCCGTCGGGACCCTCGTCGCAAAGCCGGTTTCGCTGCCGGAGATGGCACTTGGCTCGCCCAGCGCGCCGATCACCATCGTCGAGTTCTCGTCGTTGACCTGTTCGCATTGCGCCGCCTTTGCGGAGAACGTCTTCCCGATGCTGCAGACCAAATATATCGACACCGGCAAGGTCCGCTTCGTGTCGCGCGAGTTTCCGCTGGAGATCAAGGCCGCCGGCGCGTCGATGCTGGCGCGTTGCGCCGCGGGCGGGGATGCCGCGCGCTATTTCGAGGCGACCACGATGCTGTTCAAGCAGCAGGAGGCACTGATCGAGCACACCACCGAGACGTTGAAGGCGGTCGGCGGTCAATTCGGCATGAGCGGTGATGCGGTCGAGGCCTGCGTCAAGGATCAGCGCCTGCTCGACAAGCTCACCGCCGACCAGAAATTCGCCTATGACAAGCTGAAGGTCGATGCCACGCCGACATTCTTCATCAATGGAACACGGGTGAAGGGCGGGATGTCCTTCGAGGAACTGGAGGCAAGGCTAACCAGACTCAGGAAGCACTGAGGGCGCCGCGCTGCAGCGCGATGCGAGACGTTTGTTGGTGCCGTGCTCTTGCCGGAGGTTACGGAAGGAGTAGCCTTTGGGTCGCACGACAAGCGCAAGGCGCAACGCTCGCCGGACAACGACAAGACCAATGAACATGCGCCGAATGGGGAAAACGCCATGTTCGAGGTGCTCGATCGTCGCACCAGCCTGACCAGCAACCAGATCAAGATATTGAGCGCCGCAATCATCGGCGACGCGCTGGAATTCTTCGATTATTTCCTGATCGGCTTCGTGCTCGCCTTCCTGATCGGTCCCTGGAAGCTGACGTTCGGCCAGTCTGCGACCGTTTTGATGAGCTCCGGCATCGGCGCGATCATCGGCGCCTATGGCTGGGGCTGGCTCGCCGACCGCATCGGCCGCCGGCCGGTCTTCATCGGAACCGTGCTCAACTTCTCGATTGCGACGGGATTACTCTATTTCACACCGGACAATGGCTGGATCTATCTCGCGGTGCTGCGCTTCTTCGTCGGCACCGGCGTCGGCGGGCTCTATTGTGTCGATCTTCCGCTGGTGCAGGAGTTCATGCCGTCCTCCCGGCGCGGCTGGATCGGCGGTCTGGTCACCTGCGTCATCCCGCTCGGTGTCGGGATCGGCGCGGTGCTCGGCGCTTTCATGGGAAGCGACCAGTGGCGGCTCTTGTTTGCGATCGGCGTGTTGCCGGCGCTGCTGGTGCTCCTGGTCCGCCTGTGGGTGCCGGAGAGCCCGCGCTGGCTCTGCCGCCAGGGCCGCTATGAGGAGGCCCGCCAGTCGCTCGCCTGGGCACTGAACGTCGAACCGTCAGCGCTGCCCCTGCCGACTGCGGCCGATGCCGGCCCCGTCGTCGTCAGCAACTGGCTCGACCTGTTCAAATATCCGCGCAGCCTGGCGGTGTCCTGGCTCGGCAATGCCGGCGCACAGACCGGGGTCTATGGCATCACGTTGTGGGCCCCCTCGCTGTTCGTCCTGCTGTTGAAGGTCACGCCGCAGCAGGCCGCCAAGATGATGATCCTGCTCACCGTCTTCGGTTTCATCGGCCGGCTGTCGTTCTCCTACTTCTCGGAGCTGATGGGACGGCGCAATGCCGGCGGCCTGCTCGGCATTGGCGCCGGCCTGCTCATCATCGTCGCGGGCTTTAATTACGACGCCACGCTGATGGGCGTCTCGGCCTTCTGGCTGATCCTGGCGGTGGCCTTCTTCTTCGCCGATGGCGGCTTTGCCATTGTCGGCCCCTATGCCGCTGAGATCTGGCCATCTCATCTGCGCACGTCAGGCATGGGATCGGCCTATGGCTTTGGCGGCATCGGCAAGATCCTGGGCCCCGTGGGGCTCGCCTTGATCGTTGGCTCCGACAATTATCTGAAACCGGATGTGCCTTTGCCGCAGATCCCCCTGGCCTTCGTCTATCTCGGCTGCTGGTTCCTGATGGCGGGGGCCGTCTATTACTTCCTCGGCATCGAGACCAGGGGCAAGTCGATCGAGGAGATTGACCGGGAATTGAACGCCGGGTCCGGCTTCACGGCCGTGCAGGTCGAGCAGGCATGACCGCGGCATCACGACCGACACCGAGGTGATGAGCAAACGATTGCAGGTGAAGACGTCGGATGTTTCGGACCAATCATGCCGCGCGCAGGCGACAAGCGTCACTCTTCATCATCGCAAAGGACTCGGCGTCGATTGGAATTTCTCCAAGCCTTCGAGCAGCGCAAGGCCGACAGATCGGGGCTCGGCCGGTATTTGAACGCCAGCCGAACGCCCCATGCCGCCCCCCTCAGGTTGTGATTGCCATTCGCGACAAGGCCTCGACTCGGCCATCACCATGGCCGGAATCGGCCAGCCTTTTTTCACCATTATGTGGCGACGTAGAGAGCCGCGCCGCTGCGGCAGGATAGCCGGGTGCCGCGCCTTCCCACCTACCCCAGGCACGTGTGCCCGGCTATTCGTAGGGTGCCGGCGATTTCCACCGCGCCCACATTCTATGACGCGGTGCCGGGCAAATGCCGGCCGGCGCTGAAGGCCTGCAACGGCGCGCCACCGTCAAACCGCCATATGGCCTTGGACGGTTCGCGGCAGAACAAAGGCGACGCCGCCTCAATCCAGCCCGCGCTCATGGCTGAGCCGCACCATCTCCTCGATGAAGACTTGCTTCTGCTTGTCGTCGAGGCTCGCGAACAGCGGCTCGGCCGCGTCAGCGACATTGCGCTGATCGGCGGCACGATCGATCAGGAATTGCGCCTCGTTGCGCATCTGCTCGATGATGTCGTCGGGCGGATCACGCTTGGCGCGAGTCACGCGCAGATTGAGCCGCTCTGCGCCGTTATGCCCGAGATAGTGCATAGCGCTGGAGAAGCCGGACCAGTTCTTCTCCTGCTCGGGCGTCAGGTTCAGCTCCTTCTTGATCCGCTCGATATAACCATCGCTGTTGGCGACGATCTGGTCCGCGCTCACCTGCGGCGCACTCTCCTGCGTGAGGACCTGAGTCTGTTTGGTTGCTTGGCCGGCGTCCTTGGCAGCCTTGCTTCCCTTGGTCGCCGCCTTTGTATCCTTTGCATTGTCCTTGGCCGCAGGCTGCGCCGCCTGTCCACCGGGTCCGGTGAACACGCCCGTAACGGCGCCGACCACCCCGCCGATCGCGCCGCCGAGAACGCCGCCGACCGGGCCCGCCGCCCTGTTGCCCTCGCGGGCCCCCTGCTGGACGCCCTTGATCAGTCCTTGTGCATCGACGATCCGCGGCGCGTTGAGCAGCACGAGGGCAGCAGACACCCCGACCACGACACACAACCTCCAGCGTGCACGCAGTTTTGATGTCAGTGTCGGCATTGTCTGATCTCCTTGATCGCGCGGTGAAACGAGGCCGCTCACATCATCAAGCGGCCATGACCGATTCCCAATTTTAACGTTTTCGACGCGACGTCGCTACGGTGTCGGTACTGTGATCCACGACGCAAAAGCAGCGCGCGAGAATCTTGGCGGACAAGTCTGGCTCGCTCCGTCGTGTGCGACGCAATATCATCGTGTCGCCTCCTCGCCGCCCATCATATGCGCACGACATTAGTTCTAGGGTCGCGACAACCTGGTTTCTCGACAGATGCCATCAATTCTGCTCTGATCGCGGATAATGAAATCTCCACGGGCCCGCACAGGACCCGCAAGACAATCAACGAGAACGAGATTTCTCGACATATCCGATTGGCTCACCAGGGAGGGTTACGCCATGATCCGGAGCAAGCTGTCCAGGAGACAGTTCGTAGCAGCTACTGCCATGTCATCCGCGGCGCTGGTGTCGGCGCCCTATATCCGCACAGCACACGCCGCCGGAAAACTATCGATCGGCTTCTGGGACCACTGGGTTCCCGGTGCCAACGACACCTCCGCCGCTCTCGTCAAGGAATGGGCGGAGAAGGAAAAGGTCGAGGTCGCGATCGACTACATCACGAGCAACGGCAGAAAGAACGAGATCACGATCGCGGCCGAAGCCCAGGCGAAGTCCGGCCACGACATCCTGGCCATGGCCACCTGGTGGCCGCACGGCAATTCTGAATTGCTCGAGCCGATGAACGACATCATGGAGCCGATCATCAAGGAAAACGGCGATGTCAATGGAACGGTCAAATATCTCGGCCAGCTCGACGGCAAGTGGATGGCTGTGCCGACCTGCATCGGCAGCCAGATCAAAGGACCCTGCTCGCGC
>Ga0210402_10005082_pt1 | contig 11847 bp, 7 predicted proteins | sample IncBWC7MmetaG_FD_161055 | JGI IMG/M metagenome (GOLD analysis project Ga0210402, IMG submission 161055) | Forest soil microbial communities from Barre Woods Harvard Forest LTER site, Petersham, Massachusetts, United States - Inc-BW-C-7-M | ecosystem: Environmental > Terrestrial > Soil >... | reverse complement strand
ATGGTGGCCGTTCGGAATATCGCGCCAACGCAGCGGATGACCAAGCCTGGCAGTCGGCGTCGCGGCCGAAACCCTGCCGGCTCGCTCTCTGTGAGCAGTTGCAGGAGATGGTTGCGAGTAAACTGCTGTTGGACTGGTCGCCGGAACAGATTTCCGGATGGCTGAAGACCCAGTATCCCCGTGACGATAGGATGCGCGTGTCCCACGAGACGATTTACCGTAGCCTGTTCATCCAAGCGCGGGGAGTGCTGAAAAAGGAGCTGCTGGCACACCTGCGATCGAAGCGTCGCATACGCCGCTCGCAGCACGCGCATATCTATAAAGACTCGCGCGGCCAAATCGCAGAGGCCATCTCCATCCGGGAAAGGCCCGCGGAAGTGGAAGACCGAGCAGTTCCCGGTCACTGGGAGGGCGATTTACTAAGCGGCGCAAAGAACAGCTACATCGCGACTCTGGTCGAACGTCATTCGCGCTTTGCTGTGCTGATCAAGGTGGCGAGCAAAGACACCGCAGTTGTAGTGGCCGCATTGAGTCAGCATGTTCGCCAACTCCCCGCAGCGCTGCGCCGCTCGTTGACCTGGGATCGCGGACTGGAGATGGCCCAGCACAAGACCTTCACCGTGGCCACGGATGTAAAAGTTTATTTCTGTGACCCACAAAGTACTTGGCAGCGCGGCTCGAACGAAAACACCAACGGGCTGTTAAGGCAATACTTCCCCAGGGGAACCGACCTGTCGGGATACTCCCAAGCGGAGCTGGACCGAGTGGCGCTGCGGTTGAATCAGCGCCCAAGAAAAACCTTAGGATTTCAAACCCCCGCCAGTAAACTGCAACAAAGTGTTGCGTCGACCAGTTGAGCTGGCACGGATTACCGGACATCTGACGTACTAGGACTTCACTTTTCCGGTAAGCGTTTATCGTCCAAGTGAAGGCGGTCCACCCAAACCCCCCATAACGGTGTCTGGACCGCTCTCTTGATTGCTGGGACGGCCTTGTTATCTACAGTCATTTCGCGATCTGTTCTCCACGTGGCGGTATTATGCTGGAGGCAGGCTTGGCCCTCTTACCAGTGAACGTCAACAGCAACCTTGAAGCTGCTTGGAAGTACCACAACACTACCAAGCATTCCGTCGCCAGCGTCCTTAACAATCGGCATTTCTTGGATTGGGACAATCGGCCCTTGCCATTCAAGGCTTATACCGCTCTAGAGCCATTGGCGTTGCCGCGAGAGGTACGTCAAACCGGTGTCGCGGCCCTTTCTGCGATCGCTGAGAGCATCCGAACGGACTCTAGTGCTATACCAGACGTCGAGGCGCTGGCCCAATTGCTCTATCTAACCGCTGGATTCACTCGGCATCGGAAGTATCCTGGCGGTGATATTCATTTTCGCGCCGCAGCCTGCACCGGTGCACTCTACGAAGTCGAGCTGTACGTTGTTTGTGGAGATCTTGTCGATTTGGAAGCAGGCGTGTATCACTTTTCACCTGCAGAGTTCGCTCTGCGCAGACTACGAGCTGGAGACTATCGCAGCGTCCTGAGTGAGGCTACTGCGGGTGAAACCTCAATTATCCATGCCCCGCTCACCATCATTTGTACGTGCATCTACTGGCGCAATGCGTGGAAATATCAGGCCCGAACTTATCGCCACTTTGGCTGGGATAACGGCACTCTCCTAGCCAATCTGCTAGCCGTCGCCACGGCTCTTGGCATGCCTGCCAAGCTAATCTGCGGATTCGTGGACGCAGATGTGAACCGACTGCTTGAAGTCGATCCGGATCGCGAGGTGGCCTTTTCTCTCGTGGCCCTCGGCCATTTCGCGGCTTTGGCGCAGCAACTACCTTCCGACCTCTCCGCTATCCATTTGGAAAGCGTTCCACTCTCTCGAAACGAGACTGTCTACCCAGCGATGCATGAAATTCACGCTGCTTCTTCGCTCAGATCGCCCGAGGAGGTTGAAACTTGGCGTGGTAACGCGCCAGTGAATGAATTGCCGCCACCAACGAAACCAATCGTTCCGCTCCATCCTTATTCCGATGCGGAAATGCCTCGCGATCCGATCGAACAAGTCATCCTGCGACGTGGCTCCGCACGCAAGTTTGCGCAAGTTCCTATCGGGCTGCCACAGTTCTCTACTATGTTGGATAGAGCTACGCGTGGTGTCCCAGCGGACTTCCGGGATAAACAAGGGACTCAACTGAACGACGTCTACTTAATTGTGCACGCAGTTGAAGGTCTCGATCCCGGAGCTTATGTATACCACCGTGACCGGGATGTGCTGGAATGCCTAAAAACAGGAAACTTCCGCGCCCAGGCTGGTCACCTCGGACTGGACCAACAGTTGCCAGCCGATGCCGCCGCGGACATTTTCTTCCTCGCGGACTTACAAATGATATTGGAGCGCTTCGGCAATCGCGGATACCGCGCGGTGCAACTTGAGGCTGGCATCTTAAGCGGCAAGCTGTATCTTGGGGCTTACGCGCAACACGTGAGTGCCACGGGTTTGACCTTTTACGATGATGACGTGATCCGGTTCTTTTCCCCTCACGCTCACGGCAAAAGCGTGAGTATGTTGGTAGCGATAGGCATGAACGCCAAATCACCCCTCTAGGGCTAGCAATTGGTGAATCCCCTTGTCAAAACGCCCGTTGTGGGAAGTTACGGGGGGCCAACTCCTGTGCAGTCGGATTCAGCAGAGACGCGAAAACCACTTCTCCGGTAACCGCGTTTATCAGGACCTACTGAATCTGCGGCGACGCGTGAAGTAGGCCTACCACCTGCAAAAAATAAGCTTGAAATGGAAAATGGTTGGCGAGATACTCCCCTAAGAATCTTATGGGCGGTAACCCTTCCTTATGACCAAAAAGACAGAAACCGGCGATCTGTTGCGCGACACCCTTGACCTGCTGATCCTGAAAACGCTGAGCCGCGGGGAGATGCACGGCTACGACATCGCGGAATACATCGAGGAGAGGAGCGACGAGGTACTGCGCGTCGAAGAGGGCGCGCTGTATCCGGCTCTGCATCGCCTGGAAGTGCGTGGACTGCTGGCGGCCGAGTGGGGCGTATCAGACAACAACCGGCGGGCCAAATACTACAGGCTGACGGCGGCAGGACGAAAACAGCTCGCGGAAGAAACAGCGCACTGGAGGCGCATGTCTTCCGCGATTGCGAGGATTCTCGAGCCTGCCTAAGGAGGACCTATGGCGAGCGAGTGGTTGACGGAAGCGTGGCTGAGAGTAAAGGCGCTGGTGAAACGGAGAAGGTTTGAACGCGACCTCGAGGAGGAACTACAGTTTCATCTTGCGATGCGCACAGAAAAGAATCGTGCCAAGGGGATTGGGCAAAATGAAGCGCAGGCAGCGGCGCGTCGGCGATTTGGAAACGTTACGCTGGTAAAAGAAGATTGCCGCGAAAACTGGACCTTTACTTGGATGGAAACGCTGTGGCAGGACCTTCGCTATGCCGCCCGGATCCTGGCAAAAAGCCCGGGCTTCGCCGCCGTCGTGATTTTCTCGCTAGCGCTCGGCATTGGAGCAAACACTGCAGTATTCAGTGCGCTGAACGCGGTGCTGTTACACGCGCTGCCTTACGAGCATCCGGAAAACTTGGCGACAATATGGTGCACACAAAAGACGGATCCTGGTTCAGAGGATCTTCCCCCGATTGCAGAGGTGACCGACTGGAAAAAACAGAATCACGTTTTTGACGACATTGCATCGATCAGCTTGAGCTATCCGACCGCCCTGACCGGCATTGGTGAGCCTGGACCGATCCCCGCCCAATTGGCGACTCCGAACTTTTTCGCTTTAGTCGGAGTGCAGCCCGCCATGGGGCGGGTTTTTCGCGCGGAAGAAAGTCAGGAGAAGTTTCAGACCGTCGTCATCAGTAACGCCTTCTGGAGAACCAGGTTCAACAGTGACCCCGGTGTGCTTGGCAAGACGTTCCAGATCGAAGGTGTAGTCTCGACTGTCGTTGGAGTGATGCCTGCGGGGTTCACTGGGTTTGCGCCGTGGCACGCACCGAGCACCGAGGGAATGGCAACGGATGTCTGGACGCCGATCAATCCGGAAAGTGCAAAGTATGCGAAGCGCGGGGACCACGGAATGATGCCGGTGGCGCGCCTGAAGCCAGGAGTAACCCTGGCGCAAGCTCAGGTGGAGATGGACGTGATCGCCCTCGGCATGGAGCAATCCTATCCCGAGTCCAATAAGGGAGTGGGGGAAAAAGTCATTCTTTTGCGCGACACGCTTTACAAGGATGCCGGAGACAAGCTCTATCCGCTTCTGGGGGCAGTGGGGTTTGTCCTACTGATCGGCTGCGTGAACGTGGCGAACCTGATGCTTTCGCGGACGGAGGGCCGGCGGAAGGAATACTCCGTGCGGGCGTCGCTCGGTGCGAGCCGGCGGCGGCTCATGCAGCAATTGCTTGCCGAGAGCGGATTGCTGACATTGATTGGGGGCTCGTTCGGCATACTGCTTTCGTTCTGGGGAACCCGCCTTATGCGCGCGATTACACAAGGTGTTCCAGACGCGGAGAGCATTCGCATCAACGGACGTGTGCTGCTTTTTGCCGCTGGGCTCTCGGTCTTGACGGCGTTGCTCTTCGGACTGGCCCCAGCCATTCGGGCTGCGCGCCCAGACTTGAATGATGCTCTGCGCGAAGGAGAGAGCAGGACTTCGACCGGGAAACGAGGCCGCGCGCGTTATCTGTTGGTGATTTCGGAGATCGCTCTGGCGATGGTGCTTTTGGTGGGGGCCGGCTTGATGATTAACAGTCTGCTTCGCATGCTGCTCCCCTCTCCCGGCTTTGACCCGGCGAACGTGCTGACGATGGCCGTGAATTTCCCTGAGACCGAAGGGAAATATCTCGAGAAAGTTCCAGGCACAGACACAACAAAAGTGTCGCCGAAGGTGACTGCTTATCACCAACAATTGATAGAAAGAGTTGCGGGGCTTCCCGGCGTCGAGTCGGTAGGCATGATCAGCATCATTCCTCCTCTCGGATCGGGAAACACCAGTTTTTCGATCCTGGGGCATCCTGCTACCTCGCCGGGAAAAAGGCCTTCGGGAGGATTTAATGAAGTGAGCCCGAGCTACTTTCGCACCATGAAGATTCCGCTCAAGAAAGGGCGCTACCTGGAGGAGAGCGACACGCAGAGCGCTCCTTGGGCAGTGATCATTAGTGAGACATTGGCGAACCGTTATTTCCCGAACGAAGATCCCATTGGGCGGCAGATTCTCCTCCGCTGGGAGCCTGATCAAGTAAACGAAGATCGGCCGCGCCAGATCGTAGGTGTGGTGGGTGAGGTCAAGCAAATCGGCATGGGCGGACTTCACCCACTTCTCTACGCATCCTTTCTTCAGCAGCAGGACACGTCCCAGGGCAATTTCTATTTCCATCGATTGGGGAGCCTGGCGATTCGGACCACCTCAGATGTACGTGCCCATGAAGCAGATATCACAACGTCGGTGAAGCAAATGGTTAAAGAGATGGACCCGGATCAGCCCGTGACGGACATCAGTACGATGGATGACGTGCTGGGAAAATTCATGAAGAATTATAAAAACTACGTCGTCGTGCTCGCGTTTTTGGCTGGCATAGCCGTTGTTCTGGCGGCGATCGGCGTATATGGTGTACTTTCGTATTTTGTCAACCAGCGCACGCGCGAATTGGGCATTCGTTTCGCTCTCGGAGCTCAGCGCGGTGATGTGCTCATGTTGGTCGCCAAGCTGGGGCTCACCCTTGCCGGGATCGGACTAGCTATTGGCGTTGTGCTGACGCTCGGACTCAACCGGTTCATGGCGGATCACCTCTGGCTCTTTCACATCAAGGCCACGGATCCAGCGACCTTTGCCGCCGTCGGAATCCTCCTAGTCAGCATTGCCTTGCTCGCGTGCTATATCCCTGCTCGCCGCGCCGCAAATGTGGATCCCATGACGGCGCTGCGACACGAGTAACGCTTCAGCTGCTTTGCGCTCGGCACAACTGGGTGCACCCGTTTGGTTCCCTAGCTCAATAACAACACTGTGGAGGTCGCTCATGAAACGAATCATTACTGAGGCAGTTAGCTGGGGCCTTGGGAGACTGCCGCTTCAGTCCAAACGTGAAGCCCCGTCGGAGGTCGGTGTGGGAATGCGCACTAATACCAACGAGCCCTCGGAACTCTTGGGATGGCAAGCGCTTGGAGTGTTTCTGGCATGGTCATTAACCATCACGTCTCTCGCGCTTGCCCTGGCCGCCCCCGCGCAATCTCAAGAACCACCGCATCCCGCGGAATCGATAGCTGATGCCGCGCGGAAGGTTCGCGAGCAAAAATCAAATTCCACGAAGCATCCGAAAATCATCACCAACGACGACCTGGGCTGGCAGTATTCGGCGCCGAGCGCTTCAGCATCTCCTCCAGAGTCCTCATCAACGAATGGAACCGAAGTACCAAAGCCACCGGCAGCAGACTGCGATAATCCTGACGCCAAGAGACTCAAAACGGACCTTCTTACAGCCCAAGAGGAGCAGGACCAGATTCGCCGCGAACTTGCCTATCAGCCCCAAGTTATCTCTGGCCCTAATCTCGATTTGAGGAATTTCAAATCCGGCCACTCAGGGCTTGACGTTGGCGGTCCACCGCTTCTTGAAGCGAAACCGCCGGTCCCTGCGCGAATGACGGAAGTTAATCTTGAGGAAAAGATAGCGTCTCTGAAGAGAGCCTTACGCATTGCCTGCGATTCTCCAGAGGACGCGGGAATCCAGATGAAGCTCGACAAGGCGGAGCAAGAGCTCAAGTTACTGCAGCGCGAGTTTGATCTGGACCAGAACGCTTATTATTCCAAGACCAATTATGCGGCGGACACTGCGGGCAAAGCCAGGCTCGACGCCGAGGCGCAACAAGTGCAGTACCTGCAGTCAGAGGTCGAGCGATTGAAGGGCGAGCTTACTGTGACGAAGCCCAATAAAACCCTAAATTAAAAAGTCCTGCCGGATGAAACATTTGCGTTGCTCCCCGCCACTAGCCGTTAGGCAGTTCCGCGATGTAAGTAGCGTAGGCGTAGTGGACGATAAGTCGCCTTACCGGAGATATGAAGTAATACTTCACTTGGACTGTTGCGGCGTTTACCAGGCACTTGCCGGAGGCACCCGACAAGGCTTCGGGGTTATAATCACCGCCAATTATGCCGCTTGCCCCATGCACCAAACTTGGCCCGTACGAAATTCACTCACCGCTCGGCGCAGGCGGGATGGGCGAGGTGTATCACGCGCGGGATGCCAACCTCGGGCATGATGTGGTGCTGAAAGTCCGGCACGAGGCGTTCCCACGCGGCGCTTCGGGTCGGCAGCACTACGCAGGCTATTACTCTAACCGAACATTCCGTCGGCTCGAATCGAGGCGCCGCCCCTCTCTCCTCGAATGTTTCTCCGAATATATTGAAGGATGGTGACGACACGCAGTGAAAGGACTACACCAGCCAATCATATCGTCTGAACGAATCCTGGAGCGGATTTTCTCGCGCGCCGACGTCTGCCTTCAGCAGGGCCTGGGAGATTCAGCCGAGAAAGCGAATGATCAGCGACCATGGGACATTCGTGTTCGAGATCGTCGATTCTTTCGAAAGGTGCTCTTAGGTGGGTCCATAGGCTTCGGCGAATCCTACATGGACGGGTGGTGGTGCTGTGTCGACGTCGAGGAACTGTTGTATAGGCTGATTCGTTCGAACATCGAGCGGGCAAGTGGATTCGTCGTGAGCGCCCTCGCGCTGAAAGCGGCCGCCCTCCTAATGAACAGGCAAACTCGCCGGGGAGCAAAGCAGGTGGCTGAGCGTCATTACAACCTGGACACCGAGCTGTTTGGATTCCTAGGCAAGTACATGAGCTACAGCTGCGGCTATTTCAAGGGTACCGACGACCTGGACCGGGCCCAAGAGCAAAAGATGGACTTAATTTGCCGCAAGCTGAACCTGACACGGGGGGAACGCGTAGCGGATATCGGCGGGGGCTGGGGCGAATTCGCCCGCCATGCCGCCGATTACTATGGATGCCACGTCACAAGCATCAATATCGCCGATAAACAACTCGCCTTCGCGCGGGATTACTGTAAGGGACATTCCGTAGATATCATTAAGTGCGACTACCGTGACTTGGAGGGGACCTACGACAAGATCGCGGCGATTGCAATGATAGCGCACGTCGGTTATAAGAACTATCGAGCGTTTATGGAAAAGTTGTACTGCCACCTTGAGCCCGAAGGCATCGTGCTAATAGAAACGGTTGGAAGGAATACTGCTTCGACTCACGGCGACCCATGGGCGAGTAAATATATATTCCCGCGTGGGATGGTTCCAGCACTGTCTCAGCTTGCCCGCGCCATGGAAGGTCTGTTCGTCCTCGAAGATCTCCACAACTTCGGCCCGCATTACATTAAGACGCTGAGAGCGTGGCGTAGAAATTTCGAGGCAATCTGGCCGAAGGTGGCCAGCAGATACAATGAACGCACCCGCCGGATGTTTGATTACTTTTTCCAAATGTCGGCAGCGGCATTCAGGGCACGTTCTATACAGTATTGGCATTTGGTCTTGACTAAGCCGGGTGCGCCCCAGCCGCTATTTCGGCGGGCAGACTGAGCGTGGCTTGGCAGGCGCGGGTCGGACAATATTGCCTTCTGGAGGCGGAGCGTCTACTTCGCTGATTCGGTTTTGACGAATGACACGCTAATCCGGGCAAGCTCATCACCGGCGTCTTCCAGAATGAGATGGCCGACGTTTGGCAGGATCACGTGAGACTGCCCGATCGCGCCGGGAATCCTGCGCTGGAGGGACCGCTCCGCGCCTGCCGTGAACGGATCTCGATCGCCGAAGACCGTCAAGAACGGATTCTCAAACGTGGAAAGTGACCGCCAAGCGGAACGGTTGGCGGCGCTGGCGGGGTCATCCGGACGAACCGGCACGAGCATCGGCAGTCGACGGATGCCCGCCTTATAAGTCTGATCCGGAAACGGCGCTTCATAAGCGGCGATTACGTCCGGTGTAAGTCGACTAACACAGGCGCTCTGCACCAGCGACCCCACGGCGAGGTCCGAATCGTCCTGGGAAAAACGTTGCCATGCCACGAAAGCTTCGGGTGGTAGTCGATCCCCGGTAGGGAGCGTGGTATTCGTTGCGATCACGCGGGCGAACCGATCGGGATGCTCGGCGACGAGGCGGAGCCCAATCAAACCTCCCCAATCGTGACAGAGTAACGTGATGCGGTGCAGATTGAGCGCATCGATGAACTGCATCATCCACGCTACATGCCGTTGGTATGTGTGATCCTCGGTTTCGACCGGCTTGTCCGAACGCCCGAATCCGATCAGGTCTGGGGCGACGCACCGCAGCCCAGCGCCGGCACATTCGGCAATCACTCGGCGATATGCGAACGCCCAAGATGGCACTCCGTGTAACATCAGCAGGGGATCCATACCCCTGGGGCCTTCGTCCAAATAATGAATCCGGAGCAGGGTGCGGTCGCCCGCCTCAACATTTATATAGTTAGGCCGATAAACGAGCTCTCGAATCGGAGCGAAACGACTGTCCGGAGTTCGTAGGGTCTTCATCACTGTTCCAGAGCGCCGCGCTGAAGCATGCAGTTAGTCGGGTACCGGGGGCCGATACCTACAACAGGTTTTCCCCGTCGCTGACAGTGGCCCTCTCTCCTTATCCCAATGTATTGCTCAACCATGCTGAGCTTTTAGGCGCCTAAGCTCACTAAGAGGAAACGTACAGCCGACACGCTCAAATCGCTCTTGCACCTCATTGAACAGGTGTTGGGCATCGTCTTCCTTGCCGCGCCTTCGCAATTGCGCTGCCCAGCGGGCGCGCGACCAGTCCGCCTGCAATACCATGCCCCCTTCTTCGAGCACCGCAACACTGTTCCGCATGTGCTCGTCAGCTTCAGAGAAGTGCCCGTATTGTGCCAGCACATCTCCCAAAACCCGCTCGGCAACGCCCAATGAGAACAGTCGGCCGGCTCCCCGGGACTGATTGACCACAGCCTCGGCGAGGTGAAGCGCGAGGTCGAGTTCACCCGCGTGCAGGCTCATCTCGGCGTCAGCCGCTTGATACCAATCCTCGAGCATCAAACGGCCACCCAGTGCTTGAGCGATGTCCACACCTTTTCTCCGACAGATTCTAGCTTCTTTCACAGAGCCCATGTGGCTCCGAGCCCATCCGATTCCGCTCCACGCCAAGCTCATGTGGAGCTTATCGCCCGCTTCGTTCGCCAAGTCTACGACCTCTGTCAGGTTGTCGATCACGAGCGGCCAGTCGCCACTGAACAAATAAGAAGAGCCTCGCATTAGGTAGGCCGCGGAAAGTATGTTGGGCTGATCTATCTCCTTCGCTCGGGCTAGGACAATGGCCAATTGAGCGACTCCATCGTTATAGCGTCCGGTAGCAATCAGACTGGCCCCGTGGTAACCCGCTGCCCTGAACCACTCGAACGGTTCACCCAAGTGTTCAAGAGGCGCAACGGCCTGGGCGAGCAGCGGCTCTGCCTCAAGCATATGCCCCTGCACCAACAGAGCAGTGCCTATGAGGCACGAGGGCAGGGCGAGGAGTTCTTCGTTACCAGAAGCCTCAGCGATCGGCAGGACTCGACGATAGTGGTTGATCGCTTGCGCGATGTCGCCACGATAGAAGTGAATACGACCAGTCGCGGACTCGATTCGCGCGAGCCGGAGCTTGTCCTCACGACCGAAATACGCCTCATCGCCGATTGCATCGAGTAGTGCGCGGGCTTTGATCATTCGCGAAAAGTTTTCTTCCGCCGAGTCAGAGACAAAACACGTGTATACCAGCTTAAGCAGCGTATCGATCTGGTTTCGTCGATTCGCATCGGTGCTCGAGAGACGGTCGGCTGCCCGAAGCGCGGCAGCGTAGTATTGCCTTGACTCTCCGTACGCGCAAAGGCGCGTCGCAATATCACCCGCCTGCGAGAAGTAAGCTGAACTCTTCTCCGCTTCATCAGCGAGCTCGAAGTGATACGCAAGACTCGCGCTCTTTTCCTCGCGACTGGACCCCGTATAGGAGGACTCGATGGCCCGAGCCACGCTGCCGTGCGATCGCGATCGCTCATCCTGAGGAATATCTGTCAGAATTGCCTCTCGAAGTTGGTCGTGCGCGAAGCGCCACCGCTCAGCCTGGCGCTCAAGAATCCCCGCGTTGGAGCACCTCAACAGCCACTTGCTCAAATCGACCTCCGGGGCCAGAGTCCGGAGGACCGAAAAATCTACTTCGCGGCCGGCAATCGCCGCGAGGGTCAACAACGGCCGATCACCTTCCAGCACCTGCTCTATGCGACGGCGCACCACACGGGCGATTCCCCCGGTGAGCAAGTGCTCGGGCCGCGGAACCTGGCCGATCAAGTCAAGGCGACCGGCTCGGTCCGCAAACTCCCGAATAATCTCGATAAGGAAGAAAACGTTACCTTCACTTTGGCGATAGAGATACTCCATGACTTCCGGTTCGTCGCTGAGCGTCTCGGACAGGGACGCGGTTAACCGGATGCAGTCATTTCTATCGAGGGGATGAAGCTTCAGGAGCCTGGCCTCGGGTATGCTCTCAGGCAAGGCAGGCGCTTCGTCATGTCTATAGCTACCGATAATCAACAACCGCATCTGAGACGTGCAGACACTTAGATGAGCAAGGAGCTGAAGACTGTCAACGTCCGTCCATTGAAGATCTTCAAGCAGAATAACCGTTATCCCGTCCTGCATCTGCAGCAGACCTGTGATCGCTTTGAAGTGTCGGCTGAGGGCGTCTTTGGGGCTGAGCTGGGCAGCATCCGGAATAGGCCGCGACAGGAGCGTCGCCAACTCCGGGA
>Ga0210402_10005081_pt1 | contig 11848 bp, 12 predicted proteins | sample IncBWC7MmetaG_FD_161055 | JGI IMG/M metagenome (GOLD analysis project Ga0210402, IMG submission 161055) | Forest soil microbial communities from Barre Woods Harvard Forest LTER site, Petersham, Massachusetts, United States - Inc-BW-C-7-M | ecosystem: Environmental > Terrestrial > Soil >... | reverse complement strand
CTGATGTTCGGGGACTTCAGCTTCCAGCAAAGAGGAGTCGGAGTCGTGCGCCGGAATCGCGCGGCGCCGATTCGAGTCGCGCCGGAAAAAATCGATCGCGCAGTTATGCGCGATGTGAAACAGAAACGTCGCGAATTTCGCGCGCGGTTCATAGCGCGCGCGCGTCGCGATCAGATGCGACCACACTTCTTGAAACAGGTCTGCCGCTGCGCAGGCATTGCGCACATGGCGCAGTAGATACCGATACAAAGGACCTTTGTAGTGCGCATAAAGCGCGGTAAAAGCCGCCGCGTCACCGTCTCGGTAACGCAGCATCAGCCTCGCGTCGTCGTCCTGAAGATCCATGATGAAGAGAGCATACGTGGCCCCCTCTTCCGCGGCAAAGCCCACCGCTTTGCGTGAATTATTTTCGATGGATTTCCAAGTAATTAATAATTGTCTTTAAAAACAATTAGTTACACGCAGAAATATTTTTCAATAAGTGCTTGCATGTAGTGGTGTTGTATATTACTATATCACCAAGTCACCGAAACACCTCGATGACAGGACGGAAGACCGAAACTTAGATAGGAGACGATCATGACCACTTCACTCTCAACAAAACTGGCGGCTCTGGCACTCGCGCTGATGTTCAACAGCGTGATCATGGGCGGGATGGCTTACTTGTTCAATGCGCAGCTGCAGCAGCCCACGGCAGTGGCCTCACTCGCCAGCACTGCGGCGACCTCTGCGAACGACGTGGCCTGAGCCTGCACAAGCTCAGCGCTCTGGTAGATTACCGTGCTATATGTCCCCCACAGTCGGGGTAGGCACATCGAGCGAGAAATGGACCCGAACTGGAACGACAACCAACCTATCTATCGCCAACTGCGCGATCGAATGGTAGCCCTGATCCTAGAGGGCGCGCTGAAGGAGGGCGATCCCTTGCCCTCCGTGAGGGCGGTGGCTGCCGACTATCGGCTCAATCCGCTCACAGTGCTGAAGGGCTATCAGCAGCTGGTTGACGAAAACCTGGTCGAAAAACGCCGCGGTCGCGGCATGTATGTCAGTGAAGGCGCCCGGCGGCTGCTGTTGTCGGGCGAACGCGAGCGTTTCTTAAAAGAAGAATGGCCGCAGATTCTCGCCGTCATCAACCGGCTGGGATTTTCTTCTGAAGAATTATTTGCGCAAACACCGGCGATCACCCACCCGGCACCGCCGCCTCGCGGCAGCTTACCCACGGAAGAATGAGAGTTACTATGGCTGCGCTCATCGAAGCTCGAGATCTGACGAAAAAATACGGCGCTCACATTGCGCTGGATCGCGCCAACCTCAATGTCGAGGCAGGCCGCATCGTCGGGCTCATCGGCCCCAACGGCGCCGGCAAAACCAGCGCTCTGCGCGCCATTTTGGGACTCACCAATTATGAAGGTCATCTGACCGTGTTGGGCCGCGAACCGTTTCGCGACCGCACCGAGTTAATGAACGAATGCTGCTTCATCGCCGATGTGGCGGTGCTGCCCTCGTGGTTGCGCGTCGACCAAGCCATCGATTTCGTGGCCGGCGTTCATCCCCGATTCCGCCGCGATCGCGCCATGGCATTCCTGGCGAAGACCCAGGTCACCGGCAAGCGGCGCATGCGCGAGCTGTCGAAGGGAATGAAGACCCAGGTGCACCTCGCGCTGACCATGGCCATCGACGCGAAGCTATTGGTGCTCGACGAACCGACGTTGGGGTTGGACATTCTGGCGCGCCGCGCTTTTTATGACGCGCTGGTGAACGACTACATGGACGAGACGCGCACCATCCTGATCACGACTCATCAGGTCGAAGAGGTCGAAAACCTGCTCACGGACATCATCTTCATCGACAAGGGGCGCATCGTCATGGACACCTCGCTTGAGGATGTCGCGACGCGCTTTTCGGCGGTGGCGGTGACGGCCGACCGTCTCGATGCCGCGCGCGCCGAGAAGCCGTTCTACGAACGTCACATCCTGGGCAAAGTCGTGTTGTATTTCGAAAACGCCGACCTCGGCAAGCTAGGGAGTCTTGGCGAAATCCACACTCCCAGCGTTTCCGATCTTTTTGTGGCGAAGCTTTCGGGAGCAGCAGCATGAACAACAGCACATGGCTCATCCGCCGGGAATTCTGGGAAAACCGCGCCATTTGGATGATTCCCGCGGTGTTCGGCGGGCTTCTGCTGCTGGCTGCTTTGTTCGGGCAGGTGAGCATTCCGCGCCTGACCTCGCCCAAGGAATCAGAGGAAGCGGCGGCCGCCTTTTTGGTGGTCGTCGGCGCCATGTTCTACCTGGTGATGGGAGTGTATTCAACCTGGTATCTGCTGGATTGCCTGTACACGGACCGTAAGGATCGCAGCATCTTGTTCTGGAAGTCGCTGCCGATTTCGGACGCCACCACGGTGCTTTGCAAACTCTTGATCGGCATGATCATCGTTCCGCTGGTGTATTTCGCGGCCGCCGATGCGACCGCGCTGATCGCCGCGTTCATCCTGTCGATACGGGCGCGGGCATCGATCGGCAGCTCGCTGTGGAACGCCGATGTCTGGGGGCAGGTACAGGTGCTGTGGATGTACGCCATTGTCACGACGGCCATATGGTATCTGCCGATTGCCGGCTGGTTGATGCTGGTGTCGGCCTACGCCAAGCGCGCGGTCATGCTGTGGGCCGTCCTGCCGCCGCTGCTGCTATACATCCTCGAGCGGGTATTTTTTGGGACGACCACGGTGGGTCATATCATCGCGAGACGATTGACCGGTCTGCCGTCGGTGTCGTTCAACGGCTCGAAGTATGTGTGGACGCACGAGGGCGGCGTTGTGGATAATGCCAGCTCAGCTGCACCCAGCGTATGGCATCTGATCAACCCCAGTGGATTTTTTAGCAGTGCCGAAGTATGGATAGGAGCGGCGATCGGAATCGCGTTGATCGTCGTCGCCATCCAGCTGCGAATGCGTCGTTCCGAGATTTGACCTGATGCGGGGCGCGGCGCCCCGGCATCGAAGGCGCGCCGCGGCGCCCCTTCTCAGCATCGCTGCTGCGGCGCTCATCTTAGGTGTTACCGAAACGCGCGCGGATGAATTTTTTCCGGTGCGCGACGAAAACCCCCTCATCCGCGCCTTCTATCTGCCGCTGCCGAGCGATGACCGCTTGACCGACGGCAGGAGCTTGTCGGCAACCCTGTCGATCAGCAATACGCTCAACGTAGAAAACCGGCCCCACGAGAGCTTATTGGTGGACGGCGAGAGCGACGTGCTTCGTCTGAGCTATGCGGATACGCTGTCCCAGTCCTGGCGATTCCGATTCACGGTCCCCGTGATTCATGACAGCGGCGGTTTTCTGGATTCAACCATTGAGCATTGGCATCATTGGTTTGGTTTTAATCCCGGAAACCGGCCCTTTTACCCGCAGAATGAACTTGTGTACTCCTATTCGGGCAAAGGGATGGTTGATCTTACCCAACCTCAAACCAGCATCGGCGACATCTCCGGTGAACTGGGCTGGTATCCGATCGACGATGCCCATCGAACGCTCTCGCTATGGGGAGGACTGGAGGCACCGACGGGTTCTGTGTCGAAACTCACCGGCGACGGCGCCTGGGACGGCGCGCTCTGGGCACATGGCGCATTGCGCTGGCCGCAGTGGCAGCTCGCCGCGGAAGCCGGCGTCGCACAGCCTTTCGGCGATGAAATATTTACCGGCGCTGCGCATCGTACTTCCCTTTTCGCCCGTTTTGCCGCCACCCGGACCTTAAATTCAGCATGGGCGCTGCGCGCGCAGCTCGACGGACAGACCGGCCGGGTCGAGGACAGCCGTATCCGATTTTTGGGGCCGAGCTTGGAGCTGACGGTCGGCGCGGTGCGCCGCCTGGGTGCTCACTGGCGCATGGAATTTGGCTTTGCGGAGGATGCCGCCGTCAATACCGCTCCCGACATTACTTTCTTTTTTGGGATTCGCCGCCAAAGCAGTGCAAAATAGCCCAAGGCATTTTGTTATTTCGAAGGGGCGCCCATGTATAAAACGAAGATCGATCTGTCGGAGAAAGTCCGCCGCAACGTTGCCGTCATTCTGAACGATCGTCTGGCTTATGCCATCGATCTGCAGAGCCAGATCAAGCAGGCGCATTGGAACGTGAAAGGTCCCAACTTCATCGCCTTGCACGAGCTGTTCGACAAGCTCTCCGACGTTGTGCTGGAACAAATCGATGAGATCGCCGAACGGGTGACGAGCCTGGGCGGGACCGCGGAAGGCACGGTTGCCGTGGCGGCCAAACGCAGCAAATTGAAAAATTATCCCTTGAGCATCACCGCAGGCAAGGATCACTTGTTCTATTTGTCGACTCAAATGTCGGTGTATGGAAAGGCGGTTCGCGCGGCGATTGCCGAGACCGACGAGCTCGGCGATGCGGATACGGCGGATTTATTCACTGGAATCTCCCGCGACATCGACAAGTACCTCTGGTTCCTCGAGGCGCACTTGCAAGACAAGGCCTGATGCATGAGCGACTCCCACGGCGGCGCGGATAATTTGGGGTTGAGCGCGGCGCTTGCCACGCTGCAGGGATTGTTGACCAGCGGCGAGACGCTCGAAGCCTGGGCTGCCCAGCGGCGTTTGTATGCACTGAGCCATCGGCGCACGCTGATCGCAGCCACCAGCGGGCGGTTCATTTCGCTCAAGCGGCGCCTCTTCGGCGGCTACGATTCAGCCGACATCCGCTGGCAGGATCTGAAAGAAACACGCATCAGCGCCGGGATCATCGCGGCCGACCTGATCCTGATCGCGCAGAGCAGTTCCGACCTCAATATCGGCGCCGAGGTGAATCGGGTGTGGAGCTTTGATGGCCTGCACAAGGATCAAGCGCAGGCAATGTATCGGATCTGCCAGCAGCACGATCAAGTGTGGCGCGAGAAGCGCCGCGTGCGCGAACTCGAAGAATTACGCGCAAAATCCGGCGGCGTGCAGATCAGCGGTCAGCCCGCCTACAGCAGTACCGATGCCGCCGGTGCCGAATCGGAACCCGCGCGCCGCTTGCGCCAAGCGCGCGAGATGCTCGAGGCCAAGCTCATCAGCGATTCGGAATTCGAATCGATCAAGGCCAAAATCGTTTCCGGTCTCTAAGGCTCCTAGCCCAAAAGATACGCAAAATAGCTGTTGCGCAATCGATTCAAGGGATCGGTGCGCTGGCGCAGCGCGCGGAACAGCTTGGCGCGTTCGCCGAATGCTTTCGCCACGTGCTCCGGCTGCAACGCCCGCGTTTGATTGAACGTGGGCACGCCGCCGTGAGAAGCAGCGAAATCATTGAAGTCGATGAGAAAGTCGTCCCAGCCCTCCTCGCCGCTGGAGGAGGGCTCCAGGGTAAACATGGGTCCTGTGTAGCTGGCGCTGAACAACGAGCCGCGATCCTGATGCAGGTGGCTCGCCCCGCTGACGACGTTGCCGCGGTAGCGATGCTGCTTGTAGTACGCCTTGCAGAACGCGAAATAATCGCCGAGCAGCCTCGGATAGTCGGCTTGCGGGAAGGCCCACAGGCTGTAGGTATGCCGCGCCTTCCAAGCCTCTTTCGGCATGTCGCGCATCCACTCGTGCGAATACATCATGACGCCGCGGCTGCCACCGCCTAAGGCGCGGTGCATGCCTGACAAGACCGCATTTCGCAGGCCGGGCGCCGCCAAGACGCTGCCGACCGTCGAACCGAATGCCGGAAGCACGTTGCGCATCACGGAATGTTTGATCTGCCAAATTCCGGAGCGGTTGATGGCGGCGGATTCATCGAGCGTCCGGCGCTCGAGCGTGATCCGGTCATGAAAGGGTGAAACATGCAGGCGCAGCGCCCCTTCTGACTCAACCAGCCCGGCATACCGGGAGCTGAATTCCTTCAGCGTCATGACCTGGTAGTCGATCTTGACCGGCGTCAGGGGCCGCACGCGTACGACCACTTCGTGCACGATGCCGAGCAGTCCGAAACTCGACCGCAGCACGCGCATCAGGTCGCGCTCGCGATCGGTCACGCTCATTTGCTTGCCCTGCGGCGTAATCATCTTCACTTCGGAAACGCAGGACGACAATTGCGCCATGCCTTCGCCGTAAGAGGCCTGCGGCAACGTGGTCACGGCCATCGCGCCCAGGGAGATCTGGCCCATTTCGGGCGTTAGCGGTAATTCCTGGCCGCGCTCTGCAAGCGCCTTGACCAGGGCACTGACGCGCACGCCGGCCTGCGCCCGCACGGTGTGTTCGCCGAATTCCAAGATTCGATCGAGCCCGCTCGTGTCGACTGTGGTGCCGCCGTCACCGCCCACGCAGCGGGTTTGGGAATAATCGGCGCCGACCATGCGCACGGGCGTGGGATAGCTCTTGGTCTTTTCAAGAAGACTCGGCAGATCTTCGAATCTCTTCAGACGCAGCACAAGCCGCGGCCGTCGATATATGCCCGATGAATCCGCGCCTCGCGGATCGATGACTTTATTTACCATGTGCTTCCCCCCGGAAGTGGACCTAAAAAACGCTGTGGGGGGCACAAAACCTGGCGGTTCTGCATGCGCGTGTGCGCTTTGAGATTCACTGGCGACCCCGCTATCGTCAGGCTTCCTTCGGAAGCCCCTTAGACCGGTGGTTTTGCGTCCCCACCTTTCGGCGGGTTTGCCCTTAAACAGCTACCACGTACTATGCGATGGGCGCTGGGGCTTGTAAAGGGGTATTTCGCGGCGCTTTTGTAGGACGATTTAGCCCATTAAAAGCAGCGTTTCAGCGTGTTCGACAGCCTCGGGCGTGCCATAAACGACCACCACATCGCCCTCCTTGAACACGGTGTCAGGCCCTGGATCCCGCCCTACGATGCCGTCGCGGCGTACCGCGTTTACCGTGGCCTGCGAGCCGCGTTCCTGAAGATCCGTGACGCTGCGGCCGACGGCCCAGGCATGGGGCGGCAGGATGACGCTATGCAGCTCCTCGCGAAAAGCGTGGGTCGCGTCCAGATGCTCCGCCCCGGCGCCCCGAAAGTATTGCCGCAGCATGCTGTAACGGTGGCTGCGAATGTCATTCACGGTGCGAATCACGGCACCGACCGGCAGCTTCACCAGCAACAGCAGGTGAGACACCAGCATGAGGCTGGCTTCGAAGGTTTCGGGCACCACTTCGGTCGCCCCGGCGGCCTGCAGCTCGGTCAGCTTGGTGTCGTCCTGCGTGCGCACGAGGATGGGCACATCGGTACGGAGTTCGCGAATCGCCCTTAAAATTCGCAGCGCCACGTCCGGATTGGCAAAGGTGATGACCACGACACTGGCATGGGCGAGACCCACGTTTTCCAATACCTTCACCTGGCCCGCATCACCGTAAACCACGGGGTCGCCGGCCTGGCGACCGGTTCGAATCCGATAGGGATCCACATCGAGCGCGATGTACTCGAATCCCGTCTGCTCGAGTACGCGGGCGATATTCTGTCCGACGCGGCCGAATCCGCAGATCACCACGTGCTCGCGCTGCGCGGCAGCCAAGGTCACTTGCTCATGACGCATCGCTTCGGTCAGCGGGTTGCCGGATTCCCGCAGGATGATGCGGGTGATGCGCCGATTGTGGCGGATGATCAGCGGCGACAACACCATGCTCAAGACCGTGGCCGCGAGCAGCGGCTGCACGATCGCAGGGTCGAGCAGCGATTTCCGGAGCAACAGGATCAGCAGGGCGAATCCGAACTCGCCGCCTTGCGCGACGATAACCCCGGTGCGCAGGGATTTGAACCAGCTCTTGGTGGCCGGTTTGGCCACGACCGCGACGATGGCCGCCTTCAGCAGCAGCATGCCGAGAAGAATGGCCGTCACCAGCGGCAGGTCCCGCAGCAGCAAACCGACATCGAGCAGCATGCCGACCGTGATGAAGAAAAGACCCAGGAGAACTTCGCGGTACGAGCGAATCGTGGCTTCGATCTGATGACGGAATTCGGTCTCCGCCAGCATCATCCCGGCGAGGAACGCACCCAACGCCAGGGATAACCCCACGGCGCGAGTCGCCCAGGCCGATCCGAGCACCGCGAGCAATACGGCCATCGAAAACAGCTCGGGCGATCGCACCGAAGCGATCATGAGAAATAACGGGCGCAGCAGCCATCTTCCGGCGGCCAGGACCAGCATGAGGGCGAGCGCGGCCAAGCCGATGGCGCTCAAGATATGCGCCGCGTTGACGGCGCCGCCCTCGCCGCTCAACGCCGATACCAGGGCCAGCAGCAACGGAAAACTCAAGTCCTGGAACAGGCAGATTGCCACGGCGAGCCGGCCGTGGGTTCGATTGTTCTCGGATTGTTCGGTCAGCTGCGCAATGATGATGGCGGTGGAGGACATGGCCAGGGCGCCGCCGATCACGACCGCGACGGCCGGTGCCACGCCCAAAAACACGACGGCGCCGCAGGCAACGAGCCCGACGGTGATCAGCACCTGCGCGCCGCCGACACCGAGCACTTCCCAGCGCATCGCCACCAAGCGCGGCAGTGAGAACTCCAATCCCAGGGTGAACACCAGGAACACCACGCCGAAGTCCGCGAGCAGTTGCGTGGTTTCATTGTCGGCCGCAAGCGCGAGTGCATGCGGACCCAGCAGCATGCCCACGGCGAGATAACCCAGGATCGAGGGCAACGCCAGTTTGCGTACCGCCGCGACGACGCACACCGACGCGGTGAGCAGAATCAGGATCTGTAACAGCGGATCGTTATGCCCCATTGCCTGCTAGCATATCGCTATGAGTGCGACCATGACGGGCCCGTTGGCGCTCGAGCCGCAAGGCGACGGCTGGCTGCTTGTGCTGCGGGGAGATTGGTCCCTCGCCGCAATGCCGGGCATCGAGGCGCAGCTCAAGAGTTTGCCCGCGGCGCTGCATGGGAATCTGGTCTGCGATTGGACCGATGCGCAGACCCCCGGCATCAGTCCGGCGTGGGCGCTGCTGCGGCGACTGGCGGAGGATGCGCCCCGGCTCGAGGTTCGGCATGCGGGCAACCCACCGCATTTTTTGGAGCTCCTGCAAAAACTCCATGTTGAACAGCAGGCGGCTTACAGCGCGCGTTCGGCGGAGCCGACGCTGGAACGTCTCGTCGGCCGACTCGGGCGCTGGTCCGTCTTGCAAGGCGTGCATGCGCGCGGCGTCATCGTCTTCCTCGGGCGCATCGCGACAGTGATCGGCCAGGGATTCTCGCGTTCCAGCGCATGGCGAATCTCTTCGCTGACCCGGCATATCTACGAAACCGGCATCACCGCCATTCCGATCGTCGCGCTCATTGCATTCCTCATCAGCGTGATCGTGGCTTATCTGGGCGCGCAGCAGCTGTCACGCTTCGGCGCCGATATTTTCGTGGTCGATCTCGTCACCATAGCGACCTTACGCGAAATGGGCGTGCTGTTGACGTCCATCATCGTCGCGGGCCGATCCGGCAGCGCCTTCGCGGCCGAAATCGGCGTCATGCAGCTCAACGAGGAGACCGACGCACTGCGCGCCATGGGCATGAATCCGATCGAGCTGCTGGTCGTGCCGCGCGTGCTGGCGCTCATCGTCGCCCTGCCGCTGCTCACCGTGATCGCCGATGCCATGGGCCTGGCGGGCGGCGGTCTTCTGTCGCTGATCAATCTGCATATTCCCCTGCCGCAATTCACGGCGCGCATGCGCGAATCGCTCTCATCCACGACTTTTTGGGCAGGGTTGGTCAAAGCGCCGGTGTTCGCCATCCTCATCGCCATGGTCGGCACCTACCGCGGCATGCAAGTGCGCGACTCGGCCCGGGAGCTCGGACGACTGACCACCGTGGCGGTGGTGCAATCCATCTTCATGGTGATCCTGGCCGACGCGCTGTTCGCCGTGCTGTTCGTGCAGATTCACTTCTGATGCTGGACCCGAATTTCAATCCCGTGATTAGGGTGCGGGACCTGCACAATCGCTTCGGTGCGCAGATAGTCCACGACGGGCTCGACATGGACGTGCAGCAGCGCGAAATATTCGGCGTGGTCGGCGGGTCGGGCACCGGCAAGTCGGTGCTGCTGCGCTCGATTTTGGGACTGCGCCGCCCGGACAGCGGCACCGTGGAGCTTTACCGCCGGGACGTCGAAAGGCTCGCGGCGGCGGATCGGAGCAGCCTGGTGCAAAGCTATGGCGTGACCTTCCAAAATGGCGCGCTGATCAGCTCCCTGACCGTCGCCCAGAACGTGCAACTGCCGCTGCGGGAACACTATTCCCTGTCCGAAAAGACTCTGGACGAACTGGCGGAGATGAACTTGAGTTTGGTGGGATTGCCGCCGGACGCCGGCGCCAAATTTCCGTCGCAGCTGTCGGGCGGGATGATCAAGCGGGCGGCGCTCGCCCGGGCCCTGGCGCTCGAGCCCAAGCTCTTATTTCTCGATGAACCGACGGCGGGATTGGATCCGATTTCCGCCACGGCCTTCGATGAGCTACTGTTGTACCTCCACTCGCAACTGCGGCTAACGGTTGTCATGATCACCCATGACTTGGACACCCTGTTTCAGACCTGCACCCGGGTCGGCGTGATCATCGATGGCCGGATGATCACCGACACGCTGCCCGGGCTGCTCAAGAACCCGACCCCGTGGATACAGGAATACTTCCATGGGCCGAGGGCGAGAGCCGCGGAAATGGAAGCGGCGGGCAAGGAAGGCCATGGATAGAGACGCGAACTACGTCGCCGTCGGGGCTTTCGTGCTGCTGGTCATTGCCATGGCCGTGTCCTTCGTGTTTTGGTACACCGATCAGCAGGACAAGCGCACGTATCAGCGCTACGAGATCTATTTCCCCGGTTCGGTCAGCGGCCTGACCGCCGGCAGCCCCGTGCGATACCTCGGTGTGGACGTGGGCAAGGTCGCGCGCATCATGTTGGATCCACAGCAGCGCAAGACCGTGCAGGTGATCGTCGATATTGATTCGACGGCGCCCATCGATGACCGCACTCGAGCCTCTCTGAGCTTGCAAGGCGTTACGGGCCTCCTGTTCATCGATCTGGAGCAGGATCCGAAGGCCGAAACCGCCGGCGTCATGGCGCAGGGCCAGCGCTACCCGATCATTCGTTCGCGGCGATCCGATTTCGATGTGCTGTTGAGCAATCTGCCGGCCCTCACCACGCACTTGGTGGAATTGGCGGCGCACTTCAACGACGTCTTCAGCGATGAGAATGTGCGTGCGCTCAAGTCGACCCTGGACCACGTTCGGCTGGCCAGCGAGCATCTGCCCGAAACGGTGCGCGAGACTCAACAACTCGTGGCGGAATTGCGCCGCACGACGCAGGAAGTACAAGGCACGGTGGCGGAGCTGCGAGCCCTCGTCACCAAGGGCTCGCCGGATCTGGAGGCGGCGTTCGCCAATATCCGTCAGATCTCGGACAACCTCGCCAAGACCACGGCGAGCTTGAATGGCTTTGTGACCGAGAACGAACCCGGCGTTTCGCGCTTCACCAAGCAGAGTCTTCCGGAATTGGAGAAACTGCTGCGCGAGAGCCGGCAGGCAGTGCGGGATTTCCGCGATCTATCGCGCAGCCTGAAGCGCGACCCGTCGCAGCTGATCTACGAATCCACCTACCGCGGAGTCGAGGTGTCCAAGTGAAGCGGATCCTGCTGTTGGGTTTGATCGGCGTGTCGCTCGCCGCCTGCGTGGGCTCGCTGTTCAAGAACAAGGTCGCGCCGCCCACGATGTACGCCTTGTCGGCGACGCCCAAATCGGCGCCCGCGGATCCGCCCGGCGCTGCCGTATCGAGTCCCGTTGATCTGGCGGTCCTCAAGCCGCGCGTGCGCACCGGGCTCGACACGGATCGCATCGCCGCGCTCTATCCAGATCGGCACATGGACTATTTCGCCGACGTGCGCTGGAGCGGACCGCTC
>Ga0210402_10005080_pt1 | contig 11848 bp, 10 predicted proteins | sample IncBWC7MmetaG_FD_161055 | JGI IMG/M metagenome (GOLD analysis project Ga0210402, IMG submission 161055) | Forest soil microbial communities from Barre Woods Harvard Forest LTER site, Petersham, Massachusetts, United States - Inc-BW-C-7-M | ecosystem: Environmental > Terrestrial > Soil >... | reverse complement strand
ATCCACGCCTTGGTATAAGTTCCGGATGCAGTCACTGGCCAAGTGCCAAAAGAAGTCGGCGCTGGCGTGCCGGAGATGGCATATGGGGCAAAAGACAGACCGGTCGGAAGCCCGCTAACCGTAACCGTTCCCACTTTTGTCCCAGGAGGTATCGTCACGCCAACCCCTCCGGCTGTGGCCGAGTAAGGTGCGCAGATTGTACCTGCCGGTAATGTGATGGGCGGAAGTTTCTGGGTGCAACCGGAGATAAGCAGGGGCAGGGTCACGGACAAAGCGATCGGCAGAGTTTTTTTCATGTTGTTGAATGGGTAAAATCTGCGTTACCACGCAATTGTTGCAAATCAAGTGCAAAATAGGCGCATATAGGGCTGAAAAAGGTCAAACCCCGCTTCCTGATGACGAAGGATTGGATTCTCGACCGGTAGCCAGGATAGGTGGAGAATGGGTCGTTTTGTTTCTTCTTATTAAACAAGTAGAGGACCGACCCCACTGCGGTCCCCGATGAAACCGCTTCTAACACCGAACGACCAACGATCCGGCGCCATTAATGGAACGTATCGTTCGGCCACCCCCAGGTCGGGTCTATCCGCGCGTTGGAATAGCTGCTGGTCGAAGGCAGTTCTTGGAAACTGAGCCGGCGGACGTCGTAGGTATAAGGCGTTCCGGGCGGAAAGATGCCAAAGGCAAAGAGATCGTCGTGGCCCCAGTCCCGGGTCACCGGCGTATAATAAGCGCCGACACGGTAGGGTTGGATGGCGATTTTACTGGTAAACATGTTTACCAGGGAGCCGCGAATCACCATGGGGGCCGAATTCCAGGTTTCCAAAAGACGGGGGAAATTGTGTACGCCGCCACTCACGGTCCCTTGGGAACCATCAGGAGATTTGTCGCAGCTGAGAACCAATCCGGCGATCATCCCCATCGCAACCTCACTATTGCCGTTGTTTGTGTTTTCGCCATTTTTCTTGCTCATGAAAGCGTTCGAGGTGGTGCTGCTGGCATTGGTGGCCCCGATGCTGCCGGGATTTGTGGCGGGGATATTATTACTATTGGCAGGATTGGGATCGAAAAAATTGGGGGACAAAATGGTGACGGCGTCGCCAATTACCGAGGCAGGAACCTCCTGGCTCACGGTCGGCCATTGGTCAAGGGAATGGGGATCTTCATCGTCGGGCTGGCTGGAGGCGTCGGCGTTGAGATGTTTGCCGTCTGCGTTGAAATTGCCCACGATATACACGGGAGCATCGGTGGCAATCGTCAGGCCCGGAACCTTCGTACCGTTGGCACCAAAGGTGCCAGGCCCGACAACCGCGCCAAGGCCGGTCGGATCGTTAGCCGTAATGGGTGCCGGATTGCCGTTTGCGTCGACATCGTTGGGAATCAAATTGTTCGTTACGCCGCCCGTCACGCCATCCAAGTGCGCGGGCTGGGGGGTCGTTAGTGCGTTGTCGATGGCGACACCGACCTGGTGTCCGTGGGCCGAGGTCAGAGCGTATTCAACGTCGATATAAATTATCCCATTCCAGCCGCCCCAAGTGGCGAGGCTGTCGCGATAACCAGCGGTGTTGTCGTTCAATAACGTATTGGCGTGGCCCATGGTGCCGGAGCCCCAGATGGTGGGGGTGCCGTCATTGTTGGGGCTGGGAAGGCTGTTGTTCATAATGGCGTAGGTCGGGTCGCCGGTGTTGACAGCCGTCAAGGCCAGCCTCAGGGCTGTAACATTCAATTCGACGAGGTCAGCGGGCGCCTTTTGGCGCTGGTCATATAGGCCCGTCAGTACATAGGTGTTGCTTGCGTCTTCCGAATAAGGAACGAAGCGCACCAAGGCCGTGGGTTCGTTGGGAACAGGGCTGGCTGCGGGCAAGCCGTTTGCTCCGTAATCGACTTCACCAAGACAGATGCCGCCATTGGGGCCGTAGCCCGTGGCTCCAATGTTCCTTGAATTATACGGACCGTAGTAGTAAACCTTGGCGGAAAAAGTAGGGGTGGAGGTATTGACAATTACCAGGATGTATAGGTTGGCAATATTCGCGTATTTAATGTCCTCGAGTCCCTTCCGGCCAACATAATAAGTACTGGTCGGCACCATGGTTCTTGCAAAATAATCGTCGGGAGGATCGTTGAGATAGCTGACGTTTCCCTTCGCCGTCGTCACCGGCGACGTGGTCGGATCAATGATATGCGTGTCGATGATCGGCGGGCTATAGCTGGGCAGGGTGGACGTCACTTGGTAGGGCAGTTGAAGGGGAAATTGGCTGCCATTATCGACAAATTCAGAGTCGGCCACATAGGGGCTTCCGTTCGGATCTGTCCCGCTTATAAGGGGATAGGTGAATCCGGCCGGGTTAAAGGCCTGGACGCCCATGGCGGAGGTCAACAGATTATTGGTGGGCCAGGTTTTCTTGGCATAGGTCGCAAATTGCGCATTAATGCTTGGGGTGAGGAGACTATCCAGAGCCTTCGAGCCCGAGGTCGGCGAACCAGAGAGACCTTGGTCAGTGCCAAAAGAGCTGTCGTGCCAAAAACCTTCCGAGTACATATTGAAGGGCGCAATATTCCCACCGTTGCCTTGGTTTTGGGCGAAAGAGACCTCGCTGTTTACTGGGTTGCTTTGACCGTTGTCTGAAGGTGGATATTCCGGGGCGTGATAAATATTGCCGGTAACGGTGACCGGTCCGTAGAATTTGAGGCTGCCCCCGGCGTTGGCGTAGGCGAGCATGTTGAAATTGGTGTGGACCGGCCCGTTGATGACCATCTGTGCGCCCGGAAAAATCTCGAGGTCGCTGGAGGCGTAAAAGATGGCCCATTCGAAAAGCGGCGCGGCGCGGACCGACAGGACTTCACGGACATAGGCGCTGACCGGTGGATCGCCATTCGGGGGCACCGCCGTGGCCTTGGCCACCACCTGGTAGTCTTTTCGTTTGATCCAGAGACTCGCAAAGGGATCGGTCTCGTTCGGTGGAATATTGGCCGGGTCAACGTAATAGAGTTTGGTTCCAGTCTTAACCTTCAAGCTCGTGCTGGACGAACTGACATTTACGGGCGGCCCGCCGACCACTTCGAGGCCGTTGCCGTCGGTTGTTGAAAGCGGATTCGTATCGATATCGCTTTCCTTGGAAATGCCGTTTGTGGAGTTGGGATTAAAAAAAGAATTGGCGGTGGCGACGCCATTGACGACATTGACCGGCAGTTGGAGGGGGCTGTTTGTGACCAGGCCCGGGGCATTGGGCTCGAAGCTTGGCACCGGGGTCAGATTGGTGGCGGCGTATTTGACCTGGGCGGCGCCGTATTCGCACACCGCCTCGGCCGCATTACGCGCTTCGTTCAAATAAGCGGCGCGGGCGTTGAGGCGGCGCTCGACCACGGCCCAGCCAAGGATCGAAGCCATCAGGAGCGACGTGACAAAGGTAAAAATGACCGCCGTAATCAAGGCCGAGCCGCGCGAGCGGTGCAGATGCGGACAAGAATGCGAGGAGATCATTCCAGGGGCATTTTGCATTTGAAGAGATTGATGGGGGCCGGCCTTGCGTGCAAAACAGGGGCGTTTTCTCGGGCGCACAACGGGATTATGGGACCTGTTTCCGTTTAGTCCATCCAAACCGGAAATGTGCTATCCGCGCGGCCAAAGCGCAAAGTTGTAGGTTCGGAGGCTTGCTGCGCTGCCGTTGTCCTGGCGTTCCTGGATCTGCGATTGCACCATGAAAGCGCCGGTTCCGGCAGAACCTGACGTCAGGTAGAAGAAAAGGTTCTCGTGCGCCTGCGTCGAACCATCGGTATTGGTGGCCGTGCCGACCACCGTTGGCATGAACAGGTTGCTCGGATTGGTCAGGTTGGGTTGTATGTAAGTGTTGTATAAAGTATATATTGAACCAATGGGCGCATTGATATTATTATTGATTCCTGTGTCGATCCTATAGATTGGACCCGGGCTGGTCGCTGTCGTGGCCGGCGCATTGCGGTAATAGGCGACCAGTCGGCTGGCGGTGATCGTGCCGTCATTGGCTGTCTGGGTGGTCATCAGCAAAAGGAGGTCGCCCGATTGCCCCGCGCCAAGGTAATTGTCCGTAGCATTGCCCTGGGCGTTGCTGGTCTGGGCGGGCATGGCGTCATAAATGTAAAAATCATTCGCATAAGCGGCGTCGGTCTGCATCTGCTCCGTGAATTTGCGCAGATCGGTGTTCACCGAAAGCTGGTTGACGGTGGTCGCGTAAGCTTTCAGGCATTGGATCGTAACGGATATGGCGGCTTGCACGAACATGGCGCAGATGCCGGTGGCGCAGACAAGCTCGACCAGGCTGAAGGCGCGGGTGGATGCGTGGGGCCGGGAGACTGGGGTGTGCGTATTCATTGGCCTAGGAGAGGGTGGAGCGAATGGCGTGAAGCGTGCCCGTAAAATACTTGGTGCCGAATCCGTCATTGAACTGCCAGGTGTAGATGATGGTGATGCCGTAAGCGCCTTGGGCGATACTCCCCGGATTGCTGAGATCGGAGACCCAGACCCAAATATTGAGGTGCAGGTCGTTGGATTTGGGGTTGGTGCCGGGAAGTTGGCTGGCGCCGGGCCAAATTGCCGACCAGCTGGTCACCGCACCCTCATGGTTCGGATCGGCTATGATGTTCTTGAGGTTGTCTACAATTCCGTTCTGTGGATTATTTGTGGTGGGATTTTGGCCCGCGACGAGAGTCGAGGGGTTGGGAATTTGCGCTGGATCCGACCAGACGAGCATATTATTGGCTGGCACAGGATCGCTGCCTAGCGTCGGGATTGCCCATGAATGCTTCGTCCACGTTGACGACGGATAGTTGCCATAGGCATCGGGACTGCCAAGGAGCTGTGACAGTGGCATGCTTTTCATTTGCTCCATGTCGCTTTCCACGGTCGCCAAGACGGACGCTTGGGCCACGCTGCTTGCGCCGATCCGATGGGCCTGAATGATCCCGCCAATAATGCCGATAAACAAAACCGCGATGATCATCGCTGCCGTCATCACCTCGATGAGCGTCATGCCGCGTTCGCCATGTAAAAAATGAAGCTGCGGGCGCTGGATTTTGGGGGCCATGTCGGGGTGGGGTGGATTTTATAAGCTGGGGCATTCTCGTCGGAGGAGCAGCGAGCATGGGTAATACCCTCTAGCTATCTGTGAAATATACGCTAAAATTAGATGCGGTCAATCACAAAAGTCAAAAGTATGTAAAAGCAATTGCAATATTTGTTAATATTGCTGTTATTGATTTACAATTTGGCGAGGGTATAGGCTCCAAGGCTTTGCCTACGACGGACGGATATCGGTGGGATTGTACGTACAGATTACGTGTAAATCTGTAATAACGGGGGCGAAAGGGTCATGCTGCGAATCGTGGAATTACCTCGGATGAGGCATCTTTCATGGGCGACTCCAAGGTCTCCAAAGGAGGAATCAGTCGCCAATTTTCACGGCATGACCCTTTGAGGGCGGGGAAGGGGGGAAGGGTCGGGCTTCTAAAAGTTAAAATCCCACGGCAGGATCGTCGAAATTTAATTCTTAGAAACCTGACACTTTGCTGCTCCTAGCTGAGCCTTGGCACTTGATACCTGACCCCTATACTTGGCTCATGGTCCATATCACCTGTCACCGGCTGGCTGGTCAGCAGATTGCGCCTGTTGCGCGCAAGGGGCCCGGCGAGGTGGTCGCTTGGCTCGGCGCCATGCAAGCCCAGGACTATCTGGGTGCGCTCTGGGCGATCGGGCTCCGCCTGCCAATGGCCACAGAAACCGATATCGCGCAGGCCATCGCCGATCGCACGATTGTCCGCACCTGGCCGATGCGTGGCACCTTGCATTTTGTGGCCGCCTCCGATGTGCACTGGATGCTCAAATTTTTGACTCCGCGAATTATCGCCGGTGCGACCCGTCGCCGTCAGCAATTGGAGCTCGACGATGCGATTTTTGCCCGCTGTGAAAAGGTGTTCATCCGGGCCTTGCAAGGCGGCCACCAGCTGGCGCGCGATGAGCTGCTGGGCTCGCTCCAACGCGCCCGCATTTCCGTCACCGGCCAGCGCGGTTATCATATCTTGTGGAGACTCGCGCAGGAGGGACTCATTTGCTTCGGCGCGCACCAGGGCAAGCAGCCGACCTTTGCGTTGCTTGATGAGTGGGCACCAAAAACGCGAAGCGTGGAACGCGCGGAAGCCCTGGCGGAGCTGGCCCGGCGATATTTCATCAGTCATGGCCCCGCCATGCTCCATGATTTTGCCTGGTGGTCGGGACTGAAAATTTCGGAGGTGAGGGCTGCCATTGAAATGACCGCGGCGCATCTCGTGTCGGAGGCCATCGACGGAAAAACCTACTGGATGTCGCCAGGTCGTCCGGCCCTGCGCTCGGCTTCGCCCCGTGTGCACCTCCTTCCGGGCTTTGATGAATATATGCTCGGCTACCAGGATCGCAGCGCGGCACTCGATCCGCAACACGCACAGAAAATCGTTCCCGGCGGCAATGGCATGTTTATGCCCACCTTGGTGATTAACGGCCGCGTGGTGGGCACATGGAAGCGGGTCGTTAAGAAAAAGTCGGTCGTCATCACCGCCGCCCCGTTTGCGTCTTTGAAGAAAGCAGAAGTTCGTGCCCTGGCCGCTGCGGCAGAACGCTACGGCCAGTTTTTAAACCTGCCGGTGGAGCTGGCAATTTCCGCAACCTGACCCGTTTCAGAGCTGTGTGATTAGGGCGGGGCGTGACCGCCCGACGACATATCCTGACTCCTGATGCCTGACCTCTGACGCCTGATTTCTGCGGCTGCCTCGATTTGACGAGGGCGGGGATGGGGTCAGGCTGAGGTTGCTGCGATTTGACGGACAGTCGGTTTGGGTCGCCTCCTATAAAGATTCTTCATCCACTCCATCGAGCGCGATAAGAAATCCGTCGAATGAATTGGCCAGCTTCACATCGGCGGAATACGCTTCACGATCCCAAAGGTAGACGGCGCCATTCACGGTGTTGAGATACACCAGGTTCCCTGCGGCGGAACGGGCGAAGGGCAGCATTTTTCCGGGAAAACCCGGGGCCGAGTCCCGCACCCGGATGATTTTGCTGGCGGGAATGAACCGTTCGATGCCGTGGTGTTTTTTGCCGTCGACCATCAGCATGTTTTCTTCCGGTGTCGCCCCGTCATGGTTCATGAGGAACACGTGAAAACCTATCGGCAGATGGCCAAACTCCTTTTCGAGATTGGCGATGATTTCGATCGATGCTCCCTGGGTTCTGGGGATGGTTATGCTCATGGATCAACCCTCCTTTCTGGGTAAAGCGCGGCCATGTTTTATGGCCTGACAAAAGCTCAGGGGATCCGGTGCATCATCTGGTGTCTTTACGCTGACACCATGTGCAGCTGGGGAATACGCAGGAATCCCGGGCTTTTTTTGTTTAACTGTTGTTGCGCCATTGTAACATTTTCGGCGCACAAGTTCCGGCCAAATTTAATTCGTAACATGTGGCTTATTGCAGCCTTAGCCCGGAGGGTTTGCGTCCGGAAGAAGCTGTCGCGGCGTTCCGGCAGAGGGGGATAGGAAGGCTTGGAACGTCGAACGCTGAATGTTGAACTCTGAATGCCGAAGGTCTGGCAACAAATGACCAATAACCAATGTCGGTTTGGGTCAAAAAAGAGGGGCTTAAACAAGCAGAGGACCGAGCCACTCGGGCTGACCGTGGCAAAACCATAACCTTCCGATAACCGGCAAGCGGTTATCTTCGGTCGGCAACGGATCATCTGTGTTCGCGCACATCAACCAACTTTGGCAGGACTATGCCGATCCGATCGCGGCCAAGCTCCGCCTTGTCCATCTGTAAAACAGCCTTCATTACCATGAAATCATATCTGCTATTCACCGCCCTGCTCACTTTCTGCTTTTTTGGATCCAACCTGCAGGCGACCGGTGGGGATTCGAACTCTGCTCTCGCTGATGAGGTCAGGGCCACGGAGGCGCTGCGGGAACATTATGTCACCACCAACGATCTCGACCGGCTTGCCCCGATGTTGTGCGACACGCTCGTTTACACGCACGCCAGCGGGCACACGATGACCAAGGCGCAGTTCCTCGAGTCGATCAGCAGCGGTGACATGAAATATATCACCATAAAACCCGAATCGATGAACATCGACACCTACAATGGCGCGACCGCGGTGGTGACCGGCACGATGAGCTTGCACGTCAAAAGCAAGCAGGCCGGAGAGCACGATGCTCACCTGCGGTACATCCTCGTCTATGTGAAGGAAGGCGGCCAGTGGAAAGTCGCCGCCTGGCAATCGACAAATTTGAAATCCAATTAGCAAAGACGTGCCGCGATTTCACCTCTGTAAACGTAACCGTTCTCGATTAGCGTTCGGAAAGAGTCAGGCCGACTCCTTATGATCGACTCGAAGGCACCGAAGAACACGGAGCTCGATCCGAAGTTTTAACCGCTAATGAACGCTAATGGGCGCTAATATCTTGGTTGGGTGGAAACAAGAGATCGAAAACCTGAGCGACTTGAACAACGCGATTGCCCGCAACAAAGGCAAACCGGGCATACCCTGGTCGCAGGTCAAAAAAGAACTCGGGATCGATTGACTGGCGGGGTAGGGCGGGACTGCCGGTGACGAATGGAAGCGCTGACGTCCAAACCGTGAACGGTGAACCGATAACCGTGAACTAAGTTAGGCGCCCGCGACCGTCGCCTGCCGGATCTGTCAAGAGTCAAGACCGACCCCTTCGGCGGCCCCTGCCGTGGCCGGATGGATTTCAATTTCGGATAAATGTTGTTACTTCTGGTAGCAGCTTCACATCGGCCACAAATTTCGCAAGCAGCGGTGAAATATTGTCCTTCCGCCAGACAAGAGAAAAGGGCAACGACAGGCTCAAATCCATGACCGGAAGCAAAACCACGCCTGCGGGACAGCGCCAGCGTGTAGGATCGGTGACAAATGCCACTCCCAGGCGGCACGTCACAAGGCTAAGCAGGGTCGCCTGATCCTCAGCTTCTTGGACGATGCGGGGCGATTTCAAGCCACCACGAAAACATTCGTGCATCAGGCGATCATAGTAGGCGGGGCTTTGCCGCCGCGGAAACCAGACAAAATCTGCATCAACCATGTCGCGCAGTCGGAGCCTTTTTATTTTTGTCAGCGGATGGCCCCTGGGCGCGGCCAATACCAAATTGTGCCAGTCGACTTGGACTTGGTCCAGTTCACGGTCTCCCTTCGGCATATTAAACACAAAGCCCGCATCCAGTCGGCCGGCCCGGATGGCTTCAGCCTGTTCCATGGAACTCAATGGATTTAGTTGCAGTTCCGCCTCGGGTTGCCGCTGGCGAAACTGCCGGAATGAGTCCGGAACCACGCCATGCCAGGATGCACTCTCAGTGAACCCGACCCGCAATGTTCCGGACTGACCGCGGGCCACGCGCCCGGCCCGCGCCGCCGCTTCATTCACTTGCTGCAGAATGCGGCGCGCATCTTCCAGGAATGACTTTCCCGCCGCGCTTATTTTCACTCCACGCGGCAGGCGGTCAAATAATCGGCAGCCGATTTCATCCTCCAGGTCTTGGATCTGGCGGGAGAGCGCGGGTTGGGCGACGTGAAGCCGCTGCGCGGCGCGCCCGTAATGCTGCTCCTCGCCAACCGCCACGAAATATCTCAGGTGCCTCAGTTCCATATCGATACTTTATAAGCATCGGTTCGATAGTAAAGATGTTTTAGACGCATCGATGATAAATTGCTATCGTGGTCGCATGAAACGCAACCACCAGCCGGGGAAAAAGCGGAAGATAAAAGCGGGCGGGAAGCTCCGCCTGACACCAAAGCCGGTTCGCAGGCCGGAACCCATGATCCCGCTGCCTCCGGCCTGGGAATCATAAACCATCCAACTACCAACCCAAGGGAAAGATATAAGCATGAAAACGAATCCAAACAGTGAAAAAACAAAGGAGCGGACTTGGCTCATAACCGGGGCCAGCAGCGGCTTGGGCCGCAACATCGCCGAAGCTGTGCTCGCATCGGGCGATCGCCTCGTCGCAACGGCCCGCGACCCTCGGCGCCTGGAGGATCTGGTGAAGAAATACGGCGATCAGATCCGCACCGCTTCGCTCGATGTAGCGGACGAAAAAGCGGCCCAAGCCTCTGTGCAGGTGGCCGTGGATGCCTTTGGCCGCCTCGATGTCGTCGTGAATAACGCGGGATACGGCGACATCGCACCCTTCGAGCAACTGAGTTCCGAAAAATTCAAGGCGTTGATGGACACGAATTTTTACGGTGTCGTTAACGTGACCCGGGCTGCGCTGCCAATCATGCGCAAGCAAAAGAGCGGCTGCATCCTGCAAATTTCGTCCGTGGGTGGACGACTGGCCCGTCCCGGCAGCACTGGCTACCACGCCGCGAAGTGGGCGGTTGGAGGATTCACCGAGTCGCTCGCGCAGGAAGTCGCCCCGTTCGGCATCAAGGTGTGCGCCCTCGAGCCCGGCGGGATGCGGACCAACTGGGGCGTTCGAGCGAACAAAGAAACCCCTGTTCTGCTCCCGGAATATGAACCGTCCGTGGGCGTGGTGATCAAAGCGCTGGCGTCATACTGGGGCAACGAAATCAGCGATCCGGCCAAGGTGGCGCAACTCATCCTCCGGCTGGCTGGCAGGGATCAGCTTCCTGCGCATCTATTAATCGGAAGCGACGCAGTCGAGTTCGCAGGCCAGGCCGAGGCGACACGCGCGGCCGAGGCGACACGTTGGCGAGAGGTGAGTGTCTCGACAGATTTCAACGCGTCGGGGCCATTGCCTGCCATGCGATTTTGAGCAGTTCGCAGAGCGAAGGAGGGTCTCATGCCCGCCTTGTCCGCCGTAGCCTTGGCGAAGGAGGACTGTGTCCTCCATAGCTCGAGAGTGACGGAGGAAGCTTAGCGCGATTTCCTGGCCGTCTCTCACTTTTTTGACCTGTCCCTAAGAAATCCTCAACATTCAACTCCCATGGCCTGACCTGGAACGTCGAACGCTGAACGTTGAACGCTGATCCGCGGTCGCTAAAGCTATGGCGGACAAGACGCCGAATCGAGGCCGGCCTTTATGCGGTCATCGGCTTCAGCCCGAGAGACACGGCCGCGGCAGATTGATTGGCGTCGTAGGTGTAGATGTCGGTGAAGCCGTGGTGCATTGCTGTGACAAGATGGAGGCAGTCAGCTGTGCACAGCCAGACGGTGTCCGGCAGGGAGGCGTAGGTCTTGGCTGCGGCATCGATGATCGTGGTATCGAGCGGGAGCCACGTCCAAAAGCCGCCGATGTCATCGTTCGTGAACTGGCGCACCGCGGTCAGGAATTTGTCGCGGGTCCATTTTTTCTCGCGCAGTTGGCGATGGAAGACGCTCATCAGTTCAGCCCGGAGCAGCTCCGAAAGGCACACTTGATCCTCGGCTTCGAGCCGGGCTCGCATCGCAGGCGTTTCCTTTTCGACCACGTACAATTTGGCGATAGCCGAGGTGTCGCAGAAGATCATGGCTCAGCGAGTCCCTCGATCTTCGTCCAACGCGGCCTGAATGTCGTTGCCAGGGGCTTCCGCCATCAGTGCCTCGTATTCCGGCAAAAGCGTCCGCTTGCGGACCGTCGGGCGGAGAAGCGAGCGATTCGTGATGACGGCCACCTCCTGGCCGCGATCAGTCACCGGAACGGGGTGTTTGGATGCCCCTGCCTGGCGAACCAGCGGGCCGGTGTCGTCGTGGAGTTGCTTGATCGTGAAAACGGTGGTTGAGGGCATAGTGTAATAGAGACACATTTTGTCTTTAAGGTCAAGAGTCACAGTGTCACTAGCCTGGAAATTGGAATGTTTCCTCTTCCTTACCGCTAATTTTATCCGTGGTA
>Ga0210402_10005079_pt1 | contig 11849 bp, 11 predicted proteins | sample IncBWC7MmetaG_FD_161055 | JGI IMG/M metagenome (GOLD analysis project Ga0210402, IMG submission 161055) | Forest soil microbial communities from Barre Woods Harvard Forest LTER site, Petersham, Massachusetts, United States - Inc-BW-C-7-M | ecosystem: Environmental > Terrestrial > Soil >... | reverse complement strand
CGGCCGACGAGGACCGGCCAGGTGCCCAGGTTTTGGCACGAAGCAACAAAATCACGGCGGTTCTCGGGAGGATCGATGAGAGATACGAATTCTCCGCCTCTCACCTCCATTATCGTGTGTGCGGAAACGAGAGCTCGAGATAGAGCCTGTTCGCGGTTCGAGGGAGTGACGTCCAGGCGCGAAGTATTCGAAATATGAATCGTAAGTTTGAACACGCCCGGGGCGAGGCGTTCGGCTGCGAGATCAACCGTCCCGGCAACGGTGTTCTTGTCGCGCTGAATGATTCCAACGATTGAGCCGCTCTCCTCCCGCACCACTTCTCTTTCCTGCTTCGCGGATAGTCGGAATGGCCATTGCATCGATCGGGCGACAAGCGCAGACAGATTGAATTCCGCGACTTCGATCACCTCTTCAACAGCTTCTTGCCACGCGTGAAGAATCTCGTCGCCGACTTGGAGCCTCTCGACTCTGTGGAGGTTCTCTTCTTTTATCGAAGCAAACTCGTTCGAAGGCGTCTGAAGTTTCCCGATCGAACGCGCCACCATTCGCAGGAATCGGACTCGTACGATACATTCTGCGTCGTCGCCCCCTTGCACAAGGCACTGCGTTTGCATGGTCCAGGCGTCGGACCCGCCCGTCGCCTCACTGTATGCTCGCGGGTAGACCACGCCAAAGTTGAATCTCTGTTGATTCTTCACGGAGGAAGGCCGGTAGGGATATAGCATATAGCCTTCGTAAAGAACGGCCTTCACAATTCCGTCCACCAGCGCGGCATTCATGACCGCACCGTTTCCGGAAGCGCGGCGAGTGCCCTGTCCAAAGCTTCGTCCCACGTCGGAATTCCCTCGCGCATCTTGAACTGGGAGAGCTTTTCAAACGTATCCCGGTGCAACGATAGCCAAGCCGAGTTTGGATAGTGTGCGTCCATCAGGTCTTTCCAGACCTTCACCGGCAGTCGATACTTCGACTCTTTGTCCCACGAGATAGGGGCCACCTGCAGTGTTCCGTCTTCGCCCATATAGAAAACGGTTCCGCTGAACTGTAAACACAAGGGCAAGTCTCCACCCGTTACGCCATGGAAGTACTTCGTAGCCGCGACGTTGAAATCAAACGTGCACGCGACCGGGATGTCGGCAAGCACACTCCCCGTGAAGCCCGGCACGACCACGCTCGCGTGAGTCCACAGTAAGCTGCGCAGCGTTTGTCCCCACCGATCCGGCTCGCCAAATAGGTCCAGTAGGCGCGCTTGTTCATTCGAGTCGTATTTCCGTCGGCTGACCTCAACCAGTATTTGAGCTCGCAGCGCTACGGTGTGGACGATTTCATCGTCGGGGGTATTGACGATTCGCACTTTGAACGCGAGCAAGGGCGCGGCCGCAAATTGGACGACCTCGGCACCTTCGACGGTGAGTTGCAGATCAGGCACGGGCACCTTCGCTAGCGAAGCCGGCGCGCTGCTTCAGCGCGGCGAAAAACCCGTTGATCTCGCGCCAGACTTCGGTGCCTCCGGAGAGTCCATGCCAGTACGCACGGATCAGACCGACTAGCTTGTAGCATTCGTCGATGGGAACGAGGTAATACTCGGAGGGGTGAGAACCTCTGCCATGACCGACACGATTGACGAGTAAGGCGGTCACGTCCGATTCCATCTCGTTCAGAATCGGATTGGTTTCGACGATGTCCGTCCAGGTGTCCAGTGGCAGCAACGACTCCGTTGGACCCGCGGGACTAGGGTACAGCGCGATCGTCCTTCCGTGCGGCGTACTGTGGAAAAAGAAAGCCATCTCAATGGGAACCATTAATCCGTCCCACTGGGCATCGGTCATCTGAAAATCTTTGAGAAACACCACTCGCCGGGGCACACGCTTATACTTCGTGCCACTCTGCCCTTCGAACAAAATGGCGCAGGCCCCGCACGCGCAGATCAATCTGCGATTCGCCGGCTCTACGAGGTGCTCGTGCACAGGGGGCAGTGCCTGACTACACATCTCGCAGCGCTCGACGGCCGCCCGCTTTCGCGCGAACTGGCGGAGCGTTGCGAAGGCGCTGTCCTGTTGGGGTGGGAACGCCGGAGGCACGTCAGTCACCCCCCTGTGGCATGCGGGCCTGAGAGAGTGCCACCGTCGCGCGTCCGGTTTGGAGCTGGGTGAGCGACACAAATCCCGAAGCTGTCAGCGATGAATTGCTCTCGCTCACAATGATAGAAGTGGTATCCGGCGCCGCGTTCTGGATCGCGGCTTCGAGAGTGGACCTCACAGACGCGGCCGAGGAGCCGCAGCCTGAGGATTTGACCTCGAGCCGCAAAGTCACCGCGCCATCCTCGCCGATAGAAACCAGCTCCGCCACAGCGGAATGAGATTGCAGGTAAGCTCGCGATTTCTCGAGAGCCTGTGTGACGCGGGAGCGCAAATTCTCCGGATGGAGCCCGTACAGGAGCAGGACGCTGCTCACCAGTTCATCGCGTCCACACTTTCGGATAATTGTCTCGCCCGCTTCACCGGCATTCGCGGCAAGTTCCAGAATTCGTTCGAGCGCCGCCCCGTGCAATGCCATCAGTGATTCGAGAAGTTCCCTCGCCATGGCTCGCGCACTCGGGTCGGCGTTTGACTCGAGATGCTCGACCATTTCGCCGATTCGCTGCATTTGCTTCTGGAATGCCGCATCCTGCGCCATAGTCTCCTTCAAAGACAATCGAAGCGGCTGGCCAATGCCAACCGCTTCACCTCCGTCAGAACGTCAGGCATGCATGCCAAACATCGGCGAGTGGTGCGTTTCGATCGTCTTCCCATTTCCCAGGTACATGTGCACGCCGCACGGCAGGCAGGGGTCAAAGCTCCGCACGGCGCGCATGATGTCGATGCCCTTGAACTTGTCCGGGCCGTTCTCTTCAAAGATCGGCGTGTTCTGCACCGCGTCTTCATAGGGACCTGGCGTTCCATAAACGTCCCTGGGGTTCGCGTTCCACGGAGTGGGCGGATAGGGATGGTAATTTGCGATTTTTCCGTCGCGAATGACCACGTGATGAGACAACACGCCGCGCACCGCTTCGTGAAAGCCGCAACCAATGGCGTCCGAGGGCACCGTAAACTCCGACCACGTCTTGGTCCGGCCGGCATGCAATTCCCCCAGAGCCTGTTCCACGAAATAAAGCGCGGCCGATGCGGCATACACCTGGAAGTAGGTGCGGGCGCGATCGCGTTCAATGGCATTGCTCCATTTCGGAATCTTCCATTCGAACTCAACCTCCGGCAGCGAGGTGGTCTTCGGCAGATACATCTTGACGCTGCTTCCGGTCGCCTTGATGTAACCGATGTCGACTTGGCCGGCCAATGCGGTGGCCCAAAGCCGCGCGATCGGTCCGCCGCCGGTATCGATGGCCAGATGGTCGCCGGTCCTCTTATCGAACCAGCGGGGTGACATGACCCAGGTATATTTGCCGGCGAAGTCTCGCTTCTGGGGCTTTGGCGTGGTGGTCTGATTCCAGGGATGATTCTGATCCACCGGATTCCCGAGGGGATCGGTCTTCACAAACTTCTCGCCGTTCTCCCATCCTTCGTAGTACGAGCTGCCGAGAAGGATGCGGATGTTCAGATTGATGTCGACGAGGTTTGTGGTAACAAGCTTGCCATCTACGACGATTCCTGGGGTCACGTACATCGCGTTGCCCCACTTGTCCATGTTCTTGTAGGTATAGTCACACTCTGCGGGATTGTTGAACGATCCCCAGCAGCCAAGTAATACGCGCCGACGGCCAACTTCTTCATAGCCAGGGAGCGCCTCATAGAAAAAATCGAACAGATCGTCATGCAGAGGAACAACCTTCTTCATGAACTCCACATACTTCATCAGGCGCACGAGGTAATCCGTGAACAGTTGAATCGTCGGTACGGTGCCCACGCCGCCGGGATAGAGGGTGGACGGGTGCACGTGGCGTCCTTCCATCAGGCAGAACATCTCGCGCGTCATCCGGCTCATCTGTAGGGCTTCGCGATAAAACGAGCCGGTAAACGGATTCAAGGCGCGCATGATCTCTGCGATCGTCCGGAAGCCATGCAGATTCGAATGAGGGGAGGCAGTTTTTTCCGCTTTTTCGAGTACCTTAGGATTCGTCTCCTTCACCATCTGCTCGCAGAAATCCACACCGACAAGATTGTCCTGGAAAATATTGTGGTCGAACATGTACTCGGCGGCTTCACCGAGGTTTACGATCCACTCCGCGAGCGCGGGAGGACGCACGCCGAACGCCATGTTCTGCGCGTATGTGGCGCAGGTGGCATGGTTGTCGCCGCAAATCCCGCAGATACGGCTGGTGATGAAGTGCGCGTCTCGCGGGTCCTTTCCCTTCATGAAGATGCTATAGCCCCGGAAGATCGAAGACGTGCTGTGGCACTCAGCGACCTGCCGGTTTTCGAAGTCGATCTTCGTGAAAATTCCAAGACTTCCCACGATCCGAGTGATCGGATCCCAGTTCATTTCCACCAGTTTTCGCGAACCAGTTGGCGTGCCCTTCGCTGCCGACGTCATTGTGCCCATGATCTCAGCTCCTTTCCTTAGTAAGCTCCGGGTCTGTAGCCAGTGGTGAGTTCTGCGCGAGGATGGCGCCACTTCGGTTCTTTATTGACCGTGGTGTTGGTAAACGAGCGCAGCGATCGGATTGCCTTTCCGTAAAGGGTGATGCTGGCGGCAGAAATCTTCGCGCCGGGCGGCTCATCCATGAACGGCATGAACTTGTCGGGAAAACCCGGCATGGTGCAGCCGATGCAAATGCCACCCACGTTCGGGCATCCTCCTATGCCAGCCATCCAGCCGCGTTTTGGCACGTTGCAATTCACAACCGGCCCCCAGCAGCCGAGTTTCACGATGCATTTCGGGGAGCCGTAGACCTCAGCGAAATCGCCCTGCTCGTAGTAGCCCGCGCGGTCGCATCCGTCATGAACGGTCTTTCCGAACAGCCAAGTCGGCCGGAGCTGATCGTCCAGCGGGATCATGGGAGCCAAGCCTGCCACTTGGTATAGAAGGTAGAGAACCGTCTCCATAAAGTTGTCCGGTTGAACGGGGCAGCCCGGGACGTTCACGATGGGAAGGCCGGCTTTAGACTTCCAATCCCAGCCGAGGTAGTCCGCTAAACCCATTGCTCCAGTGGGGTTACCCTGCATGGCGTGAATTCCACCGTAGGTTGCGCACGTACCACAGGCAACGACCGCCAGAGCTTTGGGCGCCAACCGATCGATCCATTCGTTCGTCGTAATCGGCTGATGGGTCTGTGGATCGGTCCCCAGCCCCGCCCAATATCCTTCCTTCTTGATCTTTTCGTTGGGGATGGAACCCTCTACCACCAGAACGAACGGGTCCAATCTGCCTTTCTCAGCCTCGTACCAATACTTGAGAAATTCGTCTCCGTTCTCGTACGCGAGTACGGGATTGTGCAAGTGCACCTTCGGCAGACCGGGAATGGCACCCAGCAGGACATCCTCGATACTGGGTTGTGTAGCCGCTGTAATGGAGACAGAATCTCCATCGCAGCCCAGACCTGCGGTGATCCACAGAATGTGGATATCGGAGACCGGTGATGGCCTTTGGGTTTTTCGGCCGTAAGGAACTGCCTCGGGTGTCATGCTATGTCTCCCTTCGTGTTCTGGCGAATTCCATCGACAGCGGCAATCAGTTCAAACAAGTCCCGAAATGTTCGCTACTTAGCGAACCGAGCGCACCCAAGCAAACCGTGCAGGGAGCGGCCGTTCCCTTCGGGACATGCTCCTATCAAAAATTTCGATTTGAAGAATTACAGCGGCGAGGAGATTCTACAATCGGGCATAAGCGGATTTTGTCATAAGGGATGGTCGTATAAGCGGATCAGGGAATCCCCGATGTGCATCTATTTTCGAAAAATGGACTAGTACCCGCCACTTAAGTTCACGGTCCACTCGATCGCGTGCTGCACTAGTTCGCGAGCATTGCGTAGCGCGAGTTTCTCCTTGATATGGGCTTGGTAGGATTCGATGGTTTTGACGCTAAGGTGCAACTCGTCTGCGATCCGCCGCGTCCCGTGCCCTTCACCGATCAAACGGAACACTTCCAGTTCCCTGTCGGTAAGATTTACGAGCGGAGAGCTCTTGGCGGGTGCCGTGCCGCGTACGAACTGCTGCAGCATCGTACGAGTCAGTCGATCGCTGAGATAAACATCGCCCTGCAGAATTCTGCGAATGGCGATCAGCACTTTCTCAGTCGCTTCCTGTTTCATGATGTAGCCGTTCGCGCCGGCGCGCATGGCGCGTTCCGCATAGATCGACTCGTCATGCATGGAGAGAATTAGCACCGGCAGGTCCGACCGCTTCATGCGAATTTCCTTGAGCACATCCAATCCGTCCGGGCCGCTCAAGGAAATATCCAATACCACGATGTCCGGATGCAGGGTCTCGATCGCATGATAGGCCGTGTGGGATCCCTCGGCTTCGCCGCAAACCGACAGATCGCCTTCGCGATCGATGAGCAATGCCAATCCTTGCCGAACGATTGGATGGTCATCGACCAGTAGCACTCTGTATTTCTTCGTGTGCGAAGTGATTTCCGGCTTGCTTGCCATCGGATGCGCTCCTATTCAAAGCTTCGAATGGGAAACATGCATGTCACAGTAACTCCACGGTCCTCGTTCGGCTGTACCTTGAGCGAACCACCAACCATGTCGGCGCGGTAGTTCATGATGCTAAGACCTACGCCGGGCTGCGCTGCCTCCTGCTTCTGAAATCCTTCGCCGTCGTCCCGAATGGTCAGCGTGCCGGTTTCGTTCTTGCGCGACAGGCCCACCTCAATGTTGCGGGACTTTCCATGACGAATGGCATTGTGCACCGCTTCCTGAGCAATACGATAGAGATGGGTCGCCAGATTAGGGTCGCGAATGGGGAGAGGTTTCAAACACCGAAACGTACATCGGATGTGGAACAGCTCCTCTACCTCGTTCGCCCACTTTCGCAAGGCGGACATGAGTCCCAACGGTTCCGCCGCAACCGGGTGAAGGCCTCGTGCCAGTTGACGCGTGTTCTCGATCGCCTGGTTCACCATTTTGACGATTTTCGCGGCTTCCGCGGCTTCCGGCAGAGACTTGTCAGCCAGCTTTTCCTCAAGAACTTTGCTCATGAATGCGATGCCGGTGAGATGCTGCCCGAGGCCGTCGTGCAAGTCCTGCGCAATGCGCCGCTGTTCGGTGGCGCTGATCTTAAGAATCGCCTCTTCCAGGCTCTTTCGCTCCGTAATATCGAAACCCACGCCGTGGATGAACCACGGCCGTCCATCCTCCTGGCGAATCATCTTCGCCTCACATTGAAACCAAAGCGTCTTTCCATCGCGCGCGATGACTCGGTATGAAGACCGCAACGGCTTGCCCGAAAGAAACATTTCTGCCGCCTCGAAACTCCATCGCATCTTGTCGTCCGGATGAATCTGCTGATACCACCGCACCGGGTCTTCCAGCCATTCACTTTGAGAAAAACCCAGGGCCGCCTCGATCTGAGGGCTTACATACGCCTCGCCGATTCCCTTGTCCAGATAGGCCATGAACACAACGGCGGGAATTTGCTCGACGAGAGCGCGGTACTTGGCTTCCATGTTGAGTAAAGGCACTTCGGGGTTTTTCGACGGATTTCGGGTTTCCGTGAACTCAAAAGAGGAATTTGACACTGAACATTGCTGCTGCAAAAAGACTGCGGCCAGCTCCTGGAGGGCTCGCTCTGCGTCTGATAAATTGCTTGCTTCCTTATCTTCAAACTCAGGCTGGGTAGCTTCGCGCGCCAAACTCGCTTGCTTCAGAAAATCCAGGGTCATCTTCAACCTCTTGTGTTACCGGACCGATAACCTATCAACAGATTCGGCGGATCCCGATTGGCGTTGCCTCAGAAGGGCTCATTCATTGTTCCGGTCGACGCCTCCACGACGGTTCCTTATTCAGCGAAGCCTGCGTGAATCGGCGCAACGCGTGAATCGCGCGGCCGTACGTCATCACCGCGCTGGAAGAAAGCAGCGAACCGGGCGGCTGGTTCATGAACGGCATGAACTTGTCCGGAAAGCCTGGCATCGTGCATCCGATGCAAATGCCTCCAACGTTCGGGCAGCCACCGATTCCGCCCATCCATCCGCGCTTCCCGACATTACACTGCACGACCGGCCCCCAGCAGCCAAGTTTCACGATACATGTGGGCGAACCGTATTCGTCCGCGAACTGCGCCTGCTCGTAGTATCCGCCGCGGTCGCATCCCTCGTGCACCGTGGATCCAAAAATCCAGGTCGGCCTTAAGGCATCGTCCAAGGGGATCATGGGCGCGCGTCCTACCACCATATTCAAGAGATAGAGCAAGACCTCCGTGAAATTATCCGGCTGAACCGGACAGCCCGGAACGCAGACGATGGGAATGCCCGCGGCAGACTTCCAATTCCATCCGAGATAGTCAGCCAATCCCATGCAGCCCGTCGGATTCCCCTCCATCGCGTGAATCCCGCCGTAGGCAGCACAAGTTCCAGCCGCAACCACCGCCCAGGCCTTCGGGGCCAGCTGGTCGATCCAATCACACGTCGTGATCGGCTGCCCGGTCTTCTCGTCCGTTCCGAAGCTGGCCCAGTATCCTTCCGCTTTGTTTTTCTCGTTAGGGATCGAACCTTCAACCACCAAAATGAAAGGAGCGCGTTTTCCTTCGGCTGCTTCCCGAAAGAACTGGACGAATTCATCTCCGTTTTCGTACGCCAGGAAAGGATTGTGAAAATTGACTTTGGGAATCCAGGGAAAAGCTCCAAGAATAAGGTCCTCGATGCTCGGCTGCGTCGCCGCGGTGACCGCGATCGTGTCTCCGTCGCAACCCAGTCCCGCTGTGATCCAGAGGACGTCGATCTCTGAGATCGGGACAACCTCCCGCTCAAGGTCGGCGCTCCGGGATGTGATGAGAGTCACTGCTTCACCGCTTCTGCGATAAGCCGCCTAACGGAGCTAGTCGTGAAACGACGCAAATTTAACGAACGGCAACAACAAGCGAGGCTCACGACGCGGATTCTAACCAATTCGCGCGTTTTCCGCCACGCGCGGGCACTGGTCATCTACAAGGAGTTGTTCCGGGGGGCTGATAGCTACACCGTTCGGTTCGGCAAATCGGCACTGCGAGTTCGCGGAAGGCGCGGGCCCGAGAGGCAGGCCTACGGCTACCCTATCAGCCAACCTAGCAGGGCCAGGTCATTTCCGCACCCGCTCGATGCGCCGGTCGAATACTTGGCTATACGGCACGGACCCACAAGAGTGGTAATACTTTTCTTCCCGCGTATTGTACCTTTTCTTGGCTGCCTTCAATTTCTTCGGGAAATATGTAGGCTGCACTTACTGCATGCTAACCAACATTTTTGAACTCCTGTAAATCTCAGAGTCGTACTCTCTCCACTAAGAGTCACTTGTTCAGCAAGTATTTTTGGATGCCGGTGTAATAATTCTGTGCCTTCGGCACTGGGGGTAAGACAAGAGGTTCGATACGCCGACGACGGGGAGCCAATTCTCAAAACCGCTTCCGGCTTGCGACGGGGATCCCTGGCCCTGAGCTCCGATTTCGCATCCTCTTTTTGTCTCCGCTGCGTTGTGGAATGGGCTTCCCGAGGCAGGCGTGGACACAAATCTGACCCCGCAACCCACTTCGTATGAGTTCCGTCACCGTCCGCACGGAGGAGGCGGCTACAAGCTTTCGCGTCGCCCTTTTGAGTCAGCTCAAGTATTTAGGATCGAGAACGGCCCGTTCTAGGCCCAACTCCTTCATGTATTGGAGAGCTTCAGGCGCTAATTGGTCGAGGGGAAGGAGTTTATATTGCGTGACGCCGTTGACGGTCCGCTTTCGCAAGATTCCCCGCTCCACAAGTTCCTCAAGCATTCGCTTAGTTTCGTCGATGTCATAAGGTCGATCAAACTCCCTCATCAGAATTTCTCCTTCGAGCCTCTAAGCAGAATGTTCAGAAATCCAAAATGGCGGCGGCGCGGCAATATCGGTCACTTAGACACGCACGTGTCCAGTTTCTTAGTTTCTTGAACCTTCATGTGAGGTCCCGCTCTCGCGATCTCATCGCGTCCAAGACTCTCTTCTCGGGTGCTTTTCGCGTCCAACTGCGTCCAAAAACGAGGAATTTAAGCGCACTTTTGAGGGTGGGAAGCCAGTAAAGCCAACTGCATCAACAGGATTTATGGAGCGGGCGATGGGAATCGAACCTACGTCCGAAGCTTGGGGAGCTATTCCCTTCCCTCAATTCTGCGATGTGTTCAGAATTCGTGCTTCGAACGGCACTCGCGAGCGGTTGCCCAAGTTGCCCATTTAAGGATATGTCCAGAAGACGTAAGTGGTTGCAGCACCGCGTCTTATGAAATTTCCTCCCTCGTTCGCAACGAGGAGGCCGGGGGTTCGAATCCCCTCTCGTCCACCATCTTTTCAATAACTTACGCGACTCTCGATACCACCTGAAGTTTGCCGGGTTTGCCACTGAGAAGCCCATCCCTATGCGTTCGGTCCAATCCAACCGATATTGCCGTTCGCCCAGGAACTTCGTGTAGCGTTCGGAAACGTGTATCGGCGCGTGTCCCGACCAAAAATGCTTGAGTGCGTCCGGGCAATCGGACTTCTCAAGGTGTGTCAGGCCGAAGCGCCGGAAGATGTTGAACCCACCCTTCCCGTGGTTCAGTGCTTCGAGGATGGGATGGAGGCTGTCTTGGAGCGTGTTCGATTGAAGAAGCTGCGCCCCGGTTGATGTGTGAAAAAGGAGCCCGGATTTGCGGCCACTGGTGAACTCCCGCAGCACCGAAGCCACTGGGGCAAAGGTCTACTTCTCCCGCCCCATTTTTCGTCTTGAGGAAGGGTTGGATGATGCCGCGCTTCGCTTTTTGGCAGATTGTGAGCGTGCGATAGTCTTCTGAGACGTGTTCCAGAAGTAGACCGAGCGCTTCCCCAGCTCGCAGAGGGCCATATACCGCGAGAAGAGCGTCGAGAACGCGGAACTGAAAGCTGGTGATGCGAGTCCCCGACAACTCGCTGCCAAGTTCTCGACTTCAATCGCATCTGTTCAACGCTGCGTACGAGCGTATCAAAGGCCCACCGAAACGGGCTTCAAAGTATCGTGCTTTCAACGCTGAATGACCTCCTGCTGGCCTGTATCAAAGGATTTCCTTTGATACGAACCTTCCGCGGCACGAAGGTGTGGCGCCAGCGAGAAATCACTTGTCCAGTAACCGCGGTTTACCAGGAGTTGAGTACCTCAATTGCTGCAAAAGTTTCGCACACCGATGCCACAGAAGCGGGAAAGGGACGAGGTAAATTGAACCGGAGTTATATCAAATCCAAGAAAGCCGTTCTGGTGAAAGGAGCAGCACCTTGCCGCGACGTTTTACCAGAGCGCGGTTGTGCTGCCATGCGCTCATCAGGCGGCTCGCAGTGAACGGCGTGACGTTCGCCGCGTTTGCCAACTCCTCGTTGGTAATACGGAGTGCGATACCACCTGGAGCGTTTTCTCCGACTGTGCGAGCCAGAGTAACGAGTACTTGAGCAACCCGCTGTCGCGCGGTATGGCAAGCTAAACCTATATGGGCCCCCAGATGCCAAGCCAGATAGTCTGACGCAGTTACCAACGCGTTCTCCAGCAACCTGGGGTGCTGTGCGATGAGGCCTCGGATTGTGGGACGCTCCCACACCAACACCGAGGCGTCCGTCACCGTTTCCGTACTGAAGAGATAAGAAGAATGGACCGACAAAACAGTCATACCGCCGAATAGATCTCGTGGTCCAAGCCACCGAAAGAGAAGCTTCCTGCCCTCATCTGTAATAACGAAAAATCTGACGAGGCCTTTC
>Ga0210402_10005078_pt1 | contig 11849 bp, 10 predicted proteins | sample IncBWC7MmetaG_FD_161055 | JGI IMG/M metagenome (GOLD analysis project Ga0210402, IMG submission 161055) | Forest soil microbial communities from Barre Woods Harvard Forest LTER site, Petersham, Massachusetts, United States - Inc-BW-C-7-M | ecosystem: Environmental > Terrestrial > Soil >... | reverse complement strand
TAGGTCATTCAAAATTTGGTGGACGAGAAGGGATTCGAACCCTCGGCCTCCTCGTTGCGAACGAGGCGCTCTCCCAGCTGAGCTACTCGCCCACGAGCAGCAAATCGATTTTAGCAAACGCGCTGGCGCTTGCCAACACGCGTTCCATGGCACGTGAACAGAAAGGGCGCAAGACGCACCTCAATTCGCCAGGATGCTTCACTCTTAAACAGGAAACCTTTGCGTTGTGGCTTGTCGTTACGGTTGCTCGATCGGCCCGCCGGCGCGCTGGGCCACGATTTTCTTGGCATTCTGGTAGAGGGCCCGCGCCTGGGGAATCGCTTCGACGGCCTTCTGCACTTGTGGATCAGCTTCCAACAGAACCTTGAAGCCTTCCTGCTGGCTGAAAGTCGACATGAAGACTTCCTGCTTGATCTTGCGCTTGATCCAGTCGAGGCCCTCGGCCATGTCCGGCTCGGTATAGCGGACGTTGTGCTTGCTCAGATACTCGCGGAATGTGCGCATCACGCTATCGTCGGCCTCAAAGTCCTTGGTGATCGTGGGTTTGGAGCCCAGGAAGTAGCGGGTAAACCCGCCCACACCCGTTTCGGCAGGGAAGAACACGTCGTCGCGATAGAGCAGCTGTTCAAACTTGGTCAGCTTTGGGGCCGGCACGGCGATGTCTGGCGTGATGCCGCCGCCGCCGGTTACCTGGCGTCCGCTATCGGTCAGTTTCACTTCCGTCGGATGATCGGGCACCTTGCGCTCATAATGGTATTCGTATAGCGAAACGGATTTGTAGTCGCGCTGGATCAGACGACCACTCGGTGTGTAGTAGCGCGCGGTTGTCAGAGCCAGTCCGGTGTTTTCGCTCAGCCCGGTTACCGTCTGCACCAAGCCCTTGCCGAAAGTCGTCTCGCCCACGATTAGCCCGCGATCATGGTCCTGCACCGCGCCGGAAACAATTTCCGTCGCCGACGCCGAATTGTTGTTTACCAGAATCACCAGCGGGACGGTCACGCCCTGATTTCCGCGCACCGCGTAGTACCGGCGCTCCGGCGAAGTCCGTCCATGGTGCGAAACAATCAGTTGGTTCTTGTCCAGGAACATGTCGCCGACTGCGACGGCCTCATTCAGCAAGCCACCAGGGTTTCCGCGCATGTCCAGAATCAATCCGTCCAGCGTCGAGGCATTAAGCTGTCTCAGTGAATCCGCAATCTCACGGTCCGTCGTCTCGTTGAATCCCGACAGCCGGATGTAGCCAACGCCCGGCTTCAGCATGAAGGCGATATCCACGGAATGCCGCGGAATCTCGTCGCGCGTCACTGTGAAGACCAGCTGCTCGGCATAACCTTCTCGCGAAACCGTAATCTTAACGATGGTGCCTTTTGGTCCCTTCAACATGTCCGCCACCTCAGTGGTGGTCATGCCTTCCGTGGACTTGTCATCCACTTTGACAATTACGTCGCCCGGCCGGATGCCAGCGTTATAAGCAGGCGCGCCCGCATACGGGGCCATCACTACCGTGTGATTCTCTCTAGGCGCTACGATCATCCCGACGCCGTAGTATTTCCCGCGCTGGTCTTCACGCAGCAGGGAAAACTGCTTGGCATCGAAAAAGCTGGAGTGGGGGTCGAGCATGCGCAACATGCCCGGAATGGCGCCCTGATAGACGGCCTTATCCACGTCGACCGTATCGGCATAATTGTTCTGCACTACATTCAGAACCCGGGTAAAGTCCCGAACGGCGGTCTGGTAATCGTCCGCCGAGGCGGTCGTGGCTCGCACGTTAGGGCCGTAAATGCCCCCCAGTACGGCGGATACCAGCAGTACGGCTACCACAACTACAAGTCCGCGACGCTCTGATCTCATTCTTACCTCGCGTGACAGCTCAAGCCAAAATTATAGCACACACCATCCCTGCAAACTCCGGTTTGACAGCGGCTGGCACCCTTTCTATGATGCCCATGGACCCTTTAGACGGCTCCCAAACGTAATGTTGAGCGTTCCCCACATGATTGTGCTGTTTCTGGTGGTCCTGGTTGTTTTCGGGCCCCAGAAGCTGCCGGAACTCGCCCGTGGCCTGGGCAAGCTCATGGCCGAGTTCCGCAAGGCTTCCACCGACTTTAAGAGCGCATTTGAGGAAGAAATGCGCGAGATGGAGCGTGCGGCCATGCAGGCGGAACGCAGGAAGGCTGCTGAAGCCGCCGCTGCTTCCGCGACGGCGGCGGAGATAACGCCGCCCGCCCTCACGGAGGGGGCCGCTGTTACCTCTCCGCCATCGAGTGAGGGTCAGCCAGAGCAGGCCGCAATCCAGGACCCTGCAATTTCACCGGTGGCCGAATCCGTCCCGCGCTCCTCGGAAGAATGGACCGAGCCGAAGACTGAAACCGCTACCGTTACTGATTCCCAAGATACCCTCCATGACCACCAGCATCCGGCCTGACCTCGTGCCCGATTCCGAATCCAATTCGCAAATCACGCCGTTACCGGAAGAGCCCGCCGGCGCGATGACGTTTTTCGAGCACCTCAGTGAGTTACGAAAGCGCATCGTAAACTCACTCATCTCGGTGGTCGTCGGCGCCGGTATCGGCTGGTTTTTGGCGCCATACTTCGTCAATTGGATCACCAAGCCAATGATCAAAGCTTTGGGCGACGCAAACCTCGACAAGAAACTGGTGTACACGCATCCGGCGGGATATCTCAACTTGTTGATATCGCTGAGCATTTATCTTGGGCTGGTGATTGCTTCTCCTTGGATCCTCTATCAGATTTGGCTTTTCGTCGCGCCCGCGCTCTACAAGCACGAACGCAGCGCCATCACCGGTTTTTTGTTTTCCACCGTCTTTCTGTTTCTTGCAGGGATCGCTTTCGGTTACTTCATCTCGCTGCCTTACGTCCTGCGCTTTCTGATCAGTTTTCAAGGGCCAGTGGTGCCACTGATCAGCATTAACGAATACTTCGATCTAATCCTCATGATTCTTCTCGGCCTTGGGCTTGTTTTTGAATTACCAGTCCTCATTTTCTTTCTCTCTCTTTTTGGGATCGTCACGCCCAAGTTCATGCTCAAGAATTTTCGCTATGCCATTTTGGTGATCGCGATTCTGGCGGCCGTTCTGACGCCGACGCCCGACGCCACAACCATGCTGGTCTTCATGGCCGTTCTGGTAGCTCTATATCTCGTGGGTGTCGGCGTGTCCTGGGTTGTAGTACGACGGCGCGAGCGTCTCGCCGCTGCGGAGGCTCACTAAATGACTTCGATTCCCAAAATAATTCCGCGCGTGGCTGGAGTTCTTTGCATCTGCGCCGTTGGCTTTGCTGGTTGCAAGGCCAGTGGCAAAGAAGCATCCTCAGCGGCCAGCCAGCCGCCATTCATGAGCGCGGTCGCTTCCACTCCGCCGCAAGCTGCCGATGACGCGCCACCGCCGGATAAAACCGGTGGCTTTGATGGTAAGCGCGCCTTCGCCCAAGTCGCCAAGCAAGTCAGTTTCGGCCCGCGCCCGTCCGGCTCGCCTGCGATCGCCCAATTGCAGGAATACCTGCTCTCCGAATTGAAGAGTTACGGCTGCGCGCTGGAAACGGATTCCTTCGGCGCAGATACTCCTATCGGGCGCGTGCCCATGAAAAATATCTTGGTGAAAATCCCCGGTGAAAGACCCGCCATCATCGTGCTGGCCACGCACTATGATACGGCCCGTTCCGCGCGCGATCCGCGTACCAGGGAAGTGCACCCGATGCCGACTTTTGTCGGCGCTGATGACGGCGGTTCCTCCACCGGTTTGATGCTGGAGCTGGCGCGCTTGCTCTGCCAGCAACATGGCAAATATGCCGTGTGGATCGCCTTCCTCGATGGTGAAGAAGCCATGCACGACTGGAGTGACACAGACAGCCGTTATGGCAGCCGACAGATGGCCGCAAAGCTTGGAATGAGCGGCGATCTGAAGAAGGTCAAAAGTTTCTTGTTGGCGGACATCGTGGGAGGGCGAACGGCCGTTTTTAAGCGCGAAGCCAGTTCCACTCCCGCATTGGTCGAACTCATTTGGAACACTGCCGCTAAATTGGGCTACGCGGGACTCTTCTCAAACGACGGAACATCTGCCGAGGACGACCATGATCCCTTCCTGAAACGTGGTGTCCCGTCAGTGGACGTGATCGGGGATTTCATCAACAACGGTTACTGGCACACTCCGCAGGATGCTCTGGACAAAATCAGCCCAAAGACTCTGGCCGGCGTAGGCCACGTTTTTCTGGAAAGCGTGAAACAGCTTCAAGCGAAATGATGGAGCGGCCCCGAGTCGGTCCCTCTATTTTCTACTTCTCGAATTTCACGTCCTTGCCCTTCTGCACCACCGAATGCTTCCCAAAATCTTCGTCATTCCGGTAAGGGAAATCCGAGCGATAGTGGCTCCCCCGGCTTTCTTCGCGCGCCAACCCTGAACGCGCGATCAGCAACGCCAGCGCATGCAAATTTCGCAGCTCGTGCACGTCGCGCCCGGGCTTCTCGGATTTTTTCAGCTCAAGTGTCTCCAGCTGCTTGATCGCATCCGCTAATTCTTTTCCGCTTCGAAGAATCCCAACTTCACGCCACATCACGTCTCGAATTTTCGTCAGCGTCGCGCACGCAGGCGATGGTTTCGCTACCTGTTTTGGTGGCTCCTTGTCCGCCGCCGAAGAATTTCCCGGCAATGGCGCTGGACTCCCAGGCAGTGCCGCTCCGCTTCGCTTCCCGACCGGCGCATCCTCGATCATCGCCTGCCCCGCGCGTGCGCCAAAAACCAATCCTTCAAGCAGGGAATTGCTCGCCAGCCGGTTTGCTCCGTGCACTCCCGTTGCAGCGGTTTCGCCCGCCGCATACAATCCCTCCAACGAAGTCCGTCCCCACAGGTCCGTCTTCACTCCGCCCATCATGTAATGCGCCGCGGGACAGACCGGCGCCATGTCGCTCGCCAAGTCCAGGCCGTAGCCCGCGCACGTTTCATAGATCCGCGGGAAGCGCTTCTTCAGAAACTCATCGCTCTTCTTCGTCATGTCCAGATAGACATGCGAACTCTGCGTGCGGTGCATCTCGCTGACGATGGCGCGCGCGACGATGTCCCGCGGAGCCAACTCTTGCGCTTCGTGGTAGCGCTTCATAAATCGTTCGAGGCCGATGTTGCGCAGCACGCCGCCTTCGCCGCGCAGCGCTTCGGACAGCAAAAACCGCGGCGCGCCCTTCACCGCCAGCGCTGTGGGATGGAATTGCACGAACTCCATGTCCGACAGCACTGCGCCCGCCTCGTAAGCGATAGCCATGCCGTCGCCCGTAGCGACTTCGGGATTGGTGGTCTCCCTGTAGATTTGCCCCAAGCCGCCCGTCGCCAGCAGCACTGCCCCGGCCAGCAGTTCGTGCTTCGAGCCGTCGGTTTCATCAATGAAGCGCAGCCCAGTGACGCGTCCGCGTTCCACAATCAGTTCGGTCGTAAAAGCATGCGCGCGCAGGTGCAAGTGCGGAGTTGTGTGCGCCCGCGCCAGCAGCGCTCGGCTGATCTCCCTGCCGGTTGAGTCGCCGTGCGCGTGCAAAATTCGCGAACGGCTGTGCGCGGCCTCGCGCGTAAACGCCAGTTTCGTTCCCGCGCGGTCGAATTCCGTGCCCCACTCGATGAGCTGGGTGATGTATTTCGGACCTTCTTCGACCACCAGAGCCACGGCTTCCGGACGGCACAAGCCGTCGCCGGCGTTGATGGTGTCCTGCTCGTGCAATCCGATTTCATCTTCATCGGAGAGGGCCACGGCGATTCCTCCCTGTGCCCAGGCCGTCGCTGAGTCGCTCAAATTGGATTTCGCCAGAACCAGTACGCTTCCAGCGACGCTCAGCTCGATCGCCGCACGCAAGCCCGCGATTCCGCTGCCCACCACGGCATAGTCAGCGCGGTGGATTTTGTGGGAGTTCGTCATGGGAGTGGGGGGGCTTGCTGGCTCAATATGGTAGCACGAAGAAATTGCGCGGATGAGTAGTGCGGCCCGGCATGCGGGGCATATAGGGCGTGTGTTACATTGAAAATGTCTCGCCAATGAAAACGAAACGCATTCTTGTGAAATCTTCCGCCGGCCCCTACACGGTTGTTGCTGGGGCTGGCGTAATTCGCAATGCCGCGAGGGAAATAGCCGCACTCGGACGGTTTTCAAGCGTCCACCTTGTTTCGTCGCCCAAAGTGTGGCGCGCGGCGGGAAAGTTTATCCAGCGCGGAATGCGGCTTTCGGCCGGCAGCGCCGTTCACCTCTTCGACGACGCCGAATCCGCCAAAAATCTCCGCAGCATGGAACACATCACCCGTTCGCTTTGCCGTGCCGGCGCCGATCGCCAATCACTCGTTGTGGCGGTCGGCGGCGGCGTGGTCGGCGATGTAGCCGGGTTTGCGGCCGCTGCCTACTTGCGCGGCGTGAAACTCGTCCACGTTCCCACGACCCTCGTGGCACAGGTGGACAGCTCCATCGGTGGTAAAACTGGCGTTAATCTTGCGGAGGGAAAAAACCTGGTCGGCGCCTTCTATCCGCCCAAATTGGTGCTTACGGATCCAGACCTCTTGCGCACGCTCTCCGATCGCGAATTTCGCGGTGGCCTTGCAGAGGTCGTGAAGCATTCCGTCATCGCGGACGCGAAGATGTTTGCGTTCCTTGAAAGTAATATGGAGAGAGTGTTGCGGCGGGATCGTCAGATTCTCGGTTTTTTGATCCCCCGCAACGTGCAGATCAAAGCTCGCGTGGTCAGCCGTGACGAGCGAGAATCCGGCTTGCGGGAAATCCTGAACTACGGTCACACCTTCGCTCACGCTCTAGAGAGCGTAACGAAATACCGCCGCTATCAGCACGGCGAAGCCGTAGCCTGGGGCATGATTGCCGCCGCTTTTCTCGGGCACGAACTCGGCTTGACGCGTGCCGACGAAGTCAGCCGCATCGTCGCACTGATTCGCCGCCTGGGTCCGCTGCCACCCTGGCCGGACGTTCCGCCTGCTGCATTGCTCAATGCCATGCGCTCCGACAAGAAAACACGCGCCGGAATTCTTCGCTTTGTCCTCTCGCCGCGCATTGGCGAAGCGCGGTCCTACGACACCGTCCCGCTGCACGTGGTTGAACGCGTAATTCATTTCACGCCCCGCCTTATCGCTGCAAGCGAGAAACATTCGCGAGGCCGGAATGCCTGAGGCTGCCGCGCCAGTCAAGGGAACGCGCCCCGAAGGCGCCGTTACCGAAGACGACGCTTCCAAAAAAGTCCGCGAAATGTTCACGGAGATCGCCCCGCGTTACGACCTTCTGAACCATCTCCTGTCGCTGCAACTCGACCGCCTCTGGCGCGCCCGCGCCGCAAAACATCTTCGGCCCATTTTCTTCGAGCCAGAGACCGCCGCAGGGAATCACGAGCCGGTTTTTGTCAGGCGGGAAACTTTTGTGCTGGATCTTTGCTGCGGAACAGGTGACCTGGCGATTGGGCTCCATCGAAGATATTGGGCGCGCACGGTCGGGGTCGACTTTGCCCACAGCATGCTCGTGCGCGCACGAAAGAAAAGCGCCCGTCTGCACAGCCCGGATTTGGTGCAACTCCGTCCGATCACATATGTCGAGGCAGACGCCCTGCGGCTTCCGTTTGCGGACGGTACCTTCGATCTGGTCACCACGGCCTTCGGCTTTCGCAATCTCGCCAACTACGAAGCCGGCCTGCGTGAAATTCACCGCGTGCTTAAGCCCGGCGGCACGGTTGCTATTCTGGAGTTTGCTGAACCGCCCGAAGGTTTGCTGGGCGATCTCTATCGCTGGTATTTTTGCAAAGTGTTGCCGAAGATTGGCGGCCTCATCTCCGGCGATCAAGCGGCTTACAAGTATCTTCCAAAATCCGTCGCCCGCTTCTTCCGCCCGCCCGAACTTGCCGCACTCCTGACCGCCGTCGCCTATCAATCGGTTGAGTTCCGCGTCTGGACCTGCGGCACTGTGGCCCTCCACACCGCCGTCCGCGCGGAGAATCTGTAGGGGCCGGGTTTTAGCCCGGCCTTATTCCTTACTCTTCGAGTCCCGCGCTTCGCAGTTTCGCCAGGAGCGTCTTCGGCGAAACGCCTAACTTTTCCGCCGCCCGAGTCTTGTTCCACTTGCATTCACCCATGGTATTTTCGAGCAAGGCCCTTTCCACATGGCTCACAGCCCGGCCGGTCACCTCCTCAAGCGAGCCTTCCCAATTAAAACTTTCCGGAAGCATGCCCGCAGGCAGTTTCTCGACATCCGGCTTTGATGCCGGCAACTGCAAGCCTTCGGCGCGAATGCTCAACCCATCCGCCAGAATCACCGCGCGTTCCAGCGTGTTCTGTAGTTCGCGCACGTTGCCGCGCCAGCGATAGTTCAGCAGTCGGTCGCGCGCCTCGTCCGACAATTCCAGCCCGGGCTTTCCGAATTCCCGGCTGAATTGTTCCAGAAAATGATCCGCCAGCAGCAAGACGTCGTTCCCGCGCTCGCGCAATGGCGGAATCGTCATCGGAACCGCCGAAATCCGAAAGTACAAGTCTTCGCGAAACAATTTTTCTTCAGCGAGTTTCCGCAAATCGCGGTTCGTAGCCACCACGATTCGAACGTCCACATCGATCGACTGCGTCCCGCCCACTCGTTCGAATCGCCGCTCCTCGAGCACGCGCAGGAGTTTTGCCTGGATCGCCAGCGGCAACTCTCCAATTTCATCCAGGAAAAGCGTTCCACGATGCGCCAGATCCATCTTGCCAACTTTGCGCGCGCCCGCTCCGGTGAACGCCCCTCTTTCGTGCCCGAACAGTTCGTTCTCCACGAGCCCTTCAGGGATGGCTGCGCAATTCAACGCCACAAACGGCTGATCCCGCCTTGGCGATAAATGATGAATCGCCAGCGCAAATAATTCTTTCCCCGTCCCGCTTTCCCCCAGGAGCAAGCAAGTCGAATCCGTCGCCGCCACCTTCTGAATCTGCTGGCTTACTTCCCGAATCGAGGCATGTTCGCCTACGATCCGCGGAAATCCGTAGCGCGTCGAGTATTCCTCGCGAAGCAATAAATTTTCCCGCTGTAACTCCTGCTGTTGCGCAGCGCGCTTTACCAGTAATTTCAAATGCTCCAGGTCCACCGGCTTCTGCAGAAAGTCATATGCACCGTCTTTCATAGCTGAGACGGCTTCTTCCACCGATCCGTACGCCGTCAGCAGCAGCACCGGCACGGTTGCATCCGCCTGCTTGGTCTCACGCAAAACATCCAGCCCTGAAGCCCCCGGCATCTTCAAATCCGTAATCACCAGCAGATACCTTCGCGCGCGCACCTTCTGAATCGCCGCCGTGCCGTCCGGTGCTTCGTCCACGGTATAGCCCGCGCGCTCCAGTGCCTTCCGCAGCATGGTGCGCAGTTCCGTCTTGTCTTCTACGAGGAGGAGCGGTTCCATCTCTTTCGTTTCTACCACGAATCCTGTTGCCTTCTGGGAACAACAGGAGACACATGTGCAGAGAAGGGAAGCAGTCCATTCCCATCTCAAGCGGGCAGATATGCCAAGTTCAGTTCTTGGCTTCGGATGAGAGGTTTTTCAAACAACCTAAGATCAACGACTTACAACTTTGCCTTTTCTATCGCGCCCAACCCGGGTTGCCGTTCGCCTTCCGCAGTTGGTCTTCGAGGTCGTCCAGCCCCTGCTTCAACTGAGCAATTTCCTTTTTCTTGGCGTCGATTTTCGCCGTCTTGTCGTTGATGTCCCCGCGGGTGTTTTGCTGGACCATGGCTTTCTGCGGGTCGGGATAGTATTCCAACTGCGCCTTTTCCAATTCGCGCTGTAAAATGTCAAGTTCCTTCTCGGCTGTCGCAATCCGGTCGTGCTGATCCTTGAATTTTGCTCTCCAGGCGGCCTCGCCGTTCGGATCGTTGGCTTGGGTGCCGCCTCCACCGCCTTGCCCCGTCGCCGCTCCACTGACACTGCCCGGAGTTGACGCGGTGTCGGGAGCGCCCTTCTTCAGGTCGTCGTCCGTCCAAACCTTCTTAGGTTTCGGCACGTCTTTCTTCGACTCTCGTGCCTTGCGGGCGGCATCGGCGACGGGATCGCCCGTCTGCTGAGAAGCAGCCTGCGGTTGGGCCACCGCCGAAAGCCCGGCCAGGCACAACACCGGCACCAATGCGAGACCCTTCATCCAGATTCTCATTCGCATATTGTCCTACCTCCTGGAGCGGCTGGAATACCCCGACACTCGCTCAAATGCTTGCCTGCTTCAATTCTACCGCTTCTGGCACCTCACGCGGCAGGGGAAGTGTAACAATAAACTCCGCCCCTCCCTCCGCCCGGTTCCGCACCTCGACTTGCCCCCCGTGCTGCACGATGATTTTCTGCACGACCGCCAACCCCAGCCCCGTTCCTTTTGCTTTGGTCGTAAAAAACGGGCGGAACAGCTTTGGCAGTACGTTGGGCGGGATCCCCGCCCCATTGTCGATCACGCTGACCCGCTGGAACTCCGTTTCGGCACCGCGGACAATCTCGCCGCGAACAACCACTCGCCCACCGCCCTCCGTGATGGCGCAGGCTTCTGCCGCATTCCGCGCCAAATTCAGCAGCGCTTGCCTCAGCAAGCCTTCGTCTCCACCTGCATCTCCGAATGTTCCCTCGCACGAGATCTTGACCTGCGGCAGTGCTTCTGCCACTTCCAAAACGACGCGCTCCATCATCGCTTGCAGCGGCACTCGTTCATCCGGTATTTCGAGCGGCCGCGCATACTTCAAAAACTCCGTCACCACGTGCGTAATGTTCCGTGTCTGCTCCAGGATGCGTTCCGCATAGTCCAGCGCTTCGGTCTCGGCAGACTCCGACCGGATCATCTGCGCGTAGCCCGAAATCGTCGCCAGCGCATTCTTGAACTCGTGCGCGATTCCCGCGGAAAGTTCCCCCAGCGCTGCTAGGTTCTCCTTCAATTGCATGCGTTGCTGCAGCGCGGCCAGTTCCGTCAAATCCGTGAGCAGGCAAATCGCCCCGCTGATCTTTCCCTCGCCCCTTCGAATCGGCGAGATCGTCACGCCCAGGTGCCGCGTGTCCCCAGCGGGCGGAATATGCTCCACCTCTTCACGCCGGAAAATCTTCCCCTTCGTGAGGCATTCCGCGATCAGCTTGGTCATGTCCGAGGACGCGCCCAGCGCCTCGCTGTAGCGCCGGAATCCTAGCCCGCGAATCCCCAGAACCTGCTCGGCCGCCGGATTCGAAGTGGAAATGATTCCCGTGGCGTTCACCACCAGCAGCCCCGCCGGCATGTTCCTCGTCACTTCTTCGCTCAACCGTTCCGTCAGTTCCGCGCGTTCCTTCTCGATCTTATGCAGCCGTTCTAATTCCTTTTCCTGCTCGCGCAGTTGCTGAATCACGCCCTGCATCGACGCGGTCATGAACGCCGAGGGGTTTTCCGTGCGCGGCGCGCTCGATGCAAATTCCTCTTTCTGCCCCTGCCGCCGATTCTCGAAAGACCGCCGCATCAGAAACACCACCAGCCCGGTGATCACCAGGAACCCCACTCCCAGTCCCGCCGCAATCATCCAAAGGTGCTGCGTGTTATTCGCGTTTTGCAGTGTCGCCAACATCGCTCTCGTTTTCCGGCTACTTCTTCTCTTCCTCGGTGTTAATTTCTCTCTCTCTTCTTTTTTCCTAGTCTTTGAGCGCTAGACTTCCACCTAGCCCAAGACTCCTCTGAACACAGGCCATTGCGCTGCAGCCAGGGGCCCTCCATACACAATCGCCAGCGCCCCAATTCCCAGAAACGTTCCCAATGGCAACTGGTACTGCCGCGCAATCGCCCACCGCAACCGCTGCTCCGTCCCCAGTCCCCGCCGGCTCGCGCGTTTTGCCACCCCGCCTCTCCCACCCCCGACGCACA
>Ga0210402_10005076_pt1 | contig 11849 bp, 8 predicted proteins | sample IncBWC7MmetaG_FD_161055 | JGI IMG/M metagenome (GOLD analysis project Ga0210402, IMG submission 161055) | Forest soil microbial communities from Barre Woods Harvard Forest LTER site, Petersham, Massachusetts, United States - Inc-BW-C-7-M | ecosystem: Environmental > Terrestrial > Soil >... | reverse complement strand
GCCGTGGAATTTGGTGGTGCTGTATCCGAAAGACACAAAATCGGATGAAGTGAAATTTTCGGCCAAGCTGCGGATTCCCGCTGGGTGGAAATATGCGACGGCTTTGCCAGTGACCAAGGATTCGGGGGACGGGATTGAGTTTGAAACAGTTTCGCTGACTACGCTGGTGGATTCGCCTGTGCTAACGGGCGCGCACATGAATACTTACGATCTTTCGCCGGGGCGCAAACCAGACCACAGATTGAACACGGCTGCGGACAGTTCGGCGATGGCGGCAGCAACTCCGGAGCAGATTACGGCGCTGCGACAGCTTGTGGCAGAGACTGGCGCGCTTTTTGGAGCGCGGCATTACCGGCACTACGATTTTCTGCTGGCGCTGACGGATCATCTCCAGGTGAACGGGCTGGAGCATCACGAATCGAGCGACAACCGCGTGCCGGAGCGAATGCTGCATGATCCAGACATTTTGGAAACGGCAATGGATTTGCTTCCCCATGAATTTTTCCACTCGTGGAACGGCAAATTCCGGCGGCCGGCAGGGCTGGCGACACCGAATTATCAAGAGCCGATGAAGAGCGATCAGTTGTGGATTTATGAAGGACTGACGCAGTACTACGGGGTGATGCTGGCGGCTCGGAGCGGATTCTGGAAGCCGGATGGGCTGCGAGAATATCTGGCGGCGACATTCGCGACCTTGAATGACCGTCCCGGGCGCACGTGGCGCGATCTGGAGGATACAGCAATTTCGGCGCAGCTTTTGTATGGAGTGCGGACTGCGGGGACTTCGTGGCGGCGTCCGGTGGACTACTACGAAGAGAGCGAATTGATTTGGCTGGATGCGGACACTCTGATCCGCGAGAAAACCAGTGGGAAGAAATCGCTGGATGATTTTTGCCGAGCGTTTCACGGAGGAGAAGGCAGCGAGCCACGGCTGATTTCGTACACGTTGGAGGATGTGGTTGCGACGCTGAACGGGATTGCGCCTTACGACTGGAAGAAGTTCTTTTACGAGCGTGTGCGCGGGCATGGGCCGGGAGCGCCGCTGGAAGGGCTGGAGCGGAGTGGGTGGAGGATTTCCTTCAATTCGAGCCTGAATGAGCACCAGCGTGCGGAAGAAGACGCGGAGCACGTTGTGGACACGGAATTTTCATTGGGATTCAGCGTTCATTATCCAGGGTCAGAAAACACGGATGAAATTGCGGATGTGGTCGTGGGTTCTCCAGCGGCGAAGGCGGGCGTGGCCGCGGGGATGAAACTGGTTGCGGTGAACGGACGGAAGTGGACGCCAGACATTTTGCGGGAGGCGATCCGGGCGGCGAAGAGTTCGAAGGAGCCGATTGAGCTGCTGGTGGAGAATGAGGATTTTTTTGTGACGGCGAAGATTGATTGGCACGAGGGAGAGCGGTATCCGCATTTGGAAGCGATTGCGGGAAAGGCGGATGTGCTAGGAGAGATTGCGAAGGCTAAGGCCCCGCCGGTGAAGTGAAAGGGCGAAGAAAATCATGACGATGACGCGGACGGGTGCGGGATGGATTCCTGCGGACGAATATGGGCGGGGGCTGCCGGCGTTTACGGTGAATTTGCTGGTGAAGGATGTAGCGCGGTCGTTGCCGTTTTACCGGGACGTGTTGGGCGTGACGGTGCGTCATGTGGATGCCGATTTTGCCGCCTTGAATTTGCAAGGAACGGATTTCATGCTACATGCGGATCATACGTACGACCATCATCCCCTGTATGCGAGAGTGCGAGACGTGGCGGTGCGAGGGACCGGCGCGGAGATTCGTGTGATGGGAATTGATCCTGATGCGGCGGAAGCGCGTGCGAAGAAATTTGGAGCTACGGTCGTGCAGGAGGCGCGGGATTTTCCGCATGGGTGGAGGGACGTGATGCTAGCGGATCCGGATGGGTATGTTTGGGCGGTAGGAGTGGGGATCGGCGGTACGCATCGCTAGAGATTCCGGGGCTCGGTCTTGGAAGCAGTTCACATTCGTGACATCATCTTGAGCCGTAGGGTCAGAGCAGATTTTCTTCACCAGCTAGAGGAATCCATGAAAAACATTTGGGTGATTTTGGTTGCGGTGGTTGCGTCCTGCGCGATGGCAGGCGGCCTCCGAGCGCAAGATAAGGCGAAACATGCAATTGCGTTTGAGGATTTAATCAAACTGCAGCGGGTGAGCGAGCCGCAGATTTCGCCGGATGGGAAGTGGGTGGCGTACACGGTGAGTGTACCGGACCTGGAAGCGAACCGGAACGCGAGCAATGTTTGGCTGGTGCCGGCGGCCGGCGGCGAAGCAATTCAACTGACGCAGAGCGGGAAAGATTCTTCGCCAGTGTGGTCGCCGGATGGGAAGACGATCGCGTTTATTTCAGCGCGGAGCGGAGATTCGCAAGTGTATTTGCTTTCGATGGAGGGCGGGGAGCCGCATCCACTGACGAAACTCTCGACGGGAGCTGATTTGGCGATTTGGTCACCGGACGGGAAGACGATTGCGTTTACTTCCGGCGTGTATCCCGAGTGCAAAGACGACGAGTGCAACAAGAAGAAGGATGAGGAGAAAGAAAAAAATAAGGTGAAGGCACACGTGGCGGAGGCACTGCTTTACCGGCACTGGACACATTGGAATGAGGGAAAGCGTTCGCACCTATTTGTGGTTGCCACCGATGGGAGCGGGACCGCCAGAGATTTGACTGCGGGGGCAGAGTACGACGTGCCGCCGGATCAACGGGGTGAAGCGAACGACATTAATTTTTCGCCGGATTCGAAGGAGATTTGTTTTACGGCGGTGACTGACAAGGTGGAAGCCACGAGCACGAATGGGGATTTGTTTGTGGTGCCCGTCGGCGGTGGCGAAGCGAAGCGGATTACCACGCAGCCGGGATTCGATGGGAATCCCGTGTATTCGCCGGATGGGAAATACATTGCGTATCACGCCCAGTTGACGGCGGGATATGAAGCGGACCGGTGGCGGGTGATGTTGTATGACCGAGCCGCGGGGAAAAGCGAAAACCTGACGGAAACTTCTTTTGACCGGAGTGCGGCGAATCTGGCGTGGTCAGCGGATAGCTCGAAGATTTATTTTGGTGCGGAAAACGAAACGCTGGAGCCGATTTACGAAATGGCGCCGAAGGCGGGCGCAGTACCGAAGAAACTGATTGATGGATACAACGGCGCAGTTTCGATGAGCGGGGATGGAAAGACGTTTGTGTTTACGCGGACGGGTCTGACGATGCCGGCGGAAGTGTTTGCTGCGGCGAGCGATGGAGCGGGAGTGCGGCAGCTGACGCATCAGAACGATTCGGCGCTGGCGAAGATCGAGATGAATGCACCGGAGACGTTCTGGTTTGAAGGCGCGGAAGGTGCGCGCGTGCAAGCGATGCTGATCAAGCCACCGTTTTTCGACGCGGCGAAAAAATATCCGATGATTGTGGTGCTGCATGGCGGGCCGCAGACGATGTTTGGCAATGCGTGGGGATACCGCTGGAACCAGCAGGTATTTTCCGGTGCGGGTTACGTGACGCTGATGATCAACCGGCGGGGGTCAACGGGATACGGGCAGAAGTTCACGGATGACATTACGAATGATTGGGGCGGGAAAGCTTACGTCGATGTGATGAAGGGTGTAGATGCGGCTCTGGTGAAATATCCATTTATAGATGGGAAGAAAATGGCGGCGGCGGGCGGATCGTATGGCGGGTACATGGCGAACTGGATTGCGACGCATACGGACCGATTCAAAGCGATCGTGAGTCATGCGGGAATTTGGGACAAGAATTCGATGTATGCAACGGAAGAGTTGTGGTTTGAAGAGCACGACATGCAAGGAACTCCGTGGAGCGCACCGGAGAACTATAAGAAGTGGGCGCCGATGACTTATGCAACGGCGCTCGGAAAATTCAAGACACCGACGCTGGTGATTGGCGGAGAGCGGGATTATCGCGTGCCTTATACGCAGTCGTTGGAGTTTTTTAGCGCGTTGCAACGTCAGGGAGTGCCGTCAAAGCTGGTGATTTTTCCGGATGAGGGGCATTGGGTGCTGAAGCCGTTGAATAGCCAGTTTTGGTACAAGACGTTTTTGGATTGGGTGGATAAATATACGAAGTAAGGAAGCAATGACGTAACGATGTAAGGAAAAGCGTTGAGAAAGCGTCAGAGGGTTGCGAGAGCGCGGCGGAGGAAGCGGAAGAGTTTGTGGAGAAGGTAAAAACAGAGGAGCAGGAGTAGCGCGACCAAGACGAGCGCGATGATGGGATGCGCGGTGGTGAACCAGGTTAGCCAGACGGCAAGTAAGTCTTCGCCGATGCTGAGCGCCCAATTGCTGAATGGTTCGGGAACGGTGTTGACAGCGGCGCGGGTGCTGGCCTTGGTGCCGTGCGAGGTGAGGGCGATGCCGCCAGCGAGAAGCGCGGCGGCCCAGCGCCATTCGGAGCCGATGCTTGTGGAAACACCGAAGGCGAGGACGGCTGCGGCGGGCGGGCGAATAAAGGTGTGCAGAAAATCCCAGACGGTATCGAGATAGGGGACTTTGTCGGCGAGAAATTCGAGGATGTAGAGGGCGACAGCGAAGCCGAGAACGATGGGATGCGAGAGGACGTGGAGTTTCTCGGGAAGGTGAATGACGTGGAAGCGCTCGAGAAACCCGAGTGTGGCGACGGTGGCATAAAGATTCAGGCCGGAAGAGAAACCGGCGCCTAGAGCGAGGCTGATGGCCTGGAGAGGGTTCATGGAAGCTGGAGTCTCCGCCGCGCCGTAGAGTGTCAGCAGAATCCTAAAACAAGGTAACACGAGAGTCAGAAGAAAGAAGTATTGGACGATTGCCGGCGTTAAAAGGGGCAATTTCGTTTTGCTTCTTTTCATTTCGTTTTACTGCGACTGGAAGTACACTCGGGCGGTTCGATTTTGAGCAGTGGTCCTCAATGGGAGGAAGCCGTGGTGGAAAACAAGCGGAATGCAGTATGGCGGATGGCGATGATTGCGGCGCTGACTGTAGTGACAAGCACTGGTATCGCGCTGGCGATTGCGCAAGAAATCAAATACAAGGAAGACCCGGATGCCGCGAAGCGGATGACGCTGCTGCTGAAGGATTGGGATCCGACATCGATGGTGCATCTACCGAAACATGATGTGCCACGTGCGAAGTTTTATGCGATTGATGTGCACAACCACGTGAACGATGCAGGAGGAGTGCATGGGGAATTAGTGCCTGCGGCGGAAGTTGTAAAACAGATGGATCAGACGAATGTGAAGAAGGTAGTGATCCTGACGGGCATGTGGGGAGAAAAACTGCAAGGCGTGCTGGACAAGATGGTGAAGCCCTATCCGGACCGGTTCGTGGTGTTTGCGCAGATGGACTGGAGCAAGATTGACGATGCGAATTTTAGCGCGGAGATGGTGGCACAACTGGATGACGCGGTGAAGCGCGGCGCACGGGGCTTGAAGGTGCTGAAGGATTGGGGACTCGGCGTAAAGGATAAGAACGGGAAACTGGTGGCGATTGACGACCCGCGGATGGATCCGGTTTGGGAGGAATGCGGGCGGCTGGGAATTCCGGTGGCGATTCACTCGACGGACCCGGAGGCATTTTTTACTCCGACGGATGCGAAGAACGAACGGTACGAAGAGTTGATGAGGAATCCATCGTGGAGTTTTTATGGGCCGGGGATTCCGGACAAGATGACTTTGCTGGAGCAGCGGAATCATGTATTTGCGAAACATCCGAAGACTACGTTCATCGCGCTGCATGTGGCGAACTGGCCGGAGAATCTGGATGCGGTATCTGCGTGGCTGAAAAAATACCCGAACATGTATGTGGAGTTTGGAGCGCGGCAGGCGGAGCTGGGGCGGCAACCTCGGCGCGCGGCAAGATTTTTTGCGGAGTTTCAGGATCGAATCTTATTTGGGACGGATTCGGAGCCGGTGCCGGAAGTTTATTCAAATTATTTTCGGTGGCTGGAGACGGAGGATGAGTATTTTCCCTATTCGGGCTATCCCGGACAGGGACGCTGGATGATTTACGGAATGGGGTTGCCGGACAAGATTTTGGAAAAGGTGTATCACGGGAACGCGGAGAAGATTTTTGCGCAGTACCGCGGTGGGAAGATCTAATGCGGCGGCGAATGATAGTGAGTTTTGTTTTTGTGGCACTGATGGCCGTGTGCGTTTCCGGCGGATGCAAGAGCAAGAAGAAACAGACGGCGCATCTGGAGGCGAGATCGGGTTGGGCCGTGCTGGCTGAAAAACGAGCTGACGGAATTCATCTGAGAACAAGAAGCGCGGAGTTTGTGCTGACGGCGAAGGGAAATTTGCTGACGCAAGGTAGCACCGGGAAATCGCTGGATGAAGCGGGGAATGAACCGGGTGTGGTTGTGAAGAGCGGCAAAACGGTCATTACGGATTTTGTGCGGGATTTGGGACATGCGGAGATTCATGAAGCGCTTGGGAAGCTTGGCCTGGTAGGAAAGCATGTCGAAGTGAAGGGACACAGCGCGAGCACCGGACTCGATGAGATTTTGACGGTGGAAGTTTATGACGACTTCCCTTCCCTGGCGCTGCTTTCGACGAGCTACAAGAATTCCGGAGAAAAGGAAATTGCGCTCAGCGATGTGACGCTGCAGCGGCATTGGTTGAACGCGACGCTGGCTGACAGCGGCGCTAAGGCGCATGAGATGTGGGCGTTTTTTGGAGCGAGCTTGAAGTGGGGCAAGGACGACGTCCTGCCTATACCTGCGAAGTTTTCGCAGGAGAATCCGTTTGGCGCGCCGGTCGCGACGAAAGACGATTCGGGAAGCGTGGGCGGAGGAGTGCCAGTTGCGGCGTTCTGGACGCGGGATGTGGGGCTGGCGGTCGGGCATCTGGAAACTCTGCCCCTGACGATTTCGATTCCGACAGAGACTACGCTGGACGGGCGCGTGGAAACGGGAGTGCAGGTTCCCGCGGACGTAACGCTGAAGCCGGGAGAGAGTTTTTCGACGCCGCGCACGTTTGTGATGGTCTATCACGGGGATTACTACGAGCCGCTGAAGATGTGGTCGGAGGCTGTCGAGCGCGAAGGGCTTTCGAAACCGAAGAACAACGAAGAAAACTACGCGGTGAGTTGGTGCGGGTGGGGATACGAATCGAATGTCACGCCGAAGCAGATGACGGAGACGATTCCTAAATTGAAGGAACTCGGAATTCATTGGGCGACACTGGACGACCGGTGGTTCAGCAATTACGGGGATTGGCAGCCGAGGACGGATACGTTTGGCGGAGATGCGATTCAGAAGATGGTGAAGGATTTCCACGCGCAAGGGATCAAGATGCAGATTTGGTGGCTGCCGCTTGCCGTAGAGGACGGCCACAACAAGTACGGGGATCACAAATACGTTTTGTCGGATGTGGTGAAGGAGCATCCGGACTGGCTGGTGCTGGATGAGAAGGGCAAGCCGGCGCGGATGACGCGGAATCTGGCGACTTTGTGTCCCGCTCTTCCGGAAGTGCAGGAGTACTACAAAAAGGTGACGGAGCGATTCATTCGCGATTGGGATTTTGATGGGCACAAGCTGGACAACATTTATTCCACGCCTCGGTGCTACAACCCCAAGCACCATCACAAATCGCCGAACGATTCGGTGTATGCGATGGGGGAAGTGTACAAGACGATTTTCGAGACTACGCGCGCGCTGAAGGCTGACAGTGTGACGCAGAGCTGCCCTTGCGGGACGCCGCCGAGTCTTGCGTGGTTGCGGTACATGGATCAGGCGGTGACGGCCGATCCGGTCGGGTCAGTGCAGGTGCGGCGGCGAATGAAGATGTACAAGGCATTGCTTGGGCCGAATGCCGCGATATACGGCGACCACGTAGAACTGACGCGCATCTCGAAGGCGAACACGGGCGATGAAGAAGACATCGGCGACGATTTTGCCTCGACGCTAGGAACAGGCGGCGTGCTGGGGACGAAATTCACTTGGCCGGATCAGGGTCCGAAGTTCAAGAACGTGAACTTGTATGCGAGCAAGGAAGCGCACTGGAAGAAATGGATTGGGTTGTACAACGAGAAGATGCTTTCGAAGGGAAATTTCCTGGATTTGTATGTGTATGGGTACGATTTTCCGGAAGCGTATGGCATCGAGAAGGGCGGCGAGATGTATTACGCATTTTATGTCCCGGAACCACCGGGCAAGAGCGGCGGCACAGAAGGTAAATGGAGCGGCGAGGTCGAATTGCGCGGGCTTGCTAACAAGACGTATCACGTCACAGATTACGTGAACGGCAAAGACTACGGTACGGTGACCGGGCCAACGGTAAAGCTAAAAGTCGATTTCACGGGAAGCCTTTTGCTCGAAGCGAAGTAAATTTCGCTACAAACTCAATGAGAAGCAGCGAGCTGATTTACCGCCGCATTTACGGATGGCGGCAATGACTTAATGCGATAGATATAGGCAGCGGCGCGCCAGAGTTCGTCGTCTGAATTCCAGAGTCCATTGGCAAACATGCCCGTGCGCCGGACGCCGTGTTTGGCCACCCAGAAAATTTGAGCTTCTGTGAGAGTAGAGCCGACTTCGGGGAGTTGTGGAACATGAGGGAAAAGCTCCTCGCCTCCCTTTGGGTTAGGTTTACCTGGCGTTCCATGACAGCCGGAACAACCATTCAGATAGATTTTTGCGCCTGAAATGAGATTTTCGTCGGTGGGTGCGATGGGATTGGCTTGTTCGGGAGCCTTTCGCCGCACGGAAGCATGAACAGCGCTAGCCATAAGAGCTGTTTCCCATTTGCCGGGAGGCAGGTCCGCGCGAACTTCGGAGAAACCGAATCGCAGGTAGCCGTAGGCTCCGAGAGCGAGCACTACCAGAGTCGTCAGAACACCGAGCAGAAAGTTTTTCACATGGACCTCCAAGGAAGAACGAAGGAGCTATGCGCAGTCAGACGCGCGAATCGCGGAAACGCGAGCGCGCGGAATTGCCTTAGTTCTGGGACGAAAGTTAGGCGAGTCTGCCAGTTTTGGCGAGCTCGGCGTACCACTTGCCGGAGTCTTTGATAATTCGCTTCTGCGAACGGAAGTCCACGTAAACCATGCCAAAGCGCTGGGTGTAGCCTTCGGCCCATTCGAAATTATCTAGCAGACTCCAGTGATGGTAAGCGCGGACGTTGGCGCCGTGCGCGATGGCGCGGCCTAGTGCGCTCAGATAGCCGCGCATGAATTCGATGCGGCGTTGATCGGGAACACGGCCGTGTTCATCTGGGGCATCAACATAGGAAGCGCCGTTTTCGGTGATCTCGATGGGCAGCTTGTAGTCGTTGCTAATGCGCAGGACGAGATCGTGGAAGCTGTCCGGCCAGACCTCCCAGGCGAAATCGGTGAGCGAGCCTTCGTGGCCGTCAAAGTTGTGAACGCCCGTGTGGTCGCCGGCTGAGGGGTCCGCGGAGACGAATTGGCGGCGGTAATAGTTGATACCCAGAAAATCGAGCGGGGCTTTGCAGAGGTCCATGTCGCCGGACTTGACGCCCATCATGTCGTAAGGGGTTTCGGCGAGGAATGCTTTCGGATACGCGCCCTTGAGAGCGGGTTCGATGAACCAGACGTTGCCGAGGGCGTGAGCGCGCTCGGCGGCTGCTTTGTCTTCGGAGCTGGAAGTGGCAGGTTCGCAATTGGCCATGCTGAAGGCCGTACCAACCTGGAATTTCGGATTGATGGCTTTGAGGGCGCGGAAAGCCTGACCTTGCGCGATGTTGACGACGTGCGTTGCACGCATGCAGTCGGCGAAGTTGTTGCGAGCGGGAGCGTGGATGCCCCACGAGTAGCCGAGGAAGGTGAACACCCACGGCTCATTGAAGATGCACCAATCGGTGATGCGATCGCCGAGGGCTTTGGCGACGATTTGCGTGTAGTCCGTGAAGCGGGCGATGAGATCGCGATTGGGCCAGCCGCCGGCATCTTCCAGGGCTTGGGGAAGATCCCAATGATAGAGCGTACAGATGGGGCGGATTTTCGCTTCGAGGAGCGAATCGGTGACGCGCTTGTAGTAGTCGAGACCTTTTTGATTTGCCGCGCCTGTGCCATTGGCTTGAATGCGCGGCCAGGAGACGGAGAAGCGGCAGCTTTGCAGATTGAGCTGCTTCATGATGGCGACGTCTTCTTTGTGGCGATGGTAGGAATCACAGGCGACGTCGCCGGTGTCTGCGCCTTTTACTTTGCCGACGGTGTGGCTGAAGCGATCCCAGATGGATTCACCTTTGCCGTCTTCCCGCCAGGCACCCTCAATTTGATAAGAGGCGGTGGCGGAGCCCCAGAGAAAATTCTTCGGGAATTGGTAGGGAGTGAAGGGCGTGGCAGTGGGATCGAGAATCTCCCGGAAAAGGCGATGACCCGACGGATAGATGGAGAAGCCTGCGGCCGCTCCGAGGGTGGTTCCGAGAAAGTCGCGCCGAGTAAACGTGCCAGGTTTCCGGTCGTTCATGACGAGCCTCCGAGGTTAATCGATATTCTACTGGGGATTTGATTCTTTGTGCGGAGGGAATAGTACATCAAGAAGGACGAGAATGGCACCGATGGTGATGGCGGAGTCGGCTACGTTGAAGGCGGGGTAGCGGTAATTGCCGAGCCAGACTTCGAAGAAATCGGTGACGGCGCCGTGGATGAGGCGGTCGGTGAGGTTGCCGGCTGCACCTCCGATGAGGAGAGAAAGGCCAGCGAAGCTGCGCCAGGTGATGGATTTGCTGGTGATAAGGAGCCAAGCAAGAGCTGCGATGAAGAGTACAGAAAGAACGACGAGGATGACTCGCAACCAGGGGGATTGCGAGCCGGCAAACATACTGAAGGCGATGCCGGGATTCTTGCTGTGAACGAGATAGATGAAGTTATGGAGGAGTTCGCGGTGCCAGCCTTCGGTGGTGCGGGATTCGATGAGGGCTTTGGTGGCGCGGTCGGAGATGACGATTAAGAGAGTCAGGAGCAGCCAGCGAAGTCGCGACGGAAAAGTCATGCGGAGGCGACGCCTGCGTCACCAGAAGATTCGATTTCAGCGAGGGCTAAGGAGCAACGCTCGCAGTAGGTGGGGTAGCGGGAGTCTTCGCCGACGTGGGTGGAATAGTTCCAGCAGCGATTGCATTTTGTGCCGTCGGCTTTTTGGACGGTGACAGAGAAAGTGGGGATTAGCTCCGAGCGGTAGTCGCCTGCGCCGACGTTGAGCAAATCCACTTGAGAGACGATGAAGAGGCCCGGCAATTGCGCGAGATGCTGCTTGAGTTTTGATTTCAGTTCGAGATCGGCGCCGAGGAGAACTTTGGCTTCGAGGCCGGAGTTGATTTTCTTTTCGTTGCGTGCGGATTCGAGGGCTTTGAGGACTTCGCCGCGCACTTTCGCAAGAAGCTCCCATGTGTTGACGAGTGTCGGCGCGATGTTTGTGCGCAATTCGGCCTCTTCAGGAAAAAGAGCAATGTGAACAGAGGTTGGCTCGCCGGATGCCTTGGGCAAATATTTCCAGATTTCTTCGGCGGTAAAGACGAGGATTGGCGCGGCAAGACGGATGAGCGCGCTGGAGATTTTGTACACGGCAGTTTGCGCGGAGCGGCGCGCATGGCTGTCGGGCGCTTTGGTGTAGAGACGGTCTTTCAGGACGTCGTAGTAGAACGCGCTGAGATCCACGGTGCAGTAATCGTGAATGGCGTGATAGACGCGGTGGAATTCGTAGCTGGCGTACCACTCGCGACATTTTTTGACGAGGTCGGCGGTGCGCTCGAGCATCCAGCGATCCATCTCTTCGAGCTGATCGTTGGAGACGGAATTCTTTGAGGGATCGAAGTCTGCGAGATTGCCGAGAGCGAAGCGGAACGTGTTGCGGATTTTGCGATAGGCTTCGCTGAGCTGCGTCAT
>Ga0210402_10005074_pt1 | contig 11850 bp, 10 predicted proteins | sample IncBWC7MmetaG_FD_161055 | JGI IMG/M metagenome (GOLD analysis project Ga0210402, IMG submission 161055) | Forest soil microbial communities from Barre Woods Harvard Forest LTER site, Petersham, Massachusetts, United States - Inc-BW-C-7-M | ecosystem: Environmental > Terrestrial > Soil >... | reverse complement strand
ATCGCAACAAGCGGGGTATGGCGCTCGATCTGAAGTCGCCGAGCGCCCACCAGGTTCTCGAAAAGCTGGTCAAATGGGCCGACGTCCTCATCGTCAACACGCCGCACCCGGCACGCGCGCGACTGAAGCTCGAATATCAAGATGTGGTGCAGTGGAATCCGCGCCTGATCTACGCGGACATCACCGGTTTCGGCGACAAGGGACCGGATGCGGATCTGCCCGGCTTTGACATCACGTCGTACTGGGCGCGCAGCGGGTTGCTGTCGATGACACGCGATGCGGGCGCGCCGCCGACCTGGCCGGTCGCCGGCAGCGGCGACAATGCGACCGCCGTCGGGCTCTATTCGGCGATCGTCACCGCCCTTTATCGTCGCGAGCGCACCGGCGAGGGGGCGCATGTCACGACCTCGCTTCTTGCGGAAGGCGTGTGGTCCGCCAGCGTTTCGATCCAGGCCGCGCTGTGCGACGCGAAATTCTTCGGGCTGCACGATCGCAAAAATCCCGCGAATGCGGCAATGAATGTCTGGCGCACCAAGGATGACACCTGGTTCGTCCTTATCATCACGCCCGACAGGCTGGCAGCCGTTGCCAAGGCCATCGGCCGCCCCGATCTTCTGACCGATCCGCGGTTCTCCGATCCGGCGAAGCTGACGGCGAATATGCCGCAGCTCACGGCGATCCTCGACGAGATCTTCTGTGCCGAGCCGATGGCACATTGGTACGAGGTGTTCAATGGCGTCCACGTGACGTTCGGCGCAGTGCGTGGACCACAGGAGGTGATCAACGATCCCCAACTCCGGGCGAACGACATCATCGTTCCGCTCGACGGCGCCGGCGGCAAACTGACGTCCACGATCAGCAGTCCGCTTCAGGTGCATGGCGTCGCCAAGGTGTCCGCGAAGCGCGCCCCGAAGATCGGAGAACACAATGAGGAGGTTCTCCGGCAACTGGGATTTAGCGCGGCCGAGATCGATGGGTTGCGCGCGAGTGGCACCATTCCGAAGGCAAAGGAGCATGCAGCTTAGCGTGATCAAACTGCACAGGAGGGGCGGGAGGTGCCGTGAGCGTCGACCTGAAAGGAATCCACACTAGCGCACCGGGAGTTCGAACATGGATGACATCGTTACCGAGCACGTCGGAAGCATCCTGCGCATCCAGTTGAATCGGCCGAAAAAGCTGAACGCGATGACATCGGCCATGTACCTCGCTCTCGCAGGCCTCTTCAATGAGGCCGCGAAAAACGAGAACACGCGTGTCGTGCTTTGGCATGGCGCGGGGGACTCGTTCTGCGCGGGCAATGACATCGAGGATTTTCTCAAGAATCCTCCTGGGCCGGGCGAGTCGCCGCAGGCCGCCCTCATGAAGGCATTCCTCGACTTCGACAAGCCGATTGTCGTGGCGGTCCAAGGCGCCGCCATCGGCGGCGGCACCACCATGCTGACGCACTGCGACTTCATCTATGCGGGGGACAGCGCGAAATTCCAGATGCCCTTCATCAATCTTGCTCTGGTGCCGGAGTTCGGATCGAGCTGTTCCGTGCCGGCACGGATCGGGCACCTTCGTGCGGCGGAGCTGATTTTGTTGGGAACTCCCTTCGATGCCAGGCGCGCCGCGGAACTGGGTCTGGTCACCGAAGTCGTACCCGACAAGGACGTCCTGGCAAAAGCAACCGAAGCGGCCCAGAAGTTGGCGGCGAAGCCGGCCGCGGCATTGCAAGCTAGCAAGAGACTGATGAAGCAACCATTCCGCGAGCAGATCAAGGCGGCGATGAAGGCTGAGAACGAGGAGTTCAGCGCGCAAGTCCGCTCTGAAGACGCAAAAGAGGCGTTCACGGCGTTCCTGGAGAAGCGCAAGCCCGACTTCACCAGGAGCCACAAATCGCGTGCGACCGCATAAGGGCGAACATACGCCTCCGCCGACACGCAAACGACGGGCTTGACGAGTCACGGTAAGCCCAAATGTTTCGCGCAGAGCTGCGCGCTCATCAAGGAGGCAAATATGGCAGGCATCCACCACGTGACGGCGATCGCCGGCGATCCCCTCAGGAATCTGAGCTTCTACACCCGCGATCTCGGGCTGCGCTTCGTCAAGAAGACGGTCAATTTCGACGATCCATCGACCTACCACTTCTATTACGGTGACGAGACCGGTCGTCCTGGCACCATCCTGACCTTCTTCCCCTGGACGAACGCCACGGCAGGCCGGCGCGGTGTCGGCGAAACGCGCCAGACCGCCTTCCGCGTTCCGTTGGGCTCAATCGGCTACTGGACCGAGCGCTTCGCTGAGAAGGGAATCGCCTGCCAGGCGCCGGAGAAGCGCTTCGGAGAGTCCGTGCTGCCTTTCACGGATCAGGATGGGATGGCGCTCGCGCTCGTCGGCATCGCCGATGCCGAGAATGAGCCCGGCTGGAGCAACGGGGACATCCCCTCTGAACATGCGATCCGCGGCTTGCATGGCGTGACACTGCTTCTCGACAGCGCGCAGAAGACGGCAGCGATCCTGACCGACGTGTTCGGCTTCCGCGAGGTCGCCCGCGAAGGATCGGTGATCCGCTTCGCTGCGGCGGGCGACGTAAAAGGCTGCGTCGTCGAGATCTACGAAGCCGCAGGAATTCCGCGAGGGCACCAGGGACGCGGTTCGGTGCATCACATCGCCTTCCGCGCTGCGGACGACGCACAGCAGGCGCAGATGACCGAGAAGCTGATCCGCACCCACGGCCGGCACCCCACCGAACAGAAGGACCGCAAGTACTTCCGCTCGATCTACTTCCGCGAACCCGGCGGCGTTCTGTTCGAGATCGCGACCGATATTCCGGGATTTGCAGTCGACGAGCCGGTCGAGGCCCTTGGTCAGGACTTGGAACTGCCGAACTTTCTCGAACCGCGTCGCAAGGAGATCGAGGGCGGGCTGCCCACTCTCGAGAAGGTGGCATCGTGACGAACGAATTCACCTGCCGCTTGGCGCCGCGGGGGAGGGGAGCGCCGCCACTCCTTCTCTTGCACGGAGGTAACTCGTGAACAACATTGCCAATACCACCGAGGCTGTCCCGCAGTTCATTCAGCGTCGAGTCCTCCATATCGTCTTTGCTTCGACCAGCGGTCACACGGAGTACGTGGTGGATGCGCTGATCGATTCTTTGAAGGGCGTCACCCCAGGCTGGGAGATCGAGGAAACGATGGCCGAGAAAGCGCAGCCACAGCATTTGCTAAGCGGAGATATTCTCCTGCTCGCCTCCGCAACCTGGAATACTGGGGGCATCGAGGGGCAATTGAATCCACACATGTGGGTGTTGCTCAATGACAAGGCGAAGACTCTGGACCTGGCCGGCAAACCGTGTGCGTGCATCGGACTCGGGGACCATCGATACTTCTACACGGCGAGAGCGGTGGATCATTTGCAGCACTACGTCGAGGCCCATCACGGCCAGCTGATTGTTCCGACGCTCAAAATAATTGACGAGCCCTACGGCCAGGAGGAGGCCGTAAGAGTTTGGGGCAAACAGCTGGTGGATGCTTCGAAGCAATCAGATCGGTGTTAGGCGATGTCGCGCATCTCTCTCAAAATCGTCGGCGCTTCCGGACAGGGAATAAACTCCATTGGCGCGATTATCGCCAAGGGTCTCAAGAGATCCGGATATTGCGTGTTCGGCTACCGCGAGTATCCCTCTCTCATAAAGGGCGGACACGCGAGCTATCAACTGGACGTCTCGAATGAGCGCATTTGCAGCACCGAAACGAAGGTGAACGTGCTTGTCGCGCTCAACCATCACGGTCTCGAGCTGAACATGGATGAACTGAAACAGGGCGGTATCGTGCTGCACGTGACGCCCGGGTGGCAGTTTCCAGAGCATCATCAGAAACTGATCGCGGAGCGAAGCCTTCGCGTCATCTATTTCCCGACCGATGACATGCTCAATCGCCTCGGTGCGAAGGCGATTCTTTCCAATGTGCTGCTGACCGCCTTTGTCTGGTCCATGCTGGATCAGGATATCGATGTCATCAAATCCCTCGTCGGAGAGAAGTTTGCGAAGAAGAAAGCTCTGCTCGAACTCAACATGCGATGCATCGATGAGGGATATTCCTTTGTCGATCCGGAGCAAGGAGCGACCTCCGTCGTGTTGCCGCCACCCGACAAGGGTTTCGCCAGCCACCTCTTGATCACCGGCAGTCAAGCGATGGGACTCGGCGCGGTTCATGCGGGGGTGCGGCTCTATGCCGGCTACCCGATGACGCCCTCCAGCGCGCTGCTGTCATTCATTGCCGAGCTCGAAAACAAGACTCACATGGTGGTCAAGCAGGCGGATGACGAGATCACCGCCGCACAGATCGTGAGCGGGGCAATGTACATGGGAACCCGCGCGCTCACCGCCACCTCCGGTGTCGGATTTGATCTGATGAGCGAGACACTGTCCCTGAATGCAATGATCGAGAACCCGACTGTATTTGTGCTGGCGCAACGCCCTGGTCCGGCAACGGGCCTGCCGACCTGGACGGCTCAGGGCGGTCTCCTGCAGGCCGCGAGTTGCTCTGCCGGCGAATTCGCGCGCTGCGTAATCGCTGTCAGCAACAGCCAGGATGCCTTCGATTTGATGCCGGTCGCATTCAATCTGGCAGAGCAGTATCAAATCAGTGTCATTGTTCTCACCGACAAGCAGATCGCCGAGGCGCTCTACACGCAACGCCCCTACGATCTGGAAACGGCCGAAATTGACCGTGGCAGGCTCGTCGTCGATTCCGAGAAGCTGAAATTCCTGAAATCTTCTGATCGATTTGACCCGCATGCCAAGGGCGGCGTTTCGTTGCGTTGGCTTCCCGGCAGCGACGCGGCGACCTATTGCGCCCAGGGCGACGAACACGATTCGACGGGCGCCGTGGATGAGTCCGGCCTCAATACCAAGTTGCAAATGGAAAAGCGATTGCAGAAGTTCAACGGATTGAAGGCGGGGCTTCCGGCACCTCGCTTGAGTATCGGCGGTCGCAGCGTACAGGCGAGCGATTGGATTGATCCAGGTGATGAAATCGAGTTGCTTGCGATCGGTTGGGGAAGCACCGGTGAGACCTTTCAAGACGTCATGCGTAGCGATGAACTGCGAGGGCGGAAGATCGCGTATTTGCACTACACGTACCTTTGGCCGCTCCGTACCCAGGAGCTTCGGAGATTGGCAATGCGGTCGAAACGCATTGTTCTGGTGGAACAGAACTATCAGGGGCAGTTGGGCATGCTTATCAGGATGGAGTGCGGCCTGGATATCCCGGATAAAATTCTCAAGTACGACGGCCGACCGTTTTTCTACGACGAGCTTCTTTCGTCGGTGATGGAAAGATGTGCGGGCACCTCGGAAAGAGAAGAAAAGCTTCCCCATTTCGAACATGCAGGTAGCTCATCATGAATATCGCCCTACAGACCCAGCCGCCCGCTCTTTCCGAGTACTATTCGGAAACCAAATGCATCTGGTGTGACGGCTGCGGCAACTATGGCATTTGGACGGCCGTGAAATATGCGTTGGTGGAGCTGAATTTGCATCCGTGGCAGGTCTGCCTTTGCTACGATGTCGGTTGCAACGGCAATGGCTCGGACAAGATTGAGGGCTACCGCTTCCACGGGCTCCATGGTCGCGTCATCCCGTTTGCAGCGGGCGCGAAGCTTGCAAATATGAAAGTTCCGGTCATCGCCTTCGGCGGAGATGGCGGGACTTTCTCGGAGGGTATCGGGCATTTGGTCCATGGCGTGAGGAGCAACTATCCCATCACGTTCGTCCTGCACAACAATACCAACTACGGGCTAACGACCGGGCAGGCGAGTTCACTCACGCCCCAGGGCCAGCCCATGAACACGAGCCCGAACGGGATCCCCGAGCACACATTGGCGAGCATGGACCTGATCTTCTCGCTCAACCCCACCTTTGTTGCGCGTGGCTTTAGCGGCGACATCAAGCTGATGACTCGTATTCTCAAGGCGGCCATTCAGCACCGAGGTTTTGCCTTCGTCGAGATGCTTCAGGCGTGTCCGACATACAATCACTTCACGACGCACGAATATCTGTTAGAGAGGTACTTCGATGCAAATGCCGATGGTCACGATCCAGGCAATCTGCAGCAGGCGAGGGCGCTCGCTACACAGGTTCAGGATCGCGTCGCCTGCGGCATTCTCTATCAGCGCGAAGACATTCCGCACTTCTATGACCGGCTAACTCCGCGGCAAGGACTCGAGACGACCTGCGTCGAGGAGGTGCGGAGGTATGATGTGAGCGAGTATTGGAAGGAATTGGTGTAGGTAAGGTTTGCCCGAGTTTCAGTGACGATGGCGCGACCGAAATAGGCGGTGAAGTTCAAAATTGTATTGGCCGCATCTGCTCGAATTCGTCGCGGCACGCGTGGCTGAAGTCTCGCAACATGTCGATCGTTCCATCGATGACCATTTCGCGCAGCTCGACGAAACTCTTGTCGGGCTCCAGATAGGTGTCGAGGATTTTTCGCACGACATCGTCGGCACGCTGGATCACTGGCTTCGAAGACACCGCCCGCATGCTGCTCAGCTTGGCGTAAAGACCAACCAGGCCGGGAATGTCGGCTTTGTCGTGCTGGAGCGCATCAATGTAACATTTGGCGGCTTCCTCGATGAAATCCTTGTAAAGTATTTGCCGGCGGCTCTTCTCGTGAAGGACCCACTCGGTGCGGACCTGGCTTCGGTGGTTCAGCCAGGCCGCCATTCCGCTGGTCAAGCCGCCCACAGCGGCTCCGGTGAGGGCGGCGAGCGCGGAGATGATAGAGGCGTCCACAGGTGCAGTCCCCAACGAGCTGCAGAATCCGGCAGCAATCCGCCTGACTAAGATGACGATGTAGACGACCGCGGGCCTTCGGCAATCAGCCGTGAGCTCCGTTGTCCCGACAGATAGGACCAGAACCATTGCGTTTGGACGCGGAACCGGTTCTGAAGCTGCGGCAGCGCGAGCACGTGCAGCGCGGCCCAGACCCACCAGGTCAGAAAGCCGCTGCTGCGCCAATGACCGGACTCGAGGATGGCGAAGTTTTTGCCGACCACCGCCATATTGCCTTTGTTGCGGTATCGAAATGGTCGACCATCCTTGTGTCCCCGGACACGGTTGGCGATGACATGTCCGACAAATCGCCCCTGTTGAATGGCTGCCTGCGCCACGCCGGGAACGGGATGACCATCCTGGGTCATCGTGGCTGCATCTCCCACCACAAAAACATTGGGCGCCTCGGGGACGTCCATGAAAGCGCCGACGAATGCGCGCCCGGCGCGGTCCGTTTTCGTCCCCAGCATTTTCACGACCGGCGAGGCGCTAACACCCGCCGTCCAAAGCACGGTGGCGCTGGGAATCCGGACGCCGGCGGCGATAACGCCCTGGTCGTCGACCTTCTCGACCTTTACGCCCGTCGAGACCTCGACGCCGAGTTTCGTTAGTCGCTTGGCGGCCTTTTGCGACAGCGATTCCGCAAATGTTGGAAGCACACGAGTGCCGCCGTCCAGCAACACAATTCGGCTCTTGGCAGGGTCAATGTTGCGGAAATTGTTGCGAAGGGTCAACGAGACCAGTTGGGCGATCGAGGCGGCAAGTTCGACGCCGGTCGGGCCAGCGCCCACCAAAACGAAGGTCATTTGGCGGGCGCGCTCTTTCTCGTCATCGGTCGATTCGGCCAATTCAAACGCACTCAGGATCTTGGTTCGGATCGTCTCGGCGTCGCTGAGGCTCTTGAGGCCTGGCGCGAACCGCGCGAACTCGTCGTGACCGAAATAGCTCGGACGCATTCCGGTCGCGATCACCAGGAAGTCGTACTCGAGTTTTCGACTGCCAATCCCCGGGCAAACAGCCTCGAGGGTGCGGGCTCCGAGATCGATGCCCTTAACCTCCGCCAGTAATACGCGGAGGTTCTTCTGTTTCGCCTCAAGCTGACGGATCGGTGCCGCTATCTCGGATGGCGCCAGAACAGCGGCGGCGACCTGGTACAGGAGCGGCTGAAAGATATGGTGATTACGCCGGTCGATCAGCGTGACCTCGACATCGGATCGCTTGAGCGTGCGTGCTGCGGCGATGCCTGCAAATCCCGCACCGACGATCAAAACACGTTGCTTCCGGCGAGCCGCATTCGCAACGGTCGACTTCTCCGGCGGAAAGGATTTGGTGAGAACTGTTGTCATCGTTTTTCCTGATGGAGTCTTCAGCCGGCGCCTCGCCACCCCGCAATACTGCATACAGCTGAGAACAGGATTATTCTTGAATAGCGTTGTGCCACCTAGAACATCCGTGCCGGGTTTATGTGGGCGCAGGAAGGAAGCGCTCGAACAACATGCGCGGAAGGATCAGCCCGAAGGTCATGGCCATGATGACCAGAAAAGCCGTGGCGCCATTGGCGGCTATTGTGGTCAGCAGGGTGGCCGGCGCGGTTGGTCCGATCGAGACCAATTCGATGACGCCGCTCGCGGCATGAAACAAGAAGAAGCCGGGCATCATCGAAACGACCGCGGAGAAGGCGAGGGCTGCGAACGGCAGATGCCAGCGGTCGACGACCGGCGTAACGATGACGCTGACCAGGATGCAGGCCACAAATGCTCCAGTCGCGACGTTCGCCCCTGCAAACGAGATCAGTGCCCAACGCGCCGCATGCGCAAGCATGCCGGCGGCGATCGGGAATGGGAGCTGGTGCCAAGGCATCGAGAAGAAGGTACCGAAGGCTGCAACGGCGCCTCCCGCCGCAGCCACGTCGGCAATCAGGGGTACGGGCGTGGACGGTCCGGCGGCTGGAAGGGTTGCGCCACCGACGGTGAAGCCGATCAGGTGGCCCGGGCAAATCATGAGCACGATGAGACCCGCATAGGCGAGGCGCGCGATGCCCAGCGCAATGCGTGTGCGCGCAAAGTCGATGGCGCCGTTGAGGAGATGCGGTCCGGGGACCAGCACCACACAAGGACAAAACGCAAGGAGAGCTATGTCGTCCGACAGTTGCAGTCGGCCGGCGGCTGCCGCGATCGCACCGGCGATTGTTGCAGCGGAAAGCGGTTGAATCAAGGGATTGCCGCTGACGCCCGACAACCAGCGGCGGACGAGCGCGCCGACGGCGGCGCTGGCCGCGATCAGCAGCAGGCTCGTCGCATCGAGTGTACCGAAGATGACGCCAAGCGAAGCCGCGCCAATGGCTGCGAACAAAGTGAAGCGTGGCGTGGAAACTGGCGGCAGACGGCCAGCCGACTCAAGCGCAGATTGAGCGGCATCGGCCGGCAACGTGCCGTCGCAGACTTGATCAACCACCGTCGTGACCGCCAGTACCCTGCCCATGTCGACGCCGAGCGGCTTGGCGGGGACGATTTGTGAGACGGTCGCGCCCTCGACTTCGACGGTGAGTTCGCCCCAGTAAGGTAGCACCCTGACCGTCACGCCGAGAGCGCGGCCAAGCCGCTCGGCAGCAATAACCGTCCGTTCTGTGGTCTGCCCATGGGCAAACAGGAGTGTGGCTGCCAGTGCGGTCGTCTTTAATGCCGCCTCGCACGTCAGAGGCTGGGCCACGATGTTTCCTTTTTCAAGTCGGTTAATTGCGCTGCGCGGTCCAGTAGCCCGAGCATCGCGCACTTCCCGCGTAGCCGCTCCATTTTCCGCGACCTGAGGTTCCGAAAAGCCTGCCGGTGCCGGAAGCGAATTTGTCGTGAACCTCCACTGACGCACGGACCGAACCGGATTTTGCGACATATCCTTTGAATTTTACGAGATTTGGATGAGTCACAATGCCGTCGGAAATATTGACGGTGAAATTGTAACTGGGATCGCATGAACCCCTTTGTGTCACGAAGGCGAGATCCCAGGAGCCGTCATAGGCGGATCGCGCGTGTGCGACAGAGGCCGGAGCGATAAGGCAGGCGCTTGCAATCATCCAGAGCAAAGATGTCTTCATTGATGGTTCTCCGGTAAAGCGGCCGCTTCCACGACAAACGCAACAGGCCTCGTCGATATTCGAACTGTAGAGCGGCGCGCTGCAGATATCCGAACGACGATCTGTTTTAGGAAAGGCTTGCGTGGTGCGCTTGTTGAAACGTGCTCGGATCATCCCGAATCGTGCGATCGAAACGCCTGTCCTGAGACCAGAACTCGTCAGCTGACAGTTTTGAGCATGATTGGCCCCAATCGAGCAGCCGCGTTCAATCGCGGCTCTGGGGTGAGGATGCATATTGAATGCATGCACCGCGGCTGTTCGAACGAACACGCCGCTCTCTTTTTGAAAGAACTCGGAGCAGCGAGATGAACGTCAAATCCATTGCTGGCCAGCTTGGGGAGAGACGAGCTCGCTTTGCATTATCGTCTGGTTCTGCTCGACCGCTGACTGACCATTGGAGTGTGTCTGACTTCGTCGCCCTCACAAAGCCACGTGTGATGATGCTCGCCGTCTTCACCGCGCTCGTCGGACTAAGCATCGCTCCGGTTCGGCTTGATCCGCTAGGCACTTTTGCCGCGGTTCTTGCCATTGCGGCCGGAGCTGGAGCCGCCGGCGTGCTCAACATGTGGTACGACGCGGATATCGATGCGATCATGGGCCGTACTGCGATGCGGCCAATTCCCCGTGGCAAGGTCTCCCGGTTCGAGGCGCTTGTCTTTGGACTCGCTCTCGGCGGTTTCGCAGTGGTGGTTCTCGCTTTGGCGACGAACCTCACAGCAGCCGCACTGTTGGCCGGCACGATCCTCTTTTATGTTGCCGTGTACACCGCGTGGCTGAAGCGGGCCACGCGACAGAACATCGTCATCGGCGGCGCCGCTGGTGCGCTGCCGCCCGTGATCGGATGGGCCGCGGCAACCGGAGAAATCGGGCTCGAGCCGCTTGCGCTGTTCCTCATTATCTTCCTTTGGACGCCGCCCCACTTCTGGGCCCTGGCGCTTAATCGTGCCGATGATTATGCCCGCGCGGGCATTCCGATGCTGCCGGTCGTTGCGGGAAGGGCTGCAACAACGCGGCAGATTCTGATTTACAGCGGCCTCCTCGCTCTTGCCTCGGAGCTGCCCTGGGTACTCGGGTTTGCAGGGGCGATCTATGGTGCGATCGTCGCGATCTGCGGGACGCTTTTCCTTCTGCTTGCACTCCGGCTGAACAGGAGCACTGGGGCTGATCGCCGCGCCCCTCACAGGCTGTTCGTGTTCTCGATCGTCTATCTGTTCGTGCTGTTTGCGGCCCTCCTGATCGATCATGGCGGCGGGTCATTCTCGCTTATGCGCTCCCGGCATGCTGGCCGCACCGTCGGGCCGGTGCATGCCGAGCTGCCGCGAGGCGCCGCCCGCGGCGCATGCTGCACCGTCAACTTCAGCGAGGTCTAACATGCGATACGGTCTACTTGCCGTCGTCCTGATCGGTGCCGCGACACTCGGTGGCTGCACCGAAGGCGTGCTCGATCCGAAAGGGCCGATTGCTTCCGCCGAACGGCTTATCCTGTTCAACGCGCTTGGCATCATGCTGGCGATCGTGATCCCGGTGATCCTTGCAACCCTGGCCGTCGCCTTCTGGTTTCGCGCGTCGAATAAGCGGGCTTCCTACCTGCCGGATTTCGAGTACTCCGGCCGTCTCGAACTGCTCGTCTGGTCAATCCCCGCAATGACGGTTCTCCTGGTTGGCGGCGTCGCCTGGGTCGGTGCACACGATCTCGATCCGCGCAAACCGATCAGCTCCTCGGTCAAGCCGGTTACCGTTCAGGTTGTCTCGCTCGACTGGAAATGGCTGTTCATCTATCCGAAGCAAGGCGTCGCCAGCGTCAATCATCTGACCGTGCCGGTCGGCACCCCGATCAGTTTCGAGCTGACCTCCTCGACGGTCATGAACAGCTTCTTCGTGCCGCAGTTGGGCGGGCAGATCT
>Ga0210402_10005073_pt1 | contig 11854 bp, 14 predicted proteins | sample IncBWC7MmetaG_FD_161055 | JGI IMG/M metagenome (GOLD analysis project Ga0210402, IMG submission 161055) | Forest soil microbial communities from Barre Woods Harvard Forest LTER site, Petersham, Massachusetts, United States - Inc-BW-C-7-M | ecosystem: Environmental > Terrestrial > Soil >... | reverse complement strand
CTTTGGACCTGCGTTTCTCGTGCGCTTCCATACCCGATACACAAACCCAATTCTGTGGGACTTACTCCATCTCGATACATTAGTATGTTGAAATTCGAGAGTAGTTGTGGCAGGGACTTCACTTTGTAATGAAGCTACTATTAGCAGCACTGACAGGACTACAAAACCACAGTCGGACTGTTTAAAATCAACTAATATATTACAATGTGCACACCAAAAGACATTTTAGGACATTTGTGGCCACCGAAGTTCAATTGTCGACCGTCTTGGAGCTCTCCAGAGGCCATTTATTGAGGTGGTCAAAAAAAAAATCGGGCCCAGCGGCTGGACCTACTCGGGTATCGGATTTTAATCCCGGTACCCCCTTGGGCTGACTGTAAATGTTCGTTGCCAGTCTCCTTTTGAGTACTATACCCGTGGATCTTCCTGGTGACGAGACTGAAATGCTGACGCCGTTACCAAAAGTTGATCGCGGAAGGAAAGCCAAGATAATACGGTCGTGGACGAGTTTTTGCACAAGATGGAATCGGTGCCCAGGCAAGACGGTAGCCAGTAAAGGTGATAATGTCATGCAAATAACGATGATTCGATTCGGATGAATATAGGCCGGAACATGGCTTCCTTTTCACAATCTGCACTGACAACATCTGCGAGCACTCAGTACTGAATATCGAATAAGAAGCCGGACGGAAGTGGTACCCACTGTGGTGATGTGTACTGGCTTCCGAAGGCAAGAGATGCAAAAGAGGTGTCCCCTCACATGATTGATCGTGACGTGCATCTGTCCGTAGTAAGGTCCAGATATATACTATACTGAAGGGGAGACCTGGGGAGACTCAGAAATTTATCTTTGAAAAAAAACACGTGAGAATGAAGTTCTAGTACTGACCGGAACAGCTGGCTTCATGGAACTATGACACTGCCATCAGAGTATACTAGTCCGGTTCGACGGCTGATAGCATCTAAGATTAATCCCACCCCTTCAGGCGGCAGAAACGTGGAGGTTCTTTACAAGTTCCCTGAAAGAAGGTGAGCTAGAGAAGGCTAGAGATCTAACATAGAAAAAATGAGACTGAGACTAGACAACAATGGGCTCGAGTCACAGGGTCTATTGTTGGTCACGCGTCACGATCAATGGCGAGGTAAATTGACCAAAAAGGAAATTGGTGGAAAGATACCACCTGCCTTCACGACGTCTACAACTACGACGGCTCACGCCATCCTGCCTTGCCCATGAAGTCCCTACGGAAATCCCTCAATGGGAACAAAGATTCTCTCCGTTCCCAAATTTCAACTCCTCAGCCCCTTCCACCTGTCTCTAAACCACCCTCAGCAATCTTACCACCCCAAAAAGTTATCCGTGCTCTCTCTGCGTACAGGCCACAGGCTCCCCAGGAACTCCCATTTAAGAAAGGCGACTTTTTTTACGTCCTACGAGATGTCGATGATCAGGGCGCTTGGTACGAAGCCCACAATCCCGTTTCCGGTGCTCGTGGGCTAGTTCCACGGTCCATGTTCGAAGAATTCAACAAAAACGCAGCTCCGTGAGTTTGCCTTACTTTTGCTATCCTATGAATTCTTCACTAATAATATTACTTTACTCTTCAGTGTTCGCACCTCACAGGTGGGGGGTAGAGGACTGCCACAGCTGCAAACCAGAACAGACAACCCCCCGGCTCCCAAGTCTCCCAAATCACAGGTATTCTACGCTATCGTCCTACACGACTTTGTTGCAGAACGCGCAGACGAGTTGGATGCCAAACGCGGTGACCCCATCACCGTCGTTGCCCAGTCTAACCGAGAATGGTTTGTCGCAAAGCCAATCGGTAGGCTTGGCCGACCTGGTCTCATCCCTGTCTCCTTTGTCGAGATTCATGATCCAGCGACGGGGAAGGCCATTCCAGACGTTGAAACTCTCATGGATCGTGGTGATCTACCCAAGGTGGAGGATTGGAAGCGGGCGATGTTCAATTACAAACAGAACAGCATCGCTCTAGGGGTCATCGACTCCCCGAGTCGCGATTCCGTTCCAAACAGTCCCTTTATGCCACAATACTCGCCGGTCGCTCCGCCATCAGAGCCTTCAATAATCGTCCAGGGTCCTTCACCGCAGAAACCATCATATACGAAAGCCGATCCCCCACCTCGGCTTCCAACACCTGATTTTCTCACAGATGGTATCCTGCTTTCCGCCAATGTTGTATCATTTCACTATGAAATGGAGGAATACTGGTTCCGCATCGACGCCGTTTTCCAGCCTTACAGCCCCCTTGGACAGAGAAAGCTACCGCCTGCAAAACAGCTCATTCTATTCCGAGTATACAACGACTTTTACGACTTCCAGGTCGCGCTCCTCGACACCTTCCCACGTGAAGCCGGTCGACAGCCTCCGAACCCGCGGATGCTACCATATATGCCAGGTCCTGCCCAAAATGTAGATGATGCGTTGACCGCCACGCGAAGGTCAGAACTTGATGAGTATGTGCGCAAACTCTGCGATCTTAATCTCGCCGGCGCCAAATACATCTTGGAGCACCGAGTCGTTCGCGAATTTTTAGCTCTCAAGCCCGGAGATGTAGAGAATGACACGGAAGCGCGAGTACAGGAGATGGAATCGTTGTTTGGATATGATTTCTCTGGGCAGGATGAGTATAGTGGCCGATTGGGTGTTGCTGAGGAATTTGGAAGTGAGGTGCGCGATACACTGGGTCGGATGAGAATGGAGGATCGGGAGGAAGACGAAAAGAGTGATGGGTCGGAATACGAGGACGAAGGATACGCGCCTTCTCCACAACGGCGAGCCCACGATCGCGATCATCATCCTTATGCGAACGAACAACGGCCGTCCAACGACAACAGCTCGCAGAACCTCCGCCTACACGCTCACGCGCAGAACCACCAACGAACGGGGTCGACTTCTTCCTTTCACCGAGCGGCTTCACCTTACTCAACAAATTCACGATCGAGCTCACCTCTCCCAGACCGCACCAACTCGCCACAGCCTTTGCGCAACTACAGTCCCCAGCCCCGATCTGGTCCCGCACGCTCCCCGCTTGAAACAGACTCCCGTATGGGCGAATCCCTGTATTCCCAATCCCACCGGAATGACAACAACACCGGCAAGAACCATCCATCCTCCACCCCCTCCACATCGTCCCTCCGCTCCTCCCAAGCCCCCTCCACATCAAACCGCTCCCACTCCCAATCCAACCTCAACAACCCGCCCATCTCCGCAGCGAACCCACAGACATCATTTGTGAAGATCAAGATCTTCGACCGAGTAGCAGACGATCTCATTGCAATTCGGGTACACCCGCGGGTGACGCACGCGGAGCTGATGGACAAGGTCCAGGCGAGGCTTGGTGGCGAGGTGGCGAATTTGAGGTACAGGGATAGCATGAGTAATGCATTCGTGGGGATTGATGGGGATGAGGACTTGAGGGCATGGATGGAGGGGACGGACAAACATGTGTTGTTTGCTGATTGAACGGCTCCATGGATCATACAATAGTATCCCATCCATGATTTCTTTCGATTTTTATTTTATTCGATTTTATCTCGTATTTCCGAGTCTGTTTCCCTTTCGTTTCTCTCCCATCCTCCATAATGTGTTCATCGCCTCCTCTGTTTCTTTTCGCTACGATTGTATTGCGTACTTCAGCTAGAAAGGGTGTTGTACGATGAATATGTCCCAGTTAATTAACCATACTATGTATATATGTGCTCAAATGCAATGTCACTGCCGGCACTCGACTATTTACTGGTTGTTGCAAAATGGTGTGCTAAATCTTTGGCCCGTTGTTAAAATTTAAACAAAAGATTTATACCCACCGTTTCCATGGCAACTCTGCCAATTTCGCTGTCTAAATCCCATGTCTAAATAGGGCGACTCAATTATTCGTTCGGCGTTCGTCGTTCGTCGATTCTCAAGAGCGTATGTGTGGGATCGAGGCACGGCCTTCGGCACCATGAAGATTATTTGTGTCGGAGCTCAGAAAATACACATCGTTTTTCACATCCAGCTGTGGCTATGGACTTGGCCGTCGATCCCGCACACACGCTCTTGAGAATCGACGAACGACGAACGCCGAACGAATAATTGAGTCGCCCTAATAGGTCTAAATTTTAAACAACGGGCCAAGATTTCAACACAGATTTAGCCACTTGCTAAATAGTTGGGTGTCAGCAGTGTGTGAGACACTGCCTCAGACAGTGAGACTTGCCATAATGGGTCCACCAGTCAAATCCGGTCAAACATCAACCTGAATTTCCCAATTGTCTTCTTAGAGACTATTTTATGGTGTCTCTACTGCGAACCCTGCGAAGTGTACGTCGAGTGGGCATCAGGGAATGGTGGCGGCAGATGCAGTATATTGGTGACGCCAAGTCCGGGCGGTTTGTTGGGAAAGACCAGTACGCAATATCTCATTTTGTGGTACCCTTGTCTAATGAAGTTGCATTTGAGGTTTGGTAACCGCTACTTTGAGAACTTGAACCCGGAGGAGGAGATTCCCGGTCAGTAAAGGCATGTCTAGTTATATTTTGTAGGCCTGCTAAAGCAGATTTCTATAGGTCGTCACCGATGGGCGGATTATGCTCAAGTACGCTTTGCTCCGGCTCTCATGATTGTAGCTGTTCCAAAATCCACTAACGTTTCTGTAGCATAATTATCACGCCTCGCAAGTGCCCCCGGAATGGCACTCATGGATCTCTCATATTCGCAAAGACCCACCGGCGGAGGACAAGGTTATGCAGAACCTGTCTCCACCATGGAAAGCGGTACGCACACCTTTCAGATTGTTCCAAGGTGCTAATGAAGCTGAATGCCCCATTTCTTAAGCCTCATGTTGAGAACTTGACTGGCACCAGGGGTGCATACAAGCCTTACAACACCGCTGCGCCAAAATTGACTGTTTGGGAGCCCAAAGTGACTATTAGGTCATGATGACGAGCCGTCAATATCAGTCATGTCTGTAGAAGTGAATACGGGACAACCTTGTATACCTTTGTCCACTCTAGCACTGAAGAATATCCTCCACAACTAGTTCAGCAATGGCAAGGCTGGCAGTTAACCCAGGACTCTCGATTCCTAATAAACTTATCAAAGGACCGCGTCTGCAGCCTCCGCTCACACCCTGGCTCGGATAATCTGTCCGCACCACGAAATCTTGGAATCCTCCACCGGGTGGAACCAATTTGGGTCGTATCCCGACAAAGTCGGGTTGCATGCCTTCCAATGTCACCTTTGGGAGATAGCGTGTGACAGCTTGATGCATTTCCGACAACCTCGACTCATCTGGGATCAGATGCCTGGCCCAGAAATCTACATCAGCTTCTGGAGGTTGGTCGTCCGCTGGTGGAGATATCCACTCGATATCAGGACCAAACCGCACCCTCCCTTGCAAGTCGAGGGTTAGGTGTGTTCCGAGAGACTGAAATGTGTGTGCGCCCTTCCCTGTGTCTGGACAAGGATATATGAGGCGGGATATTCGTGAGATTCCTGGTCCGCTGTAAGTCGCGTACGAGCCCCGGGCATAGTACATTGGGATGCGGGTGTGTTCTGGGAGTATCGAATTCACGATGAGAGGCCCCGAGAGCCCTGAGGCATTGATAAGGGTTTTTGCGAGCATGGAATCGCTGGTTTCTGCATCTCCTGTGACAGTTTGGATAACCCAGCCGTCCTCAACCGCATCTACATCGGTGGATCCTGATGCTTTGGTGGACCGCTTGTGTGGATCGACACGGACAACGCGTGTTGAGTAGACAAGTTCGCCACCTTCAGAGTCAATGATGTCCTTTTCAAGGCTTTCCATGAGGGAGTGGGAATTAATGATACCCGTTTCTGGACACCACAACCCAGCGACTATGTCATTGGACACGTTGGGCTCCAGGTCGCGAACTTGCGTCCCAGACATAAGCTCAGTCATAAGAATTGATTCACCAGACTCGCGAGAAGTAGAATGAGGGGGGCATTTCAGCTTCATGGATTTAGCATGGAGGTTCTCGATGTAGGGCCGTTGACGCTCGGTAGCCACCACCAGTTTTCCTGTCTTGCGGTATGGGATATTGTATTTTTCACACCGCTCGTAAAGCATTTGGCGACCGCGGAGGCATAAACGTGTCTTCAGTGACTCAATTGGGTAGTAGAGACCTGAAATCATACGCTTGAGCCGCGCCGTCGGACAAGGAGATTGGTAGCCAGGTTACCTGAGTGAATAACCTCTGAATTTCGGGAACTATTGCCACCTTAACCCAGAATAAAACTGTTGGGATGAATTGGGGTAACATACCTAGTTTCCTCCCCTGCTCGGGAGTGTCGTTCGACAAGAAATGTCGATTTGGTAGGAAAGCGTTGAGACAGACGCTGGGCTATAGTCAGACCTACGACGCCTGAAGAGAAATCGAGTATCAGAACCAGTGTATCGATTCTGTCAGTTGTAATGAAGACATGCCTCCGCCAACGACCAGATAGTCCACGACGGATTCTGGTGTCTGTATAGCAATTACAAGCTTAATTTAGTCTGACAACTTCAGAAATATATTTGTTCTGACCTTGTATTTAAATTTTCCGTTGCCATTCAACGCGGCCGTGAAGCCCCGCACTTGCATGATTCCGTACCTACTAGTGGGAACCGAACGAGCTTCAAGTTGCACAGTACTGGCAAAGATTCTGACGTATATATAATTATTATAGAATGACTAACAGATGACACCAGCCCGGGACTTGTCGATATTTACTCGAGCTCCGAGTCTCTGAGGTTATCATGTCAGCTACTAATGTTGGGCCTCAACCGCTGTCCGAGGACTCAATCGACGAAAAGCTTGCGGCTTTCGATTCGGTTCCCTTGTTCATGAAATCTCTTCCTCCTGAGGGCACAGATGATGCTGCAATTGCTGCACTACAGAGTCTTGTCTTCGAAGGGACGCCGGATGGTGGGTGAGAAATATTTTTACTCTACTATGCTCATTGCATGGCACCACCCCAAGAAATCGCACAAAATTTCAAGGAACAAGGAAATGATTACTTCAAGGGGAAACGCTATCGTGAAGCGTTGGGCTTTTACACTCAGGGTGTAGACGCAAAGCCAACGGATGCAGTCCTTCAAGAAGCTCTTTTGTGCAACCGCGCTGCTTGTAACTTGGAGCTTCGTGAGATTGTTGATTTGATCCTCGTAATGTCCCAGTTGGTCTGATTACTATCTCATCCCAGAGAACTACGGTTCTGCCCTGAGAGACTGTTCAAAGGCCCTCACCATCAACCATCAGTCGTCAAAGGCGTATTATCGATCGATGCTGGCCTTGATGGCCTTGGACCGGATTGAAGACGCGCTCGATTGTGGTGTTCACTGTCTGAGATTTGACCCCGGCAATATGGGTGTACAAACGGTGCGCGACAGGGCAACTAAAGCGAAAGCCGACAAAGACAAGAAGGAGCGGGAGAGGCTGGAGAGAATTCGAAAGGAGCAGGACGCCAAGCGTCTCCTGAACAGCGCTTTTCGGGTGAGAGAAGTAGCCTCGGGACTTTCAATACGTCCACTGATCTACTAGTCATGTCAATAGGAACGAAATCTCATTCTCATTCCAAAACCTGACGGCTCAGAAAACCCTTTCGCGCCGCACTTTGATCTTGAAGACCCGACGCAAAGCACATTGATTATTCCTGTCTTCTTCTTGTACCCGCAACACGCGACGTCAGATGTTATTCCGCAATTTGTAGAGGACACCTCATTCTCCGCACATCTGTCGACCATGTTTCCACCGGAGGCTCCTCCACCTCAGTGGGATTCTAAAGGCGAATACGTAGATGGTCAACTCATTATTTATGCGATGACCCATAGAAAACGGCTATTGAAGGTGGGAAAGAAGATGACTTTAAGAGATGTCTGTAAGGCTGCGAAAGGCGAGGACGGGCAGCCGAAGGATGGTTTGGAGGTTAAGGATGGTTGCTTGACATTTGTCGTTCTGCCCAAAGGGGAAGTAGAAAAGAAATGGGTTGATGAATATAAAGGTAGCAGAGAGGTGTGAGTGGTATCTGCCATCAGTTCAATTCCAACTGTATGACCTTACCCCCATGGCCTCATCGTATTGACCTCAATGGTGTTCTGGATTCACTTCAAAAAATAACTTGTTGTCTTGCCTGGCCAGGCCACTACATAATAGTAATAACTTGGCAGTCTGACTCGAGGATCCGAGATAAGCAAGCTCAGGCAAACATGCAGATATCCCGATCCCAAAGGTAGAAAAAACATGTTAAGGCCCTTCTGAAAACATCAACGAGCCCGACGTACTAGATTCAAGAGGACTATAAATAGAAGCTATATGATACTTAAAGAGGTAACCGCTTTGTCATCAATCGAATTTGTCGTTGTGGGTCTCAATTCGCTCCCCAGCCAAGAAAAAGTCGATATCGACCTCCGCCAACGGTCTGGTGAGTACGAATCTCACATTTCTTCGTCTCAGGAAGGTCCTATAGGTCGATCTCATCGACTTGTCAAGTGGAATAGTGAGCGAGTGGTGGAATGAGATGGATGGCGAACTTGGAGTTCGGATGTTGACGGGTTGTGTTTGACTTTTAGGCATCAAAATGTCCGTCAACCGCAAGATCCTTCGCACTGCCAACGCGCCCACCACTCCGCCTGATGAGACGGAAACCAGTGTCGCTCAGGCTTTAATCGATTTGGAGAACAACGTCCCCGAACTCAAGGCCGAGCTCCGGCCTTTGCAGATCTCTGCTGCCCGCGAAGTCGATGTTCGTGGGGGCAAGAAAGCCATCGTGGTCTTTGTCCCTGTTCCCCAATTGAAGGCGTTCCGAAAAGTACAGCAGAGGTGGCGTAGCTCGCATTTTGTGAAGGAGATATATTGACAATGTTCGGTGCTCGTGCTACCGCTAGGCTCACACGGGAACTCGAGAAGAAATTCTCCGACCGCCACGTCGTCTTTGTTGCTCAGCGCCGGATGCTGCGCAAACCAACCCGAACTTCCCGTGTTAAGCAGAAGAGGCCTCGTAGCCGCACCCTCACCAATGTCCACGAAAGGATCCTTGAAGATCTTGTCTTCCCCACGGAGATTGTCGGAAAGAGGACCCGCGTTTCCGTGGATGGCTCAAAACTATTGAAAGTGTGAGTGTCTTTCTATTGTTTCCATTTCATATCACACGGCGATTACTAAGTGTATCTGAACCGGAACAAAAGCATTCTTGACTCGAAAGATGCGACATCTCTGGAATACAAACTTGACTCTTTCTCGTCTGTCTACCGCCGTCTCACAGGGAAGGATGTTGTATTTGAGTTCCCAGTGGTACAGGAGTAGATGTGAAGATGGTATATGGGAACAAGTGGGATTCGCAAGCGGGGGTGCTGTAAGCTATTACGCAATCCTCAAAATATATGGCATGCCTATTATGTGCTAGTCCCGGATTGCAGATGCTGATGCAATGTGCGCAATCGGAAGAATTCTGATTCTCAGCCTCGAATGCCGACTGAGGGAACTTTTCTGTGCACAGAACCGTCCTATACAAGGAAGGGGCCAGCGTTTTCACCGCCGATCGTCTCGGCTTAAGTTCAAGCATCGACGCGAAGGACCAAACACTAATTTCATCTGCTCGTCATGTAGTCTATACCAGGATGGTGCTCGACTCGGACGACCCCTGTTCGATGCTGCATCCCATCGATAAGAAATTGCCCACTTACATCCTGTTTCCGCCATCGTTCTATTGTCAGAGTAAAACAAATTGACATAACTATCCAAGCTATTTTATACAATTGTACATGGAAAAGCGGAAATCAATGTCCATGCTAAAACTTGAAGCAGTGGGACAAAGTTACGATCATGATCATGATTGTCTCCAGAGTACTCACCGTCAGAAGAGGCACTTTCACCTGCCAACTTCACATACATTTACCCAGCTTGTGGCAGACGCTGTCAATACAACGGTGACTCGACAATGGTTCCAGCTCGTGAGGATCGAGACGCAGCCTGAAAGAAACGGCATCCAGCGCTCGTCCAGCGCAGTCTCACAGGAAGAATGTGATGCCGAGTTTCCTTCGTCATTTGTCCGTGAGGAGAGATGGATCTGCAAATATTATGAGTCAATTAAAAAATTACACGGCATACCTATTATGTGCCATTCTGTGGATGAGCGCTCTTTGAATAGCTCCGTACGTGACGGTATATAGCATGGTGGCGACCGGGGGACTAATTGCCATACTAGTAGGAGATCTGCTGTCCTGACCAGACTGAGCCTCGGGACCACGTGGGTCGCAGTTCGCGTATGTCAGGGGTCCGAGTTAGATTCTCTTATTCTCTACCATCCCTCCTGCTTCTCTTTTCTTCCTGCGCCTTCGCGGCCTTCTTGGCCCCTTCCTATTCCCATATCACGAACGAGGACTTCCACGCGTGCGTGGGAGGGTTGATTCGCCTAGTCCGCTTTTTTCGAAGGCATATGATGGAACAGTATCCTCGCATGGACCTCTACACCAGGTCCAGGTACGAACAGGGAATCGACGCGAAGGTAGTAGTCATGGGAAATACAGGTGCGAAAAAGAAAGTCACTTTCAACACTATCATCTCGTCCTCATCTTATGCCACAGGTGTGGGCAAGACAAGCCTGCTGCACCGATATACCCAGAACAAGTTTGATCCGGGAAATACGACCTCTACGACTGGTGCTTTTTTTGTTACGAAGAAGGTGTATGTTAATGGCCTGAAGGTGCGGTTGCAGCTGTGGGACACTGCTGGGCAAGAGAGGTTTCGGAGCATGGCGAGTATTTTGTCTGACGCCTTGCGCGTGAGTGAAAGTTGATTGTAATCTTTTTCGCTTATAGGCCCCCATGTATTATCGAGGTTTGTACTGCCTTTATTATTCTGGTGAAATGCTCATTAACGTTCTAGGCGCAAATGCGGCCCTACTCCTCTATGACATTACGAGCGCATCCACTTTTGATGACATCCGGGGCTGGCTAGAGGGTACGAGAGATCTCGATTTCTATTTTCTTGACCTGACACCTCGTTTCCCAACAGAACTGAAGAAGAATTGCCCACCAGAGCTGATAATATACATTGTTGGTTCCAAGACGGATCTATACCGACATCGTCAAGTCACTTCTGACCTCGCTCGCCTCTCTCTGCATACATGGTTTCCTCCTCCACGACCACCAACGCCTCCGCCGCCGCCACCACCACAGCCGTCAACACTTTCCTACATCCGTCCCCGCTTTACGTCCTTTCCTGGCATTCGTTCTCCCCCTACCAGCCCCCTTGCGCAATCATCACACGAAACACCAGCCTACCTCGATCTACCACCAAATCGTTCATCTGCCCTTAATCGCAGCAAAACCACAACGGCCACCCACCCAAGGCCGACTGGAGGATCATCGTTGCTCACACGATGTAATACTGCGGCTGGTACTCGAACACCCCAACCGTCGCGTGGGTCACATTTCGGAATTCAAGCTGGAGGCTGGAATGAGATTGTAGAAACGAGCAGCACCAGTCTAAACGAAGACGACGAGGATGCTGTAGAGGAGGAGGATCGGGAGTGGGGGCTCAGCAAAGGCATGGAACTCTTTGAAGTTTCGGCCAAGGACGATTTAGGTAAGTCACTTTGAACTGCTTACAACGTCAATAGTAACTGGTATGTTATACCCTAGGCATCCAGAATCTCTTTAATCACCTGATATCCGCCATTATTCTGAGAAAGGATCGCATTGAGCAAGAGAACGAATTGAAGAACGGGACAGTGTGTTCTTGACATCTGTTGCCGTACCAACATGGACCGCTCAGGCTGAGGCGGAAGAGGCTCGCGAGAAAGCAGAACGGTCAGCGGGAAGTTGGAGCTGCTGCTAGCCGTCTTGGC
>Ga0210402_10005072_pt1 | contig 11855 bp, 4 predicted proteins | sample IncBWC7MmetaG_FD_161055 | JGI IMG/M metagenome (GOLD analysis project Ga0210402, IMG submission 161055) | Forest soil microbial communities from Barre Woods Harvard Forest LTER site, Petersham, Massachusetts, United States - Inc-BW-C-7-M | ecosystem: Environmental > Terrestrial > Soil >... | reverse complement strand
AATTCGCAGTTCGTTGCTTGAAGTATGGAACTCCTCGCGCGTGACAACGTAAGCGGCCAGTTGGAGCTGGCGCGAGTGTTTGGTCGAGGTGGCCACCACTGCTTCCCGAACGTCGGGATGTTGCGACAGCATGGCTTCAATCTCTCCCAATTCGATCCGCAACCCGCGGATCTTCACCTGCTGGTCCCGGCGCCCGAGGAACTCCAGGTTCCCGTCTGGCAGGAAGCGGACAACGTCACCCGTGCGATAAAGCTTAGCCGCCGAATCAGCATCGAAGGGATCGGGGACGAAGCTGGCCCGCGTGAGGTCAGGCCGTTTCCAGTAGCCTCGAGTTATGCCGTCGCCCCCGATATATAGCTCACCTGGCACCAAGGAAGGCACAAGCTGCCCGGCGCAATTGAGAACGTAAAGTCGAGTATTCGCGATGGGGCGGCCGATCGGCACGGGGCCAGCGCCTTCTCCCGGCTCACACTGGTATACGCTGCTCCATACGGTGGCCTCGGTTGGTCCGTACTCATTGAACAGCGAGGCTTGGGGCACAATCCGATAATGCTCGCTCACCAACTGTCGCGGGCAAGCCTCGCCCGCAACGATCACCGTTCGCAGCGACGCGATCTGCGAAGGCTGCGCATGATCGAGCAATTCACCGTACAAACTTGGAAATGTCAGCAGGTGGGAGATTTGATTCTCCCTGACCAACCCTGTCAACTCCTCCGGCTGCCAGCGAAAGTCCGAAGGCGGAATCACCAAAGTCCCGCCGGTCGTGAGCGAATGGAAAATGCCCGCAACCGAACTGTCAAAAGCATACGAAGACAGCAACAAAAAACTGCCGACCGGATCCCTGTAATACTGCACTCGAGCCTGGTTCGAGTGAGCCAGATTGCCGTTCGTGACCTGCACTCCCTTGGGAGCGCCAGTCGAACCCGAGGTGTAGATGATGTACGCCAGGTTGTCGAAACCGGCTGCATTACGAAGTTCCGCGGCTTGCGAGTCCGCCTGATGCCACGAGTCGGAATCGAGAAGCACCGTGCGGATCCGACGGGACAACCGCGGTCGCGCCAAACTCGATTGCGTCAGCAGTACGCTCGCCTCGCAATCCGCAAGCATCAACTCCAGCCGCTCCGGCGGATAGGCGGGATCGAGCGGAACATAAGCACCGCCGGCCCTCAGCACTGCCAGGATTCCCACAATCATTTCCACCGAACGATCGAGGCAGAGGGCGACGGCTCGGTCCGGACCCACGCCCATGCTCTGTAAAAAGCGAGCGAGTCGGTCAGCCCGTTGCTTGAGTTCCCTGTAGCTCAGCCGCTGCTTGCCGCATTGGATGGCAATTGCATCCGGCTTCCTCTGCGCCTGCGAGGCGAACCATTCGTCTACTCGCGCCGGGAATTTGTCCCGCACCGTGTCATTCGGTTCCACCACGGCACGGTGATACTCCGCCTGCGTCAAGAGCGGGAATTCGCTGATCTTTCGTCCCGGACCGGCGGCTACCGCTTCCAGCAGGGTTTGCCAGTGCCCTGCCATCCGCGAGATCGTGTCTCCATCAAACCACGCTGTGCTGTAGATGAAGCGGCAAAGCAGTCCATCAGGACGGTCATCCAGCACCAGGCACAAATCAAACTTGCTGGTGCCGGTTTCAACGTCGATGCACGTCAGATCCCATCCTGGCTCGCTCGACGGCGGCGGCTCCAGAGAAAACAGCACCTGAAAAAACGGATGGCGATTGGGATCGCGCTGTGGTTGAAGTTCCGCAACGATGCGATCCAGAGGAACCCCATCATGCGCCAGCGCATCCAGCGTAATCTTTCTCACCCGCGCGAGTAGTTGGAGGAAGGTGGGGTCCCCAGAAAGGTCCGAGCGCAGTACCACTGTGTTGAGAAAATAACCCAGCAGCTTTTCGCTACCCGGCCAATTCCGTCCAGCCGTGTTGCTGCCAATCAGAATGTCTTCCTGTCCGCTGTAGCGGTAGAGGAGAACCTTGAAGGCAGCCAACAACGTCATGAACAGCGTGGCCCCCGCCTGGCGGCCCAAACATCGTAAATCTTCACTGAGCGCGGCAGGCAGTTGCAACGAATGCATGGCACCGACAAAGGCTTGCGCCCCGGGCCGCGTGCGAGCGACCGGCAGCGCCAGCACCGGCGGAGCCCCGGCGAGCTGGCGCTTCCAGTACCGCAGCCGGTCTCCCAGCTCATCCCCGCGCTCCCATTCCTCCTGCCAGAGCGCATAGTCGGCAAATTGAAAATCCAATTCGGGAAGAGGTGACGGTTTGCCGTGGGAGAAGGCAGTGTAGAGAGCAGCTAGCTCGGGAAGAAAGACGCGATAGCCGGAGAAGCCATCGAAAATCAGGTGATGCAGCGTGATGAACAGGCAATGCTCTTCATCGTCGAGGTGCACCAACCTTGCTCGGAAAAGCGGCCCCGTGGCCAGGTCGAAAGGGAGGCGGGCATCCTCAGCCGCCAACTCTTGCGCTGCAGCCGCGCGATCCGCCTGGGGAAGGCTTCGCAAGTCTAGCTGGGGTAGCCTCACCTCGAAAGGCGGCCGCACCACTTGCACGGGCTGGCCTTCCACGACGGGAAAGATAGTGCGCCAGGCTTCGTGGCGACGCACAATTTCGGTGAGGCTCCGTTTCAGCGCGGCGGTATCGAGAGTGCCAAGGCGGCGAACCGTGAGCGGTTCGTTGTAGAGAGGCGTGTCGGGCGCCAGTTGGTTGTGCAACCACAATTGCTTCTGGGCTGCAGTCAGGGGTAACACTGATTCGGCAGGCCGCTTGACGATGTGCTGCGCTGTTTCCGGAGCTGACTCCGGCCGCATCTGAAAATACGCCGCCAGCAGTTGTTTGCGTTTCTGCTCGGTAAGCTCAGTGTCGGACATGGCTTTCGGATCGGCCAAGTCGGCCGCGGAGAACTTGCTGCTGCTCGATTGTAGGTGAAATGGTCCCAGACTAATTGCGCTCAGGCTGAAGGGCAGCCTCGGCACCGGCCGCAGCACCATCGGCTTGCACCATCTGCGAGAGCTGTCCGTTGGTCAGGTAGCGAACGCCCGGTCGATGGCTCACGTGATCCATCATTTCCGCCAGTTCCGACCAGCGGTCCAGTTTTTCAGTTTCCCAGGAATGTCCCAAAAGATGCCACACGCCGCCGTCGCGCAACGCCCGGTCAAACAACTCTTTCCCCAGCTGCACCCAGCTTTTCGAGCGCCCTATCCGTACGGAGGACTTGACCAGCGCCATGACTTCACCACGCCGCATCAGATTCCTGACATAGCGGATCCTCCGATGGGGATAAGCTTGCACTGTCACTGGCATGTCAAACGGCGGAAAGTCGTAGCTCAGCGAGAGCATTCGCAAGCCGCGAGCCGCGCGATACCCAGCTTCCTTCACCCGTCTCATGGTCTCGGCGTTGCGGCGTCCCTTGGGGTAGGCAAAGGAGGGCACTTCCCGTCCCATGATCTGTTCCAAGGCGTGTTTGCAATCCACGATTTCGCGGGTCAAAGCGGCGCCACTGAGATCGGTCAGAATCGGATGCGTTACGGTGTGCGCCCCGATCTCGAAACCAGCGCCGGCTAAATCCCGCAGCTGCGACGGCGACATCGTGGATGCGCTGCCCAAAGCCCCAGTGCTGACGTAGAAAGTGCCTGGCAGGCCCCTGCTGGCGAGCAATTCTGCCAGTTTCAAGTCGCAGCAGTCCCCATCGTCCCAACTGGTAGTGACGACCACCGCTTTCGCCGAGCCGAATTTTCGACTGGAAGACATGGCAAATAATCTTAACTTTTAAGCTGTTTCGTGGCCGCAACCCTGATCGTCTTTGCCACCTTGGTCAGTAGCTCGGTTCTTCCGCTTGCAAAGGTACGCCCAATCCGACTTCTCCAGTCCTGATCGTCGAAATTTTGCGGAACAGCAAGATGTAAGCCGCGACCATGTAGACCAAGTTGGCCAGGATCATGCTCCAGACGACTCCGGGCAAACCGAAGTGCCGGGTTGCGGGAATCCCGAGAATGATGGCAACCACGCTCGCGGCCCCATTGGCGAAGAACAGGGACCTCGGACTCTCCATCGCCCGTAGCAAAATCGCAGGCCCCAGAGCGGCGCTCCACAACATGGTTTCCAAGGCAAAGAGCGGAACCAGACGCGACGATTCCATGTATTTGCCCGCATACACGAGATGAAACAGAGGTCCCCGCAGCTGAATCAGCACCGCCCAGTACAGCGTGCCTCCAGCCAGGAACAGCACTGCGAGCTTACGCGTGAGAGCCACCACTCCGCGCTGGCCTTCCTCGGCCTGGACTCGCGCAGCGTAGGGCAGGAATAGCATGGAGAGCGCAGCATAGGTCTGCAGCAGCGGGGCACCAAAATTCATCAGCGCACGCAACTCGCCACCCGCCGCCATTCCGGAGAAACTGCTCACCAGCGGGATATAGACATAGTTCGGAATCCACCCCACCACACAAGTGAGCAGCGCCCACTTGCCATATTCCCAGTGCTTGGACCAGGTCTCCTTCAGCGGGGGACGGATGTTGGTACGCTCCAGCTTGGAGTTCAGCTGGACAAGCATGATCAACCCGCTCACCAGCGCCGCCAACCCCATCAGCAGGTAGGCGGTGAAGCTGCTCAGCCACCCTTGTCGGCTGGCGAGGAACACGCCTCCGGTGACCAGCACGCAGTAGAAGAACGAGGCAAACGCCGCTGGTCCGGGAGACAACTTCAGGTAGAAACTCCGGCGCGCCATGGCGTGAATTAGGATGAATGGGGTCGCGATCACCAGGCCCGCAAAAGCCACCGCCAATACAGAATTGTGCCACCACAGCCGCGCTGCAACCGCGGTTGCGCCCAGCAGGAAACACACCGCAAACGAAATCACCCAGTGGATCCAGACGTTGGTTAACAGATATCCGCGAATATTGTCGCGGTAGGTGGTGCCGGAAAAAACCGACAGCGGCTCCAGCAACAGCGCCTGGTACAGGAATGCAACCAGCACATAGATACTGAACGCGAGCGCGTAGGCCCCATACTGACTGGGAGACAACCAACGAGCGAGCAGCACTCCCAGCAGGAAATTCGACCCCGAAATCAGGCCGTAGTCGACAATTGCCAGCCCACCCTTGGTGACCCAGGGGACGAGTTTTTTAAAGATGAACTCCTGGCTGAACACGGAAATCCGCTCCGCTGCCGGTGGCTCAGACACTGCGGGTTCCGCCTCTTGCGTATCTAACTCAGACACTTGTGACTCCAGGTTCATTGCTATTTGGGTTCGCAGCTAGCTGCAGGTTTCCAGAGATACCGCCGTTGTGAGCGAGTCCTGCGGAGCTTTCAATTGGACTTGTGCCTTAGCCAGGCAGGAGCGTAGCTTCTCGGCGAGAGCGCCTACCATGGGCTCATTCATGATGCTGCCATGGTCACCGTCGATTTCGTGGATCTCGATTCCGCCGGTCACCCACTTCGACCAGTCGTCCTGTGCATTGTCTAATCCCCGCAAACCTTTTTCGCTGGCTCGAAGCCAGGTGGCCGAGCCGAAATAGCTGTGCGGACGGTAAGTTTGCTCGGCCTGGGCGAGAATCTCGCGAATCTCCTTCAGCGCCTTCGGCAGGAAAAGCGCATCGAATCTCCGTCGCAGCCCTCTGCGATACTTGGTGATCTTGCTGGTCACATATGCAGCCTGTTGGCGATGAGGAAGGTCAAGCAGGGTCTTCAACAGGACAGTGTTGGATTTCGGCCTGCCGGGATACGTATCCACCATGCCGAGGAACGCCACTTCTTCCCCGGCAGCCTGGAGTTGGCGGGCCATTTCAAAAGCAACCAGTCCACCGAACGAGTATCCGCCGATGAAATACGGCCCTTGGGGCTGGGCCTGGCGCATCTCGCCGATATAGCAGGACGCCATTTGTTCGACGGTTCGGAGAAATGGCATCCCCCCATCGATTCCCTGAGGCTGGATTCCATAGAAAGGTTGGTCCGGCGCCATGTGGCGAGCCAAGGCTTGAAACCGCAACACCGCGCCGCCGAGGCCGTGGACAAAGAAAAACGGTGGCCGGTCGCCGCGGGGTTGAATCGGAACGACCAGGGAAACGCTCGGGGGGAGACGATCCTGCCGCAGCAGGCTCGCGAGTTGCTCAATGGTCGGTGCCTCAAAAAGTGCGACCAGCGGCAGCTTTCGGCCGAAAGCTTGCTCGATGCGACGCATGAGCCGCACTGCCACCAGCGAATGTCCCCCCACGTCGAAGAAGTTGTCCCGGATACCGATCGGGCGCTTGCTGAGAAGTTCTTCCCAGATCTGGACCAGGCGCGACTCGATTGGATCGGTGGGTGCGGCGCCGTTCTCCACTGGAACCGAAATAGCCGGCCGCGCCAGCAGCGCCCGGCGATCCACTTTCCCATTCGGCGTAAGTGGTAATTCGTCCAGAAACACGAAATCGGACGGGATCATGTAGTCCGGCAGTTGCTCTCTGGACCAACCACGCAGGTTCCCAACCGATGGCGTCAAACCTCGAACCGGCACCAGGTACGCCACCAAGCGCTTACCATTCACACCTTCGTCCGTGGCCACCACAACTGCTTGCCGAACCGACGCATGCCGGCCGAGAACCGCCTCGATTTCACCGGGCTCGACCCGAAAGCCGCGAATCTTGATTTGAAAATCCCGCCGCCCCGCAAACTCGATCTCTCCATTGGGCAGATACCGTGCCAGGTCGCCCGTCTTGTAGAGGCGAGCCTCCGGTTCGGAACTGAACGGATTGGGAATGAACTTCGCAGCCGTAACCTCGGGATTGTTGAGATATCCTCGCGCCAGTCCCGGTCCCCCGATGTGAATTTCTCCAGCTTCGCCAACCGGAACGGGCCGTAGGTTGCCGTCGAGAATGTAGATCTTTGTGTTGCTGATGGGGCGTCCAATGGGCAACGGAGAAGGCAATGGATTCGAGGCTTGCGGTTCGTAAGCGGTGGCAATCACGCTGGTTTCGGTAGGACCGTAAGTGTTGATCCAGCGCACACGACTGCCCGCAACTTTCTGCCACGCCTCGAGCACCGGTATCTGCGCTTTCTCTCCGCCCACAATCACAAGTCGCACGCTCTCGGCCAACGAAGCACCCGACTCGGAAAGCTCGTGGACCAACTCATGCCAATAGGCTGTCGCAACCGAAATTACCGTGAGCTTCTGCTGTCGCGCCCATGACAGAAACTCCGATCCCGCCAGCGAGAAGTCTCCGGAACGCAGAACCAGGGTCGCGCCCGCCGCCCATGTGGGATACATCTCCTCGATCGCGATATCGAAACTGACGGAAGAAAACTGCAGCACCCGGTCGGTTGACTTCAGATCATAGAGCTTCACGGCCGCTGGGATGTAGTTCACCAGGCCACCGTGAGTCAGCATCACACCCTTGGGTTTGCCGGTGGAACCGGAGGTGTAGATCAAGTAAGCCAGGTTCTGCGGAGTGATGTTGTTCTCAGGATTGCTGCGGCTCTCCGTTGCAATCGAATCCCACATGGAATCCATGCCAACAACCTTCGTGCCGCTTCCCACTAGCTCCGAAACCTCAGCCTGATCACTCAGAAGCACCGGGACCCGCGCATCTTCCACCATGAACCGCAGGCGATCTTTAGGATAGGCCGGGTCCAGTGGCAAGCATGCGCCATTGGCCTTAAGCACCGCCAGCAAGGCCACAGTCAGCGGGATCGACGGCTCCAGACAAACGCCCACGGGAACCTCTGGACCCACACCCAGCTTGCGGAGGTGGTGTGCCAGCTGATTGGCGCGTTCGTTGAGATCGCGGTAGCTGAGCTTCTCCCGATCATGCTGCACAGCGATCGCATCGGGCGTACGCTCGGCCTGGGCTTCGATCAACTGGTGGATGCATTTGTCCGCCGGATAAGGCGCTTCCGTCTTATTCCACTCCACCAGGATCCGATGCCTCTCGTCGGCGTCGAGTATTTGAGAGAGCGGCTGATCGGGACGGCCAGCCGCTTCTGTCGTCGGCTGTGACGAGGGTTGCGCGTGCGGTTCCGCAGTCGAGGCTGCGTCAGGTTCCTTGCGGCCGCCACCACTCGGGGCGGAATCCCCTTGCTCACCGAACGAAACGCGCAGCGAAGTCAGCCCTCGCAAACCGAGATTAGTCCTCCATACCAGGGACTGTGGCTCCAGATGAAGATTGTTCAGACGGCGCAACATGGCTTCGAACGCGATTTGACCTTCTGCCCTCGCCAACGGGGCGCCAAAACAGAAATGCGCCGCATAGCCAAAAGCCAGGTGCCGATTGTCCGCGCGGGTGATGTCAAAGCGGTCCGGATTCGGAAAGCGCTCAGGGTCGCGGTTCGCCGCAGCCATGACTGCAATGACGGCTTGGCGCTTGCGGACCGGTTTTCCGCCCAGTTCCCGGTCAGCAGGAGCCAGCCGCGCCGTATGCTGGCTGGGGCTTTCATAGCGTAACATCTCTTCTACCGCCGATGGAATCAGCGAGAGGTCATCGCACAGAAGCTTCATCTGGTCGGGGTTTCGGAGCAGCGTGAGCAATCCGTTGCCAATCAGATTGGTGGTTGTTTCCTGTCCTCCCACCATCGTTACGACCGAATTGGCGATTACTTCTTCTTCGGTCAGGCGGTCGCCATCGATTTCCGCGGTCAGCAACGAATGAATCAGGCCATCGCGAGGATGTGCCTTGATTTCCCGGATGGCTTCCTGGAAATAGGAAGTCATCTCATCCACAGTTCGCAACATCAGGGGCGCGCGCTCCGGGTTGTGCTGGAAGTTGCCCAGCATCTCCGCGAAGTTCGAGGACCAGGTCTTCAATTTCTTGTGGTCGCTGACCGGAACGCCCAGCAATTCCGCGGTCACTACCGCCGGCAAGGGGTCAGCAAGGTCGGCGATCACGTCCATCGATCCCGCAGCCACCACTTTGTCGAGCAGGTCGTTGACGATGTCGCGAATGTGATCTTTGAGCATTTCCACTCGCGCCGGAGTGAATGCCTTCGACGCCAGTCCACGCAGTCGAGTGTGGGCCGGCGCGTCCATGAACAACATCTGCTTCACCAGAACCTGTGCGATAGGGTTCAATTCGGAAAGCCCCATCTCGCTCAGTTGGGCAGGCGTGGGAGTGCGGTCGGCAGAGAAATTGTGCAGCACATCCAAAACGTCGGCGTAGCGGGTTACGATCCAGGCGTGCAGGTAGACATCCCAGTGCACAGGATCCTCCCGCCGCAAGCGGTGGAATAGCGGATAAGGATTGGCCAGTACCGCTGGCTCCAGCAGATGGTAAAGGCTCAACGCCGAGTCCGATCGCTCGGCCCTGGGAGGTGGAGTTGCGCCCGTCGTCACGCTTGCCGTTCCTGCACCGCGGGGTTGGTCTCGGAGGCAGCATCTCTTCCGTGGCTCCGTTCGATCTTGTCGAGGATGAGCCGCTCGATTTCTTCCGACATCCCGGCGAGCGTGGGATGGTCAAACAGACTCAGAAGCGGCAAATTGACACCAAAACTGTTACCAATGCGGGTGATCAGTTGCGTCCCCAACAGGGAATGGCCGCCTAGAAGAAAGAAGTTGTCGTTCACCCCCACTCGCTCCACTCGCAGCAGAGGGGCGATAATTGCCGCCAGGCGTTCTTCCACCAGACTCCTGGGCGCGATGTACTCCTCTTCGCCAAGCAGGTTGGCGCTGGTCGGTTCCGGCAGCGCCCGCCGGTCAACCTTGCCGTTGGCGGTGGTAGGGATTGCGTCGACCTCGACAAAGGCCGTCGGAATCATGTAATCCGGAAGGAGCTTCTGCAGTTCATCCCGCAGCATGGAAGCGCTCAGTCTGGCACCCGGCAGGGCGACGATATACGCGATCAGGCGACTCTCTCCGCCATGGTCTTCGCGAGCGATCACAGTGTTACTTTTTACTCCTGCACACGACCCCAGAGCGGCGACGATCTCGTTGGGTTCGACTCGGTAACCGCGGACCTTGACTTGTTCGTCCACGCGTCCCAAAAATTCGATCTCACCGTTGACTCGCACCCGTGCCAAGTCCCCGGTCCTATACACACGGGTGCCGGTTCCAGTCTCGGACGGATTGAGTACAAAGCTCTCTGCTGTCAGATCAGGCCGGTTGCGGTAGCCTCGCGCCAGCCCTGCTCCTGCCAGATAGAGTTCCCCGGTCTCGCCCTGCGATACTGGACGCCTGGCCTGATCTAAAATGTGAACCGTTGTGTTGTCGATTGGGCGACCGATGGAAGGCAAACCCTCCATGCCAGACGACTCGATGATGCCCGAGGTCGCGACCACCGTATATTCCGTCGGTCCGTAGTTGTTCACCAGGATAAAGGGCACGTCCGAGGAGGGCCGCCGGCGGAGTGTGTCCGCCCCGGTCAACAGTATGCGTAGCGGCGTAGTCCGCGGCCAAGCAAGTGCCAGCAGACGTTCGGCCAACGGGGTGACTGCAAAACTGATCGTGATCTTTTGTTCCAACAGCCAGTTACGGAGTGCACTGGCATCGTTGCGCACGCCCTCGTTGGGAATGTGTACGCTGGCCCCGGCGGTCAAATAGGGCCACACCTCCCAAACTGCAGCATCAAATCCAAGAGCCGCCAAGAAACTGCCACGATCTGCCGGGCCTACCTGAAATGCGCGAGTGTGCCAGGAAACCAGATTCATCAGGCTCGCATGCTCAATCTCAACTCCCTTGGGCTGGCCAGTGGATCCCGAAGTGTAGATCACGTAGGCGAGATCTCGAGGATGGCTCTGGGCCGCAGGCGGGGTGCCAAGCTGTTCGCGGATTTGCGCTGCATGTCGGCTAAGTTCGACGACTCGCCAGGACCCATTCGGCAGATGCTCTTGCGAGGTTGCAGAGGTGATCACCGCCGACGCGCCGGAATCCTGTAACAGAAAAGCGATGCGCTCCGCGGGCGAGTCCGGATCGAGGGGCAAATACGCAGCCCCGGATTTCAGGATCGCGAGTGCACTGACTACGAATTCTGCAGAGCGCTCAAGATACACTGCAACGACGCTCCCCGCACCCACACCGGCTGACTGCAGGTAACGCGCTAACTGATTGGCTTGACGTTCCAGTTCGGAGTAGGTCAACACCTCGGAACCCGCCGCCACGGCAATCCGGTTCGGCGTGGTCGTCGCTCGACCACTCACGAGTTGAGGAACACAAAGAGACAAGGAAACCTCCGGCACAGGTTTTGCTTCCATCAGGTCAGACATCGGCGGATCGTGTCAACCTCAGGCCGCTCCAGAACCCTTCAGAACTGCTGGGATGGTACGCAGCAGAATTTCCAGATCCAGCCACAGCGACCACTTGTCGATGTATTGCAGATCCAGTTCCATCCATTGCTCGAAGGGGATTGAGCTGCGGCCCTTAATCTGCCATAAACAAGTGATTCCGGGACGGACGCTGAACCGGCGACGTTGCCAGTCCTGACTGAAGCCTTCGTAGTCACGCACAGGAAGAGGTCGCGGTCCAACCAGGCTCATGTCACCCTTCATCACGTTCCACAGTTGCGGAAGTTCGTCGATGCTCATCTTGCGGAGAAATCTGCCAATGGGCGTGATCCGCGGATCATTCTTGATCTTGAAGACCGGCCCGCTCACTTCGTTCAGATGTTCCACTTCGCTCATCCGCTTCTCCGCGTCCACTACCATGGTGCGAAATTTGTAGACATTGAAATGGCGCTTGTTAAAGCCCAGCCGTTTCTGGACAAACAGAACCGGCCCTGGCGAGGTGAGTTTAATCAGAATCGTGGTGATCAACAACACCGGGCTGATGAGCGTCAGCACCAGCATCGAGACCAGGATATCAATGCCGCGCTTCACCGCCGCCGGCCACCCTTCGTGGCTGCCACGGTAGTGCGTGATGAAAGGGCGCCCCTCAAAGTCTTCCGCACGCGTCTGCGAC
>Ga0210402_10005071_pt1 | contig 11855 bp, 21 predicted proteins | sample IncBWC7MmetaG_FD_161055 | JGI IMG/M metagenome (GOLD analysis project Ga0210402, IMG submission 161055) | Forest soil microbial communities from Barre Woods Harvard Forest LTER site, Petersham, Massachusetts, United States - Inc-BW-C-7-M | ecosystem: Environmental > Terrestrial > Soil >... | reverse complement strand
CATCAGGTGGACCATCTCTGGGGTAAGCATGCTTTTTTTCATGAGGTCTTCCAGCAGTAGTACAGCAGGGCGAGAAAAATAATGAAGGCGATCAGGTTCATTGTTTCCTCAAGAGTTTGGTCAGCCAACTATGGGCTTTGTCTCCAGGATTCCAATCTTCCTCTTTCAGGGCCGTGACCCTCTCCAGGTGATCGCGTTTGATTTCCCACCGTTTCCACCGGGTCTCGTCGCCATCGGTGGCAAAGCACAGGACATACTCCTGGCGGTTAGCCTGTTCGCTGGCCCGGATCGGATCATCGGTCTCCGGGTTCCAGCCTTCGGGTGCAGCAGATGCCCAGACCTCGGTGACCATGGAGTAAGCCTTGGCGCCTTCGGCCAGCATGGCTCTGCGCAGCTCCATGGCCATCACCTTTTTCTCGACCTCATCCTGCCAGGGAGTGCCTGCGATGCAGGCCCCCTCATCGGTGATGTAGACCCAGGTGGGCATGAGCGGCATGTGCAGCTTGGTCATAATCAGCTCGGCATGCTGACCGGCCACAAAGATCAACTGGTCCAGAAGCTCGTTCATGCCGCCCTCACTTTCAGTGCGCGATCAACGTCGAACGCGGCCCGATAGCGAGCGTTAACGAGGTTCTTGCCTTCGCTCTTTCCGATCACCTTGCCGTCCAGCCAGATCTCCCGGTAGTGCCGGTTCTTGCCGTTACGGACCTCGGTCTTGACCGGCCCCACCACTACCTGATGGCCGTCCTTGGCCCAGGTGGATGTTTCCTCGTCCTTTCTCATGCCGCCCTCCTGGCCATCGCCTGCGCCCTGGTTAATGTCCATACATCATCACCCTCCAAACCCGCGAGATCCCTGATCTCAGCCAATTTACGATAACGCCTGATGCCGATCGCCTGGAGGATTTTCCTCGCGTGCGCTTCCGTTTCGACCGTGTCCGGGTCAATCCCAGCATTTGACAAAAGTGTCTTGCTGAAACGGCTGGTCCGTACCTTTTCGGAGTCGTAGATCGGGACCCAGTTGACGAGGTCGTGCGCACCGATCGCCGCTGCGAAGTATTGGGCTGAGAGCATCCCCGCGCGAAATCGGGCCGCAGCCTCCAGCTTGCGTCGGATCGCCGCCTCCCTCTGTTCCTGGATGTTGGCTTGGATAGCACGCAAGGAATAAGCATGCTTTCCGTTGGTGGCCTTCTTCATCTCCTCGGCCATTTCCTCGTCGGCAGCGATCAGGTAAGCCGGAGAAACTAGCGAATTTTCTGAACTCAGCCACAATGGGTCAATGATGATCGCATTGGGTTTGGTGGACGCTTTGATCGCTGCCAGCCTCTCAGGCACCGTCTCCAAGCCGTCGATCACTCCTGGGGTCGTCCTGGTCGATCGACCGATAATTTGGGCGTACAGTACGCGACTTCGGGTTGGGCGTAAATTGATGGTCGCATCGCAGATGGGTACGTCGATGCCAGTGTGAAGAAGGTTGGCATTGGAGAGGATGGTCGTGCGCCCGTCGCGGAACGCCTGCAATTTCTCATCGCGCAACGGATCTTCCCCATCGACGTGAACCGCATTCAAGCCCTCGGCCACACAGATCTCGGTGAACTTTTGTGAGCTCGCGATGAGTGGTAAGAAGGCCAAAATGTGCCGGTTGGAAAACCGGGCTTTCAGCTCCTTGGCAATGGCCCGAAAATACGGCTCGATCGCTTTTGCGCTGTCGTTAACGTCGAAGTCTTTTCCTTCTGGTGTCCGCTTGATTCTGACTCCGGCCAGGGAGACTGCGGTGGACAATTTTTCCACGTGGTCTGGATCGACCAAAAAGCCTTCGTCGACCAGATTAAAGAGGTCCTTCCTGTAAGCTTCGGTCTCGAAAATCTCCGAGAGCAGCTTGCCGTCCGCCCGGAAACTGGTGGCCGTGATCCCGCACACTTTCGCAGTGTCGAAATGCGCGAAAATGCGCTTCCAGCTTTCCGCGGTGGCGCCGTGCGCCTCATCGGCAAAGATATGGCTGAAGTGATCCTTCGGAAACCTTTCCAGGCGCGCTTTGCGGGTCATGCTCTGGACCGATCCGATGACCATCCTGGATTGTAGTGAAGCTTTGGACTCGGCTTTCTCCAGGGCGGCAAAGACGCCTTGTTCCTGGAAGGCAACCATTGGTTGCGAGCACAACTCGTTTCTGTTGGCGAGGAATAGCACCCGGCTACCTCGTTCGATTAAATACCGGGAGGTGCCAGCCGCAATCAACGTCTTGCCCCCTCCCGTAGCGATAGTGGCGATGCACGTTTTGTGCTGCTCCCACGTCTTGAGGATGCTCTGAGAGGCATCCAACTGGTAATCTCTGAATTGTTTCATGGCGACAACCCATCCTCGCAATACCCCTGTACTTTGTCAATTAAGAAATTACTTCTTTTTCCTTAGCTGTTTGCGCAGGCGTTCGTTCTCGGCTTCAGCCGCGTCGAGCTTATCCTGCAGGCTCCAGCGTTTGATCGCCCCGTCACTGGTAATCTTGCTGCTCCGCGCCTTGGCTTCGCCGCGGCCTACCCGGCCCATCACAGAAGCCCCAGCTTTCTTGACCCAGTCATCGTCCAGAATTGCGTCACAAAAAGGACAGCGGGTCTCTTTCGGGATTTCAACGTGCATATTATGCGTCGGTATCGATGGCCACTGGCATCTCGATCTCGACTCCTTGGTTGTTGGTGATGGATACGGGTTTGACGGATTCGGCAAGTTCGGATAGGTCCACGCGAAATCCGCGCCGTCTCCAGTCAGGGTTGCCCACTTCCAGACCATTCTTTTTCCAGATTCGTATGACTGAATAATTGGGGACCCGGACGATGATCTGGCTTTCGCGCCAGCCCACTACTTCGCCGTGATAGACCTCGTCTTCTGGGGGCTCTGGCACCTTGTCGTACCAGTGGACCTCGACGTGCAGCGGGTGGCCTATTTCCAGGTGTTGTTTATCCATTGTAACGTTTAGCCCAACGTTGTTTTCGGCAACTTGCCGTGAAAATCGGTTGTTTTTCAACCACTTACGTCACGAGTTCTACCGTGATCCTGGCGAGGTCGTGGTAGTTGATGACCGTGGTGCCGCCCCTCGAATTGGCGATCAAAAGGAGGTCGTCAACGTCGGTCGAGCCTTCGATCGATTTAGACTGGAACGCCACCGCTTTGGCGACCGTCCAACCTTGATTGATGAAATAGGTCAGGGACTTCATCATCTCGTCATCGAATTCGGCCCAGTTGCGCAGCTCGCGCTCGCTCAACGCTCGTCTGCCGTCAAGGATCGCTTCTGCGATCTCTTTTCCGCACACTTTACGGATGCGCTGCAGGGCGGCTTCGCCTTTCTCGGTGAAGGCCAATTGGCCCTCCTGGACATGCTCGCCTTTCTTGCTACCGGGCTTCGCGCTCCCGTTGTCGCCCGTGTCCATACTGATCTCGATCCCTCCGGGCTCCGGCGGCTTGGTGGCCAGCCTTTGCCGCTCAGTGGCTTCCACGGCGCGCTTGACATCCTCCGCGGTCAGGGATTTCTCCAGGCGTTCAGCCTCCAGGACGAGGCTATTCCAGACTCCGGGCCGCATAGAGGATTCCAGGCGCGATAATTCCTCGGCCTGGGCTTGGTTCGCAGGCAGCTTGAGCCCTGCCTCCTGCAGTTGGGCGACCGTCTGAGACACGGCTACGATCCGCCGGTAGGTGCGAATATCCATCCCCATATGAAAGGTGACGTATTCAACGAAGTCGCTAGTCTTAACGGTGTACAGTTCCTCCCGGAGGATTTTGCCCAGCTCTTTGGCGATATCGCAGGTGGCCTGCAGTCCCCTGCGAAACGCCGTTCTGATCTTGTTCTCGCAGTCCTCAAGAGCAGCTGCGCGAGCGTCAGCCGCCAAAATTCGATTTGCCATCCCTGACTTTACCAGGGATCACCAGGGCTTTTCTAGTTTGGAATGCGCAATCGCCGCTTCAAATGCCTGGGCATCGGCGCGCTGCAGAGTGTTGACCTGATCCCAGACTTCCCGCACCTTTGGTAACCATTGCGCTTCAATGGCTTGCAGCTCAGTGACCGAGAGCTCGCCCACTTTGCGGCCCAGGAACTTGGGATTCTTCAACCCCTGGATAACATGCTCTGACCAGGGCGGCGGTTCCGGTGCTTCCGTCACGCCCATGTCCAGGTCGTCGGGCTCCTCTTGGGGAGCTGGAGGTGTTTCCGTCACGGGAGTGGCGGGAGTAGTCATCTGGCCAGGATGAGCTGGAGTGCCAACCGTCCCGGTCTGCTGAAAGGTTCCCGGCGGCTCAGGCGCCGGTGCCGCGGCTTCCGCCGGAGTCGGTTTCGACTTGGCCTTGTTCTCGACGATCTTGACGCCTTCCGCTTTGGCTTTCTTTAACAACTCCTCTTCCTTCTTGCGGTTCTCGGCAATCTTGGCTTCGTCATCGTATTGATCGGCCTCGGAGGTTGCGCCCTGCAGCTCCTCGCTGATGAAGAGATTCGAGCACTGATCCGGGTAGGCTGCTCGCAATGCGGCAGCACGCGAACACTTGCCAAGCATGTAGTCTGGCATGCGTTCCCAGAAGTCCGTCACTTCCCATCTTTTGGTTGACTGGTCGTACGCTTTGCCAACGAAGCTTTCCCACCGGGCAATGCCCACTTCGGGATGGGTGCGGTTTTTGACGTACACCACACACTTGGCCGCGGCTGGGAATTCCTCGGCCAGCCACTCTTCTTTCCAGATGCCGTCCTTCCCGGCCCAGGTAATCACGCACCCATCGTAGGTGCCGGTCCTGACCGCAATTGCCGCCAGCCCCGTGATTGAGGTGACAGTGGTTAACGTAGGAACTTTGTTGCCGTTGCGGTCTTTCGTCCACCGGCGGGTGGCATAAATTTGCTTACTGAAGGGGTCGAGGAGTGTGCGCTGACATAGGCGGATGAAGCTCTCCTGCTCGTCCTCGCTGAATTGCTTCAGTAAGGTGCGTTTGAGAACATCTATTTCTGAGGCTGAGAGGAATGGTGTCACGGTGGTGGTTTCTGGGGTATTCATCGAATTCTGCTCGCGGCTTTAACGCTCACGCTTAATTTTTTAGTCACTTGGATGCCAGGAAGTTCCGGCTCTGCATTGGGATTCATCTCAACCAAGTTTTTGACTGCGTCTTTGCAGGCCAAAATATCGAGTTCCCAACGGAGCAAACGATAGCACCGGGCTTCGCAGGTGGCCTGCACATTGACCAGTTTGAACTCGTAGTCACTGTTGACCCGGCCACCAGGAAGAAGTCCTTTGGGAGGCTCCTGGGGCGCGCCCAGTGCCTCGACATCCGCGGCCAACTCCTTGGCCAGCTGTTCCTGCAGGAGCACGTTCTCGCGCCTCTGCAGCTCTTCACGATGTCGGGCCTTCTCGATCTCCCCTTGAGCCTGCCGGAGCTGTTGCTGGGCCAGTTTAGCGTACTCCTGGGCTTCCCGGATCTTGCGATCGGCTTCGGCCTGCGCGATGCGCCGAAGCTCGGCTTCTTTGCGCTCCTGGGCTTCGCGCTCGGCTTTAAGCTTCGCGACGTGCCCTGCCAGGAGTCCCAGGATTCGTTCCTGCTCCTTTTTGACCGGCCCAGCCACATTGTTAGCCAGATTGTCGATCGCCTTCTCTACGGCGCCGAAAGGAGCCTTGGCGAGCTTCTTAGCGTTCTGAATCCTGTCCAGCATCCCCTTGAGTTCACCAGCCATAGCGGTGGCATCCTCAAAGGTCATGTCATCGCCGCTGACGTACTTAATCTCTTTGGTGCGTTTGACCAGGGCTTCGGCTTCGGCCCGGTCGTCGGGATTAATACTGACCGAAACGTTGGATGCGGTGATGACCTGCTCACCGAAAAGGGGAATGATTTGCATTTATCGTGAGGGGAGGACTTCGTCGACCATATGGGTGAGTTCGTCCCAGTATATTTCAGTGGCGACCTCCAGTCGTTCAGCTCCCTCCATGATACCTTCTCGCATGAGAGGAAAATATTCGGCCAGATTGGCCCGGGCATGGCGCGAAGCGCGCATGAAAAGCGTCCGCATTCTCTTGGCTTCTCGGAAGCGGAAATACTCGCCGCCCAGGATGCGTTTGACCATCGCCTTGTCACCGCCGGTATAGACAGCTTTCAGGTGATCTGCGAGCGGCACCAACGCCTGCGAAATCCCGGCAGTTTCGTTGGGGTCGTGCTTGTAAAAAACTGTTGCCTTGATGCTCGTAGTTTGCACTGTTCGTACCTCCCTTGCCAATAGGATTCCGCGCACAATAACAGATATGCCCAACGTTCTCAACGGTAATCTTTGTCAAGGACGAAACCCAATACCCGGGCTTCCCGGCCATGGTCCTCGATCCAGGCGTGGCAGGCTCGGCAGACCGGCATCCACCAGCGTTCGTCCAGGAGCAGATCACCCTCGCAACCCATCCGGTGATGGACATCGGAGGTAGGCTTGATCGCCCCATGCCATAGCGTGATACATGCCATGCACCAGGGGTACTTCTTCTTGTAGGCCGCGCACTTGCGACCGTACTTGGATTTCTCCCTGGCGCGCTTCGGGGTTGACCGGCGGATCGGCTTCTGACGTTTCAAACCAGGGCGATCGATGGATGGGGCAACGGCTCGTCCAGGGGCGCCCAGATATGGAGACAGAACGGGTGATCGTTGACGTAGTCGTCCTTCGCCGGGAAGTACTGGCAGGCCCACTCGTCGTCCGCGAAGAAGAGGTCTTTCAACCGGCTCATAGCCGTCCAGGTGGGGTAGGCTTTCTTCTGCGCGTTAGTGACCGACAGGTGCTTCCACCCGCCTCCGTCACTGATCATGACGAAATAGACCTCCCCATCCAGAGGGACGATGAAGCTGCCATTCCAACCGTCTGTGTCTTCAGAGGCTGCTCTGCTGTCTCCTCTGACACGCCAGCGGTTGGCGCGCATCAATTTCTCAAGCGCGGTTCTCGGCATAAGCGTTGGCCGCAATCTTCTCGATGCGATCCTCCCAGGCGCGTTGCTCCGGCGTCAGCTTGGCCTTCCTGGCCTCTTCCCGGGCCTGCCTCCTGGCCTGCCGTTCGTCGCTGCGCGTGTATGCCGATGGCGGGACGATGATCACCGGCGCCTTGGCTTTCTTGGCGCGCTTAAACGCCGAGGTGAGATAGTCCTGTCTGCTCAACGGATATTTCTCCAGGTGCTCCTGCAAGACATCACCGAAGTGCCTGGACTTCGCTACGGCGCGCAGCTGCCGGATGGTCTCGTGTTTCAGGACGCAGGTGATTTGCCCCCACAAAGCTTTGTCGGGCTTGTGCGGCCTGCCAAGTGGCAGCGGCTCGGTTCTAACCTTGTGCTTTCGGGGCCTGCCTGGGCCTCTTTTTGTTTTTGATTTTGTCCGCATAGAATATTCTCGTGTAAAATGCTCGCAGGGCGAACGGGTCGATTATCTCTCCCGATCGCCCATCGGCCAGCCGATAACTGATTCCGCTGATCCTTTGGTTAATAAGCATGCTTTTTCCTAGTGAGGAAGGCGTGAGAGAATGAAGTAAACCATAGCCATGGTGCCCAGGAAGTAAGTTGTCTGCAGCGCAATGAACCAGCGAATGGCTTTTATTTCGCGCTCCAGGATGAATTGCTTCAAGTCGCGCTCCAGGTCTTTAAGGTCTTGCTTGGTTGCTGGTTCGCTCATAAATCAACGCCTCCCCACTCTAAAGCTTCGTCACGTTCATCCTGGTCGTCGTCCTCCTGGGTGGGCGCAGGCTGACAGAATCGGCATTTACATTCGCCGCACCAAGCAGCATACTCATCGTGTTGGTATAGCATAATTGAAGATAGTTGGGCCGGGAGAGGCGATTGTGAGCGTCTCTCCCGGTTTTCTGTTTTTTTAGTCAACGGTTGGAGCTGCGAAGTGCCAGAAATCGGCACGCTGACCGACAGCGACCTTATACCAGCGATTCTCACCCTGGACTTCAGGGTGCGTCCCAGGCTGATGCACGAGGTACGGATTTTTGGCGTAGAGCTGGTCACCGGCCTGTCTGAGGATGTTCGCTTTGAGCTGGTGGCTCTTTTCTATTAGCGCCGTCCGTTTCGCGATCCTGGGGGCACTTGGGCGTTTGCTGCAGGGTATTAGCGCGAGGTCGCCTTGGCGAAGCACTTTGGCGTAATCGGTCCCGAAGATCCAGTTCTGGCAGGCCAGGATGGGATCGGCTCCGCGGCGAATCGCTGAATGGATCACCGCGGACTCGACTGAATGAGCAAAAACTGAGTTATCTTCGTTGTGTCCGAGGAGGAAGTAGTTTTTGCGGATCTCAGGGTAGTAGGAGGACTTGTGCCGATAGAAGCGGCGGATCTGAATAATGGCCAAGAATTTGCCGGAGTGGACATCGTTACCCAGGCCGTAGAGATCCCAGTTGAGTGACTCGACACGGCCCTTTTTGTTGCTCTCGATCCCGAAATCCCAGGAGCCGTGTTCGTCGACCTTAGAGGCATGTCCAGCTGCAGCTACAAGCAGGCGAACCTGCTCTTGAGTCTCCGGCGTCAGCCGGGAAAGCGGGATTTCGTTGTAGGTCCCGCGAAGGATATCGTTGTGAGTGATGTTCATAAAGTTTGGTGCGCGTTTTTAAGAGGCGCGCCCCTCTGCAGACAACCGCTCGCTTGGGCTGTAAGCGACCCAGGAACTACATCTGCCTTACACCGTGATACTATGTCACTTTCTTAATTGAGTAAAGGACTATTTACCCTTCCCCTGGTAGTGCTTCCAGTAGGCCATAATGAAGTTTCGCAACTCAGTTTTAGTGGTCGCACCGCACAACCGCTTGTTGCCGATCGTCGCCTTGCTGACTGTGTCGTACCACTGCTCAGGGGATTTCAGGTCGCAGTAGAAGAGGCCGTCCTCGCCTTCGTACCAGTACCCTAGCGGAGCGTGGAGGCCTCCCTGGCCGTCACTACCACAGATTGTGACCAACTTGTTGCCCAGGTGATTGGGCCGCGCAGAGAGCACTACACGGCGTTTACCGTACATTGCGCTCACTTCGCGTCCTCCTGGTAGTTGAAGTAAAAGCGCGGAGCGTGCTGAAACTCCAGGCTCCCCTTTTTGCCGGTCGTCCGGTCCTTGACGACCACGAATGGCGCCATGAAGCCGATAACTTCGTATTGGCTGGCCCGGAGTTCGTCAGTGCTCCACACTTGCCCGTGTTTGGCTTCCAGCTCGGCACGAGCCCCAGCTTCATTGTTGAGCTCGGCTTGGCGAGCACGTCGAATGTCTTCAGTTGGATCTTGCATAATTATTTGTTCTTTCGTTTGGCCTTGCGCGCTTTCGCTCGCTCGGTGCGCTCCCGGCGCACCTTGCGGTCGATTAGCTCGAAGTACAGGTCTTGGATCTTGATTGAGACCGCGCTTGTGTCGCGTTGCCCGTAGAGGCGCAGCGCGATCACGTCACCCGGGAGCAGCTGCACTACCACTGCTTTGTGGTAGTGCATGAACCGACCCAGGCTCTTGCGAGCGATCGGTTTAGAGAGCGGGGTCAAAGCATGCTTTTCTGGTTGTGGGGGCCGGTTACCCGGCCCCCGGTTGAATTTAGGCCGCGGATTGCGCGAGCAGGTTCTGCCATTCGGTCTTGGGAAGCTCGACAATCGCCGCTCCGGCACGTTCCAGCTCGGTGGCGCGGTCATATGACTCCACGTCCTGCGAATGGCGCGTAACGGCGTTATAGAGGCCGAAGCGAGTCAGGTCATGCCCCTCGATCAGTTGGGCGAGCACTCCCTTGGATTCGCCATCGGTCAGGCCGATCTTGCGCCCGGTGATGTTGACGAGCTTGACGACATCAGTCGTCTTTGATTCGATCTTGTCCGAGACCGTGCCGTCAATCCGGTTGCACAAGTCCTGGAAGGCATTCGGATCAAAGGCGTTTTTGACCACGTCCTTGACTTGACTCATCAGAGCCGCATTGGTCAGGTTCTGGGTCTGCTGCGAGAGCAAGCCAACGAGGTCCTCGCCCAGGATATCGTGCCGAGCACCGACATGGTACTTGCGCATTGAGCGTGCGGCAAAGGTCGCCAGATTCGTGCAGAAGCTGTCGTAGATGCCAGCCTGGATCGAGAGCGCGCCCATGCCCACCTCGGAGTTGGAGATCGTGATTGCGGGTGCTGCCATGCGGACGATCTGGTGTTTGCCGTCGCCCATGAAGTTGCCGGTCTCGGCCAACTTGCGGGTGACCGACTTGTCGACCACTTTGAGATAGAACCGCTTGTCAGTCACGTCGCAGGACATGATGTCGAATTGGTTCCCGTCGAGCAGGATTGGCAGGATCGCCGCGGCCAAATCCTCGTTCTCGATCGGACGATACCGATCGCTCAGGAAGGCGCGGATCTGACCATCCAGCGTGCGCACCATCCGCTTATCGGATGACTTGTGCAGCCACGTGTTGACGTTGTGCGCGAGCAGTTCGGGCTCCGACTGGAGCATGCGGTTGTAATAGGCTTTCGGGATGTCGCAGTACCCGCCGAATTGATCGTGGGCGACACTGTTCGCCGCGAAAACGTGATCGCCAACTTTCATCTGCAAGAGTTGCTCGAAGGTGTCCGAGGCTTCTTTGCGCTCGGCAACGGTCATTTCGAGGGCTGATGTTTGGGCGACGAAATCCTGCTTGGTTTCCGCACGGCGTTGCAGTTCAGTGGCGAGTTCGACTAGTGATTTTCCGGTTTTCATTTTATTTGGTAACTTGTTTTGGTTGGTTGGGCGCCCCTCGGCAGGGCGCCCTGTTGTGTATTATCGGTATTTTCCTAATTAAGTAAAGAGAAAGTTTTTACAAATCTAAACCCATCAGCGCGGCGCACTCTGGCCCGATTCCTCTGGTGATGCTCTCAGGTACGGTCAGCGTGCGATTGCAGCGTCCGCAGCGCATTTCATGGTGAACGACCAGCTGGTCCGGGAAAGCCCCGTCTGCGAGGCGCCAGAAATAGTTAAAGGCCACCACAGAGGGCGCGCCCTTGCCTGCCTTGGAGTTGCGAGTCAGAGCGAATGCACCGTTGCGGATGATGCCCAGGTACATGTAATCGCTCTCGTTGTCCGGGCCATTGAGCAGGCTGACGAAGTAAAGGCCGTTACTAATGTCTTTGGGCTCGCGAATGCGGTACGTAAAGTGGGCGCCGGTGCGGAGCGATTCCAATGTGATGGTGGCGTTGCCAGCCAACGCAAATTGCTTGGCATCGGCTACGGATTCGAAGTGGTGCGTGTGAGTGTCGGTTTGCATGGTGAGTGAGGGAGGTGGGGCCAGCCTCGGCGCTAGCCCCCAGGTGAGTTTAGAGGTCAACCGCAACGCGGATGCCGTTGAAGGCATCGGTCAGGCCGTACGCACAAGAGTGGAAGCTCCAAGTGCCATCGGTTTCTCTGGCATCAACCTGCCAGTAAGGAGTTGAGGTGACTTGGTTAAACCAGAGGCGGAACTCGTAACCGTGGACGGTCACAAAGAGGGTGTTGCGTTCGGTTTCAGTCAGGTTGGAAGTAACTTGCATGCCAGGATTAAACGACACTTTGTTAATTAAGTAAAGCCCTTATTTATTATTTAGCAAAGAAAGTTGATGCACCGCTTTAGCCAAGGCTGAGATAGCCTTGTGCAGCTCGGTGCGTGCCGCATCATGGTCGTCGCAGATGATTGCCACTCTAGTAGTGGTCGCCGCTTCGGCCAGCTCGGCCAGAGCCTTGGTCAGGGCATCGAAATCGTAGGTTTCAACGTTGGGCATAGGTTTGAGGATTGGTTATAATTTCCAGAAGAAAATATGCTACATGTAACCTGTTTTTGGGCAAAATCGTATGCCTCTAAAACGCGTCAGGATGCCCCAGGAAACGTTGGGCATGCATTCCGCGGTGCTGGTATTCATTTGCTCTGAAAACGTCCAGG
>Ga0210402_10005070_pt1 | contig 11855 bp, 12 predicted proteins | sample IncBWC7MmetaG_FD_161055 | JGI IMG/M metagenome (GOLD analysis project Ga0210402, IMG submission 161055) | Forest soil microbial communities from Barre Woods Harvard Forest LTER site, Petersham, Massachusetts, United States - Inc-BW-C-7-M | ecosystem: Environmental > Terrestrial > Soil >... | reverse complement strand
TGGCAGTGTTGCCAAAAAAAATCCCGATTGAACTTTTATACAGTGCCTTTGTTGGTAGTTATTTGTCTCAAAGCCATTGTACCAAAGGCATCCAAACAAACCCGCCTCTTCTTGAAGTTATCCGAGATAATCCATCCCAGAAGTTCGGATCCATCCTGACGGCCATCACCCCGAATCCTGTACGCAGCGTTTGCATTTTCCAGGTTCTCTGCCGAACATCGTAATGTTGACCGCAATCTCTTTATACAAGCAATCTCAGAATTTATAATAATAATACGGTCCATCAGCGGCGGTGCTTCGGCGTCGCCCAATCTGTATGCCCATCGCCAACCCATCGCTCTCTTGTGTAGAATTCCCTGCAGATCTACCAGTCTCAAAACCAAACCGGCTCTCACCTTCAAACCCGTCCTGCTTTCCTAATACATCCAACCTTTTCGCGCACATTCTCACTTCGTGTGTTACAAATACGACGTATGAGAACATTAACCAGACCCGTCTGCAAACCGTCAGCCAGGCCTTCCGCGGTGAAAGTAGGGTTGAAGAGGCGTTTTAAGACAATTGGCGCCAGTGTGCTGTTCAATGCACACAATTTCGGCCTTGCGGATGTGTCGGCTTACCTCCTTCATCTGGGTGTCTCCGATGACGTTCTACATCGATGTATACATGACACTTTTCGTGCTCGCCGTACAGAGCAAGCCAGAGGCTAAGCGCTAAAGTCGTACACGTGAAATCGAACGGCTATAATATTATTTACACACCTATAGACCGAGTTATCTTACCCTTCATCTTTATCAGCATTAACTGGGGGGTAAGGAAACTGAGAAGTTTAGACGCCAAACAGCTGTGAAAGGACAAATTGTCGGCGCTCCAGTAAATTCAACAGCCGCTGGGTGTTCTGAACCACAATCCACTGTTGGACTTCCAACCTTCTCGTGTACTCCATTCTTGCCATGGATCTCCCAACATCGCGAGAGTTGGAGTTGGAAACGTTGTTGAGACAGCGAGACGCGCAGGTTGCAGAACTCAGTGTGAGTTATGCCGTTGTGTGGAATCAGGTAATACAACCTTATATCGCCTCAGGACGAGGTGACACGCCTGCGACAGTACTTGTCAACTCAACCTAGTCCTTCAACGAGCAATCCTGTCACCCTACCTCCAGCTTTAGTATCTATCTTGTTACCCCATCTCAGCAATGCACCGTCGAGTGATGGAGGCACGACATCAGGTTCCAGCACTGTCACTGCTGCTCTCACACAGAGGACACGATTACTTCAAGAGGAGAACGACGAACTCTATGATCTATTAAAGCTTGGGGAGACCGGGAGGCTGAAAGAGGAGGTCCGTGGTCTTCGAAGGGTAGTTGAACGACTCGAGGGTGCTCTTCGAGGTACGGCGTCATAAATTGTCTTAACCAAAACTGTCTTAACCTAGGTTCTGATCTTTTCTTTGGTTTAGAATCACATCAGGTCATCGTGTCCCTGTCGTAGGTTTTGTTTTCTTATCTTGTCCATTCTTGGCTCATGATGTGAACCAGTACCGAACTAGACAAATCCTACGAAACTTTCATGTCCTCTGCTCGGCTAATCAACAGCGTAAAATCTTACTCCCGTTCCCCTCGTAACTCGTATCATTCTACCCTACACTCCACTCCCGCAGGCAATGGAAACGGTGCTTCCAAACTGCCCCCTACGGGTCCCCGAGCCCACAAGAAACCACGCCTGTCAGAGTCACAAACTTCGCCGCCCCAACGCCCCAGCGCGTCTCTCCCCTTCAACAAATCTTCACAAAATCAATCGAACCTATCCAGAACCAAAGATGCGAGAGAACAGTCTCCACGGCAATCTTCGGACGGTCGAACAAAGCCTAATCATGTGAAGATGGAGGTCGATGGAGATCCCAGGGAAAGACCACGTTCGCCCATAGAGAGAGACAGGGAGCGGGATCGGGATCGGGAGCGTTTACCCCGGGAACGTGAAAGAGAGAGAGACCGAGACCGAGATGGAAACAGGTTGTCCAGACGCAATGGAAACTTCGGGGGTAGCGGTAGTGGCCGTGGCGGAGGATTGAGTGGTGCGGGGCGAAGGGTTGACAGGGATCTGGCTCCTAGTAATTCTTACGGAAGCGGGGATCGGACATTGGCGGAGAGAATGGGACTGTAAAAAAACCTTCGCTATAATGACCTTTTATATTTGGATGGACCTAGCGAAATCTGGTTGACTGTAGAGTATCCGGTATGAATTTCCTCCGCAAAAGTTGTATAACCTGTAGCGCTAGCTGACTTTGCTTTCTCCGTGTTCTCCTTCCACAGTTATGTATTCGTATCTTCCTGCTTGCTGTTATATTGCTGTGCGCATTACATTTGTCTCAATTCAAATCAATGTACATACACAAAGTATACTATCAACATAAAAATCGCAGCCCTTCCTCCCGGACCCGAGGTCGTCGTCCGAAGTCTCGGCACAATTCCAGAACCTCCTTTTCTTTTGTTCAACTATAGTTCCTATTCACTGCCTTCTTCACACAGGACAGCCGCATCAAATGCATTTCGCCATCCTTCGTCTCAAACGTCCTTGGAGATGTCGGAATTTCCTAGTTTGGAGTTCTTCCTCCGAATCTCAGTACCTCATATAAAAACGGAAACGGAAACATTTTAAATGTGCCGGGGTAGACTCGTAACCATCCTGTCATAGACAGTAAGGAGCTCGAGGCAAACTGTCGTAGACACTAGTGCCAGGGGTTGGGGCTATCGATATGTATATTTTGAGGCAAAAACGGTTGTAACTGTACTTTGACATATGTCAAACGCTGGGAGAATGGACCTTGAGCCATCGGAGATATTGTATATTTATTCTCTGATATTCTAGGGTTCACCAAAAAAAAAAGAACCAACGAGCTGCGTCGTATGAAAGCTTGTCCGTCCCTGATAAAATGGCAAATTCATCAAATTCGGAGCCGTCCGATGTTTGTGTGAACCCTTCAATCAAAGATAGCATGTAGGACAGGTGGACTTTCATAGACCTCTGACCATTGTGAACGCAGGCGTGCGTGCGCAGGATCGGTATTGGATCTTGCTGTCGGTTTTGTCACCAGAAGCGGATACCCTTCTTGACAAGTCTGTCAAAGGTCCGCACGCCGCACGCCATGGCTGCTGTCGATATGGTCTCCTCAAGGTCTCTTGGGCATCGGAGCATTGATTTCAACCCGAGCGGCATTCCGGAAGGGCCGCGTATGAATGAACTAGTAGTACAGTGGACATCTGGCAGGGGTAAGAATCTCAACTCAACTGATCATGACCTTGGAAAATGGTGAACTTGTGGGAAACATACCAGTAGTATCCACGGCAAATCCACGGTCTAAACTTGAACTTATACCACGGAGAAGCCGAGGGACAACGTCGTGACAAGAAAGAAATCGCGGTGTTTGATCATGTGACTGTGATATCTGCTTATTTATAATTTCACGTCCAGCAGTCACATTTACATTGATTAACATGGAGACAAGCAACAAACATGGAATAGATGACAATTAATATATAATACTTCCCTATGGCAAGGGGTAACAATATTCTACTGGGAGAAGGCTAGTAAACACGAAGTCATTAAGTGAATCATAACTTGAAGGAGTATCGTTGTACTGTATTTTCTTCAATCGAAGGTGGTCGGGCTGGGGAATGATGGTACAAACAATATGAAGTGCAGGACGAATGGTGAAAATGTGCAGGTCTATGTATCTGTGTGGCCAATTGTCCAAGAGTAGTCCGATTATCATAGCACAAGCAAGAGAAGAGAAAACGAGTGAGGATAGTCGGTGTGAATTGGTTCATGATACGACGTTGATGCTGGAGTAGAAGGTGTGGAGACGATTATCGGCAGTGGCTGTGAATAAGGAGTGGAATGAGTGCCGATATGTCATGATGAGTCGCGGACGTCAAGGAGGGAGGGAAGACACTGTCAAGAAAAACGGAAGCGAAACCGTTGGGGCACATTGGCACTACCAATCTACCGTACACCAGAACGCTCCAAGCCCCCATCATACTGCGGCGGTTCGTGCGCCCCTCTGGCACGAGTTCCGCAGGGAGAAGAACTTTAAGCACGTCATGCCCGTCGACTTTTCTCGCCGAGGGGCAGGTATCGACCTATTTTGCTTGCGTGGTGATATCGAGACTTCAGAAATAGGTGATATGGCCTCGGGCTCGGGGAGGTAAATTGGGATGAGTCGGGTGGGTTGTGTATGAAGGATGGGCTTTTTGTCGGTTGGGGAAAGGACGAAAGCGGGGATGGGGGGCACGGGAGGAGGTCGGGAGGCCATGGTGGGGCTCGGGGGAGGTGAGCGATATGGGATCGCGAACGAGAGGGTACGGCGATGACCTCGTCTGAAGTTGGAAGAACCATCCGTGGGGGACGGAAGGGGTAACGAGCGTGGTGTCGTTGGAGGAGACACGTTCAGCGTTCCTCTCGGTCCAAAGGCTTCTCCATCTGCCCATTGTCCCGGGTTGGCCTTCTCACGCAGGTGATCGCAAGAGCGCGTGGAAAGGAGGGTTTTATCAAGGAGAGGAGAGCCGATAAGACAGGGTGGTATGGGCGCGGTTTGGGATTGAAGGGGAAGACGAAGGCATCTGCGAGATGTGGTACGGCTGCGAGAATGAATTGGGGGGGATGACAGCGGTTCCGGGATGATGTCTGGGGATGGCATACGAGGTGGAGGAGAGTCAGGACGAATGAAGATCGACATCAGGGGGAGCAGCAAGCAGGAGAACTGAAAGAAAGGTACGGACCATTGGTCGCTTTTTATAGTCGTGGCGGTGCGGACAACACGCCCTATTGTGAGTCAAATGAGGACAAAAAATTAGTGTCAAGGAAAACAAACACTCAACACCTGAAAGGGCAAATCGAAGCTAATTTCCGGATATCTGCGCTGGAGATCTTCCTTTCAACTCCGGTGAATTACTCTTAGCGACTCAATATAACTCGAAAGGTACCGCACAAGACAAGGTACACTCTTCATGAATCCCTGGTGTCCAATGTCTCCGCCTTTGGTAATCTCCGTTCCTTAGTAGGCCCGTTATAGTAGGGAAAGTTCCAAGCAAGCCAAAAAAGAGTCGAACACACCTCGAGTCTATTCCATGAACTTATAATACATCGATAAATTCTCTTGACTCGATTGTCCTATATTCACCCTGAACGCGACATTTGTTCGATCGATGTACTACATTTTCTGTCCGAACCCAGCGCGCTAGCATGTTAGTGGCTAGCCGTGATCAAATTTGTCTTATACTGTTTCGGGACAAAATCTTCCGATTTATATCCAACCGGCATCTATTGAGGTTCATGCAACAAGCTGAATGAACTCCTAATTTGGTCGCTATTTCTCCTTATGCTGGCGGAATAATTCTTCTATGAAGACCTTCTCATCATCCTGACTTCCCTTCAAGAACAGCTTGGTTGTTCTGTCCGTTCCACAAGGAGGATGTAAGTCACTTGGCACGCGACGGATGCGCCACTCGCTTACCATTCAGATCCGCGAACAATCAACGAATGGCAATCAACAGACCAGGTCTCAGATCTAAATATTTCGTCTCACTGTCATCCATAATCTTATGAGCTTTTGACAGCTAGCACTGTGGCATCAAATCGTCTTCAACCACTTGAATGACACGCAGAAAGGCAGCCTCTACATCTCATCGTTTCCGCTAGAACACTCTGCGAAATATTTCTTCCCATCCGCAAATTCGAAAGATGGATGGACGGTATACACCGCTTTGTTTGCAATCCGAAAGAGCGATCGACGTTCCGAACAGACTCGGTGTTCCTCGTGACACTTTTTTGTGCAGTGTGAGCTTCGAATTCTTCATCCGATTCTCAGGGTAGATAATGTTAACGTTAAACTGATCCTTTTCTCTTACAAGGAAAAAGTTTCCCTTATTCATTACCATTATCCATGACATTCTGTCTGCATTCTGCATTCAGGCTGACTTGGGGACTTGGTTGACGTCTTCCCACCAGAGAATGTTCTCTGCCGCTGTCACTGTCTCATTAATTTCATGCCGCTATGATCACGCTGCAATGTAGACCACTCAAGTATCATGTGTCGTTCTACGGGCTTCTGCAGACTGAACAGATTTTAATATGATTGGTTCAATTATCCATAAAGCTACTGGTGCTCTCGGTGCCGTTGGTCAACGACCTGGCTAATGGGTACATCACTTTGTCCCCGGCATGGCCCATTGTCACACCAACAACTCGAGTCGTTCTTGATTCCATTCAGCATGCGAACGATGACCGTTCCTGTATCCGCTCTCTTTGATGCGTACCTATGTATTGCCATTCGCTTTCCTTTCGGAGGGCTACCTGATCTGTCTACGCGGAACAACTTTATTTCAATATCGAGATCTGCATCCGATCGACAGTGACGACGAACGGCAGGGGGTGGCTTATAATATAATTGTGGAGCGTAACTTTGACAACGACAATGTTTCGATGAAAACTGTACACACGAATACATATTATATTGTCCAAGGTGTAATTTTTCATTTTTCATTCAACACGCTCATCTACCTTCACCGATGGCTGGGACTACGACGATCAGATGTCAGTCTTCATTGGCTCACTCTACCATGGATACCAACAGGAGGACTGACTCTTACTTGTGATCTGCGTAGTTCGGTTATCCCTTCATTTCAAGCACACATACACCTTGGGTCTGAGGTCTCACGACCACTGCAGGTGAGCGAAATTCTAGATCACTCTGGTGAAAGTGGAAAGGAGGCGGCTATATGAAAGAACAGTAGGTGCATTTAATTCTTCAAGATACACGGTACGTACACAAAGTTATCATAGCGTTCCCGTTGTGGTATCGTAACAATCTCCGAAAGGAGCTAGCGAGCCGATTCCTGAACGCCGAAACACAAAGATAATTGATAAATTTGTTGGACATGTAGGAATCATTCGGATAGTTATTGTGGCCTATGACAACGATCATACTTATGAACTCAACCGGTTCTGTATAATATGCTCAGCAATCTGAAGTGCCGAACAGAAATGTGTATGTGCGAACGTTTTTGTACATTCCGTTTCGGTGGAGGTGTGAATTCACAGGGCGAAGAAGTGGCACAACACCTTTTGCATCGTCATGTGAAAATACGGGGCATCTATCATGAATTGAACGGATCAGTATTATCAAAGTGTTTGGTTGGGAACGGCAGTCATTGACGAATGGCACACGGACGTTCACATCTGAACCAGTCCACAGGCGGGGCCATGAAGGACCAAGGTACCGGATGAATCAGAGGGTGAACGTCAAGCAAGATAGTGGTCCGTGACAGAAAGTACTAGACGTCTGTGTGTGAATCCCTAAATGACAGCCTGGGCGGACGCGAGAAATAGTGACGGTGGCGCAGTGGAAACCCGCTTCAATCAGGGAGATTTTTACTCAACCGTTTGCCAAACCGTTGCTGTGAAGTTGACAACCCGAATGGAATGCCCACACCACACGGTGCTGAGACACAACCCTGCAGTGATATTCTGGGAATCCGATTGGCCATATTCATCCTTTACGGATGCCAGTTGTCCATGTCAGCATCATGATATGGTTGAACTTGAACGAGGTTCGGGTCATGACTAAAGTTGAATACCGTGACTGTATCCCCGACTCCCACGTTAGTGGAGAAGGGTTCTGTTTGGACCCCACCCCGGAAATGGCCGAACTCTTCAACCTCGTTTACATACCTCGCGCGCCCTGTAGCCCTAGTCTCCCGTAGGCAGACTCAAAATTCGTGTGTTTTTTTAGAAGAATGATGATACACTCATATATAACAATACATTTTACTTCACCTGTATCAACACTACAAAAGAAACGGAGTCGGGACTGGCGCCACTGCGCCGCTACATATTATTCTGGGCGCATTACATAAACCATCATGATACGGTTTCAAGTTACTTAATACTATTGAGTATAGGTCACGCCCGTAGTACTAGCCTGAGGACTCCACCGTTAACTCTCCTCCGTGAATTCGACGACAGCCAGTCTTTGGCTCCAAACGATGGGTGCGGAGTACTTTTATGTACAATCCGGATCAGTGGCGAAAACGCTATGGACCTAATACTATGCGTCGATGGCTGACGGAGCACCAGTGACCAGCCCACATTGAAACAGGATGACTATATAAACAATCCAGTTCCGAAGTGGATGACTATTTTCTCTTGGCTCAGCGCTTCACCCTGGTGGTTTACAAGTTTTTCCCCTCGCCTGTCTACTTTGTTTTTGCTTTCACCCTTCACTCATTCTATTCAACAATGCTTTCTTCTGTTTTCCTGTCGCTGTCCCTGCTTCCGCTATTGGGCCAGTGCGCTCGTTTGCCCCACACGGCCTTTGTTTCTCACGGTCCTAACCTCCGACTCGGAAGGGACACTGAAACACGGGTCGTGACTCTCTTTCAGACTTTGACGCTAACGACGACCACTACCCTCGCCTCCACTTCAACGAGCCCATCATCATCTACGGTCACCTCTACCCTCGACGGAACTCTACCTACTACGTCAGCCACTGTAGACGCCATCCTCTTTCTCCCTCCAGATGCTCTCTCCGCTATGTCGGCCGCCTTTCAAGACTCAGGAAGTCTCAGCGATAAGCCTCTCGTCATGGCGTATTACCCCGATTGGGTAGAATCCTCTTTCCCGCCCGAAAAGATTGACTTCAAGCGGTTCGACTGGATCGATTTCGCGTTTGCCCTCCCCGATCAGAATTTCAACCTCACCTGGGACAATCCCGATGGAGCGCCAGCCTTGTTGCGCCGTCTTGTCGACGCCGCTCACTTAGCAAGCAAGAAGGTCAAGCTCAGTGTCGGTGGTTGGACAGGCAGCAAGTAAGTCCGATTTGCCATCACTTCGTAATGTGATTCTAACTTGATAAAATTGAAAGGTACTTCTCGCCGGCCGTAGCCACCAATGAGACCAGACAAATCTTTGTGACCAACATTTTAGCTATTTACAATGAATTCAATCTGGACGGTATTGATATCGACTGGGAGTATCCGGGACATGAAGGAGACTCAGGAAACTCAGTGGCCTCGAATGACTCGGCCAATTTTTTATTGTTCCTCCAGCTTCTCCGTGCGACCTTACCTGCCTCCGCCCGGATCACGGCTGCCACGCAGACATCACCTTTTGTCGATTCGCACGGACAGCCGATGGAGGATGTGTCAGAGTTTGCCAAGGTCTTGGATTGGATTTTGTTAATGAACTATGATGTTTGGGGCTGTGAATACCTCTTTCCCTTCTTTTTCAGAAGCGTAAATAACATAACCTCCGTCTCCGTTAGCATCTCAAACTCCTGGACCTAACGCACCGATGTACAACGCTTGCCACAATTCCAGTCAACCGGAAGCAAATGCCGTAGCGGCCTACGACTCCTGGACATCGGCTGGGTTCCCTGCCTCCAAACTCGTGCTTGGTCTTCCTGCTTACGGATATATCTCAACGTCCAATGCGACACATCTTCGGACTCGTTCAAACTCCCGGTCCTTCTCTCACAATCATCCTAGGTCTTTTGGCAATGATTCTGAAGCACAAGAGGTTAAGGTGGTGGACGAAGACGGAGGCACCAATGGGCAAGTTCAATTCCGCGAGCTCGTCAGGCAAGGTGTTCTGGTTCGCAACAATTCCAGTTCCTATAATGACAATAACAGGCCTGTATTCAACGCCGCCGGTGGATTTACAAGATACTGGGACGAGTGCTCGAGTACGACATACCTTCGTTCGTCATCTATGGGTCAGGTCATCACCTACGACGATCCCGAGTCGCTGGGCATGAAGGCGGCCTTTGCAAAGCGGGTTGGAATGATGGGGACGAATATGTTTGACATTCATGGGGATACGGATCAATGGGACTTGACAGATTCCGTGAGGAGTGCCTTGGGACTTGAATAGGATATCGCCGATTGTCACGAATCTGTTATTTTCCCGTTTCGAAATCCGAAGGGAATGCATCGATTGTTTCTTGGCACCTCCCTGAGTCAGCTAAGGCACCGGGCATTCAGAGCATGATTCAAATACACAATCTAACAAAGACCTTTCAATAAGACTGTCCTGGTAATTGTTTTGGTGCCATCATAAATGTAGCGCACAGTTCTGTAAGTACTAGCACTTTTTGCTGCTAATCACGCAGGTTTTGCTACATTATAGTGATCGACTATAGTCTGACTGCGAGAGACTAGGGATTTGGTTCACTACCGAGTTAATTTTTATTTATGAAGGGTAAAATGACAAGCAAAATATGTTCCCGATCCGGATCTATCTGCCGTTCCCTTGCTATCATACATTTCCCCGCGAGGCAAAAAGCCGAGCGCGCATGATATGGGTCATCGTGATGGTGCATGCGGCAGGACGAATTACGCTCGAGTAAGATGTTGCAAGTGAACCCATACTAGGCTAAGCGTAAGGCGGTGATAGTTCCGAAACTATGTGAATGCCAGATTCTGTCCCGCGAAGGGCGGATGCGATGGTGTTCGCAGGTGTGTACCCCACGGATGGAGAGCGCAGCACCTGGTCAATGCTTTAATTCCCGCCCAATAACTTTTTCAACCCGAACTTCACCGACGACTGTCGTACGGATTTCTTTTGCAACGCGGGTCGTCGGTTCGAAGGACGGAGAACCTGACGAAGGTCCTCGTACGTCACATGTGTGTCGCGAGGAGATTGTGAGTATGTGAAGAGGCTGAATGCATTGGGAGAGGAGGGTGAAGTGGGGAAGAGTGTGTAAGGGGTGTTGATGGTGGTATAAGACATTGTTGGTTGTAGCGTCGATGCTAGAAGTAGATCGATGGAGATGAAGACGGCGATGCTGTTGTAGAGAACATATTGGAAAAACTCTGGCTGCTTAAATACTAGAGGCCTGAGAATGGCTAAGCGGATTGGCAACGAGCAGTCAGACTCGGATTTTTTTGCAATATCGAACAAAATTTCCATATTTAGCAGGTTTTCGGCGAGGTTCCATAGAGACAAAGAGCCCCAAACACTGTTACTTAGATACGTGACGAAGCCATGGAAACTAGACGAGGAAGAAGTGAATGGATTGGTTCAAAAGCACCAGAGAACAATGTTGAACTCATCCATAGTTCTCAATTTGGAAGTGAAGAGTTTGTTGAATAATATTTGGCATAGACATGAAAGACAAATATAAATAAACAAGCAGTTTCCATCCAAATGCTCTCTAATAACAAACCAATAACCATGTTAAACCGTATTGAATCGGTATTCGCCTGGCTCGATTGTAGAGGAAGTTTGCGGTAACTCGGAGACTGGGTTGGCACGAAACTGTTGTCTTCCTTTAAATTTCTTGGCTTTGCCGCAATTTTCCCCATAAAGGTTGACTAATTTATCGTATTCTCCTTTGTCTGCAAAATGACTAAAAGTAACCCCAACAAACTATGGCCTAAACAATCTTTTATCTATATTTTCGTCAGCTTGTAATCAAAGAAATCCATAATTCTATACTACCGTGCGATCTAAATAATGATCGGTTTGATGGCCGCTGTGATTTCGACAAATACAAGTTATATGTACAACAAACAAGAGTCTGCCTCATCTGGCTATCACTGCTGACACCCAATTATTTAGCAAGTGGCTAAATCTGTGTCAAAATTTTGGCCCGTTGTTAAAATTTAGACATACAGTCGAAATTGGCAGAGTTGCCATGGAAACGTGGGTATAAATCTTTATTTTAAATTTTAACAATGGGCCAAAGAGTTAGCACACCATTTTGCAACAACCTAAATAGTCGGGTGCCGTGTATGTCATACTTAGCAACATCTCATCTGGCTCTTTTGGTGCTGTTGGTGTCACGGATTTCTGCGCAATTGC
>Ga0210402_10005068_pt1 | contig 11858 bp, 7 predicted proteins | sample IncBWC7MmetaG_FD_161055 | JGI IMG/M metagenome (GOLD analysis project Ga0210402, IMG submission 161055) | Forest soil microbial communities from Barre Woods Harvard Forest LTER site, Petersham, Massachusetts, United States - Inc-BW-C-7-M | ecosystem: Environmental > Terrestrial > Soil >... | reverse complement strand
CTATCCGTCCGGTACCCTTCAGCACCTCCTACCACTCCTACCGAAAACACGAGATCTGGGGAGACTGTGGCGACAATTCGCCACTGCACCCGAAGACAAGAATGTACTTGCAACCCGCATAAACACAGGCTAGAATGCGCAAGTGGTAGTAGTTGCTGTACTTGCTAGAAATGGCGCAATCGCCCCCCTCTCCGCAGTCCTTTAAGTTCTGCTATTTACAATGCGTGACTGCACTCTGCATTTCGCGCGTCCCTTGCCCGCAGTGGCACAGAAAAAACCAGTTGCGCCGCAACCACACAAACACAACCTGCCGGCGGCAGCCAGGAGTCTCCGAAGGAAGAACAGTACGCCTGGCCAAGTTGTTATCGGAGGTCGCCCGGAAAAGTGGAGAGGAGTAGAATTCATCTTAATTGGGGCAAGACCGCCGGTGTGCAGCTTTTCCTGGATCGTCGCCAAGGCGATACGTCGGCAATTGGTTCGCATCTGTAGTCTGGCCATTGGCGAAGCGTTTAGGATCGGGGAGGGAGCCTATGAAGAAGAATTGGATGTTGCCTATTTCCTTGGCATTCGCTCTTGTCCCTGGCCAAGCTGTGTGCGGGGCGCAATCCCAATCGTCTAGCAGTTCGAAGGTTGCTTCGCCAAGTCCCAGCGCGACTGCTGTCGATGGGAATTCTAACGACAAGCCCGGGGGCACAACCCGGAGCGCGGCTGCTGCTCCATCATCGACGGGATCGGCTGCGGCGCCGCAGTTCCAGCAACGCGATCCGCGTTACAGAATTGCGGCCAGCGATTCGTTCGACCTGACCTTTCCATTGAGTCCCGAATACAATCAACTCGCGGTAACCGTCCAGCCCGATGGTTTCGTAACTCTGTATGGAGTTGGTGACGTCAACGTCCAGGGTCTGACGATTCCTGAGCTTACGGATACTGTTCGCAAGGCTTACGGCGGCATCCTGCACGATCCGATCATTTCAATCGTGCTCAAGGACTTCAATAAGCCGTATTTCATCGCTGATGGCCAAGTGGGCCATCCCGGCAAATATGATCTCTGCGCGGAGACCGCGCTGACTCAAGCCATCGCGATCGCAGGCGGATTTACCGACGCTGCGAAGCATTCGCAGGTCGTGCTCTTCCGACGGGTTTCCGATGCGTGGGTTTCAACTCAGATTTTCGACATCAAGAAAATGGAAGCTAAAGGGGATCTTCGCGAGGATCCTTACATGCATCCCGGAGACACGCTCTTCGTACCGAAGAACAAGCTCTCCAAGATCATGCCCTTCCTGCCCAGCGCCAATATGGGTGCTTTCGTTCCAATCCAATAAACGGAAGGCGATTTGACGGCAGTGGGGCTGGCAGGCTCACCTGGTTTTCGGCGAGTTAAGAACTACCAATCTTTAGTGGCCTCATGTCGGGCGCGAACATTTTCGGTGCGGAACACGGCTTCCCATTGCCCGCCGTAGCGGGCGAGCAGAAATAGACCATCGAACTCCGAATGTGCTTTTTAGGGTTAACTAGGGGTTTTCCTAGTCGACAGTACAGCTGCAAGAACTAGTATTTAGCTACAAGCAAGCAGGCGTGGGGTGCGTCTTCGAACTTCAGGAGTCGCGTCGAATGGATTTTGGTCGCAGTTATGAACGTCTGACCGTTACCGATAGGGAGAAACGATGACACGCAACAATGCAGATAAATCCAACATTCGCAAATTCATTTACCTCGGGCTGCTACTGGCGGCGCTGTTACCGATCGCCGCCACCCTCGCCTTTTCCCAAGATGACAGAAAAATAGAGACGATCGATTCCACAGCAATGGGCACCAGCACGCAGATGGGCAAAACAATTGGTGTGAAGGTGACTATTTATCAGTACTCCACAGACGAAGACAGACAGCTTCTCGTTGATGCCTTCAAGAAGGGTCAGAATCAAGGGTTGGTTGATGCCCTTAGCAAGATGAAGTCAGTCGGACGTATCGCCATTACCGGCACCGTGGGCTACGACCTCAGTTACATTCGCATTATTCCCACTCCTACGGGTCGCAAGATTCGCTTTGTCACCAACCGCCTGATCAGATTCGGCGAAGCTTATAACAACACCCGAAGTATTGCGTACAACTTGACAGTGGGCGAGTTCGACATTGTCGATGCTGACACGGACAAGAGCTCCGGTGTTCTCTACCCAGCTTCCCAGCTAATCATTAATAAAGATGGGCAGCTGGAGTTCCAGCTCAATCAAAATCCCTGGAAGCTGGTCAATATCATCGATTGGCACAAGGCGGGCACTGCCAAGTAGAAATGGTTGAGACTCAGGCAGGCCGCAATTTTCGCATCGTATTCAGGAACCAAGAAAGCGTTTCTTCTCAGCTCACTGGGAGTTCACCGTGGAGCCACGCCCTGTTCATTGTCGCGCAACTTTAAGTTTCGTTCGCAATTGTGCGATGTCCCTAATCGAGGCCATCTCCGCCAGGGCGTCCTGAGATTTACTCCTTTCACTTCACAAACGTCAATCCATGGGGCACGGCCCAGTGGAAAACGTAAGCGTACAGCATAACGATAATTCCGACGATGGCACCCAGAGCGACCGAGTGCCACACTACGAAGCGGAAAATGATTCCTTCGTTTCCAACCTGCTCAGTGGCCGCGGTGGCAATCGTGATGGATTGTGCGTCGACCATTTTGCCCATGACGCCGCCAGCGCTATTTGCTGCGCACATCAAAACAGGATCGATACCGAGTTGCTGGGATGTTATTCGCTGCAGGCTTCCGAAGAGGGCATTCGAGGACGTATCGCTACCGGTGAGGGCGACCCCAAGCCAGCCCAGGAACGTTCCGAAGAATGGATAGAGCCAGCCCGTGCGCGTGAACGCGAGGCCGAGCACTGCGTCGAGGCCTGAGTAGCGGGTCACGTAACCAAGGCCTAACATGAATGAGATTGCGATCATGGCCAGCCGCATGCGGACCAATGTGCGCCAGAAAACTTTCATGAGCTGAACCGGGCCGAGGCCGAGCAGTAATCCGGAAACGATGGCGGCGAAGAAACAGCCTGTCCCGGTTGCGGAGAGCCAATTGAAATCGTAGCGAGCGGCTTCGGCGGTAGGCTTAGTCACGACGGGGGCGGAGCGATAAATGGCTCCGTGCAAGTAGGGCACGTCCCACCCGGGAGGACCCGGTCGCGGCTTGCCGTCCACCAGCACAACCCGAAAGGCTGGCGTGGTGGTTTGGTTCATGGCGAGTTTGATTTTTGGAAGGCCCCATAGGAGAACAAAGACTGACAGGATCGCGAAAGGCATCCACGCTCTCAAAACCTGTCTAGCGGTGTAGGGGCGCACTTTGACGTAGCCATCAAACTTCTCTGCCGACCACTCCCCGCCAAACTGGTCCACGACTTCCGCAGTCGGCGGCGGCAATGGGGTTGCGTCTTTGTCGTAGTCGAAGCGCCAGATCTTTTTCGGCTTCCAGAAACGCAGAAACGTGACGACCGCAATGATCGAAACCACGCCGCCCATAATGTCCACGAGGTTGCTGTCCACGTAGTTCGACCAGAAGAACTGGGTCAGCGCGAACGAAAAGCCGACCACCAGGATGGCGGGAAACACCTCGAAGGTTTCTTGCCACCCGACCATGGTTCGCACCAGCCAGAATGGAACGATCACGGCGGTGAAAGGAAGGATCCGGCCAATCATGGCGTTGAGATCGGATTCGGGAAGTGCGGTGACCGCGGCGAGCGTGTGAACCGGAGTTCCGATCGCGCCCCAAGCCACGGGTGCGGTGTTGGCAATCAAATTCAACGCAGCGGCATGAAACGGCCTGAACCCGAGGCCGATCATGAAAGCCCCGGCAATCGCGACCGGCGCGCCGAAGCCGGCCGCTCCCTCGATGAAAGCCCCAAAGCAGAAGGCGACCAGCAAAACCTGCAGCCGACGATCGGCCGTGATTCCCGCAATCGATTCTTTCATGATTTCGAACTGTCCGGTCTCGACCGAGATGTCATACAGATAGACAGCGGCAAGGACGATCCAGGCGATCTTAAGCAGGCCGAAGGCGACGCCGTATCCGAAACTCATCGCGGCCAAGATCAGCGGCATCTTGAAAAACAGAATCGCGACCGTCATGGCTGTAAGAGCCCCGGCTATGGCGCACCAGTGTGGTTTTACCTTCAGGCCAGCCAACAGCCCGAAAAGCACAATGATCGGAAGCCCAGCAACCAGCGTTGAGAGCCACCAATGACCAAATGGGTCGTAAACCTGGGTCCAATGCATGAATTGCTCCTCAAGCGAATCCACTGACCGCAGAAATCAGTTGCACTCCCAACTCTTTGGAACATTGACGTACGAACGGTCTAGCGCTGCGACGGATGGGCATCCGAGCAGCCTGAGCGTACGCTCCACATCAGTTCGCAAGATTTCGATTGCACGCACCACGCCTGCTTCACCTGCAGCGGCAAGACCATAGGCATAGGCCCGGCCGCACAAAACTGCTCGCGCGCCCAGGCAAATGGCTTTGACCACGTCCGTCCCGCGGCGAATCCCGCCGTCCATGAGGATTTCGGCTTGACCGTTCACCGCTTGCACGACTTCAGGCAAAGCTCGCAGCGAAGCCGGAACGCAATCCAACTGACGGCCGCCGTGATTCGAAACCCCCACCGCCGCGGCGCCCTCATCGACAGCACGGCGAGCATCATCTCCGGTAAGAACGCCCTTAACTATGATTGGTCCGCCCCAGTGCTCGCGAATCCAACGCAGGTCCGCCCAGGTTACCGCTGCTTTGGCTAGGGCCGCGCCGATGTCCACCAATGTCATCGGTCCTTCACCCGGCACGACGACATTCGGCAGCCCGGGCAGGCCACCGTCGCGGAGGAAATTAATCAGCCATCCAGAATGTTTCAGCAATTCTGGAATAAACGGAATCTTTTTCAGCAGGCCGCCGCTGACCAGTTCCTTCATGCCATTGCGAAAATCTCGCTCACGCATCCCGGCGACGGGCGTGTCGATAGTCACTACCAGCGCCGAGAATCCCGCTGCCCGCGCTCTGTCGATCGCGGCCTCGGCCGCCCCGCGACCGCCCATCAGATAGAGCTGGTAAAATACGGGCCCGCGGGAGCCCGCTTTCACATCTTCCAGCTTGTGGCCAGAGATCGTGGACAGAATATAAGCAGTACCCGCAGCGCCAGCGGCACGGGCAGCTGCGACTTCGCCGCCGGGATGCATGAGACGGCTGTACCCCACGGGAGCCAGCAAGAATGGGAGAGAAAGATCAAAGCCCAGGACGCGCGTACATAACTCACAGCTCGCGAGCGCAACTGCGTGACGTGGACGAAAGGTGACGTCTTCAAATACGCGGCAGTTTTCGCGGAGGGTGACCTCTCCCTCGGCACCCCCGTCCAGATAGTCGAAAACCGCCCTCGGCAACCGGCGACGCGCCAGAGGCCGAAGATCTTCGATGCTAACCACGCGGGGAAAAGTGACTGCGCGGGATGATCCAGTCATCTGCGATTCCGGAATCGGTCACTCCTGAAAACAGCTAGATGGTACTTGAAATCCAGCAGAAGGCAATCGGGAAATCTGAGTTTATATGTCGATCCGTTTGTCGGTATGGCGGTTCACATACCAGCATGGAGTGTAACCGAAGTGAGGAAACAGGGAGTGAATGCACACCTGGGTTTGTGGCTGGGCGAAGTCGTACTCCGTCCTGCCATTTTTCTCGTGGATCGCGTAGTAGGGCTGGATGGTCACAGTAGAAAACGGATCGCGGCCGTTGGGAATTTTGTAGCGGACCGAAAGATAGTCTCCGGCATACACCAACAGAGCCAGTAGAACTAAAGCAGCGACAATGCGGAGCAGCGTGGCTTTCAACGGTGTCCTTCCCTGTCGTTGACCCGCGCAAATCGGCGAAGATCCGTGGCCAAAGGGACCCACCTACACCACGAAGTACTTCGCCTGAGGATGATGCACGACGATCGCTGAGGTCGACTGTTCGGGCTCTAGGAGAAATCCAGTCGTCAGCTTCACGCCAACGTTCTCCTCCGGATGTAGCAACGCAAAAAGTTTGGTCTGATCCTCCAGGTTGGGGCACGCCGGATAGCCAAACGAATAACGCGATCCCTGATACTTCTGGTGGAAGAGATCGCGGATATGAGCCGAGTCCTGGCCCCCGATGCCCAGTTCCTCGCGCATTTTCTTGTGAAGATATTCCGCCAGCGCCTCCGCTGTCTCCACACTGAGCCCGTGAAGATAGAGATAGCGCGTGTATTCTCCGCCCTCAAATAGACGCTGCGTCTCTTCTGAAGCCTTTGATCCGATGGTCACTAATGACAGCCCGATCACGTCCATCTTTCCTGAGCTCTTGGGAGTAAAGAAATCAGAAATACAAAGTTTGCGGCCTTCCCGCTGCCGTGGAAATGTAAACCGCAGCAGTTCTCGTGTGGGGCCAGCCGCCCCCGGCTGTCCAAGCCGAGCAACGCCCGGCAACTCTCCGGACTCCGCCTCATAAACAATCACATCGTTCCCGTCAGCCTGAGCCGGGAAATATCCGTACACGACTTTGGGTTCAAAAAGCCCGCTGGCGATAATTTCTTCCTGCAATTGCATCTTGATGGGACGAAACTTGGTCTCCACCAGCCGCACATAGTCTTCCTGCGACGCCGTCTTCAACTGCCACTGATTCTTAAACAACGCCGTGTCGTTGACGTATTGAAACACTTCGCGGAGATCGAAGTCCTTCCGCACTCGCACCCCCCAAAATGGAGGCGTGGGAATACTGGGAGCATCACTCACCACCGCGCTTCGCTCCGCAAAAACCGGTCCCGTCTCTTCGTCTACCGCGGCCGCCTTCGCATACTCCTTTACCGTGCGTCCCTCTTGCAGGCGGGCTTGTTTCTTGCCGTTCGCCGTGGCCAGGTCTTCCATAATGTGCAGGCCGGCGAAAGCATCGTCGGCGTAGAAGACGGCGTTTGAATACTCTCGCCGCAGGTCGTCCTCTACGTACTTTCTAGTTAGTGCCGCGCCGCCGCAAATGACCGGAAATTCCAGCTTCTGCCGCTCCAGATCCTGGATGACGTACTTCATCTCCAGCGTGGATTTCACCAGCAAGCCGCTGAGGCCGATGGCATCTGCTTTGTGATCCTGCGCCGACTTGATGATCGTATCGCCAGGCTGCTTGATGCCGAGATTGACCACCTTAAAACCATTGTTGGTCAGAATAATGTCGACCAGGTTCTTCCCAATATCGTGGACATCGCCCTTGACGGTCGCAAGCACAATGGTGCCCTTCTGCTGCGAGCCTGCCTTTTTCTCCATCTTCGGCTCGAGATACGCCACAGCTTGTTTCATCACGCCCGCGGAATCAAGCACGGATGGCAACTGCATCTTGCGCGCGCCGAACAATTCGCCAACCGTTCGCATCCCGTCCAGCAAAACGGTGTTGATCAACTCCAGCGGCGTGTACTCGTGCAGCGCATCCTCCAGAAGTTCTTCCAGAGTCTTCTTGTGCGCGCCTTCGCCCACGGACTTTTCGCCATTGATAATGGCAAACTTCAACTTGTCGTCGACCGAGAGCGTTTCCACATGCGCCGTGGTGGACCCTTGAACCTTGCCCTTGGTCCCGGCAAAATGCTGCATGTATTTCTGCAGGGGATCGCCGTCCGAGCGGTCCTGATAGATCAGCTTGCGGGCGAGTTCAACCTCTTCATGAGGAATCTTGTATAACGGATAGATTTTTGTGTAGTTGACGATGGCCATATCGAGGCCGTAGTCAACCGCTTCGTGCATGAAAACTGAATTCAACACCCGCCGCGGATACGCGTCCAGACCAAACGAAATGTTGCTAACCCCGAGAATCGTCTTTACATCGGGCAGTTCGTGTTTAATGCGCTTGATCGCGTTCAGCGTCTCCATTCCGGCAGAGCGATATTCTTCCTGCCCGGTTGAAATCGGGAGCGTAAGTGCATCGAAAATAATGTCGACCGGACGAATGCCGTACTTCGCGGTTGCCAGATCGTAAATGCGCTTGGCAATCGCTGCCTTCTTCTCGGCAGTCAGTGCCATGCCGTCTTCATCAATAGTGAGGGCAATGACCGCCGCGCCGTAGCGCTTGGCCATAGGCAACACTTTCGAAGTGCGCTTCTCGCCGTCCTCCAGATTGATGGAGTTGATGATGGCCTTCCCCGGAATGCGCTTGAGGGCTTCTTCGACCACATCCGCCTCGGTCGAATCGACGAGGATGGGTGCAGGCACTCGAGTCGCGACTTTTTCCAGAATCGCGGTGATGTAGCCCTTTTCGTCCTCACCAACGATGGCGCAGCACAGATCGAGCATGTGCGAGCCTTCGTTCACCAGTTTCTTGGCCAGCGCCAGAATGTCGTCGTACTTTTTGCCCCGCACCAGGTTGCGAAAGTGCTCAACCCGCGTCGTGGTATTCATTTCTTCGGCCACGACCAGCGGCTTAGGCTCGAGATCGAAAGGAACTGACGTGTAGGCACTTGACGCAGCCGCTGTCGGCTTGATGTCGTGCTTCGCAGGTTCGACGCCCGAGACCGCGTCCACCACGGCTTTCAGATGGTCTGGTGTTGTGCCGCAACATCCGCCCACAATGCGCACCCCGTAGTCCTGAACGAAATGCTTGTGATACTTTGCCAACTCTTCCGGAGTCAGCTTGTAGACGGCGTGTCCGCCTTCGTTTTGCGGAAGCCCGGCGTTGGGCAACACGGAGACATGCTTGGTCGAATTCGCCCCCAGAAAGCGGACCGCATCGTTCATTTCTACCGGCCCGGTTGCGCAGTTGAGCCCGATGACGTCTACATCGAATGGCTCGAGTGCAGTCAGCGCCGCGCCGATTTCCGTGCCCAGGAGCATTGTCCCGCTCTCCTGCAACGTGACCTGCACCGTAACCGGCAAACGCTTCCCTGCTTTTTGCATCGCCTCGAAGACAGCCACAACCGCTGCCTTCGCCTGTCCAAGGTCCTGGGCGGTCTCAATCAACAAGACATCGACGCCGCCTTCGATCAAGGCGAGAGTCTGCTCCACGTAACTTGCCACCATGTCGTCGAACCTGATGTGGCCGAGGGATGGAAGCTTGGTGGTTGGTCCTATCGATCCGGCGACGAAGCGGGGCCGGGCCTTGGTGGAGAATTGTTGCGCGACTTCCTTGGCTATTTTGACCGCTGCGAGATTTATTTCCGCGGCCCGGTCAGCGAGACCAAATTCACCCAGCACGATGCCGGTTCCTCCGAACGTGTCGGTCTCGACCACGTCACAACCGACCGTAAAGAAGTCGGCGTGAATGTCACGAATAATGTCTGGCCGGCTCAGCACCAGGACTTCGCTGCAGTTCTCCTTGCCCCAATAATCATCCAGGGTGGGATTGCGCTTCTGGATATTGGTGCCCATGGCGCCGTCGTAGATAACGACGCGCTCGCGAACGGTTTGGAGAAAATCGCTCATTTCCAACTCTCAGTTGTCAGCCTTCAGCTCTCAGCAACTCGATATCGATTACCGCAAACCACACGCTTCAAACTCCCTGGTCCGACGCAACACCCACATATTACAAACGCCGGTCCTCGGTTGGGGGACCGGCGTCATCATCTTTCAACTACCGAAAAACCCTAGCTCCCATGCACCGGCAATGCCGGCGCGCCACCCGCCACTTCAGCTTGATTGAATACCGCGTTCGCTCCCATGTGTGCTGGCCGGGGGGCCAGCATTTGCTCTTTGCGGTAGACCAAGTTACTGGCGTTGAAGCTCGCGATTTCGAAGCCGTGCCCGTGGGTGATCGCATCCGTTGGACAGGCCTCGACGCAGTATCCGCAGAAAATACACCGGTTGTAGTCGATGTTATAAACCTTCGCGTAGCGCTCCGCGCCACTTACTCGATGCTCGGCCGTGTTCTCCGCCGCTTCGATATAAATGCAGTTCGAGGGACACGCCGCCGCGCACAGGAAACAGGCGACGCACTTTTCCAATCCATTCTCATCGCGCTGCAGGACGTGCACCCCCCGGAAACGCTCCTGGAATTTGGCGCCGCGGAGCGGCCCCGGCCCATCGGGATAGTTCTCCACCTGCGTGGGTTGGAACATCTCCATGAAGGTGATGCTCATCCCCTTGGCGATGGCGGCAATGTTCTTAAGCACCGGCATACCTGATTAGTATAACGGATGGAATGCGAAGGCCACAGGATGAGGCACCGAATGGGGCCGTGGGCAAGGCGGAAGGTCGAAATCGGCAGCGCGAGTGCAACCTCCGCTAAAGCTTAAGGCAGTCTAGTGTCGAGGGTTCAGGTCCAGGTAGAGGCTGAAACTTGCTAAGGCAAGCTGATCGTTGCCAGGAATGTAGAAGCCGAACTTTCCTGCGGATAGATTTGTTCCTGAAGCAGTCCACTTGTCCAGAATTACCCAGGCATCACCCTCCTTGACCTGGTGCACGATTTCGTTGGGCGCCACACGAATCTGCATAAAGCGAAAACTCTTCTTGTCACTCTTGTGGGGAACCCTGAATTCGTCGGACTTCTGCCCGTTGTGCATAACGGTGCGATAGAAATTGTTTTCGTCCAACTGAAACAGAATGTAATTGTTGGCATCAAGATAGTCCAAGACCCATTGCAGACGATGCCCTTTCTGCAGCATCACCGAAAAAGCAAAAGTCCCCGATACTGGGGAAACGCCATACAAAACGAAGTCCCCGCCTTTGTGCACAAAACCGTTCTTCTCAGGCTTCCAAGCCGACGGATCATCCCACTTGGTCATTCCGCTGGGAGCGAGGGGCAAATCGAGACTCTTTGATTGTCCGGCGACGACTTCAACAGTGGACGACCGAGTGAAACTGTCAGCGATTCGTGCCGTTAGTGTGTACGGCCCCGGCGGCAGACTTAGCGGGCTGCCATTGGTCACTTTCACGGGCGCCTCTCCGGCTTTGGCAAGATTAACTACGGCTTCCGGGGGAGAAAAAGTGATGCGCAGCTCGCCCGTGGCCGCCTGCAAAACCACATCGGCGCCAGTTAACGCGACGTTTGGGCCGGCGACGAAGTGCTTCTGAATTCGTTTCGAAATATACCGATCTTTGCGCAGTTCAACGACGTGGTCGCCTGGCGTTATGGTCGCGAGGGCGAAGGTTCCGTCTGGTTGTACCAATCCCACCGCCACCTGGTCGATCAAGACTTGCGCCCCTGGTGTCGCACCCTGGATGGAGAGAGAAGCCAGATGCGGAATCGGCTGCAAGCTGAAGGACAATTTGGTTTGTTCCCCTTTGCGCACACGAACCTTCTGCGGAGGCAGATCCTGAAAGCCCGTCTTGCTGACCGTGACCACGTAATCCTTGGGTTCAAGATTCGGAATCCGCAGTTGGCCGCCTTGCGTCGTCGCCTTCTGAAGTTGGCCGTTAAGATACACTCGCGCTTTATCCTCACCGGCAACAACCACAACAGTTCCAATGTTTTGCCCTGACTGCATGAAGGTGGCAAGGGTTGGCGCAGCCGCAACGTCGATATCCAGCTTGTACAGATCCGAGCCGTGAATCAGAGCCAGTTCATGAGCGCCAGGGGAGACTTGGGGAAACTCCCATCCGTTTTCTCCCATGGCGGCCGCTGGCTGTCCGTCAAGGCTGAGCCTGGCTCCGGAATCGCTGCAATAAACATGCACTTTGCTGCCGAGATTGCTGACCACGACAGCCACGAGACTATTAGCAAGGATCGGTCCTTTAACCGCAGGTGAAGCACCGGTTTGGCTTGAGAAAGTAAAGGAAGCGGTGCCTTGCTTGCCGTCAAACTTCAACTTGTGCTCCCCGGGCGCCAGATTATCGAGCGTCCACTGCGCCCCTTCAAGTTCGACCGGGGGATGATCATCAAATGAGACCTTGCCGGTGCCTGTGTCAGAAGAAAG
>Ga0210402_10005066_pt1 | contig 11858 bp, 13 predicted proteins | sample IncBWC7MmetaG_FD_161055 | JGI IMG/M metagenome (GOLD analysis project Ga0210402, IMG submission 161055) | Forest soil microbial communities from Barre Woods Harvard Forest LTER site, Petersham, Massachusetts, United States - Inc-BW-C-7-M | ecosystem: Environmental > Terrestrial > Soil >... | reverse complement strand
GGCACAAGCGGGCGTCGTCGAATACCCCATGACCTGCCACAGTGGAGGAGCCGTGGAGATTTTCATCGAGCCGGTATTACCAAAGCCGCAGGTCCTGATCCTGGGGCGTTCCGTGGTGGCCCGGAGCCTTGCCAGGCTCGCCGCCGCGGCCGGCTATGCGGTCACCGTAGCAGCGCCGGATGTGAGCCGCGAGAATTTTCCCGAGCCGGCTCAGCTTCACGATCGATTCGATCTCAGCGCCATCCGAATCACGCCGCGGACATTCGTGGTGGTCGCAACGCAGGGTGAGGGCGACGAAGAGGCGATGGAGCAGGCACTGGCCGTGGATGTGCCATACATTGCCTTCGTGGCGAGCCGGACGAAAGCGGAAAAGATATTCGATTACCTTCGCGGTCAGGGAGTTTCAAGACAGAGCCTTGCCCGAGTTACGGCCCCAGCCGGTCTGCCGATTGGCGCGGTGTCACCCGAAGAAATCGCGGTCAGCATCCTGGCCGAGATTGTTCAGAAGGGCCGGAGCGAATCTCAACCCGCTACCATGAGTTTACCCGCTACCATGAGTTTGCCAAACGTGATGTTGGAGGCGAAGGACCCAGTCTGCGGAATGATGGTGGATGTGGCCCGCGCGAAACATACAACCCAATATGAGGACCGGACGGTTCATTTCTGCTGCCCCGGTTGCAAACGGGCATTCGAGCAGAGTCCACAATCGTACGAACTCGAAACGGCCTGATGGGTAAGGCCGCAAAGCGCGGCCGGCTCGCTGCCGCATCGCGCGGGCGGATTAACAATCCGCCGCAGGTTAGCAACCTGCCCCACAGGGGTGCACGAACGGGTCGATCAGGCAATCACGGAGAATCCGGAGACGTGGCGGAGCTCCCGATCAAACGTAACCGTGTCCCGGCATCCGGCATGGCGGCCGATCTCGCCAATGAGATGGTCGGAGAAGTCCCCCTTGCCGGAACGCCATAAGCGCAACGCAACCCGCACGAGCGAGTCGTGCTCGATGGAAAACTGCGCCGTGCTCAGTATCTGTTCGATATACCCGGCGATCTGCGGCTTGGTTTGGCGGTAGAGGCGCGACAGTACCCAGACCAGTTCACAGAGCACGATGACGGTCAGGTATAGCGGCTCCTCATTCCGCCGGCATTTTCAATCACGCGCTCGGCGGCGGCGCACTGGCGTGGTTCGTCCGCGGTGAGATAGCGCACCAGGATGTTGGTATCCATGCCTCTCATCGGGCCTCTCACGATTTCGCGTAGCCGCTCTCTATGGCCTTGGCGATCTCACCAAGCGACGGCGGCCGCCTCCGCGCGGAGCGAACCAACCCCTTCAGCTTCCGCACGTCCTGCGTGAGTGGCTCGATAATTAGCCGGCCCTTCGTGTCCACGCGGAACTCGAGCCGCTGGCCCTTGCGAAGGTGCAACTCTTCGCGAATCTCTTGCGGTATGGTGATCTGCCCCTTGCTTGTCAATGTGCTGGCTGGCAAGTTGTCCTTACCTGATCGATTGTTCCTTACTTGATGGTAAGGGGAATCGATAGCGACGTCAATCGCCGCGCCGGCTGGCTCGCTGCCGCATCGCGCGGGCGGATTAACAATCCGCCGCAGGTTAGCAACCTGCCCCACTTATTTCCCCCCGTACTCCTTGAAATCGGCCTTGACGGCCTTCTCCATTTTGCGCGCGGCCTCCATCAGCCAGCCCTTGGGCCGCTTCCCAAGATCCGCCAGCAGCGTGCGCGGCTTGATGCTGCCCAGATGGACGTTGGCCGTTTCCCACCCCATGGCGTGCAGCAACTGCAGTTCTTCGCGCTCCTTGGGAAGCGCCGAAAGCTCAATGCGCGAACAGTCGGGCGCCAGCCGGCGTACGATCCAGCGCTTTTGAAAGCGCACGAAGGGGTCGCGGCAGCGCACCGAGCTTTCCAGGATCTCCTCGTAGTGGATGGAAGCGCTACCCTTGCCTACTTCGGCCCAGACGCAGGCGGACGGCGCCAGGGCCTTGGCCTCGCGCGCCACCGATCCGCCGCGCCATTCGGCCACGGCGACGTAGCGCTCGCGGCCCAGGCTGCCGAGCCCGGCCACGCGATGCCCGATGCGCCACTTCAGGCCGCGCTCCGGCATCATCTGCTCAATGGCTTTGATGGCGCCGGCCGGCGGCTTCGCCTTCACCGCGGGAAGCTTGTGCAGTTTGTCCCAGAAGGCCTGGGGCTGGCGCAGGCGCGCGGTGGCCATCTCACGCAGTGCGTTGTGGTGTTCAGCCAGAGCGTATGGGCGGCCGCCGACCTTGGCGCCGTCCACGTATCCCTGCAGAATGGTGTCAATCCCTGCTTTCGGGTCGCAGGTCATGCCGGCCATGAGGGCGCTGGTCGCCAGGCGGATCAGGTCGTTGGTGTAGGGAAGCGGCCAGGCCTCGTCGAAATCGTTGATGCCCCAGATGAGGCGGGCTTCGATGTCGCGCCAGGTACCAAAGTTCTCCACGTGCAGATCGCCGACGGCTAATACCTTGGGTGCATTGGCGGCGTCCGGGCAGATACCGGCCCAGATTTCCGCCCACCGGTAATAGGTGGCGCGCAGGAAGGGAAAGGGCAGGGTGCGCATCTGCTGGTGTTTGAAATCGAGGTCCTTTGCGATGAGCCGGAGATGGCGCGACAGCCAGGACTCATATGCTTCGGTCGCCTTGCCGATTCTCATTCTATTCTCCGGTCTATGCTCCGCTGTTCTATTATCCAGCCTATTCCCCAGCCAGCGCGGGGGTCAGCATCCACTTCAGGACGCCCCTGGCTTCGGGGCCGAAACCGTCGCAATCCACGCGCATCAGCGCGGCTTTCTTCATGTCCACCTGCAAGGCTGGGCTATCCAGAAGGAATGCCGCCAGGGCACTCATGAGCGGTTCGTGGCTGGCCAGCAGGATGGCGGGCTCGTCCCGGCGCGCCCGAATCTCCCCCCAGGCGTCGAAGGGCGAGGCCTCCGGCACCAGGGCGCGGGCGCGGACCACTTTGCCGCCATAGCCCAGCACTTCCACCGCTACATCCGCGGTCTCCAGGGCGCGCCGGTACGGGCTGGACAAAATCAGGCTGGGCACGGCACCGGCACGGCGCGCCTGTTTCAGCACGCGGCGGAGCTTTTCGCGGCCTTCGCTGGTGAGCGCCCGATCGGAGTCGGAGCCTCCGGGCCGGGACTCTTCGGCGATGCCATGGCGCAGCAGGTAAATCTGCATCAGGCGCGGGCCCTCCGCGCCGCCAGACGCGGGCCCACGCGGCCGAGACGGAGCTTCGAGATGTGGCGCTGCAATTCGCGGAAGATGCGGTCGATAGGCTGTCCGGCATCGATTACGGTGAAATCGTAGGGTTCCACCATGGAATCCAGGGCCTTGATGAGGCGCGTCTGATAGCGCACGAAGCTTTCGTACATGTCCTCCCCGAAGCGCAGGTCCATGCCGCTTTCCCAGTAGTCGAAAGCGCCGCGCCCCAGCACCACGCGCGAGACCAGGTGATCGACTTCGGCGCGCAGGTAGTAGACGGCGTGGGGCGCCAGGCCGAATGCGGTTACCTGTTCAATCCAGCGCCGGTCCTCGCCACGGGCGATGGCGCGCGCCATGATGGAGAAAATATAGCGGTCGATCAGCACCACGAAGCCGGCACGGAGGGCGGGGATGATTTCGTTCTCCAGCCGGTCGGCAAAGTCGGTGGTGTAGAACAGGGTCATGGTGACGGGGCCCAGGGTGTTGCCTGCCTTGGCCATCTGGATGCCCTTACCGGCCAGGGCTGAGCGCGCCATGCCGGTATCGAGCACGGCGTGGCCTTCCTGTTCCAGCCATTGGCGGAGAAGCGCGATCTGCGTGCTGCGGCCCACGGCATCGGGCCCTTCGATCACGATGAGCTTGCCCTGCAGCTCGGAAATGTCCACTCCGGGGAGCGGTTCGCTATAGAAATGGAGAGGTTGACGGTTGTGCACCAAAATCTCCTCCGGCCGGCAGATGCAGGATGCCGTTTCTCAGGCTGTCGCCCAGCACGTTCTCGACGATTTCGCGCATGCGGCCCTGCTGCTCTTCAATCGACATGGTGGCATCGATGACGTGGAAGCCCATTTCGTGCGCCATGGCCTCGTACTCGTCCAGGATGCGGCCCTGAAAGATGCGGAAGCTCTCTTCCACGTCGCGGGCCAAGCCGAGGTCCATACCGGCCTCATAATACTTGAGGGCGTCGCGGCCGCCCAGGATGCGGCCCAGGGCGACATCCAGCGGCACGCGGAAATAAAAGCTCAGGTTGGGATGGATGGCGAAGCGGTAGAGGTTGCGGACCCAACGGCGGCCCACTCCGCGGGCTACATCGCGCGCGAACGCGGTGTAGGCGTAGCGGTCGGCGCAGACGATGGCGCCCGATTTGACCAGCGGCAGGATGTAGCTTTCCATACGATCGGCGAAATCGGTGGCGTGGATCAGGCTGAACGTGGTGGGAGTGAACATCTCCTTCCGCTTGCCGCGGCGCGTGGTCTGGCGCACCAGCGGGGAGGAGTTCCACTCGCTGAACGCCACGGCATAGCCTTGGGAGCGCAGCCAATGGCTGAGCAGCGAGATTTGGGTGGACTTTCCGAACCGTCGATCCCTTCGACGACGATCAGCTTGCCACGGTACCGGTTGGGCACGAACAGGGGCATAGGGGCCAGCGCCCATTCTACCGTAGTGGGACAGGCCATCGCCTTGTGTGATCTGTCGAGAAAATCTCGCGGCGCTGGCTGCGCAGCGACAGACGACAAAAAACGATCGTCTGTCCTACCCGGCCAAGACTGGTGGCGCCCGCCGAATCGACCTGGAAATGCGTTTCATCCGTTCGCCGGCATGGCGGATCAGGCCGCGGAGCGCGGTTTCGTCCTGCGCCTCCAACGGGTAGTCTGTGACGCGCGAGATTTCCTCCAGACAGAGATCAAGGCGCGAAGTCAGGTTGCCGAGGTTGGGCACCGGGCAGGGAGGATTGGGTGATGGACAGACCTCGACGCGGGCTTTCTGCAGTTCGGAGCGCATCCGCAGGACTGCGCGGCGAAGGCGGCCGGCGTTTTCAGGCGCGATGGCGATTCGCTCGCCGGCGATCTCGATGGTTTCGCCTTTGACCGCAGCCTGCGCGGCAAGTTGGCGATAGGCTTCGGGCGAGATGCGGACGATCTCGGATAACCGGAAGTAAGCGGCGCCGAACTCTTCCAGGTTGGCAATGACGGCGTCGACCCGCTGCCGCGACAGCCCGGTGTACTCCCCGCAAAACTCATCCCAGGTGAGGCCGAGCTGTTTGTACGACCCCGAGTCGCGAATCTTACGGAGACACTCGGCCTGATCTGCCGAGCATTGATTGGCGACCACGCCAAAAGCCTGGCCTCTGCCGACCCAGACGCCGAACTCGATGCATTCTGAAACGTTCTGATCCACGGAAAACCTCAAAAACGCAACGATGGTTGCGGTGTTTTTAACGGACATAAAGGAGTTAGGTGGCAGGAACCGCAACCATGCTTGCGGTTTCGGGGGGATCAGCCGAACCCGACGCGCCGAACCCGACCCTGCGAACCCGACCCGTCCAACCCGACCCTGCGAACCCTTCTCCCGACTTTCAGCTTGGCACGGCGGCAAGGCGCTCTTTGGCCGAATTCGGTAAAGGCATCTGACAGTAAAGGACAAATAAACTCGAAAATCGTGTGACCCGTTTACCGGCCTATCGGGAAAAGCGCAGGGTCAGAAGGAGAACTCTTTCTTTTCAGATGGATCTGTTCTGACGCGCCAATGTCAAGGGCCGTGCCACACTTCGGGCAGCGATTCACCGCTGAGACGCTGAGGAAAGCGCCGAGAGAAGGCGTTTGAAGGTCAAAACCTGAGAGCGCGGAGCGGGCAGAGCGGCTCGCTGCCGCATCGCGCGGGCGGATTAACAATCCGCCGGACCCAGAGGGTGCCCCTAACAATCTGCCCCACAAAAGGCGCTACTCGCCTCGCAGCGCCACCATCGGGTCCACCCGGGTCGCCCGTCGCGCCGGCACGTACGACGCCGCCATCGCCACGATTGCCAGCAGAACCGCTGCCGCCGCAAACGTGGCCGGGTCGAACGGGCTCACGCCGAACAGCAGCTTCGACAACAGGCGCGTGCTGGTCAACGCAATCGCCAGGCCGGCGCAGGTGCCGGCCCCGATCAGTGTCAGGTTCTGCCGCATCACCATGCCGATCACACTGGCGGGCGCGGCCCCCAGGGCCATGCGAATGCCGAACTCTTCGGTGCGCTGCGCCACCGAATAAGCCGTGACGCCGTAAATTCCGATGGCCGCCAGCAGCATGGCGCACGCGCCCAGCGCGGCCAGCAGCATCATGGAAAACCGGCGGCCGGACACCGAGTCCGCCAAGAGCTGATCGAGCGTGATCACATCGGCCAACGGCAATTCGCGATCGATGGCGGCCACGGCCGCGCGAATGGCGGGCGTCAACGGCGTGGGGTCGCGCACACCGCGCACCAGCAGGGTGACACTGGGGACGCGATTCTGCTTATACGGCAAGTAAATCTGCATGGTCTTTGGCGAATCCAGGCCGTATTGGTAAACGTCGCCCACGATGCCCACGATGGTCCGCCATGAGCCCTCCTTGCCGCCGGTTCGCACTTTGCGGCCAATCGGGTCTTCCCCAGGCCATAGGCCCCGCGCCATGGTTTCATTGATCAGCGCTACCTGGGCATGGTCGCGGTCGTCCCGTTCGGTAAACAACCGGCCGCTGCGGAGCGGAATCGAAACGGTTCGAAAATAATCGCCGGTGACTTCGTACTGATCGGGGTCGGGCCGCGTCGCGGTCGTGTAGACGCGGCCTTCCACGTCCAAACCCATGCGATTGAAATTGGACGATTCGGGAAGCACGCTCACAACCGATGCAGACTCCACACCGGGGAGCCGCCGGATGCCGGCCAGCAGCCGGTCAAGAAACGCCGCCCGCCGGTCGCCGTCGGGATAGCGCGACCCGGGCAGCGACAGATCGGCCGCCAGGGTGTGGCGCGGGTCAAAGCCGGGGTTGACGCGTTGCAACCTTACGAAGCTGTTGACCAGCAGGCCGGCCGAGACCAGCAGCATCAACGCCACCGCTGTTTCCGCCACCACCAGCAGGCCGCGCCGACGCCCGCCGGCCGACGCTCTGCTGCCGCCGCGGCTGCCTTCCTTCAAACTTACCACCGGGTTGGCCGCCGACATTTCCAAGGCGGGCGCGGTTCCGAAAACGAGGCCCGTGACCAGCGAGAGCACGCCACAAACTGCCGCCACGTGCCAGTCGATATTCACCTGCGCCAACTCCGGGATGGTTTTGGCGCCCAAATGTTCCAGCACCGGGATGCACCACCAGGCAACCAGCATTCCCGCCGCGCCACCCATCAGCGCCAGCAGAAGGCTTTCGGTGAGCATCTGGCGCACCAGTCGGCCGCGGCCGGCGCCGAGCGCCTGGCGAATGGCCAACTCGCGGCGTCTGGAAGCGGACCGAGCCAAGAGGAGGTTGGCTACATTGGCGCAGGCAATCAACACGATCATGAGCACGCATGCCTGCAAGATCAACAGGGCAGGGCGGATTTCCTGCACCAGGTCGTCGTGCAGCCCCACCACTTGCGCTCCGCGCCCCAGGTTGGCGTCGGGATACTGCGCTTCCAGCCGGCGCGAGATCACGTTCATCTCGTCCTGCGCCTGCGCCAGGCTTACGCCGGGCTTCAGACGGGCCACGGCGCGCAGGTGGCGGCCGTTCCGGATCTCATCCGAAAACTGTTTCGTGAGCGGCCGGAAGATGTCCGCTCCGTGCTCCTGAACGCGCACCGGCAGCGGCCGGAAGCTCTGCGGGAGCACGCCCACCACGGTGTACGGCTTGCCGGAAATGGTGATCTTGCCGCCCAGAATAGCCGGGTCTCGGCCGAAACTCCGCTCCCAGAGGCCGTAGCTGAGAATGGCCACATCGCCCCGGCCATCCAGTTGTTCTTCCGGCAAAAACGTCCGCCCCAGCAGGGGCTGGGTGTGCATCACCCGAAAGAATCCGTCCGAGACGCGGACCCCGTCCAGTTGCTCGACGCCGGACGGCGTGGAGAGCACGGGCGACCAGTAGCCGGTAAACGCAGCGATGTCCTCAAAGACATGGTTCTGGGCGCGCCAGTCTTCCACATCCGGGTAGCAGATCTGGCTGCGATGCTCGCCGCGGGCGCGGTCATCGCCCCACACCATCGCCAGGCGGCCCGGGTCCGGGTACGGCAATTGCCGGATGAGCACGGCATTCACGGCGCTGAATATGGTGCTGGTGGCGCCGATTGCCAGAGCGAGGGTGAGCACCGCCACCGCTGTGAACCCGGGGGCTTTCAGGAGAACCCGGAAGGCGTAACGCAGATCTTCGGCCACGGACTTCATCCAGCGGCAAAGGGCAATCGGTCTGCCACGCCAAGTGATGCGCCTTCAGCAGCAGGCGGCGCGAACAGCGTCCGGCGGTGCGACGGGCTGTTCGAAAACGGAACGGCTTTCCTTTTGTTGTTTGTGAGGCAAGGGTTGTTCTTGTGAGGCCGGTTGGTAACCTGGGGCAGGCAATCCGCTGCCGCGTCTGGGCGGGCGACTGCGGCCAGGCGGCAGACGCTCGCTGCCGCATCGCGCTGGCGGATTAACAATCCGCCGCAGGTTACCAACCTGCCCCACAAGAGGCTTGACGAGCGGCGGAGTGTCACTGTATCATAACTAAGTAACAGTGACCAAGAACGTCTTTAGGATTCAGCCAGCGTCCGGAATTCCCATCTACGTCCAGTTGATCGAACAGGTCAAGCATGCGGTCGAAAGCTGCCTGCTCATGCCCGGCGACCAACTTCCCGGCATCCGGACTCTCTCCCAGCAACTTGTAATCAGCCCCAATACGGTGGTCAAGGCGTACACGGAATTGGATCGCGAAGGCGTCATTGCACTCCGCCATGGCGCTGGGGCCTTCGTGGCCGATCGCGGCGCAGCGCCGGACCGGGCCGAGGACGTTCCGCTGGCCCGCGGGCTTGTCAAAGACCTGGTGAAAAAGCTGCGGCGGCACGGCTGGTCGGATGATGAAATCCGGCGCTTTGTGGATGCCGAACTGACGTTTGAAGAGGTCCGCCGGTGATCATCGAAACGCACGATCTGGTCAAAATGTACCGCCGTTCGGTGGCTGTGGATGGGCTCAACCTGGCCGTTCCCGAAGGCAGCATCACCGGTTTCCTTGGTCCTAACGGCAGCGGCAAGACTACTACCATCAAGATGCTTTTGGGCTTGGTGCGCCCCACGTCTGGCGAAGGCTTCGTTTTCAGCGAACCGATCGCCGAAGACCGCGCCAGTGTCGCCATTCGCTCCCGCACGGCCTACGTCAGCGAAGACAAGCGCCTCTACAGTTACATGACTGCCCGCCAGATTCTGGATTTCACGCGCCCCCTTTATCCCAACTGGAGCCGGCGGCGCGAGCGCGAACTGCTGCTGCGATTCAACCTGCCGCTGGACCGGAAGTTCAGCGGGTTTTCCAAAGGCATGCGCACCAAACTGGCGCTGGTGTTGGCTTTGGCGCGCAGCGCTCCACTCCTGATCCTGGACGAACCGAGTGAGGGCCTGGACCCCATTGCTACCGAGCACATGCTGGTAGCCGTCATCCAGGCCGCCGCCGAAGGGGCCACGGTTTTCTTCAGTACCCACCAGATCTCCCAGGTGGAGCGCGTGGCCGATCGCGTGATCATCCTGCAGTCAGGCCGCCTGGTTCTGGAGGGCTCGCTGGAAGACCTGCGGGCCCGGTATCGCCGCATCCATCTCGCCTTTCCGATGCGCGCGCCGGTCGAGGAAATGCAGCTTGACGGTGTGTGCAAGGCCTCCAGCCAAGGCCACGTAGTGTCACTGCTGGCCGACGGACACCTCGAGGAAATCACCGGCCACGCCCACGCTATGGGCGCCATCTCGGTGACGGTGGAGCCGGTCGGTCTGCGGGAACTTTTCCTGGAAAGCGTCGACGAGCCCTGTAGCACGGGCGTTCCTGCCTGTGTAGAAGTGGAAGAGGAGCCCCATGATTTGTCATCACATGATCCGTCATAACAAGATCTGGCATAAGACGTGGCTGGAATCGCGGACCAGGTTCCTGGCAGCGGCAGTGTTGGTGGCGGCCATCAGCGTCTGGGTAATCGTCTCGAGCGAGCGGGGCATGGCGCGCTTCGACATCCGCCCACCCATCACTTTTGCCCAATACGTCGCCATGGTTTGCGTGTGGCGCATTGAGCTGGTCTGGGTTGCCGCTGTCCTCTTCCTCGGGCTGGGGGGTCTGATGCGGGAGCGCGCACTGGGAACGGCCGCTTACACGTTGTCGCTGCCAGTGAGCCGCCGCCGGTGGATGGCCACTCGGGCGGCTGTGGGTGCGGTGGAATCGGGTATCCTCGCGCTTGTCCCTGCCATTGCAATCCCGGCCGCGTCGCTCTGGATTGGCCGCACATATCCGGTCGCCGAAGCCGTGAAGTTCTCGGGCCTGATGATGGCCGCCGGTCTGGTTTTCTTCGCGACGGGCTTCTTCTGGTCGTCGGTTCTGCCCTCGGATTATGCCGCGGCGGGAATGGGCGCGCTCTCTCTTTATCTGACATTTACTTCGCAGGATTATCTCTACCGCTGGTTCCCGGCGTTCGGAATGTCACGCCTGCTGAGCGGCGCCGAATACGTCAACCGTGCTACCGGATTCCTGCAAGGCTGTGACTGGTCCGGCGTAGCCGCCAGCCTCGCCACGGCCCTGGCGCTGTTCCTGGCTGCAACCCAAATCATGCAACTGCGGGATTTGTAGGTGACATCATGGCGAGGGTCAAGCGCGGGCTGGGTGACAGACGACACAACCCGATCGTCCCACTTTGGCCCGACCCCTGAAGGAGCCGGGCGCAAAACGTCGGTAAGGCCGCAGACGGCGAACGCTCGCTGCCGCATCGCGATGGCGGATTAACAATCCGCCGCAGCTTACCAAGCTGCCCCACAAGTTGTTGCCTGTGGTGCTTGTTCCCGATATAGTGTCTACGCAGAGGGACGCGACCCTCTGGTTCGCGAGCGTGATAAGACTGGAGTTTACTATGCGTTTCTTGAAATGTTCGTTGTTCTTCCTGATGGCCGCTTGCCTCTTCGCCCAATCCGGCGAGGACGCCGCGGTTCGCCAGGTTGTCCAAAAGTTCATGGATGCGCGCGATAAGAACGACGCGCGCGCCATCGAGGCGCTTTTCACCGCCGATGCCGATCAACTGGTCTCCTCGGGCGAATGGCGCAAAGGGCGCGCCGACGTGGTGAAGGGCTCCATGGCCAGTTCCCAAAGTACCGGCGGCACCCGCGCTATCAAGGTGACGTCGGTCCGCTTCCTAACGCCCGGTGTGGCGATTGCCGATGGCCACTACGACCTGGCAGGACTCGCCGGCGGCGCCACCCGCAACATGTGGACCTCCATCGTGATGGCGAAGGGCGCCGATGGCTGGCGCATTGCGGCCATCCGAAACATGTTGCCGGCCGCACCCGCGCCATCGAAATGACGGCCTTCAGCGGCTGTTCAGACTCTGGATGTACGTGATAATCTGCCAGCGCTGCGCTTCCGGCAGCTTGGAAAACGACGGCATGCCGGTAGTGAGGGAGCCGTTGCGAAGGACCCACTTCAGTGCACCCGGCGTGGCCGTCTGCACGCGCGTCGAAACCAGCGGCGGCACATTTCCAATTCCCTCGGCGCGGGGGCCGTGGCAGGCGGAGCAATTATAGTGGAACAGCTTGTGCGCCGGGATAAACCGGCATGCAATAAGGAATGAAAGAGTCCGACAGGAAAGGAGGAGCGAATCCATCCTGACCCCGAGTCTTGCGGGGCGTATCGTGAGGTGCGCACCGAAGCATA
>Ga0210402_10005065_pt1 | contig 11859 bp, 8 predicted proteins | sample IncBWC7MmetaG_FD_161055 | JGI IMG/M metagenome (GOLD analysis project Ga0210402, IMG submission 161055) | Forest soil microbial communities from Barre Woods Harvard Forest LTER site, Petersham, Massachusetts, United States - Inc-BW-C-7-M | ecosystem: Environmental > Terrestrial > Soil >... | reverse complement strand
GGCCCCGAACAGGGTCTACATCCCTATCGCGAGTCGCAACTCCTTTGCTTTCTGTACGGACTGATCAAAGGGCTGCTGGTCGGCATGGCCGGACACTATGGACTATCTTTCAGCGCCGACCGTGCCGTGAAGGTGATTCAGTCGTTCTCGAAATCCGTGGACCACAATGCCGGGCTCCTCAGGCGGATCGAGGCCTTCTTTGCCACCCATGGCCTGAACGACACAAGTGGCATCGCCGCTCTGCTTCGCGAGGGCGCGCCCGAGGTGCCCGTTCAGACGCCCATTGTCGCCACTCAGATGCCCGTTTTGCCACTCTGAGCCAGCGACTCGCCCTGCGGTATCTCCCTGTGTTTCAATAAGAAGAGCATGTCCGCAGCACACCAGCAAACAGTAGGCCGCCGCATCAAGGCCGCCAGCCGCAAGGTGCGCGAACTGGCCCTTGTGGGCCACGCGCTCGCCTCCACGCGGCACCCAGTCATGGCACAGATTGTGCCCATGCGCCGGTGCAACCTGGCCTGTGCCTACTGCAATGAGTACGACGATGTTTCGAAGCCGGTACCCATCGATGAAATGCTGCGCCGCATCGATCATCTGGCGCGCCTCGGCACCAGCATCATCACGATTTCCGGCGGCGAGCCTCTGCTGCATCCCGAACTGGACGAGATCATCGCCCGCATCCGCCATCACGGCCGCCTTGCCGGCATGATCACGAACGGCTATCTGCTGGTCCCCGAGCGCATTCAACGCCTGAACAAGGCCGGCCTCGATCACCTGCAGATTTCGATCGACAACGTGCAGCCGGACGAGATTTCGAAGAAAAGTCTCAAGGTCCTCGACAAGAAACTGCAGTGGCTCTCCGAGCACGCCGATTTCCACGTCAACATCAATTCGGTAGTCGGGGGCGGCATCAAGGATCCGCAGGACGCGCTCACGATCGGGCGCCGCGCCATCGAGCTCGGCTTTACCTCGACCATCGGCATCATCCACGACGGCGACGGCCAGTTGAAACCGCTCAGCGGCGAAGAGCGCAGCGTCTGGGACGAGATGCGCAGCTGGAAAAAGAAGAACTATTCGCAGTTCAACCGGTTCCAGGAAGCCATCGCCAACGCCCAGCCCAATGACTGGCGCTGCCGCGCAGGCTCACGCTATCTCTACATCTGCGAGGACGGCCTCGTGCATTACTGCTCGCAGCAGCGCGGCTTCCCCGGAGTTCCGCTGGCTGAATACACCAAAGCCGACCTCAAGCGTGAATTCCTGACCGAGAAGACCTGCGCACCGCACTGCACCATCAGCTGCGTACATCAGGTGTCCTATATTGACCACTGGCGCTCACCGCAGGTTTCGACTACGACACCCGGCGCGGCCGCGGGACTGGTAAACATCGAGCTCTGATCTAAAACGCAGCTCCAAAGCCGGCAGGTATCATAGAGAACAGCCAGGCATGCCAGACCGATCTATCAGCTCAGGCGCGGCAGCATTTCTTTCGCGCGACTTCCGCCGTTATCAGCTTGCCCGTGTGCTGGTCATCATTGGCGCAGAAGCGCAGACGCTGGCAGTTGCGTGGCTTGTCTATCAGATTACGCGCAGCGCCCTTTATCTCGGCTACACCGGCCTCGTTCTCTTTCTGCCGGGACTCTTCTTTCTGCTCCCCGCTGGCCACATCGCCGATCGCTTCGACCGTCGCCATGTGATTCTCGTCTGTTACACGCTACAGGCCATTTGTACCTCGGCGCTTTTTCTCTTTGCCTGGCATGGATTGCACGCCGTCTGGCCGATCTTCTCGATCCTCTTCCTCATTGGAAGTGGGCGCGCCTTCAGCGGACCGGCTAGCTCGGCACTCATTCCACATCTCGTTCCGAAGGAGCACTTCGTCAATGCCGTCACCTGGGGCGCGACGGCATTTCAGATTGCGAACGTGGCCGGACCGTCGCTCGGCGGTATCCTTTACACACTTCCGCTACGCGGACACATCGCTGGAGCCAGCGTTGTCTTCCTCTTTACGCTGTTCACGCTCATTGCCTTCCTCTGGCTCATTTTTTCGCTGCATGTGCGCCCCGGCCGCATGGAGCACCGCGCCATTTCTACAGAGGTGATACTCGCCGGCATTCGCTATGTCTGGAAGACACAGATCCTGCTTGGCTCCATTTCGCTCGATCTCTTCGCCGTGCTGCTAGGCGGCGCGGTCGCGCTCATGCCCATCTTTGCGCAGGAGATTCTGCATACCGGACCGCGTGGACTCGGCTTGCTGCGCGCCGCCCCGGCCATCGGAGCATTGGCGATTTCGATGTGGCTTACCTGGCGGCCGATCCAGCGGGGCGCCGGCGTAAAGATGTTTTTCTGCGTGGGAATTTTCGGTGCGGCCACGATTCTCTTCGGCCTCTCCAGAAGCCTTCCCTTGTCACTGCTCGCCCTCTTCTGGGTCGGCGCGTCGGACATGGTCAGCGTCGTCATCCGCTCGTCGATTCTGCAACTGGCGACGCCGGCCGAAATGCGTGGGCGGGTCAGCGCGGTCAACTCACTCTTTGTTGGCGCATCCAATGAGCTGGGCGAATTCGAAAGCGGCCTAACCGCCTCGTGGTGGGGAGCGGTCCGCGCCGTTGTCATCGGCGGCATTGGCTCGCTGATCGTCACCGGTACTTGGAGCTTCTTTTTTCCAAATCTTCGCCGCGCTGATCAGCTGACACCTGAAGCGCTTTTGCAGTTCGAGGTGGAACAGTCCGGCCAGGAAGTTCGCCAGCTTTGACCACAGACAGCCTGCATCTAAGAAAATGACCGCATATCTTAAGGACCAGCGCGATGAAGACATGGCAAAAATTCGTACTTAGTACGCTGCTCGTGCTCGCTGTCTTCAGTATCCGCATTTATTTCGTCTGGAAAGAACGTCATGAACCGATCATGCAGAAGACGGTGCGACAGGAACGTCCGGTGACTGACGATGACCTGGTCCAGCCGCGCAGACTTCTCATCGACGATTTGAAATCAGCGAAAGAACTGATCGGTAAACCTGTATGGATTCAGGCGGGTTATGAACTCGATTATTTCCCTTACACCAATCACACGATTAACTTTGCCCACAAAATCGGCGTTTTGCCCAGTGCTCAAAAACTTGATGTGAAAGACATCATCCCCGCCAGAGCACCTGCCAATCTGGCGAGTCGTGTTCCAAAGGGCGATAAGCAGGTTTATGCCGTTTTTCAGATGCCCGGTGATACGAAGCAATACGCGACTGCCATCGCTTATATCCAGGGAACTGACTCGACGTATTACTGTGATGACGTTTTCTTCTACGATGACCCACACCAGATGTACAAGCACTGGCCTGCAGACGTGTGGCAGTCTATCGATCAGCATCAGCCCAAGCCGGGCATGAGTGAGCTGCAAGTGGCGATGGCCCTGGGCATGATCCAGCAATCAGACTCATCGAATTATGGCAACCGCACGGTGCATTACGACGCTGACGGCAAAAAGTGGGACGTCAGTTTTCGGAATGACAAAGCGACAAACGTGCAAGGCGAATAACTTTCGGGGAAAATGAATTCATGGCGCTTGAGTTCACTACTTCATACTTAACCGATTCAGTGGCAATTTTCCGCCAGTACAAAAAACTTGCTGAGGCCGCTTTGGCGCAGGTAAGCGACGAGCAACTGCAGACGGTCATCGATCCGGAAAGTAATTGCCTGGCCATCATTATGAAGCACATGGCCGGCAATATGCGCTCGCGCTGGACGAATTTTCTCACCAGCGACGGCGAAAGGCCCGACCGCAACCGCGACAGCGAATTCGAAGAGCCTCCGGCGACACGCGCCGAGCTGATGCGCCTGTGGGAAGAAGGTTGGAGCCGGCTCTTTACTGCATTGGAGCCACTTACCGATGCAGATCTGGGCCGCACTATCACCATTCGCGGCGAAGCGCATTCCGTAATGCAGGCCATTAACCGGCAGGTTGCGCACTATGCATACCACTGCGGCCAGATCGTCTTTCTGGCCAAGCACCTGCAGGCAGAAAATTGGAAATGTCTCACCGTGCCGCGAAAGCAGTCGGACAACTTTAACCAGCGCGTGCGCGCAGGCGAAGCCAGCCAGAGGTGATAAACCCTCCTTCAGACTCGCAGGCTTAGCGCATTCTTATTGGCGCCGAAGATGCCGCTGAAGAAACGCCCTATTCCGTCAAGAATGCTGCCTCGATGCGGAAGTTGTTGGGGCGCTTCTCTTGTTCCCCGTAAACGATTGATCTGGGCTCTCAGCTCCTCTACTTCGAGCACGCAGTTCCGCAGATAGCAGGAGACGGAAAGGTTCTCCTCCGCAGCACGCTTCTTCAACCGCGCATGCTCTGCGAAAGAAATTCGCAGCGATAGCGCGGTTGTTCTGCGCTCGGCAAGCGCGAGTTCCTGAGACGGGACCGCAGGCAATATGGACACCTTTTCGGCAAGTATCTGGCGGAATGCGGGCGGCTCCGCGGCAGCAACTGGATGAGATGCCTTCGCTCGCTGGGCAGTCTTCGAGGGTTCGTGCTTTACATGGCGTGACGAAGCGATTCTCTTCTTCGGCTTGGCTGATTTTTCCGTCTTCCGCTGCCTGCTGCTCTCCGCCTGAACCAGCAGAGATTTCTCAGCTTCCGGCAACGCCACGTCGACTCGAGAGCGATGCGGTCTCGATCGGATTGCCTCGTCGTAGGTAAGTTCTCGCACCTCGTCTTTTGTATGAGACGAAGTCTGGGCTCCAGCCCAGGCCTGAAAGCGGCTCACGATAGCGTTAATGTCTTCCATCGGCGATTGCGTGTTCATGCGCCGAGTTTATGATGACGCACAGCCTATCTACAGCAACCCGAATAGAATTCACGCCGCGAAAACCCAATATGAAACAAGAAATGCCGTTTCGGGAATCAGCCTGTATTACGCAGGCCCGCCGATATGCCGTTAATCGTCCCGGCAATTGCACGGTTAATCTCGTCAGTATCTTCACCCGCACGTTTACGCCGCAACAGGTCAACCTGGATAAGGCTCATGGGATCGACATACGGATTGCGCAGCCGGATTGAATGAGAGAGCATCCTGTTTGTCTCCAGCAGTTCTTTCTGGCCGGTTACGGCAAGCACCGCCTGAAGCGTGCGATGGAACTCTGCTTCTATCTTTGAGAAGACGCGCTTACGCATCGCCGCGTCCGGCATCAGCGAGGCGTACAGCGACGCGATACCAAGATCAGCTTTCGCCAAGGCCATCTCCACGTTACGTATCACGTCGATGAAGAGCGGAAAATCGGCCATCATAGCGCGCAGCAATGCAGCACCGCCCGGCTTCTGCGAATACTGTTCGATGGCATATCCCACGCCAAACCACGCGGGCACAAGCTGGCGGCTCTGCGTCCATCCAAAAACCCACGGAATCGCACGCAGGTCGGCGAAGCTGCGCCGCCCACTGCGCCGCGCCGGGCGCGAGCCGATCTTCGCATGCTCCAGTTCAGCGACCGGTGTGGCAACCTCGAAATAGTTCAGTACCTCGGGGTCGTCGATGATCTGTTCGCGATAAAAGTGGAAAGCCGTCTCCGACAACTCTTCAAGCGCAGCTTCCCACTCCGGAAGCAGAATTCCCGACTGATGACCATTTGGATCCAGCGCATTCGGACGCGCAAGCGCATCGAGCGACGCCGCGATCATCAATTCAAGATTGCGCTCAGCGAGCACCACGTCCGAATACTTCCAGTTGAGCACCTCGCCTTGCTCGGTGATGCGAATCTGCCCCTCAAACGCGCCTACAGGCTGCGCATAAATTGAACGGTGCGTCGGACCTCCGCCGCGTCCAACCGTACCGCCGCGTCCATGGAAGAGCCTCAGCTTCACTCCACACTCGCGGGCTACCTCATGCAAAGCGCGGTGCGCGCGAAAAATTTCCCAGGTGCTCGAAAGCATGCCGCCATCTTTATTGGAATCGGAGTAGCCGAGCATGATCTCCTGCGTGTTGTTCCACGACGCCAGCAGAGTACGGTATTCCTTCAAGTTCCATAGCTTGCGGCACACTTCAGGAGCATTGCGCAGGTCTTCGATCGATTCGAAGAGCGGCACCGGCATCAGCCCCGGATCATTGCCATGGGCCGCGACTTCCACGCCACCCAGGCGCGCCAGCCACAACACTCCGAGCACGTCTTCGACGCTACTGGCGCCGCTGATGACGTATTGCCGAATCGCTTCCGGGCTGCAGCCTGCTTTCACTTCCGCGATGGTGCGGAAGGTCTCGATCACATCGGCGCTTTCCGAACTCAGCCCCTGCGGCACGGATTCAGCATTGCCCGCGCACCAGTCTGATGCCTCTTGCAGCGCCTTCTTATGAAGCTTCGCATGCTGGCGCACGTCCAGCGTGTGCAGGTGTAACCCAAACGTGCGCACCAGCAGAATGAGCGGATCAATCAACGCCTGCGCAAGTCGCAGTCCATCATTCTCCGCAAGACTGCGGCGCAGCACATCCAGATCGGTTAAAAGTTCCTGTGCACTGCCATAGGCAGGCAAAGCGCTAAGGGCCGCTTCCAGGCTATCGGCATCGGATGCAACTTCACCCGCAGTACGCAGTAGACGCGCGTGCACGCAAACCATGAAACGGCGGTACAGTTCGAACTCGAAGCGCGCGTCAAAGAGCTGTTGCGTGCCCGTATGCAGTTCGGTCAGGTACCCGTCCAGACACTCTTCCAATTCCTTGCTGATGGGCAATTGCTGCGCCGACGTCGTGAGCAGATCAATAATCAACTGCAGCTGCTGCTGGTAGTACGCGAGCAGACGAGCCCGGGCCGAACGAATCGCTTCCCGCGTCACGTCAGGTGTTACGAAAGGATTGCCATCGCGATCGCCGCCAATCCATGAACCGAAACCAAGCAGCAGTGGGAGCTCTGAGATGTCGATGTGCAGTTCATATTCACTGGCCAGCGCAGCAGACACTTCCTCATACAGCTTCGGCAGCGTAGCGAAAATGGAGACGTCGTAATAATCCAGCCCCATTTTGATTTCGTCATTGACTGTGGGGCGACGGCTGCGGACCTCGTCCGTTTGCCACAGCGCAGTGATTTCTGCGATGAGCTGATCCTGTAGGCGCGAAATCTGTTCGTCGGGAACAGGGATCCGGTCCAACTCTTCGAGGAACTCGCCAATGCGCCGCCGCTTGAAGAGAACAGAGCGCCGCGCGATCTCCGTAGGATGAGCAGTAAACACCGGGACAATGAAGATGCGTTGCAGCCAGTCGAGGGCTTCAGCCGCCGAAATACCAACCCGCTTCATCTCGCGCAAAGTGCCGCGTAAAGAACCTCGCTGCTTTGCGCCCTCCCCACTCAATTGCAGCGACAGACGGCGACGTTTGCGGTGGTTCGTCTCGGCTAGGTTGATCAATTCGAAATAGAAAGCGAAGGCGCGGCTGAGCTGATAAGCCTGATCCACTGACATAGCGCTGATGCCGAGAACTGTTTGCTGCAACCGGTCCTCAGCCTCTTTCAGCTGTCCTTCGGACTGCTCCTCGCGTCGGCGAATCGCAGACTGACGCAGCTCTTCGACCTTTTCATATAGCGGCTCGCCAGCCTGCTCGCGCAGCACTTCTCCCAACAGCATGCCCAGCGAGCGTACATCGCGCCGCAAAGGGGCCTCTTTCAGGTCGCCTGAACGCGCTTCCAGTTCAGCCAGACGTTGCGACCAGCTTTCCGGTTTCCAAAGGAGCTGCATATCTCGATTATGCAGGAGGAGTCGCGTCCAGGCACACGCGCTTCGCGCCAAAGCCCGAGGATTGAGCTAGCTGCTCACCTGCTGCTCTTCCAGATGAAGCATCAGGTCTTCCCATTCTGCCGCAAGCAAACCGTGCTGCTCTCGCAGCGAATCGAGAAGCCGCGTCAGCCTCTCCGTTTCTCCCGCGCTCACATAAATGCCCAGCGATTGCTCGGTACTCGCAATGGAAGCCTCGACGCGCGGAATCTCTTCTTCCACAAACGCCAGACGGTCCTGCATCTGCCGCAGCCGAATCGGATTGAGGCGGCGCACCTTGTCTTTTTCAGCAGTCTGAGTGGCCAGAGGCGTGACTTCTTCGGCCTGCACAATGGCTACAGGCGTCGCCGCCGATGCGATTGCGTCAGCACCGCCCTGCTTGCGCCACAAATAGTCTTCGTAATTCCCGGGATAGACGTGCACGTGCCCACCCTCCACCTCAAAGACCCGGGTCGCCAGCCGATCAATGAAGTAGCGGTCGTGCGAGACGAAGATTACTGTCCCCGTAAACTTGTTCACCGCGTCGAGCAATACATCCTTGGCGCGCAGGTCTAAGTGGTTGGTCGGTTCATCCAGCAGCAGGAAATTCGCCGGACTGACAAGAATGCGCGCCAGCGCATAGCGATTGCGCTCGCCGCCCGAGAGCACTCCCAGTGGCTTGAAAACGTCATCGCCAGAGAAGAGAAAACAGCCGAGCAGGCTGCGAAGATCTGTCTCGGATACGCGCGGCGCAATGCCGCCGATATCCTCGAGCATGCGCGCCGCAGGATCCAGCACCTTGTACTGGTCCTGCGCAAAATAATCGGGCAGCACATTGTGCCCCAGCTTCAAAACGCCCGAGGTAGGCGCTTCCTGCACGGAAAGCATGCGAATCAGCGTCGACTTGCCCGCACCATTCGCACCGACCAGGGCGATGCGGTCTCCGCGCTCGATGGTAAAGCTCACATTGCTTAACACCCGCTTCTCGCCGTAATTCTTACTCAGGCCAGAGACTTCGACCACGGTCCGCCCCGATACCGGCGGCTGAGGAAAAGTGAAATGAATGGCCTGCTCTTCCTGCGGAATCTCGATGCGCTCGATCTTGTCGAGTTCCTTGATGCGGCTCTGCACCTGCTTCGCCTTGGTCGCCTGATAACGGAAGCGGGTGATGAATGCCTCAAGATGTTCGATGTGCTCGCGCTGGTTACGATAAGCCGCCTCAAGTTGCGCTCGCCGCTCTTCCTTTTGCTGCAGATACTTCTCGTAGTTGCCGGAATAGAAATGCAGCCCCTTGTTCCATATCTCGATGATCTTGTTGACGGTCACATCGAGAAAATAGCGGTCGTGCGAAATGAGAACGTAGCCGTTCGGATAGCCGCGCAGATACTCTTCGAGCCAGTTGCGCGTTTCTAAATCGAGATGGTTCGTCGGCTCGTCTAAGAGAAGAAGATTGGGCTTCTGCAGCAGCAGCTTCGCCAGCGCGATGCGCATTTGCCAGCCGCCGGAAAATTCTTCCGTGCACCGCGCCCAGTCTTCTTTACTGAAGCCCAGACCGGCGAGCACCGAACCCACCTGCGCGTCCAGCGCATAGCCGTCGTGTGCGTGAAACCTGGCGCCCAGATTCGAATATCGCTCAGCGGCAGCCGCGTAGGCGCCGCTCTCGGGATCAAGCTCCGCCAGCGAAGCCGCCAGCTTCTCAAGCTCTTGCTCAATGCTTCTCAGCTCGTCGAAAACAGACAGGCACTCATCAAAGACCGTACGCCCGGAAAGCGAAAGCCCGTCCTGCGGCAAATAGCCAATGCTCATACCGCGCGTACGCTGCAAGCCGCCGTAATCAAGCGTATCGAGGCCAGCCAGCGTCTTCAGCAGCGTCGATTTGCCCGTGCCGTTCGCGCCAACCAAAGCCGTGCGTTCGCCCGCCGTGATAAGCCAGTTGGCGTGTTCAAAAAGAAGTTTCGGGCCGAATCGTTTGCCGGCATCTGCAAGTTGCAGCATGCTTCTATTTTATCTGGCTGGTGGTGCAGCCTTCTTCGGCGCGTGGCGCGACTTAAGCAGCGCTTGCCAGTCGCGCTCTGTCTGATCGGCGTAGGCCTCGGCGAATTTCATGATCGCCTCGGCAAATCGTCCACCGCCGCCGATATAACCGGCGAGCATATTTGCGTCGCCCGAACGCGAATGACCGCGCGCCAGCAATTCGCCGCACATCTCGGCATATTCCAGCAGCCCCGGACCTCTGAGATCTTCTATCTCGATACTCGCTTTATGATCATTCAGCTGCCGCACGAGATAGTGCCGGTGGCCGATCGTGGTCCATCCCAGCAATGGATCGGAAGCGAACTGCATGGCGCGCTGCCCATCGGCCACTCGTTGCCCTTGATGATGCGGCCCGTGATCTTCGATGTATTTCGCGTAAGCAGAATTCGGCTCTTCCTTAATCTGCAGAAACAGCGGATCGCCGCGGCCATTGCCTTCGAAGTACACGAGATAATCGCGCAGCCCCACAGACCCGGTTCCCACCACCTTGAATCCAACATCAATGGGCCGGTACTGCGAAAAGAAGTGCTGACGCTCCGGCAAAAGGTTCTTCTTATACTCATGCAGCGAAGCCAGCACCGCTTGCGCCTGCGCCGAAGAAAGACGCGTCAGCAGCGGCTTGGCCTCTTTGAATATTCGTCTTCCTCTCTCTTCGCCTCTGCTTATCTGCGGAAGGGTCAGCTGCTCCAGAGTATGCATCGGCGTGGACCGCTCAGCCTTCAGCAGCGCCGTCGAGACGGGAGTAATGCGCTGCAGGCGATGGACCTGGTAGCGCGCCGCCTCCAGTACCGGCATCTTCGCGAACATTTCCACATATTTGCGGTAGCGCGCAATAAGCCCATAGACAGCTTCTTCACACTGCACACGCTTGATGCTGAGTTCTCGTCCAGCCACCACCAGGCTGGTTGCAAGACGCTTCAGGTCCCACTCGAAGGGAGCGCGAATCGTCTCGTCGAAGTCGTTGATGTCGAAAACGAGCCGTCCATCCGGCGCCGCGTACGCGCCCAGGTTGCGAATGTGCGCGTCGCCACAAATCTGGTTCACGATCCCCGTATGCGGCAGCAGCGAAAGATCCGAAGCCATGACCGGCACCGCGCCGCGAAAAAACCCGAAGGGCGAAGCAGCCATGCGCTCGTACTTCAACGCGATCAACGACGGCACCCGGCCGCGCATCGAGTCCTCAAGCAAGGCGATCGGATTATGGCGCCTCTGCTGCGCCTGCCAGTGACAGTGGTCCTGCCTGCGCAATTGTTTTCGCCGCGATTGCCCAACGGCGCGTCGTTCCTGAGAGGTAGACAACTCGATCATCTTTTCTTGCCTCGGCTTTATTGTACGGTTGCTTGCGAGATACGCGACTCGATCTCTTCACGCACGTCGGGAGACAAGGCGGGCATTGCGCCCCTCTGGGACGCAACCCATGATCCCCAGCGGTTCCCCGCTTCATTCAAAACCGCCAGCGGCGCGCCCTGCAGATAAGAGCGAACCAGCGCAGCGGTAAAGGCATCTCCCGCGCCCACCGTGTCTGCTACTTCTGTTGGAACTCCCCGATGGCGATGATGGGCGTCGCGGGTCACCAGCAGGCTGCCTTGCGATCCCATCGTTGTGCAAACCAGTCGCAGTGGAAAACGGTCTAACAGCACCCGCGCAGATTGCAGCAGTGACGCCTCATCCGATCCTGAATCTTCGGCCAACCCAAGCAGACCCATCACAACCGGCATTTCAATTTCATTGATCTTAAGAATCGTGGCGCGCTGCAACGAATCCGTAAGCACCAGCGAATCGTAAAACGGCTTGCGCAGATTCACATCAAACACGCGCACGCAGCTTTCCGGTGTTGCCGCCAGAAATGAATGAATCGCCTCGCGCGAAACATCGTGCCGCTGCGCCAGGCTGCCAAAGCAGACAGCATCAGCCCGCTGTGCCAGCGCGCGCCACTCAGGCGTGAATGCAAGAAAGTCCCACGCCACCGGCCGGTGAATTACATACTCCGGCTGGCCATCCTGCAACGTAACCGAAACGCTCCCCGTAGCGAGCTCTTCATCAGTTTGCAGATAGCCCAGGTCGGCAGGCAGTGGCGCAAGATAAGCCCGGGCCTCTTCACCCAGCGCATAGCGCCCC
>Ga0210402_10005063_pt1 | contig 11861 bp, 11 predicted proteins | sample IncBWC7MmetaG_FD_161055 | JGI IMG/M metagenome (GOLD analysis project Ga0210402, IMG submission 161055) | Forest soil microbial communities from Barre Woods Harvard Forest LTER site, Petersham, Massachusetts, United States - Inc-BW-C-7-M | ecosystem: Environmental > Terrestrial > Soil >... | reverse complement strand
CGGGAACGAGCCACCGCTTATCGTCGCGCCGCCAAGCCAGACATCCAGTCGATGCGAGGCAGGGACTAGCGCGCTGAAAGCGGTAGCGTGAGCACCGGCAATCTACATTCCGGCCGGGTTGTCATCGTGCTACCGAAGCTCGACTTCGACCCGAGCGAAACCGCCATCACCTGGTGGGTCCTTGCCGGCTTGGGTTTAACGGTCGCATTCGCGAGTCCCGATGGCCAGCCGGCGGCCGCGGATCCATTGATGCTGAGCGGAGAGGGGCTCGATCTTTGGGGAAAAATTCCGCTGGTGCGCAAAATCAAGTGCCTTGGACTGCTGCTGCGTGCCAATGCCGAGGCGCGGCGCGCCTACTCGCAAATGCAGACCTCCCCAGCGTTTCTCCGGCCAATCAAATACGCGGACCTGCAAGTCGCGGACCATGATGGGTTGGTGTTGCCCGGCGGCCATTGGTCGCGCGGCATGCGCCAATACCTCGAAGATTCCGTTCTGCAGCGTTTCGTCGGCGATTTTTTCGACGCCGGCAAGCCGGTGGCGGCAATCTGCCATGGCGTGGTGCTTGCCGCACGCAGCACGTCGATACGCACCGGCCGGTCCGTGCTGTTTGGAAGAAAGACCACCGCGCTGACCTGGAAACTTGAAAAGGCGGCATGGTTGAGCATGAAATTCTTCGGTCGCGTCTGGGATGCTGGTTATTACCGCACGTACCTGGAACTCGACCAGGAACCGGAAGGATTCCGCAGCGTGCAAGCCGAAGTCACCCGCGCGCTGGCATCTCCTTCCGATTTTTGCGATGTTCCGATCGGCAGCACCGATCATTTCAGGAAGTCGAGCGGCATGTTTCGGGATGGACCAAACGACTCAAGACCCGCTTGGGTGGTGCGCGATGGGCAGTACGTATCGGCGCGCTGGCCTGGGGACGCGCATTGCTTCGCCGCGACCTTCGCCGCCGTGCTGGCGGAGAATCGCGCGTAGACCCGGTCGCTCCCGTGGCGTGGTCTTGAATCAATGATCGCGTTCATGGGTCGCGATTTGCCAATCGTTGCCGCAGGGATCCCTGACCATGGCGCGCCTGTCTCCATAGGGCAGATCTCGCGGCTTCTCTAAGGATGCGGCGCCGGCTTGCAGTGCACGCTGGTAGGTTGCGTCAATGTCGTCGACGTAGACATAAAGAAATGCAGAATGGGGGTCTCGCGCACCGCTGCTGCTCACCATCACAATCGAGTCGCCTATCTTCATTTGCGTCGGTGAATCCTCCGAATATTCGCCGTCCGCATCGAACGTGCTCCTGAGGAAGCGCACCTGAAGCTTGGGATCCTGAACCACCAGCCGAGGCGTGACAGTATGCCAACCGTCGGGAGTAGATTTGGCCTTGCGCATGGTGCACCTTCAATTTTTGCGGCGCTGCGGGTGAATTCGGCTTATCGTACTTCATCTCGAGGCGGCAGGTTCAGAGGAGAAGCAGGGCATGTTGAGCCAATGGTTGATTCGCGGTTCCGCAATGGGCGCCATCGGCATGGTGCTCGTGTCAATTGCACTGGCGCAGGCCCCGCAGCCGGACCTGCCGAGCGACATCCCCGAGAAGTTCACGCCGACGACCGGCGATTTCGACTTCAGCAAGCGCGAGGTGATGATTCCGATGCGCGACGGCGTCAAGCTGCACACGGTGATCATGGTGCCGAGGGGCATTCAACAGGCACCGATGATGCTCGAGCGCACTCCATACGGCGCATCCAAGGCGGCCTCACGCAGCGAAAGCTCGCACCTGTCCGCGGTGCTGCCGAGGGGGGACGATGTGATCAGCCTATCGGGCTACATCCTCGTGTTCCAGGACGTGCGCGGCAAGTTCGGCTCGGAAGGCAGCTACGTGATGAACCGGCCGCTACGCGGAGCGTTGAACGGCAGCGCCACCGACCATGCCACCGATACCTGGGACACCCTCGACTGGCTCTCCAAGAACGTCAAAGAAAGCAATGGGCGCGTCGGCATGATTGGCACCTCGTATGGCGGGTTTCTGGTGCTCATGGCGCTGGTCAATCCGCATCCGGCGCTGAAGGTGGCCGTGGCGATTGCGCCGATGGTGGATGTCTGGCGCGGCGACGACTGGTTTCACAACGGCGCCTTCCGGCAAATTTACGCCTTGGACTATGCCTACGAGCAGACCGCGAGCAAAAAATCGGAGGAGCAGCTGTGGCGCGGCAAGTACGACGACTACGACACCTTTCTCGAGGCGGGCTCGCCGGAAGCCCTCGCACAGCGCACCGGCAGCGACCAATTGCCGTTCTGGCAGCGCCTGCGTCAACACCCCGCATACGATGCCTATTGGCAGCAGCAAGCCGTGGACCGGCTGCTGGCATCGCTGCCTCTGGGCGTGCCCACCATGTATGTGGATGGCTTGTGGGATCAGGAAGACATCTACGGCGCAACCGCCGCCTATGCCGCCACCGAAACAAAGGACTCGGCAAATGACCGCAACTTCCTGGTGATCGGCCCGTGGAATCACGGCGGCTCCAATCGAGACGGAAGTTCGCTGGGCGCGCTGCGCTTCGATGGCGATACCGGACTGTGGTTTCGCCGCAGCGTCCTGCAGCCGTTTCTGGACCAGTATTTGAAGGAGGGCGCACCCAAGGCCAATACCCCGCCGGTGCTCGCCTTCGAAACCGGCACCAACATCTGGCGCCGCTACCAGCAGTGGCCGCAAAGTTGCGAGCGCGGCTGCACCGCGGGGATGCGCCCTCTGTATCTCATCAAAGACGGTTCGCTGTCCTTCAAGGCGGCAAGCTCGGCCGCGTTGGTATTCGATGAGTTCGTGTCCGATCCTGCGAAGCCGGTGCCCTATCGGCTGCGTCCGATCCGGCCCGTGTATTGGGATGGTTCGAGCTGGGGGCAGTGGTTGGTCGACGATCAGCGAAACTTCTCGGATCGTCCCGACGTCCTGGTCTACAGGTCGCCCGTACTGACCGAACCGCTGCGCATCGCCGGTCAGCCCATCGTGCACCTGCATGCCTCGACCAGCGGGACCGATACTGATTGGGTGGTCAAGCTGATCGATGTATATCCGGACGAGGTGTCGAGTCAGCCCGCGCTCGGTGGCTACCAGCTGATGGTCGCCGCCGATATCCTCCGCGGCCGGTACCGGGAGAGTTTCGAGCGCGCCGCGCCGGTGCCGGCCGGCAAAGTACTCGAATACCGATTCGCCTTGCCGAACGCAAACCACGTCTTCCTGCCGGGTCACCGCGTCATGGTGCAGGTGCAATCATCGTGGTTTCCGCTTTATGATCGCAACCCGCAGACCTTTGTCGACAATATCTTTCTGGCAAAACCCGCTGACTACCGCAAGGCGATGCAAAGAGTGTATTCAGGCTCCGCGACACCCAGCCGCATCGATCTTCCGGTCTGGCCGCTCATAGGATCGGAGCCGGTCGCGGCGTCGCGGTGATATGCCGACCCCACTTTCAATCGCGTGAGACATCAATGAAACTATTTCATGCGGCAACCTCACCGTTCGTGCGCAAGTGTTTGGTGTGTGCCCACGAGTTGGGCTTGCGCGAGCGCCTGGAACTCGTGCCTGCCGCGGCGCATCCGGTCAACCGCGACCGCGCGGTGGTTGCGCACAATCCGCTCGGCAAGATTCCGACGCTCATCACCGACAGCGGCACCGTGCTGTACGACAGCCGCGTGATTTGCGAGTATCTCAACAGCTTAAGCGATGGTCATTTGCTACCCGACGAAGGACCGCTGCGCTGGTCGGTGTTGGTCGATCAAGCTCTGGCTGACGGCCTGATGGACGCGGCCGTGCTCACCCGGTACGAGAATGCGGCGCGCCCCGAGACCTTGCGCTGGGCCGATTGGACCGCCGGACAGCTCGATAAGGTGAGTTGCGGACTCGCGGAACTTGAGCGGCGCGGCGGCCCTGCTGCCGGCCGCGTCGATATCGGCACGATAGCCATCGGATGCGCGCTGGGCTATCTTGACTTCCGATTTGCATCGTTCGGATGGCGGGAGAAATGTCCCAAAACCGCGCAGTGGTTCGAGAATTTCGCCAAACGAGAATCAATGCACGCAACCCAGCCGCCGGCGGCGTGAAGCCTTATCAACGGATCGCGTAGTTAGCATTCAAACAAAAAAGGACACCCCCAAATGAACAAGACGCTCGATCTGGTCGTATGCATGGCGTTCGTCACCTGGCTTACGCTGCTCACAGCAAGCCTGATCAGAGCCAAAGGCTGGACAGCGGCGGGATTCCGCTTCGCGCTCGGAAATCGTGATAAGCCGCCCGAGGCGACGCCGCTGGCGGGTCGCGCGCAGCGTACCGCGATCAACACTTTGGAGAACTTTGTATTGTTCGCGGCCATTGCGTTGGTCGCGCAGGTTGCCGGCAACACCGATCCGCGGATTGTCACGGGAGCGGAAACCTTCTTCTGGGCGCGTATCGCTTACATCCTGGTCTACTATGCCGGGATCGTTTATCTGCGCACTGCGGTGTGGATCGTGAGCATCGTGGGGCTGGGCCTGATGGTGAGCGCCCTTCTATAGCAGTTGCGAGAAAATCGCGCGCGGGCAACGGCCGCTACAGTTCCCCGTAGTGATGCGGCTCCATGGCCAGCGCCGCGGCCTGCAGTTTTGCGCCGAACCGCATACGTGCGCCGAATCCGAGCAGCAGCAGGGCGAGACTGACGAGGCCGAATAGCAGCGGCGTTCGTTGCTCGGGAATGAAGGCCATCGCAACCACGATGCCGAGCATGCCGGCAATCGCCAGCATGGTTAAGTACGGATACGCCCACATGCGTATTTTCAACCGTGCCGGCTCATCGCGTTCCAATCTGGCCCTCAGGCGCAGTTGCGAAACGGCGATGGATACGTAGACGAATATTGCGACCGTGCCATACGAATTGACGAGAAATGCGAATACCGTGTCGGGTGAAACGAACGACATGATGACCGCGCCATAGCCGAACAGCGTTCCGAGCAGAATGGCGCGGTAAGGCACGCCGCGGCGGCTGAGCTTGGACAGACCCCGGGGCGCATCGCCGCGGCCGGTCAACGCGAACAGCATTCGCGAGGATGCGTACAATCCCGAATTCAACGCTGACAGCACGGCGGTGAGAACCACCGCGTTCATGATGTGCGCCGCTCCGGGAATGCGCATGGCATTCAGGGCGCTGACGTAGGGCGTGGATATTCCTGCCGAGTTCCAGGGCACCAGGCACACCACCAACAGGATCGAACCCACGTAAAAGAGCAGGGCGCGCGTGATCACGGAGTTCGTCGCTCTGGCGACCGCTTTTGCGGGTTCAGCCGACTCCGCCGCCGCGATCGTGACGATCTCAGCGCCAAAGTAGAATCCGGTGGCGGCAACCGCGCCCGTCAAGATGGGCAGTGGTCCCTTCGGCGCGAAGCCGCCGTGCGAGGTGAGATTCGCGACGCTCGCCGACACCCCGGGCCATAGGCCAAGGACATACACGCCGGCCACAACCAAGAATGCCACGATGGCCATGACCTTGATCGACGCGAACCAGAACTCGAACTCGCCGAACGATCTCACCGAAATGAGATTCGTCCCGGTCAGCAACAGCAGCAACACCAAACTGATCAGCCACGTCGGTTCGCCCGGCAACCAGAAGCGAACCAGGCCGGCGCCGGCCACGGCCTCGAGGGCCACCACGATGACCCAGAAGTACCAGTACATCCAGCCCGTTAGGAATCCGGCCAATGCGCCAAACCGAGGCTGATCGCTCCACGCCAGGCGCGCATATTCGTAGAAGGATCCCACCGCCGGCAGCGCGGCCGCCATTTCAGCGAGCATGCGCATCACCAGCACCACCAGCAGCCCCGTGATCACGAAGGAAAGCACGGCCGCGGGTCCCGCCGCCTTGATGACCACGCCGCTGCCGACGAATAAACCGGCGCCGATCACGCCGCCGAAGGCGATCATCGTCATGTGCCGCTCGCGCAGGCTGTGCCGCAGCCCGCCGGTTGGCGACGGATTGCCGGCAACTAGAATGGGCGGTCGCCGTTCACGGTGGCGCGATGCATGATCCGCCGCTCCGGCAGATAGTCTGCAACCGCATAATGTTGAGTGATCCGGTTGTCCCAAAAGGCAACGTCATCCACGCTCCAGCGCCAGCGGATCGTGAATTCGGGCCGTCCGGCCTGCGCGAACAGGAAGGCCAGCAGTGCATCGCTCTCGCGAATCCCAAGTTCATTGATATGGGTGGTGAAGCCATCGTTGACGAACAGGCTCTTGCGCCGTGAAACTGGATGCGTACGCACCACCGGATGAGTCACGGGCGGATGCTTGGCCACTGCGCGCTCGTAGCGCTCCTTGGAAGCAGGATCCGCGCCCCAACGGCCTGCCGGGAACGACTTGACCACCGAGTGCTCCGCGGTCAGACCTTCCAGCATCTTTTTCTGCGGGGCGGATAGGGCTTCGTAGGCGGCGAGGTTGCTCGACCACAGCGTGTCTCCCCCCACGCTGGGCAACTGCTTGGCGGCGAGAATTCCGGCGAGTGGCGGTGTTGCACTGAAGGTGACATCGGTATGCCAGTTGTCATTGTCGGGCAGAAACCCTTCATGCGTGTCGATGACCATGATCTCGGGCAGCTCCGGCAGCACCGGATAGATCGGATGGATGTGCAGATCGCCAAAGCGCTTGGCAAACCGGCATTGCTGCTGCGGAGTCACCGGCTGATTGCGAAAGAACAGAACCTGGTGTTCGACCAGCAGTTCTCCGAGGCGGTCAATCGATGCTTGCGGCAACTCATCGGCCAGTCTCACGCCCTCGAGAATGGCGCCGAGGGCGGGGGTCAGACGGGTCACTGTGATGCTCATGGAGGCATCATGCCAGCCGCCCTGATCTTAGGCTATCCTCGGGAACATGACTGCGCCCAAAACTGCCACGCTGCATCCCCAAGCCCGCGCCCTTCTTGATCTCATCGAGGAGCGCGGTGTTCCGCCGACCCACACCCTGACCCCGGCGGACGCGCGCGAGTTCTACCGCGAGCGCCGCTTCGCCACCCAGCCTCCGGCGCCGAAGGCGCAGGTACGGGACCTGTTGGCCGACGGGCCCAATGGGCCGATCCCGCTGCGTCTGTACCGTCCGATCGCGAGTTCCGATGCGGCGATCCTGCCGGTGCTCGTCTATTACCATGGGGGTGGTTTCGTGATCGGTGATCTCGACACCCACGATACGCTGTGCCGTGAACTTGCGAATCTCGCGGAATGCGCCATTGTTGCGGTCGATTACCGGATGGGTCCCGAACACCGCTTTCCGGCGGCGGTGATTGACTGCGCCGCCGCGACCCGCTGGGTGCGCGACCGCGCGGCGGAGTTCAAGCTCGATGCCGCACGACTCGCGGTGGGCGGCGACAGCGCCGGCGGCAATCTGGCAGCCGTCGTCTGCATCGATGCGCGCGATAAGGGCGATCTGTCGATCAAGTTCCAGCTGCTGATATATCCTGCGACGGACATGCGCCGCACCGCGCCCTCGCATGCGGAAAACGGCCAGGGATATCTGCTGACGCACGAGACCATGGACTATTTCACGGGCCACTACATTCCCAATCCGGCGCAGTTGAGCGACTGGCGTGCTTCGCCGCTGCTGCATGCGGATTTGTCGAAACTGCCACCGGCGCTGCTGCTGACAGCGGGCTTCGATCCACTGCGCGACGAGGGCGCCGACTACGCCAAGCGCCTCACTGCCGCCGGCAATCGGGCCGGCTATGTGCATTTTCCGCGGCAGATTCACGGCTTCCTGACCATGGGCAAGGTGATCGATGAGGCCAACACGGCGGTGGCGCTCTGTGCCGCGGAGCTGAGGCGGGTGTTGAAGCCATCGTGATTATCTTTGCCTCTCGAGTTGATACGAGAGATGCGCCTTGACCGTCGGCCATTCGCCGTCCACGATGCTGTATACGCAGGCATCCCGCAGCGTGCCATCGCGCCCCAGCTGATGCTGGCGCAGAACACCATCCAACTTGGCACCCAACCTTTCAATGCCGGCGCGGCTCTGTCGGTTGAAAAAATGGGTGCGAAATTCGACCGCGATGCATTTTAGCTGTTCGAACGCGTAGCTCAGCAGCAGAAATTTACACTCGGTATTCACCGCGCTGCGCTGCACGCGTTTCCGATACCAGGTGGCGCCGATCTCCAGCCGCCGATTGGCGGCATCGATGTTCATGAACGTTGTCATCCCGACGGCTTGGTTGGAGGATTTCTCGATGACCGTGAACGGCACCATGGCGCCACGCTGGTGCAGGGCCAGACGCCTGCGGATTTCCCCATCCAATTGGTCGGGCGTGGGAATGCTCGTGTACCACAGCGACCACAATTCGCCATCGTTCAGCGCTTCGATGAGATCATCATGATGCCCATGCGAGAGCGGCACCAGAGAAACCTCGCGGCCATGCAGGGAAACCGCATCGGCAAAATCCATGTTAGCGCCTCACGTCTCGATCCGATCTTGTTCGCCTTCGATATCCTATACTAGCGCACGAATATTTAGGCTCGGGAGATGACCATGGGCATCATGCGCGTACTCGCGGGGCGGCTTTGCGTGTTGGTGGGCGCGCTCGCAGCGCCTTGGCCGGCGGCAATGGCGCAGCAGGCGGCGAATCATCCCATCGTCCTGCATGCGGCGCACTTGCTCGAGGTCGGCTCCGGCCGGTTGTTGACGCCGGGGGAGATTCTCGTCGAGGGCGAGCGCATTTCGGCCGTAGGCTCGGCGGTGCGCCGTCCCGCCGGAGCCGAGTTCATCGACCTGGGGAGTACCACGCTGCTGCCCGGCCTCATCGATGCCCACGTACATTTGTTCCTGCACCCCGGTGCGGAAGACCTGCAAACGGTCGAGGAATCAGTGCCGCAGCGGACCATTACCGCAGTCCTTGCGGCCAGGGACGATCTGCTGGCAGGTTTTACCGCGGAACGCGACATGGGCACCGAAGGGGCGGGATCCGCCGACACCGCGGTGCGCGATGCCATCAACGGAGGCTCGATTCCGGGACCACGACTGCGGATCAGCGGCAATGCGATCGATATTCTCGGCGGCCATGAGGACGCCAATCGTTTCAATCCCGCGCAGCATGTCTTGTCGAACGCAACCTATGCCAACACGGCCGACGAGATCATTGCCGCGATCCGCGAGCAGCACAAGCAGGGGGCGGATTTTGTAAAAATCTATGAGACCGGTCGGGATGCAATGCGCGACGGCGTCCTGCAGACCCCGTACCAGTACACCGTTGCGCAGCTCAAAGCCGCGGTCGACGAGGCCGCCCGTGTGGGCGGCAGCGTTGCAGTACATGCAATGGGGGAACCCGGTACCTTGTATGCGGCGCAGGCGGGTGTGGCCTCGATCGATCACGCCACGCAGTTGAGCGATGCGACGATGCGCATCATGAAGGATAAGGGCATTCCGGCCGTGCCAACCTTCGCCATTTTCGAGTATTTCCTGCATCGTTCCGATGCCGCGGCGGAGCGCGAGGGGCCACTGTTCGAATACAAGATCAGGGAATTCAAAAAGCAGATCGCGGCCGGCATTCCATTTGCCGTGGGTTCGGATGTGGGTCCCTTTCCTCATGGAACCCAGGCGCGCGAACTGGAGTTGATGGTCAAGTACGGCATGACGCCACTTGCAGTCCTGCAGGCCGACATGATCAACGGCGCGAAACTGCTTGGCTGGGGCGGCCAGATCGGAGAATTGCGGTCCGGCTACTATGCCGACATTATCGCGGTACCCGGCTCGCCGCTCGAGGACATCACGGTGCTCGAGCGCGTGGCCTTCGTCATGAAGGGCGGTGTGATCGAAAAAAGTCCGGCAGCGGCGCGCTAGCGGTCGGGACGGCCGCTCACGAGGTCAGCGTTCGATATACCTTGCTGAGTTCGCGCGGCAGCGCCGTTACATCGTCGATGATGAGATAGCGGCTCGGCGCGCACATGCGTCGCAAATAGTCCTGGCCGGCCGGGTCGATGGTGATGCAGAAATCCACGATGCCCGCGCGTTCCGCTTCCTGCAGGGCGCGCGCCGTGTCCTGAATGCCGTATTCCCGGTCAGTCCGATCGGCACCGTAGTCGTGGTCTTCAGGGTAGCCGTCCGAGACGATGATCAGCACCTTCATGCCGGCCGGCTCGCGGGCCAACTTGGTAATTGAATGACGGATGGCCGCACCCATGCGGGTGGAACGCCGCGGCTGCATCGCGCCCAACGCCGCCCAGGTGCTTGACCTAAGCCTGTCGGGAAAATCCTTGGCCACATGGAACTCGACGTTATGGCGGCCGTCGCCTGAAAAGCCGTAGATCGCGTAGTTGTCGCCGAGCGTCTGAAGCGCCTCGCACATCAATGCCAGCGCGTCCTTGGCCACGTCAATGACCCGCCGCTTGGGCGTGGAGACCGCGGCCGGAGACTCATCATGACCGCCATACAAATACAAACCGCTGTCAGGCGGTTGCGCGGCAGGCGCATCCACGGGGGCGGTCATGGCCGCAGCGGGATCGGGCAACGGAAAATCGGTGGATGCGCTCATGTCGACGAGAAAGGCTGCTGAAACATCCCGCCGTGCGCGGTCGCGCCTGACATATAGATGCGAATCCGCATCGTGACCGGTTCTTCTATCGATCACGGTCTCAATCACGCCGTCCAGATCGAGCTCATCGCCGTCGCTGGTGCGCCGAACACGCTGCCATGACAGCGGCTTGATGGACCCGAAGCGCCGCCGCACCTCCTTTTCAAGAGCAGCGTGGCGGCTGCGTACGCCGCCGATGAACCCGAAATCATCGCCGCGCAGCCGCTGCTCGTAGACCCGGCACCAGGCGGAAAGATAGGATTGCCGGTGAAAATCCCACTCATCGTACAAAAAACTGCGCGGCCCGGCGGCCACCGGCGCTCGGGCGATCGTCGCGGCCGCGTGCGGGGCGTCGCGGGCATCTGCCGCATCCCTCGTGCCGGGCGCCACTGTCCCTGGAGCCGCGTGAGTCTCCATTCCCGCAGCCGCGAACTGCCCGCCTGTGCGTCGCTTGGCTGAAGGGTCCGTCATCAGTTGGCCGCGATAATCGAACGCGAGCCCGGCGGCATCGCTGGCGGAAAACTCATCATCGTTCAAGGACTCCATAGAATCGCGCAACCGGGCGAATTCTTCCGGAGTTGTCGGCGTCACAAAGTGCCGCGGCAACCGGCGCAACAGGTTCCCGAGTTCGGCACAAATGCGCAGCGCCGCATGTGCACTGTCGGCCACCCGCGCACCTTGGCGTTGCACGACGGCGGCGGTGTCGATCAATTTCGCCAGCAATTCGCCGCGGGTTGAGGCCTGCAATGCGTCGCGCGCCGCCCCGAGCGAGTATTGCAGCAGCGCTTCGACGAGTGCCGGCACGGGTCGCATGGGCTGGATTTGCGGGCGCAACGCCAGGGCGTGGGCCTGCACCCGATCTAGATCGACTCGTGCCCCGGGATAACGACGCCGCATCGCCGCCTCGATCCGCATGTCCTCAAGGGTGCCGAAGAGCCGGCGCAGCAGCGCCGGTCTTGGGTGTTGCTGCAAAAGGTCCGCAAGATCGAATTCGAGTGTGCCTTCGATCAAATAACCGATCTGATGGAGCGCCGCGATCCGATAGGCGCCGAGGTTGTGTTCGCGCGCCGAGAAACAAGCGATGTCCGCCGGCACATGAATGCTTTCGCCATCGATGAATCGCTTGGCGCCGCCGCCCGTGGCTTGTGATTCGATGACCTTCACATGCAGGAATTTTCCAGCCAGCCCCTGCGCAAACAGGGATAGAAATCGCTGGATGTCGGTGAAGGAGACGCGGCCCGCGAGGTCCCGCGCCGCGGTGGCGGTCATGGCAGTATGACGTCGACGATGGCGCCGATCGCC
>Ga0210402_10005062_pt1 | contig 11861 bp, 12 predicted proteins | sample IncBWC7MmetaG_FD_161055 | JGI IMG/M metagenome (GOLD analysis project Ga0210402, IMG submission 161055) | Forest soil microbial communities from Barre Woods Harvard Forest LTER site, Petersham, Massachusetts, United States - Inc-BW-C-7-M | ecosystem: Environmental > Terrestrial > Soil >... | reverse complement strand
AAATTTTAAATCTTGAATCTTAAATTCATCCTCGCGCGTTTCACGCGCGAGGATGTGCCTTGTCATAAACTTCCTTCAACCGTGCCACGCTCGTGTGGGTGTAGATTTGCGTGGTGGACAGGCTGGCATGGCCAAGCAGCTCCTGCACGAGCCGCAGGTCGGCGCCGGCGTTGAGCAGGTGCGTCGCGTAACTGTGCCGCAGCTTGTGCGGTGAGAGATCCATCGGCAGGTCCGCCAGCGCGAGATATTTCTTCACGAGGAGCTGCACGGCCCGCACGTTAAGCCGCTCGTAATGCGCGGTGATCACGACCGGCGTGGCAAAGCCGGTGTCCCGCGCAAACTCCTTTTTCCATTTCGCGAGCACGGCCATCGCCACCGAGCCGAGCGGGCAAAGCCGTTCCTTGCGCCCCTTGCCGAGCACGCGCGCCACGCCGCGGTCGAATTCGACCTGCCCATAATCGAGGCCCACCAGCTCGCTCACGCGCAGGCCGCCGCCGTAGAGCAATTCGAGCACGAGCCGGTCGCGCCAGGCGGTGAAAGCATTGATGCTTTCGTTTTCAAGCAGCCGCAGCGGCCCGGCCAGCAGGTCCACCATTTGTTTCTCGGTCAGGAATTTCGGCAGCGCCTTCTCGAGTTTCGGCAGGGCGAGGCCGATGAACGGATTCGCCACGAGCTGCCCGCGCTTGATCCAGAATTTGAAAAACGCGCGCAGCCCCGACACGTGGTTGTGCAGCGTGCGCCGGCCGAAGCGCGCTTGCGCCTCGATGACGAAGTCGCGCACGTCGCGCGGCCCGAGGCGCTCGATCCCGCGCGCCCACAGCCCTGCGGCATCAAGCCAGCGCCAGAAATCCTCGAAAGCCTGCCGATAGTTGCGCACCGTATAGGCGGAGTAGCGCCGCTCCTTTTCCAGGAACTCCAGGAACGGCGCCAGCCATTGGGCGGCGATCTTCGGAGGCAACGGCTTTACCGCTTCAGTCGTCACGGGAAGAGTGTTTTTTTAACCGCGAATAAACGCGAATGGACGCGAATAAATCCAAGGCTTTCTTGAAGAATTTATCCGCACCATCTGCGTAATCCGCGGAAAGCGCAGGCTTGATTCGCGTTTATTCGCGTCCATTCGCGGTTGAAACCCTCAGGTTTTTGCGGTTACCGCCCTAGCTTCCACTTCGCGCATCACCCGCGCCGTCTCGAGCCGCAGCGCGCTTTCGGGATCGATGCCATTGGCCCGGCAGGCGGCCGCGAGTTCGAACAGGCGCCGGCCGGCCTCCGCCTCGGTCAGCTTTCCGCCCAGGGCTTGCACTCGCGCCGCGTCCACCGCCCCTTCAGCGGGGAGGTTCTTTTTTTGGATCTGTTTCCACACCGCCTCGGCAAACATGAGCGCCGGCAGGCGCGGCGGCAGCTCCTTGAAAACCTTGGGTTCGCCCCCGGCTTTGCCCGCCGCCTTTTTTTCGCCGGCCTTGATTTGCTCCCACAGCGTCATGACCTGGTCGGAGGTGTCGAGCTTGCCCTCGCCAAAGACATGCGGATGGCGGCGGATCAGCTTGTCGTTGATGTCGCGCGCCACGGCCTCGAAGTCGAACTCGCCTCGCTCGGCCGCCAGCTGGGCGTGGAACACCACCTGGACCAGCACGTCGCCCAGCTCCTCGCGCATATGCGGCGAGTCCATGCGGTCGATCGTGTCGAGCAGCTCGCTGCACTCGTCGATCAGGCAGCGCGTGAGTGTCTGGTGCGTCTGCTCGCGGTCCCACGGGCAGCCGTCCGGCGCGCGCAGCCGGGCGATGGTGGAGCAAAGGTCTTCGATCGCACTCATTCAAACCACGCAATACAGGAGAACCACAAAGACAAAGGCTATTTTGCTTTTCTCTCTGCGTCCTTCGTGACCTCTGTGTTCAAAATCCGATCTGCGTCTATCCGCGGTTAAGAAATATCAGTGCCCATCAGTGGTTGCCAAAATGCCATTCAACCGAAATTTTCTTCTTACCTTCCGCGCGTTACCTGTGTTCTTTGGTGACCCCAATGTCCGACAAACTTACCGAGATCATGGCCCACAAGCGCCGCGAGATCGCCCCGCTCGTGCGGGCGATTACCGAGGGCGAACTGGCGCGGCTCGATGCCGCGCTGCCCAAGCCGCCGTCGTTCGCCACCGCCTTGCGCCGCGCCGATCGCCGCCTCGCGGTCATTGCCGAGATCAAACGCCGCTCGCCGTCGGCCGGCGCCATCAGGCAAAACGCCAACGCCCTCACCCAGGCTCTGACCTATCGCGCGGCCGGCGCCGACGCGCTTTCCATTCTCACCGACGAAAAATATTTTGGCGGTTCGCTGGCCGACCTGAACGGCGCGACCAGTCGTTTCCGCGATGATCCACCCACCGCTGGTGCGGGTGGATCCAATCCCCATGGGGTGAGCCTGTCGAATCCCCTGCCCTGCCTGCGGAAGGATTTCTTTGTTCATCCGGTCCAGGTTTTCGAGGCCCGGGAGGCCGGCGCCAGCGCCATTCTCATCATCGTGCGCGCACTGGCCAATGAAGAAATCAAGGCCCTGCATGGTGCCGCGGACGCGGCGGGCCTCGATGCCTTGTTTGAGATTCACAACGAAGCCGACCTCGGCCGGGCGGTCGCCCAGGGCGCAAAAATCATCGGGGTGAACAACCGCGACCTCGCCATCTTCAAGACCGATCTTGCGCTGAGCGAACGGCTCATCCCGCAGTTTCCAAAAAACGTCATCGCCGTGAGCGAAAGCGGCATTTTCACCGGTGCCGATGCCGCCCGCGCCCGGGCCGCCGGGGCTCACGCCGTGCTCGTCGGCGAGGCCCTGATGAAAGCCGCCGACCCCGCGCAGCTTGTCGCCGACTTCCGGCGATCTTCCTAGAGCATTTTAATCAGGCATAGAACCCATCTGAAAATTCACATGCCCCTCACGCCTTCCGCCACGCGCGAGCTGCTCACCGGCCTCGGCCACACGCCCAGGCGTTCGCTCGGGCAGAATTTTTTGATCGACGGCAACATCGTCCGAAAATCGCTCGAGCTCGCGCAAATCGCCCCGGGCGACGACGTGATCGAAATCGGACCCGGGCTCGGCACGCTCACCTCGGCCCTGCTCGAAGCCGGCGCCAATGCCTGGGCGGTGGAAAAAGACCCCGTGCTGGCCGCCCATCTTCGCCAGACCCTCGGGACGCAGCATCCGCAGGCGTTTCACCTGCTCGAGGGCGATGCGGTTGAACACGCGCTGGCCGCGCTGCCGGGAGAACACGCTGCCGCGGGTGCCTTCAAGATCGTGGCCAACCTGCCTTACGCCATTGCCACACCATGGATGGACGCCGTGCTGGGCGGCCCGCTGCCCGCGCGCATGGTGCTGATGGTGCAGCAGGAGGCAGCCCAACGTTACAACGCCCAACCCGGCACGAAACAATTTGGCGCGATCTCGATTTTTTTACAGGCCGCTTTCGACCTCGCTCCTGGACACCGCGTGTCGGCAACCTGTTTCTACCCACGACCCGAGATCGAATCGCAATTATTGCACCTGGTGCGCAAGCCCGCGCCCTTTGTTTTTTCCCCGGAGATAAAGCTTTTTATCCGCGGGCTCTTCCAGCATCGCCGCAAACAGCTCGGCTCGCTTCTCCGCGGGCGGCTGTCAGACGACGGCGCAGCCTGGCTCGCCCGGCTTGCCCGGCACGGGCTCTCGCCGCAATCGCGGCCGGAAGATATTTCCCCGGCCAATTGGATGGAACTGCCGGCGCTGGCATGCGTCCAACCCTAAGGCCTTTTCGATGTTAATGGTCACATGAGTCGTCTTTTTGTCACTCAGAGCGGCAGCGAAGAATCTCACAGGATCGTTCAGGTGAGATTCCTCGCACGGCTCGGAATGAAAAGGAGTGTGCCCATGGGCCCATGTGAATCGAAAATGTCCCAGCCGCATGCCGACACTTGAACCTCTCCAGCCCGACCTTCAGCCTTCAGTTTTACCGCCTGTGAACCCGCGCTTTTTTGCCGCCCTCTTTTTCTTTCTCTCTGCCGTCTTGCGTGCGCAAACCGCCGACCCTCCGCCCGTGCTGCACGGAAAGATCGATGGCAGCACTTATATTTCTGCGACCGGGGTTTTCCGCATGACCATCCCCGTGCTGCCGGAGTTGGGCGGTTCGGTCCTGGATACGGAAAACGTCGTCACCTTTGGGGATAATTTCAAAACCCACGTGAGCGTGGCGGTCTTCGCGCAGGATACCACCCAGCACTGGGAAAACGAGACCCGCGGACGCCAGGATTACCTGGTCTATTTTTTCAGCACTTACGTGATGCCTGATTTTCAGCAGCGCGCGCCCGGCGCCAAAATCGAAAGCGCCCGGTTCCTGCCCGGCATAGAGGACGGCGCGCTCATCGTTTACACCCTGCTCCCCGGAGGTTCGATGTTTGCCGACCGGATTTCGCTGACCGGGGAGCCTGACCCTTCGCTCGTGGCCAAGCGCGGCAACCTGCTCTTCGTGAAAAACGACCATGTTTTCGTCATCAGCACAGAGCTCGCCGAGCGCGTGCTCGAACACAGCACCTACCATAAATCCACCGCCGAGGAAGATGAGCTGCTGCGCACCCGCCTGCTCGGCCTGCTTGGCCGCATTGAATTTTCCAGCCCGCCCGCTTCATCGGGAAAATAAACGACTCACAGAGCGTCTTCGATTTTAATGGTCACATGAGTCGTTTTTGCCATGCTGAGCGGCAGCGAAGAATCTCACGGAGCTGGCAGGTGAGATTCCTCGCGCGGCTCTCGGAATGACAAGAAGCATGCCCATTGGCCGATTTGAATCGAAAAGGCCCAGGATAAATTTCCGCTCGCGCGCCCGCCTCCGACCCGCCATGCCGTGATCATGCGACTTCAAGATTTCCTCATTTTTCTTCTGGTTGGCGCACTGGCCGGCTGGCTCAGCGGGCTCATCACCAAAGGCTCCGGTTTCGGCCTGGCCGGCAATGTCATCGTGGGTATCATCGGAGCGTTCCTGGGCAACCTGCTGTTCGGCCTGGTCGGCATCGCGGCCTACAGTCTGCTCGGACACATCCTTTTTGCCGTCGCCGGCGCGCTCCTGTTTGTGTACCTGCTCCGCTTCATTAAAAAATAGTGGAAGTTAGTTTTTAATCATGCCCGCTCCTTCGCGCGACCTGCGGCGATTCGCGCCCTTGCTCGCCGCCCTTTGCCTGCTGCTGGGCGGCTGCGTTTACCTGCGGCTGCTGGAGCTGAAACACCAGCTGGCCGACTTCGACCGCTTCTTCGCCGTCGATGAAACCGACGGCCTGGCTTTCACCATGCAAAAGCCCGTGTTGCTGGCGGACGACATGGCCTTCTTTGAACTGGCGCCGGAATCGACCGAGCCGATCGGCCCGGCCGAGCGCTGGCACCTGCGCTGGATCAAGGACTATGCCGCTCCCGGCGAACAGGCAACGGACTACGAAGTCGAGGCTGACTTCACTTTTGTGGACGGCAAGATGACCCGCGTCCACCTGCCCGAGCGCACTTTTTCCTTCGTGCAAAAATCGTTCGTGCTCCAGGCGCTGCGCTCGCTCGGGCATGCCAGTGTGGACAAGTCAAGCCACAGCGCCCGCACCACCCTCGACCCATCCGGCCTCGCACCCCTCACCCGCACCGACCTTTTGCATTTTCTCGGCGCGCCGCTCGATACGAGCCGCGAAGGCAGCCATCTGCTGCTGCATTACCTCTATCGGGATGTTTGTGCATCGCAATCTCCCGGAAAAATCGACTTCATGTTCACCCTCGACGCAGCCACGCAGTCGGTCGTGCACCTGGAGGGCAAACTCTTTCACGTCGAGGTGCAGTTCGACTGGCCATCAAAAGAAAAGGCTGAAGGGCTGAAAAACTGAAAGGCTGAAGGAGTTGGCGGAAAACTACCGTCGGAATCTTCAGCCTTTCAGTTTTTCAGCCCTTCAGCCTTTTTACTCTATGCACTGGATTGTCGCCACCCTCGCGTCCGCCTTCTTTCTCGGATGCTACGAGCTTTTCACCAAGCAGGCGGTGCGCGACAACGCCGTGCTGCCCGTGCTCTTTTTCAGCAACGTCTGCAGCACCGCCGTGTGGTCGTTGTTGATGGGCGTGCATGCGCTGCATCCGGCGGCCCTGCCCGCCAGCCTCGTGGTCGCTTCGCTCACGCCCTTCCAGCACCTGCTCCTCGCGCTCAAATCGGCCCTCGTGGCCGCGTCGTGGACCTGCACCTATTTCGCCGTCAAACACCTGCCGGTCTCGATCTCCTCGCCCATTCGCGCGACCGGCCCGCTGTGGACGCTCCTCGGCGCGCTCGCCCTTCTCGCCGAACGTCCGACCGGGCTCCAGATGCTCGGCATTGCGACGACACTGGCATCATTTGTCGGGCTCTCCTTTGCCGGCCAGCGAGAGGGAATCAATTTTCGCCGGGACAAATGGATCGGCTGGCTGGTCGCCGGTACGGTGCTTAACGGCGTCAGCGCGCTCTACGACAAATACCTGATCGGCCAGTGCGGCTTCTCGGCCGCGACCGTGCAGGCGTGGTTTTCGATCTATCTCGCCCTGCTTTTCCTGCCGCTGGCCATCGGCTGGAAGCGGCGCTGGTGGCCGCGCCATGAATTTCACTGGCGCTGGAGCATCCCGCTGCTTTCGGGCGCGCTGCTGGCGGCGGACTTCATTTATTTTCGTGCATTGCGCAACCCCCATGCGCTCATCTCGCTCGTGGCGAGCCTGCGGCGCAGCAGCATGCTTGTGGCCTTCACGGGCGGACTGCTCTTCTTCGGCGAGAAAAACGGCCGGCAGAAACTCCCCGCCGTCCTTGGCGTGCTCGCCGGCATCGTGCTGACCGTGCTGGGATGACGCGGCGGCGCCGTTTCGATTTAATCTGTCGCTTTCATTTGTAGCCGGCCTCGTCGAGGCCAGCCGGGGTCAACGACCCCGGCTACAATATTGCGTCCATCTAAATCGAAACCGCCCTAGTTGTTTCTCAAGCGCGCCACTTCTTCCTGCGCCTGGTTGAGCTTTTCCAGCGCTTCCACAATGGCATAGCCGGCTTCCCCCGAAAAATGGTGAACGTCGCCCGCGATGGTCGCGAGCGTGGCGCGCACCATCTGCAGATCCTCGTCGAGGGCCTGCACTCTCATTAAAGTTTGCGATTCCAGTTCCATGCCGTGATCAGACGCGCGCGGCACGAAATAGTTTCCTCTTTTGTTTTAAATTTTAATTCACCCCGCGCAGCGCACGACTGCAGGCCGGGGTTTACCTGTCCATCCTAGCTTCAGCGACGGTAGATCCCCGACGCTGAATTCAGGTGATCCAGGTAGGGGCGACTGCCCCCAGTCGCCCGTTGGTTTTCGGCCCGTTGGGGGCAACGGGCCCTACCAATGACGCGCGCCTCTCATCAGCCGCAGCTCACATGTGGTCGATGATATTCGTCCCGAACTCACTGCACTTGATCTCGGTGGCGCCGTCCATCTGGCGGGCAAAATCGTAGGTGACTTTCTTCGAGCCGATCGCGCCGTTGAGGCCTTTGAGCAGCAGGTCCGCCGCCTCGGCCCAGCCGAGGTAGCGCAGCATCATTTCGCCGGAAAGCACGACGGAGCCGGGATTGACCATGTCCTTGTTGGCGTATTTCGGCGCGGTGCCGTGCGTGGCCTCGAAGATGGCGTGGCCGGTCAGGTAATTGATATTGCCGCCTGGCGCGATGCCGATGCCGCCGACCTGCGCGGCGAGCGCGTCGGAGAGGTAGTCGCCGTTGAGGTTGAGCGTGGCAATGACGTCGAAGTCCGTCGGCCGCGTGAGCACCTGCTGGAGCGCGATGTCGGCAATGGCGTCCTTGATGACGAGGCCGGCGCCGGGTTTGCCATCGGGAATCCTGCACCACGGGCCGCCGTCGATCTCGACCGCGCCGAATTCAGTCTTGGCCAGTTCGTAACTCCAGTCGCGAAAGGCGCCCTCGGTGAACTTCATGATGTTGCCCTTGTGGACAATCGTCAGGGACTTTTTCTTCTGCGCGATGGCGTACTCGAGCGCGGAGCGCACGAGGCGCTGCGTGCCGGTCTTCGACACGGGCTTGATGCCGATGCCGACGAGACCGGGCATGTCGCCAAAGCGGATTTTTTTGAAATCCTTGGGGAAATTCGCCTTGAGAAACTCGATGGTCTTGAGCGCGGCTTCCTTGCCAGCCTCGAAGTCGATGCCGGCATAGATGTCCTCGGTGTTCTCGCGGAAGATCACCATGTTGACTTTCTCCGGGTGCTTCACGGGCGACGGGACGCCGGTGAACCACTGGACGGGCCGCAGGCAGACGTAGAGGTCGAGCATCTGGCGGAGCGCGACGTTGAGCGAGCGGATGCCGCCGCCGATGGGCGTGGTCAACGGGCCCTTGATGCCGACGAGGTAATCCTTGAACGCCTCGACCGTGTCGTCGGGCAGCCAGTTGTTGAAGCGCTTGAAACTTTCCTCGCCCGCAAAGACCTCGAACCAGGAAATTTTCTTCTTCCCGCCGTAGGCTTTCTGCACCGCGGCGTCGAAAACGCGCACGGACGCGGCCCAAATGTCCGGGCCGGTGCCATCGCCGCGGATAAACGGGATGACCGGATGGTCAGGGACGGTGAGTTTGCCACCGGCGATGGTGATTTTTCCGCCGGCGGGCGGAGTGACGTCTTTGTAAGGCATTGAGATGAGTTGAAAGTTTACAGTTGAAGGTTGAAAGCTCCGGAGACGCTCATTTTTTCAACTCGGCGCAGAATTTTGCCAGCCGCGTGACGCCCTTGCGGATGATTTCATCGCTGGTGGCATAGCTGAGGCGCATGTAGCCCTCGGCGCCAAAGGCGCTGCCGGGAACGGCGGCCACTTTCTCCTTTTCGAGCAGGCGCGCGCAGAACTCCTGGTCCGGGAGGCCGAGTTTGGCGATATTCGGGAAAAGATAAAACGCGCCCTGCGCGAGCAGGCAGGAGATGCCGGGGATTTTGTTGAGCTCGGCATGCAAAAACTTCCGCCGCCGGTCGAACGCCGTGAGCATGCCGGCCAGCGCGCTGCGGGCCTGGTCCTTTTCGCGCAGCGCGGCAAGCGCACCGTATTGCCCGAACGTCGTGGCGTTGGACGTCATCTGGCTCTGCAGTTCGGCCACGGCCTTGGCGATGGGCGCGGCCGCCACCAGCGTTCCAAGCCGCCAGCCGGTCATCGAGTAGGTCTTGCTGAAACCGGAGACGACCATCGTGCGTGCGGCGGCATCCGGGCCCAGCGCGGCGAGGCAGGTCGGCTGCGCGCCGTCGTAAAGGAGGTGCTCGTAGATTTCGTCCGACAAAATATACAGGTTGCGCCTCAGCGCGACGGCCGTGAGCGCCTCGAGCTCGGCGCGCGTGTAAACCGCGCCGGTCGGGTTCGACGGCGAATTGAGGATGACCAGCTTCGTGCGCGGCGTGAGGGCGGACTCGAGCAGCGCGGGCGTGAGCTTGAAGCCCGTGGCGTCGCTGGCCAGGACGGCGCGCGGCACCGCGCCGGCGAGTTTCACCATCTCGGGATAACTCACCCAATACGGCGCGGGAATGATGACCTCGTCGCCGGGCGAGCAGACGGCCAGGATGGCAAGATAACAGGAAAACTTGCCGCCCGGGCTGACGACGACCTGCGCGGGCGTGATCTTCAGGCCGTAGTCGGCGGCGTATTTTTCCGCGAGCGCGGCGCGCAGCTCATCGATGCCGGGAGTCGGGGCATACTTCGTCCTGCCGGCGCGGAGCGCCGCGGCGCAGGCCTCCTTGATGAAGTCGGGCGTGTCGAAATCCGGCTCGCCGGCGGCGAAGCTGCACACATCCTCGCCGGCGGCCTTGAGCGCCTTGGCTTTTGCGTCAATGGCGAGCGTCGGCGACGGCGCGATATTCTGGGCCCAGGTGGAGAGAGGCAAAGGCGATGTGCTCATGCGGTAAAGTTCATGACGAGGAGCTTATCTTTAAATAAAAAAGACCGGCGCTGGAAAGGTAAAACCGCCGCGAGCAAGGCAGAGCCGAAGAGCAATCCTTAAAAGGCTTGCTCTTTGGCGATAACGCGGCTCCCGGCAGGTTTTGCTTCCAGCCCGTTGGGTTCGTGCAGAAACCCGGCTGGCGCGGCGTTGTCTTGGGTGGAGAAAGCCGCTCCGCGGATATCCCCACCCAAGCCGCCTTGCGCAGCCAATTTTCTGCACGAACGACGGCCATTTTTATTTAAAGATAAGCTCCAATGGGTGCACTTGCGGAAATCAAGCTCCGCCAGTGGCGGAAAGACCAAATCCCAGACGTCCAAATTCCAAAGGAGCGGTTCCTGGCTTTCTGGCTTCCTACTGAGAATTACCAAATCCGAACTTCAGTTTTTGGCTTTTGGACAGTGGCGTTTGTGATTTGCGCCTGCAGGCGCTTTAGCGTCGCGGTTTCTTCCCGCTGCTTTTCTTCACCGGCTTGCCCATGAACTGCACCAGCGCCGAGCGCACAAGCTCGCCGGTGCTCACGCTTTTTTTGCGCGCCAGGCGGGACAGCAGCGCTTTCTGCTCTTCCGGCAAACGCACGGAGATTTGGCGGTGTTCGATTTGCTCCGCGCTGTACCGGTTGAAATTAAAATCCGCCAGCGCCTCGCGCACCACCTCGCTGGTCGAGCGCAGGGCCAGCGCCCGGCGGTGGGCCTCGATTTTAGCGATCAAATCGAGGGGCAGGTCAAACGTGAGGGGCAGGCTGATGGAATTCTTTTTGGCCATGTCGGGGCGAGAAAATTGCGTCGTTACGGCAAGGGAACTAGCCGCGTGCGGTGCATGGGAGCAACGCAAAAGTTCCGGCTAAAAATACGGTCGCAAAATTGGGCATGGACAGCGCGGGATGCTTGGCTGATTTTCCGCCCATCGTGGCCAAGGTCGTCATTGAAAACCTCCTGAAGGTTTATCCCGAAAAAACCGGCCCCGGCGTGCGGGCGGTCAACGGCATCAACCTGGCCATCGAGGATCGTGAGTTCATGGTGCTGGTGGGGCCGTCCGGCTGCGGCAAGACCACCACGTTGCGCATGATCGCCGGACTGGAGGAAATTTCCGGCGGCACCATCGCCATCGACGGCCAGGTGGTAAACCGCGTCCTGCCCAAGGACCGTGACATCGCCATGGTTTTCCAAAACTACGCGCTCTACCCGCACATGTCGGTTTACGACAACATGGCTTTCGGCTTGAAGCTGAGAAAGTTTTCCAAGGGCGAGATCGACGCCCGCGTGCGCGAGGCCGCCGCCATGCTCGGTTTGGAAAACCACCTCCAGCGCAAACCCAAGGCCCTCTCCGGCGGCCAGCGCCAGCGCGTCGCCGTCGGCCGCGCCATCGTGCGCAAGCCCAAGGTCTTTCTCTTTGACGAACCGCTCTCCAATCTCGACGCCAAGATGCGCGTCTCCACCCGCGCCGAAATCTCCCGGCTCCACGCCCGGCTCGGCGCAACCATGATTTACGTCACCCACGACCAGGTCGAGGCCATGACCATGGGCGACCGAATCTGTGTCATGAAGGACGGCCACATCATGCAGGTGGCCGAGCCGCTCACCCTCTACAACCAGCCGGCCAACCTTTTTGTCGCCGGCTTCATCGGCAGCCCGTCGATGAATTTTTTCCATGGCACCGTGCGCCGCACGGGAAACTCCCTGGGCTTCGTCGAGGACAACCCCGCCGCCACGCCGCTTGCGCTGCCGCTCGGCGCCCAGGCCCAGGCCTATGTCGATCGGCCCATCACGCTTGGCCTGCGGCCCGAAGACATCTGCGACGCGACGGCCGACTCCGCCGTCACCGCCGAGGCCATGGTTGAAATCGCCGAGCCGATGGGCGCCGAGACCTTCGTGCACCTGAACACGGGCGCGACCCCGTTTATTGCCCGGGTTCAACCCACCGC
>Ga0210402_10005061_pt1 | contig 11862 bp, 3 predicted proteins | sample IncBWC7MmetaG_FD_161055 | JGI IMG/M metagenome (GOLD analysis project Ga0210402, IMG submission 161055) | Forest soil microbial communities from Barre Woods Harvard Forest LTER site, Petersham, Massachusetts, United States - Inc-BW-C-7-M | ecosystem: Environmental > Terrestrial > Soil >... | reverse complement strand
ATGCTCGTAAGCCAGCGGATATCGCAAATACCAACGCACCGCTGTTAGGATCACTTCACCTGAATACTGGCGTCCCTTGAACGGCCTGGCAGCGGTAATCGACATGCCTTACCGTACTAGATCCGCTCACTCAAACTTCGCAATGGAACCACCGACCCCGCCTGTCGGGAAGAAGGTCAACGCGCTGGGTTCCAGTGTAACCGTAGGGTCATTACCAAGGCACGCCTTTAGATAAAAAGTTAGAAACGGACACGGCCGATAGCACACTATCGGGGCGTAGGAGATTTTGCTTCTCGCGCACGCTCAACGTAATCGGATTGTGTTGTTGCGGGCCTTTCTGGCTTCTGCTCTCAAGGTGATGGAAGACGTCAGTCCGAAACACGTAAGGCAGCATGAATCTGATGTCAGCTATCAGGATGGTAAGACTCGATCGCTCACGATCAGAGCCGAAGCTCGATTCGAAAAGAAGTCAAAGCCTGACCTGAGACCATGCGCCTGGACAATTCATAACGGTCATTAGGCAATCCTAGGGAGTTCCTAATGACCGTGAATAGTTTCGCCGCAAAAGTATGGGACGACAATTCTGTTTGACTATTCCGTTGCGTCCTGTAAGCTGGCTTGCATTCGCGACCCTCCCTGTCGCAGGCGTAATCCTCCGCACTCGTTCCAGCGCCTGATAAAGCACGACATCGTAAGTGCGCACGTTCGCTCACGACCTACATTTTGTATTGAAGAAGCTCTCACGAGGAAATTCCATGCGCGGTCTTGGTCTTGTATTTCGCCCGTTTAGCGTGTCCATATGTTTGCTTTTCTTATCAAGCGGATTGCAGTCGCAGACGAGAGTGGAGCGTTCCAGCGAATCTGTGCCTTTAACAGATAGCCAGCAGAAACGGTCGGGCGTTAGTCACAACGGCTTTTCGTTGGGAGATCTCCCACTTCAGTTCGAAGAAAATCTGGGACAGGCTGACTCTCGGGCGCGATTCCTGGCAAGGGGCAGGGGATACACTCTGCTGCTCAATTCAGATGGGCCAGTATTAAACCTCGTGCCTGCCGAAAATCAGAGGACCAGCAAAAGAGTCTCGATGCACCTACTTGGCGCGCAGGCGGTACGTCCGGTCGGGCGCGAGCAGAGTGTAACCCGGACAAATTACTACATCGGGAAAAGCCCTTCCGATTGGCACCTTAACGTACCGAGCTACCGCTCTGTGATATATCCAGGCCTGTACTGGGGCATCGATCTCGTCTATCACGGCAACGGCAATCAGTTGGAGTATGACTTTCTAGTGTCGCCTGGTGCCGATCCTGGCCAGGTGCGCATGCAATTCGACGGCGGAAAGCTCCGATTGGAGAACGACCGGCTTGCCTTCGAGGGCGAGACCAGGATTTCCCTCAGGGCCCTCAAGGCCTTCCAATGGATCAACGGACAGAAGAAACCCGTCGATGCGGCATGGGAGATTCACGACGATCAGGTGTCCATTCGCCTCGGCGACTACGATCGCGGACAACAACTTGTCATCGATCCGATCTTCTTTTATGGCGGCTACATTGGCGGTACTTCCAACGATGCAGCGGTGAGCGTCGTCCCCGGCCCGAATGGGACGTTTTACGTTGCACTCTCCACCAGTTCGCCTTACATTGAAGAACCCACGCTGCCAACCAGTGGATGCAATCAACAACAGACACCGCAATCAGTGGTGAACTGCAATCCAAATCCGAATGCAGACGGCACGGACACGTTGATCGTCAAATTGGACGCCTCCAATTCACCTACCAACCTCTCTTCTACGGAACCCTTTAATTCGGTGGATACGGCCTCTCTCTACCCCACTCTGGTCAGCGCCACCTATATCGGAGGCACCACCGGCGTCACTGAAGCGCATGCGATGGTCGCCGATAGCAGCCTGAATCTTTATGTCACGGGGGCGACCACGAAGACCACCCCCACCAGCTTCCCGCAGTTGGGCCCTACGCTTTGTTCCAACAATTGCACGGGATTTGTCGTAAAGCTGAATTCGTCACTGGTTGCCACATACTCGTCCTTGCTTCCCGCGCTCGGCAATAGCGTTGCCGTGGACTCCAGCGGGGATGCCTATGTTACTGGCGCCGCAACGGCCGGAAGTCTAACGATTCCGCCAGCTGATGTCGCCTTTCAAAGCAGCGTTACCGCGGGCTCGGCATTGACGTCAGGGACGAATGCTTTTCTCATGGAACTCGGTCCGACCGGTTCACTTCTTTTTGCGTCATATATTGGCGGCAGCGGGACGGATCAGGGCAATGGCATTGCGGTTTCCGGTAACACCGTCTATATAGCCGGTCAGACTGCTTCCTCTGACTTCCCGACCAGCTCAGGCGCCTATCAAACAGCCTATGGTGGTGGGGGATCTGGCGGTCAGGGCGATGCCTTCGTGGTTGGCATTACGAATCCTGCCACGGCTCCCGCTCTTGCGTTTTCGACTTTTCTGGGCGGCTCAAGCGATGACTTTGCTACTTCCATAGCCTTGGACCCTACTGGGAATCTGGTGGTAGCCGGCTCTAGTGCATCCTCTGGCAGCGGCAGTGGAGCTTTCCCCATTGCTCCAAATCCAACATTTGAATTTACCCGGTTAGTCACTCCCGTTGGCACGACCGGTGCGCCTCCGGCACCTGTTACTGTGGCTTTGCCTACCACGATACCGGCGGGCTCTCAGGCAGCCTTTGTCACGGGATTGTCGGCGGATGGGTCCAGCCTTAGATTTACCGATTTCCTTGACGGAGCTACCCAGAGCGTCTCCAGCGCATCCGCAGTTGCAATTGATCCGGCGGGAGTCATTTACGTTACCGGCGGCTCAAATGCAGTGGTGAACGGGACGAGCACTTCGTCCTCTACGGATTTCATGAATGGAAATGCCACCACTGACAACTGGCAGGGATTTCAGGCGGCTACCGGTAACAACGTGTTCTTCGCACAGATCGACCCCACCGGAAGTCATCTGCTGCAGGCGACCATTACCGGTGGCACTGGAGATGACGCCGGAGCAGGTCTCAGCATCTCAGGGCCTCAGGCCGTCGTCGGGGTTGCTTCTATCGTTGGTACGACTGGAAACACCGATGTATTCGAACCGGCGGCTTCCTCAGTTCTGTATCCCGTGAGTCCGCCAGTACCGGCCGGTAAAACAACGGGAGCGGCGACCGGATTCTTTGCGCAGGAGACATTGGCCGGTTTCTGCAACATGCAGTTAACCTCTCAGGCAGGCGCGCACGTTTCATTCCAGGGAACCTGTGCATCCGGAACTACTTCGGGAACGGTGTATGTGACGAACACGAGCGGCACACAGCTTCAGACCGCTCCCATCACCATCAGCGGTGGCATCGGAACCGCAACGTTTGATCTGAGTGGCGTGCAAACAGGTACGACCTACGTCTTGAACTTCACTTTTTCTCCAGTGGGAGCGATCGGAGGCGTAGGCACGTGCCAGATTTCCGACGGAATTTTGAGCGGTTGTTCTGTAGTCACGAATGGTGGCGGCGGGGGCACGTTGTTCAACGTCACAGCCGGGACGCTAGCAGTCGCGTTAACGTGTGGACCACAGAATAGCTGCGTACCTGCCGGCGGCAATACTCCCAGTACCTACTACGTTTTTCCTGGTCCGGCTGTCACACTTGACGCAACCATCACCAACGGCGTTCCGAACACAGTGACCTGGGGCGCAGTGAATACACCACAAGGCACACTCGTTCCACCTCCTGCGCCTACAGGATCCGCGACATTTACGCCTGGTCTTACGGGTGGGACAACAGTGATTACGGCAACCGCTGCCGCGGACGGCACCACCAAGGGGAATCTCACCTTGGTGACGCTGGAAACTCCAACCCTGACGCTAGCAGTCAACAACAGCGGAACACTCAGCTATGGACAAACCATAACTGCCAATGTTAGTGCATCTGGCCTTTCATCGACACCAAGCGGCTCATTCACCTACGTGGTAGATGGTGGCACCAGCATCAACGGGACTCTCTCCGCCGGTGGCGTTGCCACGATCACCTTGCCACGCTTAGGTGCTGGGAATCACGATCTTACAGTCAACTACCCGAGCAACTATCAGGCAGGCGGCTTTTTCACGGCGGCTACAAAGACTCTGAACTTCACCATTGCTCCAGCCACTCTGACAGTACAGGCAACGAATGCCAGCGCCGACTTCGGTCAGGATATTCCGGCACTGACCTACACGATTGCCGGATTCCAATATGATGACAGCCAGTCCACGATCGGCGGCGCCCCAACCGAGACGACAACAGCTACAAAGGGCTCGCCGGTGGGCCAATATCCCATCACCATCACGCAAGGCACGCTTGGTACAAATTCTTCCGTTCAGAATTACTCCTTCGTCTTCCAGAACGGAACATTGACCATTACATCTCTGGGAGCAGCCCCGCAGCCGATCATCAGCCTTCAGTCCGGAACCTATACAGCACCTCAGACGGTATCGATTACGGACTCGCTCGCAGGAGCTACGATCCACTTCACTACCGATGGCTCGGCACCGACGACGAGCTCGACCGCCTACACCGGTCCCATCACGGTGAACCGCTCAGAAACGATCCAAGCCGCTGCAATTGCTCAAGGACATGACCTGAGCGCCATCGCGAGCGCCGCGTTTGTGCTCGCGCCGCCATCGCTTTCGGCAACTTCCCTGGCTTTCGGGAGTGTTGTGGAGGGACAAGCGAGCGCTGCCCAGCCTGTCACTTTAACGAATCAAGGTAAGAATGCGCTCACCGGGATTGCTGTTGCAATTGCAGGAGCCAATGCAGGCGATTTCACTATTCAATCCGGGTCGACCTGTGGAAGCAGTCTTCAGGCAGGAGCAAGCTGCAATCTCCCAATCACCTTTGCTCCCACTGAGACCGGCAGCCGAAATGCGAGCCTGACTTTCAGCTATACGGGAATCGGCTCGCCAGAATCCGTGGCATTGGGAGGAGCCGGAGTTGGACCTTTATCCATCACCACGCCTCCGAGCCAACTGGTTGCGGGCACTACTTACCAGTTCACCGCGACCGGACCTGCCAGCTGGACGGCCAGCGCTGGCACAATCACTAGTTCAGGATTGTTTACCGCGCCCAATCCTCCACCAGACCCGGCGACGGTGACGATCACTGCGACTTCTCTATCGAGTCCTCCGTTCTCAGTTACGTCGCAAGTGACGATCGTGCCAGCTCCAGCCGTCACAGTGCCATCCAACATTACGCTCAGCGCGGGAGGGACAGTAAGCATACCGCTATCGATCGCCGCAGGAACCGGGATTCCCGGAGAGCTCCTGGCATTTGCCTGCACACCTGCTACGCTGCCCACCGGCGTGAATTGTACCTTCACCCCTAATCCAGTTGTGAATGCCGCTGGCGGAACTACGGCGACACTCAACCTATCTTCCGGCGCGATCAACGCGATGGCGGCGCCTGATCAACCAGGACCATGGAACAAACTCCCGCTTGGCGGATCGGTAGTGCTGGCTGCCTGCTGCCTCCTGCTTGGAAGCCGTCGGTTGCGCCACGCAAAAATGTTCGTGCTGCTTTGGGTGTTCATCTCGGCAGGGCTGATGTACCTCACCGCCTGCGGGACAAGCGGATCGTTCAAAACCAAGACACAAGAGGGTTTTGCAACCGGCACCTATGAAATTAAGGTGACCGTTACAGGCGCATCGCCGGGAAGCCCAGACTATAACCAGGTCGTGACCATCTTCTCGGTCACGGTAGACATTCAGTAAAGAGATTCCGGGCCTGCGACAAATTGATTTCGTGACGAGGACTTGCAATGCGTAAATGGATGTTGCTTACGGCTGTATTTCTCATGCACTTGCCTGTGGCTCTTGCACAGGTGAATAGCTTCTGTCTGGCGCATGCAGACTCGCTCTATTGCAGGATCCCTTCATTGTTCGGAAACGCTGCCATCAATCCGCTCGGACCGCTCAACGAAGCTCTGGCGACACAACTCACTTTAGTGCCGCTGGCCTCTCCCGCATCTGGCATTGTCTACTCTAAGGATCCACGAACCAAGTTCCCTGTCGCGTCCGGGACGGAGACCTTTGGACCGGTTTTGACCGAAAGGGGAGAAACTCTCTTCAGTGGAAAACTCTTTGTCTCCGCCACCTATCAGCGGTTCCGCTTCGACAGCCTGGACGGAGTCGATCTTAAACGCATCCCGATGATCTTCGCTTTTTGTACGACTTCCGGTCAATGCGGGCCGATTGCAACTATCGTCCGCGCGGACGCGCACCTGGACCAGTATGCATTTTTCGGCACCTACGGAATTACCAGCTGGCTCGATGTTTCTGCAGCGTTCCCAGTGTTGAGAGTCAGCGTTGCAGCAAATGGCGTGAGCTGTGTCGAACCCTATTGCAGCTTTACGACTCCGGACGGTACGACGGTCAGCTTTCAGAACGCGCAGGTAGCGGGCACAGCTACGGGCCTGGGCGACATCATTCTTCGCGGTAAGGCAAATCCATTGAAAATAGAGAAATTTAAATTGGCTGTGGGCGTGGATGTTCGCCTCCCAACCGGCGACGAATTGAATTTCCTCGGTGCGGGAACCAGCGGCGTCAAACCTTTCGTTGCAATATCTCGATCCGGAAGAATCTCTCCACACGTCAATGTCGGTTATCAGTGGAACGGCGATTCGTTATTGGCTGGAGCTGTTGCAGGAGAGAAAGGAAAGCTTCCTGAAAATCTCTCCTACAATGCCGGTCTTGATATAGGTGTTACTAGAAAGTTTACCGTTGCAGCTGATTTTCTAGGGGAACATGTAGTTAATGCGGCGCGCCTTGAAAAAGTGACCACGTTGGGCCTGCCAAACACTATTCCCGCAGAAGGAAGCTTCGAGACCACTCGTGCTGCTATCGGTTTTAAATGGAGTCCACTTGATCCCAACAAAGGTCTGCTTATCACCGGGAATCTGCTTGGAAAGTTTGACCACAATGGTCTGCACCACACTGCCGTGCCATTGATTGGAATTTCTTACACCTTCAATACCCCATTCACGAGCCGGTGAGGTTTGGTGCAACGCGACATCAGACAAAAGCTCGCAGTCAGTGGATGCTAATTTGAGCGAGGTATCTGGTTGATGATCCAGCCGGTGCTCAGCTTACCCATGTAGAAGGTGACATTGTCTTCCGAAGTCTGACCGTCGTATTGCAAAACCTGCTTGCACTTGACCACCGCATCTTCTTTTCCTTCGAGAAGGCTGATATGCGTGATCGTGAGCGATATGTTCACACCCTTGTGCTTACTACCAAGGTCTTTCATAATCTCAAGTTGATCCTTTGGAATATCGGGCCACACCGCGCGAAGTTGCTTCATGTCTTTGTGTACGATTGCGCTCGTGTAGCGATCCAGGAGCTGCTGAATCTGGCTGTGATCTTCCTCTGATACAGTTGCCGCCGCTTTGGAAACAGACCCGGTGGGGGCTGGAGCAGGCGGGGACGAGGGCGCTGGGACCGGGGTGAGATTTGCGACTAGCTCGCCCGTCTGTCCGGCGGCGATATTCGACGTTTCTGTCCACGGTTTGTAGCCGGAAAGAAATACTTCCACGACTCTCGGCCCGGGTTGCACTTTGCTTCTAAACGGCCCACCCGTCGAGTGCCCGGCCACCTGCTGATCAATGTGTATTTCAGCGCCGGCAGGAGCCTGGATCACGATGTAGGTGTCCGGCGGTTGTGGCGTGGCGACAGCGTGGGTCGATGGATTTCCGGCTGTTGGCGAGGGAATCGAGGATGGACTAACTTCAGGATGGCTCGCAACCTGTCCAGCCAAAAGCGGCTTGAGATTAAAGCCAAGTGAGGCCGTTCCGTTCTTCGCAACGTTGACTGTCTGAGGCGGAGCGGTTTCAAAACCGGATTTTTCCACGTAAAGTCGGTGCGAACCAGCGAAAGTCTGAAGCTGGTATCTTCCATTGCTGCCAGTCAGTCCCACGGGCGCGGGTGCATTATCCACAAACACTGATGCACCGGGAATCGAAGTATGCACCGTAATGCGAGCATCAGTCGATGCAGTGGCTGGTGGCTCAACAACAATCGCCGGGACAACTGGACGGCTTGCTACCTGCGATAGCGCAAGCACCGGGATCGCCGTCCCAAACCATGGAACCCGAATAGTCTGATGCAATGGATTAAAACCCGCCATTTGCGCCTCTACATCATGCGTCCCGGCCCGCAAACTCGGGGCACATGGAGTTGCGCATGGCTGCCCATCAACCGTGAGATTCGCATCGCGTGGAAGCGTCTGAATCGGCACACGCTTAGGCAGAATCAAAATGACTCCAGCACCCGTGACACAAACTATGGCAACTGCTGGAATCATGAAACGGCGAATCCTACTGCGAGGCTTTGGCTGGATCTGCGTCGAAGGGGCGATGCGATCCGTCGCAGGGGTTGGCGATGAAGTGTCGACATCCAGAGGCTCTAGCTCCGGAACAACTTCAAACTGTGCGGCCCCCGCCGCGGCACTTTCGGCAAGATAAGCGCGGCGGTCGGTAATGGTCGTGTCGAGCTTACTTTCAAGACTGCCGAAGTTGGCATCTTCGGGAAACTTTTTCAGTAAATCTCTACGCCGCGCCAGGATCAAGTCGAGTTCCGCGACTCCTGTCGCTTTCGAAGCGCTCGTGACCAGCATTTCTAGATTGGTTGATATGCGTCGGTGCTCTTTTTTCCGCTCCTCGACGCTATGTCGGATTCTTTTCACCAACTCGCTGGCTTCCTCAGAATCCTCCGAGCTGAAGTGTTCGGCGACAGCATGCCCTGCATCTATCTCCGCCATGCTTTTTGCTGTCGCGATCTGCGCGGCTACTTCTTTCAGCCGCGAGATAATCTGATCAAGCCGTTCCAGCTTAGTCTGCGCAACGTTCTCAAGTTGTCGGGAGGCTTGATCAACATCCGGGTCGTGAAAGTCAGCAATGAGCATTCTTGCCTGCTCTTGCAACAGACGAATCTGTCCGGCGCTGCGCGCCGTCGATACCGATTCAATCAGATGGTTTAGTTCCGAGAGAAGTGATTCCTTGTGACGTTTTACCTCTTCAAGATGTGCTGCCGCCTGTTGCACGAGACTGCGAATGAACCCATCCTCGAGCCAGGACTCAGTTGCCTCCTGTATCTGCTGCTGCATCTGCGTGAGCGTCGAAAGGTCCTGAGTCGCCTGCACGGCGCGAAGCAGCTCCGATACTCTCGTGCAGATGGTTTCGCGTTCAAGCTTGAACCTTTCGGCGAACTTGCGAATTTCGTGGTACTCGCCACGAATTTCAGCATCATTTCCGTGTTGTTCAGCGATAAAGCGTGCCCGCTCGGCATTGGAAGCGATCTGGGTGTGGTCTTTTAATTTGCAGATCGATCGATGAAGCTCCTTCAGTTCCTCGATATCTCTCTTCCATTTGTTTTGACGGAAATTGAACTCGGCCAGCAAAGCCGAGGCTTGTGCTGCCTGTTCAGCATTTAACTGTTGATCTGCTGACGCGGAAGTAATTCTCTTTGCCATCCCACTCAATTGTGAGACAGGTAGTTTCTGTGCCAATGCGGCCTGGAATGCCGTCAGCATGTCAAAGACTTCCTGACGTCGCTGTGTTGACTGCTCGACAGAGTCCTGACTCGATACGATTGCCCGTTGTTGCTTTTCCCGATCCTCTTTTTCTCGCTGCTTGCGCTCCGATTCACTCCTGGCAATCGTCAGCAGAGTTTCCAGATTGCCTTCATCACGATAGGAGATCAGCGTTTCTTCCAGCAGTCGTATGGCTTGATCGTGTTGATCTGCATCCATCAGCCGACGGGCTTCCGCGCTTGTTTTGTCAATCGTGCGTCGTCGCGCGATTACGTCCAGTTGGCGGCTCGCAAGCTGAAACAATTGGAGTAGAGAAGGCTCGTCAGGAAACCTTACGAGTGCAACCCGGCAGGCTTCGAGGGCTTCCACGTAGCGATCCCCACTCAGCAGTTGCCCAATTTCACTGGTATGAGCTTGCAACTCGCTTCTGAACTTCTCCTGTTCGTGCCCTCTGGCGGCCCAACTCAGAAGCTCACGAATATTCGAGTCGGATGGATCGATTTCCTGAGCCTTTTTCAAGGATTGCAATGCTGAGAGGAAATTGTGGCCGGAAATCTCCCGACGAGCCTCCTCAACAAAACCCTGTAGCTGTACCCGCCTCTTTCGCTCTTCGAGTTCCTTGTGTATAAGACCTTCAAGCGCCCGCGCTTCAGTATGACTCTGCTCGATCTCGAGAGCCTTCTTCACCGCGATTTCCGCTTCCCCAAGGTCACCCGCATAGAGTGCGGCCTGCCCGCGGCGCAGCGCTTCGGCCAGTTCTCTCGCCTGTTCCACCTGCGTCTTGATCGAGGAAGAAAGTGCGATCAACTCCTTGTCATCGGGATCCAGCCGGCGAGCCATTTCGATGCATTCGAGCGCCTCCTCGTAATGCAGGCCGGTTAGGGCGATTTGCGCCTGAGAGCGGAGTTGCACAATCTGCACAGATCTCTGTTCCCGTTGAATCTCCTGGCGGACAATCTGGATCAATTCATTGGCTTCCAGATTCCTTCTTTCATATTTCAGGATCTCCTGCAGTTGTTGGCGCGCCAGGTCCCACTCCTTCCGTCCAATGGCGAGCTTGGCCTGCAACAAAAATTCGCGGGCCATCCCGCGTTTGATGGTGTCCTGTAAGCGCGAAAGTTCGTAACCAAAATCTTCTGCCGTCTGGAAGCGCTCTTCGACGTTCTTTGCCATCGCCTTGCGCAGCAACTCGTCTAGCTCTTCAGGAAATTCGGCGGAATACTTGTTAAGAGAAGGTATTGGATCGTTCAGAATTTTCAGCAGCGTGGCATGCGTATCCCCATCCGCAGCCTTAAAGGGAAGCTCACCAGTAAGAAATTCAAAGAGCATCACTCCCGCGGAGTAGATGTCGGTGCGAGAGTCCACCAGACTCCCGCTGATCTGCTCGGGAGACATGTAATAAATACTGCCGATGATCTGTCCAGTTCGTGTAAGGGTCTCGCTTCTGCCAGCGCGCGCTATTCCGAAATCTACGATTTTCGCGATGCCCTCTTTCAAAACAAGAATGTTGCCCGGCTTAATATCGCGATGAATGATGTTGCGCTCATGAGCGTACTGGAGGCCTTCACACACCTGACAGACAAGTCCGATCTTGTCGACTACGTGTTGGACGGCACGCGAGGAGATCATTTCTGCCATGCTCCTGCCCTCGAGGAATTCCATGACCATGTATGGAAAGCCTTCGAAATTATCGAGGGCATAAACCGTCACGATGTTCTTGTGTTGAAGGTTCGCGGTCGAACGGACTTCGCGATGAAAACGCTCCAGCAGATCCTTGTCGTCGGCGTACGTTCCGTGCATCATCTTGATGGCGACAGTACGGCCGATGCTAGTGTCGATGGCTCGGTACACGACCCCCATGCCGCCCCGACCAATGACGTCGAGCAGTTGGTAATGGCCGACCTGCTTAATGAGAGGTTCTTCCATCCGGATTCCGGCCCGTCGCTTCAAGACTGTATCTCAAGAAGCATCGAGGCCAGTCAACAGCTTCAAGAGATGGATGAACGTACAGGCTTGAGGCCGACGATATCAAAATCTGCTTGTTGAAGGCTACCTGTTTCAAGTCCTTGACTGCGAATCCGGGAAATCGATCGAGGACCTGGCACCTGTCTTCCCGTGCGACTCACCAGAAGCATCAGAAGCACTGGCATTCGAGTGTGGCCCCTGCCAATTCATAGGCGACGTAGAGGTTGGCACATGTCCTGTAGTCGGCTTATGGTCCATTTGCGGATGAATAACTCATCGGTTCGGTTCCATTGCGAAGTTTGAGTGAGCGGATTTGGTACGGTAATGCATGTCGATTACCGCTGC
>Ga0210402_10005060_pt1 | contig 11862 bp, 9 predicted proteins | sample IncBWC7MmetaG_FD_161055 | JGI IMG/M metagenome (GOLD analysis project Ga0210402, IMG submission 161055) | Forest soil microbial communities from Barre Woods Harvard Forest LTER site, Petersham, Massachusetts, United States - Inc-BW-C-7-M | ecosystem: Environmental > Terrestrial > Soil >... | reverse complement strand
ACAGATCAGTTTGTTTCCAGGCGGATTCGTCTCGACCTTCGGCAGAATAGGTTGTCGCGCGAGATACCTCTCCGTCACCAACATGGTCTACCTCGCCTAAGGGCGCCAGGGAAGCACTCGCGCTCAATTCGCTTCGATGAATCGCGCAGCCGATTGGTGCCGCATTCCGCCTAAGTCCTCCAACCGCGAGGCGATAACTTCCTGGACACCTGGGGTTGGCTTCAGTTTGCAAACCGGCACATCCGGCCCCTGTCTGACATCAATTTTCGCGCCGAACCCGAGCAACCGGATATCGCGCGTCATCACGACAGCGCCATCGACCTTAGCCATCGAAGCAATTGGCCCAATGACCGCACGAATATTGCCGCCACCGTTCCAGGAAAGTGTTTCCATGATTCGATTCTTCAGATCGTCGGGCAAACGTGCTTGCGACAATTCTTGCAGAGCTTTGCCCTGTCTGGACCGATCATCGAGCTCTTTTCGGATTACGTCGCGCACAGTGGTGTCCGGGTCCTTTAAGCGGTACGGAAATGGGTTCAGAGAGTTCTGCCACTCGCCGGTTTCACTCGAAACGAGTAATACGGCGCCCCCGTGCCCGTCGCCAAGAATCATTCGCACAAGGTCAGCTAGCGCCAGGCTTTCCCTCCAGACTGCTTGCGTCTCAAGAAAGTCGTTTTCGGGCCATCCCTTACGTAATTTACGTTGTAGATAGTGAGGGAGGTCGGTCCCAGTGGACTCAAGGATGTCATCCGAGCCCCTGTTAAGAACGGCGTAGGGGCGAAATGGTCCAACGTCGACCCTCACGGTGCCGGGTTCTGCGATTTCTACAGCCACAGTATCGAGCGTGCGGACGACGACCTTATGTGCGAACCCCCAAATTTGCAGCCTGTCGTTGGCGACAGTTACGCCGAGGCAATGCCCAATCGGTACGGCCGGAGCGAGTTTTACAATCGCCGATTCCTCGCATGCGACTGGAGAAGCGAATATGGTCGCGCCATGATGTCGCTCAGGGGCCGCAACTGCCAAACTTACGCGTGTTGTCCGCCCTTCGTTGGGTTGTAGGGAAGCCCAGAAGGCCGTTTCAATTAGTGTCGAAAGCTGTTCCCGCGTGGGTTGCGGCCCGGAATTGGCGAAAGGTGTACCCGCTTCAATGTTCACGAGATGCTCAAGTTGAGCGTGTATGCGGACCACGCATTCGGCTTCTGGGGAAAATAGACGCGTCATCGACAATTCCTGAATAGATTGCGCCACGCGGAGTGTGGCCTCGATTTTTTTGCGTGTACGCTATTCCGAGGGGCGAGCGAAAGCCCTGTTCCAGGTTCAATTCCTCCGGTGTCGGTGATATCGGCGCATGACGCTCTTCGTCCGGCGCCCGCCGGGCGGGCCTCCGGCGGAAAAATAATGTGTTGCCGCATCTGAAAGCAATTATGCCGCGCTCTGTCGCATATCGTTACAATAATACCTATTGCGACCGGTCATGAGCTCGCCGCCAAGCATTTTGATAAACCGAACTCATTCGTGAAATGCCATCAAAGTCAAACGCTTCACCGCGGAGCCGATGGGCCGGCCGGCGCGGCCATCGCAGCGCCGTTTCGCTCCAGCCGGGGATTTTGTCAAAACGAACTAATTTATGAAAACATAGCAAAATCAAACGCACGCTGGCCCGGGAACTCCGCATAGATTGCCGGCGCTCGCTTCCCGCTTGCGGGAGGGCAAGGCAGGGGGCCAACTCCACGGCGGTGCAACCCCCCCTCCCCAAGCGGGGGAGGGAGAATGAATCCTCACTCCGCCGCCACTTGCGCCACGGGGGCCGGATCGTAGTTGAGCACCGGGGCGAGCCACTTCTCCGCTTTCTCCGGGCTCCAGCCCTTGCGCCGCGCGTAGTCCTCGACCTGATCGCGTTCGATCTTGCCGACGCCGAAATAGTGGCTCTGCGGGTGGCTGAAATAGAGCCCGCACACCGAGGCGCCCGGCCACATCGCAAAGCTCTCGGTGAGTGTAACGCCGGTCGCGGCCTCGCCCTCCAGCAAATCGAAGAGCACTGCCTTTTCGGTGTGATCGGGCTGGGCCGGGTAGCCCGGCGCCGGGCGGATGCCGACATAGGTCTCGCCGAGGAGGTCGCGCGGGGCCAGCGCTTCGTCGGGCGCATAGCCCCACAGCTCGCGCCGCACTCTGGCATGCAGGTGCTCCGCAAAGGCTTCGGCAAGGCGATCCGCCAGGGCCTTCACCATGATGGAAGAGTAGTCGTCGTTGGCGCCCCGGAAGCGCTTCGCGATCTCATCCTCGCCGACTCCGGCCGTGACGATGAAGGCGCCCACATAGTCGGCGATGCCGCTCGATCGCGGCGCGATGAAATCCGCCAGCGCCACATTGGCGCGGCCTTCGCGCCGGGCAAGTTGCTGGCGCAGCGTGCGAAGCGTCGCGATCGGCTGATCGCGCGCCTCATCGGCGTAGACCAGGATATCGTCGCCCTCGGCATTTGCCGGCCAGAAGCCGACGACGCCGCGGGCCGCGAACCAGTTCTCGCCGACGATGCGGTCAAGCATCGCTTTCGCGTCGTCAAACAGCGAACGCGCAGCGGCGCCGTATTTGTCGTCGTCAAGGATCGCCGGATACTTGCCGCTCAGTTCCCAGGTCGAGAAAAACGGCGACCAGTCGATGTAGGGCACAAGGTCGGCGAGCGGAACATCCCGCAGCGCCATGGTTCCCGCGCGCGGCCGCGTCGGGCGGTAGTTGCCGTTCCAGTCGAGCTTGAGGGCGTTGGCGCGTGCGGCGGCGAGCTTCACGCGACGTTTCTGCTCTTCGCCCCGCGCATGAGTGTCGGCGATGCGGGCATATTCGGTGCGGATGTTGGCGACGTAATCCGCGCATTTCTCGGCCGAGAGCAACGCCGCGGTGACGCCGACCGCGCGGCTTGCATCGTTGACATAGACGGCCTGGCCGCGCCGATAGTTCGGGTGAATTTTCACCGCCGTATGCACCCGGCTGGTGGTGGCGCCGCCGATCAGCAGCGGCGTCTCGAAGCCCTGACGCTCCATCTCGGCCGCGACGTGGCACATCTCGTCGAGCGACGGCGTGATCAGGCCGGACAGCCCGATGATGTCGGCATTTTCGGCCTTGGCGGTCTCGATGATTTTCGCGGCCGGCACCATGACGCCGAGATCGATCACCTCGTAGTTGTTGCACTGGAGCACCACGCCGACGATGTTCTTGCCGATGTCGTGAACGTCGCCCTTGACGGTGGCGAGGACGATCTTGCCGGCACTGCTCGACCCCGTGTCGCCCGTGCGGGCCTTCTCCTCCTCCATGTAGGGCATGAGGTGCGCGACCGCCTGCTTCATCACCCGGGCCGACTTGACGACCTGGGGGAGAAACATCTTGCCGGAGCCGAACAGATCGCCGACCACATTCATGCCGGCCATCAGGGGGCCTTCGATCACGTCGAGGGGCCGGTTGGCAGCTTGGCGCGCCGCTTCCACGTCGGCGGCGATGAAATCCGAAATGCCGTGCACGAGCGCGTGGGCGAGGCGCTTCTCGACCGACCATTCGCGCCAAGCGAGGTCGGCGGCCTTTACTTCGCCTTTCTGTCCGCGAAAGCGGTCCGCGATGGCGAGCAGGCGGTCGGCCGCGTCCGGGCGGCGGTTGAGCACCACGTCCTCGCAGGCTTCGCGCAATTCGGGGTCGAGATCGTCGTAGACCGCCATCTGGCCCGCATTGACGATGCCCATGTCCATCCCGGCCGCAATCGCGTGATACAGAAACACCGAATGCATCGCTTCGCGCACCTGCTCGTTGCCGCGAAACGCGAAGGAGAGATTGGACACGCCGCCGGACACATGGGCACCCGGCAGATTGGCCCTGATCCAGCGCGTCGCCTCGATATAGGCGACGCCGTAGTCGCTGTGTTCCTCGATACCGGTGGCGATCGCGAAAATGTTGGGATCGAAGATGATGTCGTCCGGCGCGAAGCCCACCGTGCCGGTGAGAATGTTATAGGCGCGCCGGCATATCGACGTCTTGCGCGCGAGGGTGTCGGCCTGGCCTTGCTCGTCGAATGCCATCACCACCACGGCGGCGCCGTGGTGGCGCACAATTCGCGCGTGCCGGATGAATTCCTCTTCGCCCTCCTTGAGCGAGATCGAGTTGACGATAGCCTTGCCCTGGACGCATTTCAGGCCCGCCTCGATCACCTTGAATTTCGATGAATCGACCATCACGGGCACACGCGCGATGTCCGGCTCGGCCGCGATAAGGTTGAGGAAGGTCGTCATCGCGTGCTCGGAATCGAGCAGCCCCTCGTCCATGTTGACGTCGATCACCTGGGCGCCGCTCTCGACCTGATCGCGCGCCACCGCGAGCGCGGCCGGGTAATCGCCGGCGGTGACGAGCTTGCGAAAGCGCGCCGAGCCGGTGACGTTGGTGCGCTCGCCCACATTGACGAACGGGATGTCCGCCGTGAGGCGGAACGGCTCGAGCCCGGACAGGCGCAACTCGTGTGGCGCGCCGGGCGGCCGGCGCGGCGGCTTGCCGCGCACTGCGTCTGCGATGGCGCGGATATGCGCCGGCGTCGTGCCGCAACAGCCGCCCACGATATTGACGAGCCCGGCATCGGCAAATTCGGCCAGCAGCGCGGCCATGTATTCGGGGCTCTCATCGTAGAGGCCGAACTCGTTGGGCAGGCCGGCATTCGGATAGGCGCAGACCAGCGTGTCGGCGACACGGGCGAGTTCCGCTATGTGGGCCCGCATCTCCTTGGCGCCGAGCGCGCAGTTGAGCCCGATCGAAAACGGAGCGGCGTGGCGCACCGAGATCCAGAACGCTTCCGGCGTCTGACCGGACAACATGCGTCCCGACAGGTCCGTGATGGTCCCGGAGATCATCACCGGAACGCCGGAGCCCCGCTCCTCGAACAATTCCGCGATGGCATACAGCGCCGCCTTGGCATTGAGGGTGTCGAACACGGTCTCGATCAGGAGGATGTCGGCCCCGCCGTCGAGGAGGCCGCGGGCCTGTTCGCCATAGGCCAGGCGCAACTCGTCGAAGCCGATGGCGCGGAAACCCGGGTTGCTCACATCGGGGGAGATCGAGGCGGTACGGTTGGTCGGCCCGATGGCGCCGGCCACGAAACGCGGGCGGCCGTCCTCGCGCGCCGCTATGGCGGCCGCTTCCTTGGCGAGGCGCGCACCGGTGAGGTTGAGCTCGCCGACCAGGTCCTGGGCGCCGTAGTCGGCCTGGGCGATTCGGGTCGACGAAAAGGTGTTGGTGGAAACGATGTCGGCGCCGGCGCGCAAATAATTGAGGTGGAGTTCCCGCACCGCGTCAGGTTGCGAAAGGATCAGGATGTCATTGTTGCCGCGCAGATCGGTCGGCCAGTCGGCGAAGCGGGCGCCGCGATATCCGACTTCCCCGAGCTTGAGATCCTGGATTTCCGTGCCCATGGCGCCGTCGAGCACCAGGATGGCTTCGCTCGCCCGGCGGCGCAGCTCGGCCTCGACGGGAGATGGAGGAAGTGAATTCATGGCCGGATACTCACGTCGACACACAGTCGCGGCTCCGTAGCCCGGATGAGCGCAGCGAAACCCAGGACCGACGATGCCGAACCGAAACGCCGACCCCGGATCTCGCTGCGCTCATCCGGGCTACGAAGATCACAGGCCCTCATGCCACTTTCTCCTCGTACGCCCGTACTCCCAGCAGATGACAGATCGCAAACACCAGATCGGCGCGGTTCATGGTGTAGAAATGAAAATCCGTGACGCCGCGATCCACGAGATCAACCACCTGCTCGGCCGCGACCGCGGCGGCGATCAGGCGGCGTGTCGCCACATCGGTTTCAAGCCCGGCAAAACGGTCGGCGAGCCAAGCCGGAACGCTGGTGCCACAGCGTTCGGCGAAAACCCGCACCTGCTTGAAGTTCTGCACCGGTAAAATGCCCGGCACCACCGGAATAGTCATGCCGCGGGCGCGCACGCGATCGAGATAGCGAAAATAGAGGTCGTTATCGAAAAAGAACTGCGTGATCGCGCGGCCCGCGCCGGCATCGACCTTAGCTTGAAGCATATCGATGTCGGCATCCACCGATGGACTGTCCGGATGCTTTTCCGGATAAGCCGATACCGATACCTCGACGTCGGCAATGCGCTTGATGCCGGCCACGAGGTCGGCGGCGTTGCGATAGCCTTGGGGATGCGGGGTATAGCGTTCGGCGACGCCGCTGGCCGGATCGCCCCGCAACGCCACGATGTGGCGGACTCCTGCCGCCGCATATGATCGGATCACGCCGTCGACCTCCGCGCGATCCGCCGCCACGCAGGTCAGATGCGCGGCCGGGGCGAGCGCGGTCTCGGCGATGATGCGTTTAACGGTCGCGTGGGTGCGCTCGCGAGTCGAGCCGCCGGCGCCGTACGTGACGGATACGAACGAGGGCGCGAGCGGCGCCAGCCGCCCGATCGCCTCCCACAGCGTGGCTTCCATTTCAGCGGTCTTGGGGGGAAAGAACTCGAAGGAGACGCGCACGCGGCGCCCCTCGGGGGCGAAGCGGCTGGCGCGCGGCGGCGTCATGGGCTGCATCACGCGACCTCCCTTCCGCCGGCCAGCGCAAGGCGCGGATCGTGGGCGAGCCAAAGGGACACCGCGATCCTGCCGTCGGAGCCCGGTTCCGGCGCGAGGCTCTTGTGCACGACACCTTCGAGCCCAGCCTGCTCCATCCATTGTGTTACTGCCTCGGGCGCGAAGCCGAGCCGGCGATGGGCATATTCCTCGCGCAGGAATTCCAGTTCATGCGGCGCAAAGTCGACGACCAGAATCCGGCCCTCCGGACGCAGGACCCGGGCAGCCTCGCGGATGGCGCGGCCACCGTCGTCGAGAAAGTGCAGAACCTGATGGATGATGACGACATCGAAGGAATCGCGCGGTACCGAGAGATCGAAGATGTCGCCCTGCCGGACGCTGCAATTGCGGATGCCGGCATGATCGAGCCGGCTGCGGGCGACAGCCAGCATCTCGCGGCTGAGATCAACGCCGAGACCGCGCTCGATCTCGGAACTGAATATTTCGAGAATGCGACCGGTCCCGGTGCCGAGATCGAGCAGAGACCGAAACGGGCGGTCCCGCAATAAGGTACGGATTTCAGCCTCGACCGCGTCATCGGCGGCGTGAAGCTGACGGATGCGGTCCCACTCCGCTGCGTGGCGGCGGAAATAGTCCTGCGCAGCCTTGACCCGCGCGGCCCGCACGCCGGCGAGCCGCTCGCGGTCACGCGCAACAATCGGATCATTGGGGTCAAGGGCGCCGACCAGGTATCCCGCGACAGCAGCAGCCGGCCCATGTTCGGCGCGGCGGAAGAACGCCCAGGAACCCTCGCGGAAGCGTTCGATCAATCGCGCCTCAGTCAGCAATTTGAGATGGCGGGATATCCTCGGCTGGGACTGGCGCAGGATGTCGGTGAGTTCCGACACGGTGAGTTCCGCCTCGGCCAGCAGGCATAGAATACGCAGCCGTGTCTCCTCCCCAGTGGCCTTGAGAGTGGCGTTCAAATCATCGAATGCGATCCGGGCTATCATGGTGGGACTGTTCCCAACTGAATGGGCAAGATTGCCGGAAGACATAGACATAAAGATATCTTTATGCAAGTAATGGAAGGCCAGAATCGTGGGATGGCGCCCGCTCGCGACTGAGGACTGCCCAACGGAGAACACCATGGCGGACGGAGAGTTCGGCATTCGGGCAGGCGAAGTCGCCGTCCAGCTTCCTGAAAGGACCGACGCGGGCGTGTACTTCGTCGGCCGGATTCGCACCCCTTGGACTCGGCGAGAAGAATGCCCCAAGAACGGGCGTGGATCCGATGCGGCCTGCACGGTCGAAGTCGATCCGCGCTACGCAGCGGCTCTTAGGGGCGTCGAGAGCTGCTCCCATCTGCTGGTGCTCTACTGGATGGACAGATCGCGGCGCGATCTCGTGCTGCAGGTGCCACATCATTACGGTGAACCGCGCGGCACATTTGCGCTGCGTTCGCCGGCCCGTCCGAATCCGATCGCGGCAAGCGTGGTGACGCTGCTTCAGATTTCCGATAACCGGCTCTCCGTCGTGGGCCTCGACTGTCTCGACGGCACGCCGCTCATCGACATCAAGCCGTATTTTGCATCGACCGACTCTGTTCCCGATGCGGTCGTGGGCTGGCATGATGCGCGGAAACGCTGACGCCCGACGCGAGTTTGATCTTCGAATGCGAAGCCCGTCAGCAATGTGGTTTGCTTGAGTGTCGCCGGCATGTGAATTGCATCGGGGAGTCGCTGGGAGATAATGCCTGCGAGCATCAAACGCCAAGGAGCCTGACCGTGAACCGTACCGACCTCACCGAAAAAATTCTCGATATCAAGCGCGAGAAGGGTTGGACGTGGAAGCACATCTGCGATCAGATCGGCGGGATGTCGCCGATGCTGATCACCGGTGCGCTTCTTGGGCAAATGAAATTGACCAAGCCGCAAGCCGCGAAGGCGGCCGAATTGTTCGGATTGACCAATGCCGAGCAGGCGATGCTCAACGAGGTTCCGCATCGCGGCACGCCGATGCCGCCGACCGACCCTCTGATCTACCGCTTCTACGAGCTTGTGATGGTGAACGGCCCGGCCTGGAAGGCCCTGATCGAAGAGGAATTCGGCGACGGCATCATGTCGGCAATCGATTTCGACCTGCAGATGGAACGCCAGCCCGATCCGCGCGGAGATCGCGTGAAGATCACAATGACAGGTAAGTTTCTACCATACAAATACTACGGCGCGAGCGGCAACGTCTCGCAATACGGATATAAAGAGGAATGACGTGCGCGGCCAAAGATCCGGAGCCCAGCACGCACATCAGAGCAGTGCATACGGAAAATAGACTTATGCTTTGAATCATCTGCTCTCGATCGAAAACATTACGCACTCTGCGATGCGGTCGTTTCCGAAATGGTGTGTATCTTGTCGGCGGACGCCGTCATTGGCCGCGCCGCCACCACGATCGCGTCGCCGTCCGCTTCGATCGACACTGCGAGCCCGCTGGCGCGGCCGAGAAGACCGGCATAAAATGGCTGAATTGCGTGGGCGTCGACCACGCCGCGCTCCGGACGACCGGCCAGCAGCCCCGGCACGGCCTGCGGGATCCGGGCATTGAGCCCGCGCGCCGAAATCTTGAAGGTCATCGCCTCGGGTGGCCCGTCGCCTTCCACTGCCACGATTCCTCCGCGCGGAATCGATTGGGCAGCGACAAGAATCATGTTCAGTAGAAGCTTAACGCGATTTTTGGGCAGCAAAGCGCCCGATAAATTCCAGGAAAGCTTGATCTTGTCGTCCTCGATGAAGCCCCGGGCGACGTTTTCGGCATCGCCGAGATCGACCTGAGCGTTGGCAGAACCAGCCGCCCCGAATGCGATTCGACAAAATTGCAACCGTGCGGACGCCGTCTTTGCGCTTTTCTTGATAAGGTCGAGGGCGAAGCTTTTCGTCTCTTCGTCATTGGATTCCTCAAGCACCTCCAGTCCGTTCACGATCGCGCCGGACGGGCTGATCAGGTCGTGGCAAACCCGTGAACATAACAGCGCCGCAAGATCGAGGGCTTCGAGCGTAACGGGAACCGACATTCGATTTGCTCCTCAGGCGGGTGACACCTTGGGCCGACTCAGCGCATTGCTGCCCCGGAGGGCGATGTCTGATACACCGTGCTGGGCGCGCCGCCAAGGCGGCTGCGATAGCGGTCGGTGGGGAGACCGATGAGATGAGCATGGGCGGACCGCCGGGCGATCAAACGGTCGTAGATGAGGTCCTATTGGCGAAGCTCTGCGCGGAGGTTGCGCTGGCGGCGGCTGCGACGCTTGCTCCGGCCCGCAACGTCCGTATCAAGGCCGATCGAACCCCGGTCACGGACGCGGACGAACGATCGCACGCCATATTGCTGGAGGCCATGGCGCGGCTGATGCCCGGCGTCGCCGTGGTATCGGAGGAAATGGCGATCCGGCCGTCCCGGCTAGGCGACGTCTTCGCCCTCATTGATCCGCTGGACGGTACCAAGGAATACGTGGCCGGGTCGAGCGAGTACACAATCAACCTCGCGATCATACAGGGCCGTGAGCCTGTGGTCGGCATTGTGGCGGTACCTGCCCAGGGGCTTATTTATCGGGGCCGCGCCCGGCATGGCGCCGAATTGCTGCCGATATCGCGCCGGGACGCCTGCCCGGATGCTGCCGCCGCCCAGCCGATCAGAGTCCGAACCCCACCGCGCGGCGGAGTTGTTGCGGCCGTGAGCCGATCGCATCTTGATTCCGCGACCGAGGCGCTGCTGGACCGGCTTCATATCGGGAATCGGATGGCGTGCGGCTCGGCACTCAAATTCTGCCGGATCGCCGAAGGCACCGCCGACATTTACCCTCGACTTGCGCCGACCTGCGAATGGGATGTGGCTGCTGGACATGCGCTCGTGGCAGCGGCGGGCGGAACCGTGACGCTTCCGCAAGGAGGCGCCCTGCACTATGGCGGGGCCACGAGCGACTTCCGGGTTCCGGCCTTTATTGCATGGGGCGACCGGGCAGGTATTCTCGATGGGGGTGCCCCCGTGCGCAAATGACGCATGCCGCAATCCTTGCAACGATACATTGCCTCAATCCCTTCTGGTGGCCTGTGATGAACGGCTTTTCATCCCGCCGTCCTGAAGTCATAGTTCTGCCGAAAGATGAAACGATTCGGTGTCCGGTTCCCCGACGGGATCGGGCCGCGACACAGCGCGTTGTGCAATTAATCCTGTTAAGATGCACCGGCGGCCGTCGTCTGCCGAACAACAACTAAGGAGCCTGCGATGCGCGCCACACGGCGAATAATCGCTTTGACCATGGTGGTAGGGTTGGCGTTGTCGATCGGGCTGACGTTGCCATCCGCCGGGTTCGCCCAGCCGGCGCCGGGCCCTTACCAGCAGCAAAACTTCACCCCGGGCGAGCTGGTCAACACGGGGCACCGGTTTTTCGGTACCGTGTCGCGCGGGCTTGCCACCGTGATCGAAACAGCGGTCAGCCAGTGGGGCCTGCCGAACGGCTACGTGTTGGGCGAGGAGGCGGGAGGCGCCTTTTTCGGCGGCCTGCGCTACGGCGAAGGCATGCTTTATACGAAAAATGCTGGCGATTTGAAAGTGTTCTGGCAAGGGCCGACGGTCGGATGGGATTTCGGCGGCGAAGGTGCCCGAACCATGATGCTGGTGTACAACCTGCCGGCGACAGAGGCGATCTACCAGCGGTTTGCCGGCATCGACGGTTCTGCCTATCTTGTGGGTGGCTTTGGCATGACAGCCTTGACCGCCAACAACGTTGTGCTGGTGCCGATCCGTTCCGGCGTCGGACTCCGGCTTGGTGCCAACATCGGCTATTTAAAATTCACCCCGGTGTCCACATGGAATCCATTTTAAGAGTCGTGAGTCAGAAAGCATTTCTCAATGAGGTTAGGGCGTGTTTCGATGAAACCGATCCATATTTCGCCGGTCATCCGCGGGCTTGACCCGCAAGTCCGTCTTCGAAAAGCCCTCGCCGTCGAGTCAATCTTGCAGGAGCTTGGTTCATGATCGAATCGATCATGTTTTTCGCAGGCGGATTTCTAGTCGCAAGTCTTTTAGCGCTTGTACTGATCTCCTCTGTCCATCATCGCGCGGTCCGCCTCACCCAACGCCGCCTCGAGGATTCTATTCCAGTATCGTTGACCGAGATTCAAGCCGACCGGGACAAGCTGCGCGCCAAGTTCGCGATGTCGGCTCGCCGCCTGGAGATGACCGTCGAACAGCTTAAGGCCAAAGTCACCAACCAGCTCGGTGAGATCGCGCGCAAGTCGGAGGCGATCGCTCGGCTGA
>Ga0210402_10005059_pt1 | contig 11864 bp, 7 predicted proteins | sample IncBWC7MmetaG_FD_161055 | JGI IMG/M metagenome (GOLD analysis project Ga0210402, IMG submission 161055) | Forest soil microbial communities from Barre Woods Harvard Forest LTER site, Petersham, Massachusetts, United States - Inc-BW-C-7-M | ecosystem: Environmental > Terrestrial > Soil >... | reverse complement strand
ACCATCAAGTGGGCGCGGGAAGGCATAAGGTACTTCTTGCGAACCTTGCCCGAAGAATCGCGCACCAGGATCGCGGGCTGATGCTTTTCATCGCCTGGAGGCAAGGTCACCACGTCCTGTGAAAGGCCGGTCACTTCGTCCACCTGCTCTTCGATCGTCAAGCCGGGCCGCAGGTCGTCAAACTTTACTGAGCCGGCGGTTTCGGTAAGGATCGAGAAGGTGAACGGATCCCACTCGGCAAGAATCTGGCCGTGGGTAACGTGTTCGCCGTCCTGGCAGCGGAGGCGCGCGCCGTAAACCACGTGGTAGCGCTCCTTCTCACGGTTCTTTTCGTCGACGATGGCGATGAGGCCGGCGCGGTTCATGGCGATGCGGGTGCCGCCGCGACCCTCGACGTGCTTGAGGTCCACGAACTTGACGACGCCGTTGTTGCGCGCTTCGAGCGTGGAGCGCTCGGAAACGCGTGTGGCGGTTCCGCCGATGTGGAACGTACGCATGGTGAGCTGCGTGCCGGGTTCGCCGATGGACTGCGCGGCGATGACGCCCACAGCTTCGCCGAGTTCCACCATGCGGCCGGTGGCGAGGTTGCGCCCGTAGCACAGCGCGCAGACGCCACGGCGGGATTCGCAAGTGAGCACGGAACGAATGCGCACGCGCTCGATACCCGCGCCCTGCACCTGGTTGGCAAGCTCCTCGGTGATTTCCTGGTTCACGTCAACGATGATGGTGCCCTCGAAATCCTTGATCTTGTCGAGCGATACGCGGCCCACGATGCGGTCGCGGAGCGGCTCGACTTCGACGCCGGCTTCAACGATGGGTTCAACGAAGATGCCGTCGGTCGTGCCGCAATCGCGCTCGTTGATGATCACGTCCTGCGCGACGTCGACGAGGCGGCGGGTCAGGTAGCCGGAATCGGCGGTCTTGAGCGCCGTATCGGCCAAGCCCTTGCGTGCGCCGTGCGTCGAGATGAAGTACTGCAGCACGGTAAGGCCTTCGCGGAAGTTGGAAGTGATAGGCGTCTCGATGACTTCGCCAGAGGGCTTGGCCATCAAACCGCGCATGCCGGAAAGCTGGCGGATCTGCTGTTTCGAGCCGCGGGCGCCGGAGTCCGCCATGACGTAAACGGGGTTGATGTTGCCCTCTTTGTCCTGATTTTCGAGGGCTTTAAACATTTCGTCGGCCACGCGCTCGGTGATGTCGCCCCAGATGGCGATGACCTTGTTGTAGCGCTCACCGTTGGTGATCGCGCCGTCGAGGTATTGCTGCTGCACCTTGACGACTTCCTTTTCGGCGTTTTCCACGAGCTTGTACTTGTCGCTCGGGATGAGCATGTCGTCGATGCCGATCGAAATGCCGGACTTGGTGGCATAGGTGAACCCCAACTCCTTCAAATGATCGAGCAGGACAACAGTGTCTTCCAAGCCGAAACGCAGGTAAGCGTAATAGACGAGTTGCTGAACGCCCTTCTTCTTGAGTAAGCCGTTCACGAAAGGAAATTTCTCCGGCAAATGCGAATTGAAAATGACGCGCCCGACGGTCGTCTGAATGAACTGGCGCTCCATCTTCACGGGCACGGTGTGGGGCACGTCCTGGTTGTCGTATGCCGTGGTGAGGTCGATGACTTCCCCGGTATAGCGCAGACGAATAGGCGTGAGCAGTTCCACTTCGCCGGCTTCCAGCGCCAGGACGACTTCGTCGGTGGCGCCGAAAACGCGGCCTTCGCCCTTGGCGCCAGGCTTGTTCTTGGTCAGATAGTAGATGCCGAGAACCATGTCCTGCGACGGCACGGCGAGAGGCAAACCGTGCGCCGGCGACAGAATATTGCGCGAGCTGAGCATCAGCACGGACGCTTCGACCTGCGATTCCGGCGAAAGCGGGATATGCACGGCCATCTGGTCGCCGTCAAAGTCCGCGTTGAACGCGGTGCAGACGAGCGGGTGAATGCGGATGGCCTTGCCTTCGACGAGAACCGGCTCGAAGGCCTGAATGCCGAGGCGGTGCAGCGTCGGAGCGCGGTTGAGCATCACCGGATGCTCGCGGATGACGTCTTCCAGAATGTCCCAAACGACCGCTTCCTGCTGCTCGACCATCTCCTTGGCTTGCTTGATGGTGGTGCAGTGGCCCTGGGCTTCGAGCTTGTGATAGATGAACGGCTTGAACAGCTCGAGCGCCATCTTCTTGGGCAGACCGCACTGATGGAGCTTCAACTCCGGCCCGACCACGATCACCGAGCGGCCGGAATAGTCCACGCGCTTGCCGAGAAGGTTCTGGCGGAAACGACCCTGCTTGCCCTTCAAAGTGTCGCTCAGGGACTTGAGCGGGCGGTTGTTGGTGCCGCGCAGGACGCGGCCGCGGCGCCCGTTATCAAACAGGGCGTCCACGGCTTCCTGAAGCATGCGCTTTTCGTTGCGGACGATGACGTCCGGCGCGCGCAGCTCCATGAGCTTCTTCAACCGGTTGTTGCGGTTGATGACGCGGCGATAGAGGTCGTTCAAATCGGAGGTGGCGAAACGGCCGCCGTCCAGAGGCACCAGCGGGCGCAACTCCGGCGGAAGAACCGGGATCACGTCCAAGATCATCCACTCCGGCTTGTTGCCGCTCTTTCGGAAGGCTTCGAGCACTTTCAGTCGCTTGGCGAACTTGATCCGTTTCTGCAGTGACGGATCCATCTTCATCTTTTCGCGCAGCTCTTCAGACAGCTTGTCCACTTCGACGCGGCGGAGCAATTCTTTGATGGCTTCCGCGCCCATCTTGGCGGTGAACTGGCCCGGATATTCCTTCTGCAGCTCGCGATACTTGTCTTCGAGCAGGACTTCTCGCTCGCGGAGAACGGCGACTTCGCCGGCATCCACGACAACGAAAGCCTCAAAGTAAAGAATGCGCTCGAGGTCGCGCATGGAAATGTCCAGCAAGTAGCCGATGCGGCTGGGCAAGCCCTTGAAGAACCACACGTGCGAACAGGGCGAAGCGAGCTCGATGTGGCCGAGGCGCTCGCGGCGGACCTTGCTCAGGGTGACTTCGACGCCGCACTTATCGCAGATCACGCCGCGGTGCTTCATGCGCTTGTACTTGCCGCACAGGCATTCCCAGTCGGTGACGGGGCCAAAAATCTTGGCGCAGAACAGGCCGTCGCGCTCGGGCTTGAAGGTGCGGTAATTGATGGTCTCCGGCTTGGTCACTTCGCCGTGAGACCACGAACGAATTTTTTCAGGACTTGCCAGGCTGATGCGAATCGAATCGAAATCGGCGATCAAACTGGCGCGATCGTAAGGGCTGCTGCGATACAAGGTTGTTTCCTCCCTCCCCAGCTTTCGCCGGGGCCGCGATCCGATGACCTCAACTGGAGATCACCAGACCGGCTGAGAACCCAACTACCGAATACTGCTAAACCAGACTTGGCTGCCGAGGTGAGGCGCTCCGACCCGGTCCGAGCGCCCCATCCAGACAATCTCCCGCTAATCCGCGGCTTTGTCCCCCGCGGGCTTCTGCCGCTTCATTAACTCGACGTCCAGGCAGAGCGACTGCAATTCGCGCACGAGCACGTTGAACGATTCAGGCACGCCCGGCTCAATGCCCGGTTCGCCCTTGACAATGGCCTCGTAAATCTTCGCGCGGCCATAGACATCGTCCGACTTCGCAGTAAGCAATTCCTGCAGGATGTGCGCCGCGCCGTAAGCTTCCAGCGCCCACACTTCCATTTCGCCGAAGCGCTGGCCGCCGAACTGCGCCTTGCCGCCGAGCGGCTGTTGCGTGATGAGCGAGTACGGCCCGATGGAACGCGCGTGAATCTTGTCGTCGACGAGATGCGAAAGCTTGAGCATGTAGATGTACCCAACGGTGACCGGCTGGTCGAACTGCTCGCCGTTCATGCCGTCGAAGAGGTTGATCTTGCCGGCGTGCGGCAGGCCCGCGACTTCCAGCAGGTGCCGGATTTCCGGCTCGCGCGCGCCGTCAAATACCGGCGTGGCGAAGGGAATGCCCTCTCTGAAACCCTCGGCGTACTCCAGCAACTCTTCGTCGCTGAGTTTGCTGAGCGTCTTCCAGATGGTGGTGTCGGTGAAAACCTCGCGGAACCAGCGGCGCACCGCTTCGGCGCGAACTTCCTTGCTGAGCAGCCTCTTGAGGCTGTTGCCGAGTTCCTTGGCAGCCCAGCCGAGGTGGGTCTCAAGAACCTGCCCGACGTTCATACGCGAAGGAACGCCCAGCGGGTTGAGAACGATCTCGACCGGAGTGCCGTCCGGCATGTACGGCATGTCTTCTTGCGGCACGATGCGAGCGATGACGCCCTTATTGCCGTGGCGTCCGGCCATCTTGTCGCCGATGGAGAGCTTGCGCTTCATGGCGATATAGACTTTGACCAGCTTGATGACCCCGGGGGGCAGCTCGTCGCCCTTGCGGAGCTTCTCCTTGCGCTCTTCGGTGATCTTGCGCAGCACGTCGATCTGGCGCGAAGTCATCTCCTCGACTTCTTCGATCTTCTCGATAAGCAGAGGATCCTTTTCGTTGAGCTTCAGGCGCTTCAGGTTGCGCGTGGAGATCTTCTCGATGATCTCGCGCGTCAGCTCGACGCCCTTGGTCAGCAAGCGCTTGTTGGTTTTCTCGTCGTGCAGGTCGGCCTGGAGAATCTTGCCGCCGAGCAAATCCGAGAGGCGCTTGAGGCGCTCATCGGTGAGGATGCGGATTTCATCGGCTAGGTTCTTCTCCAGCTTGAAGACCTGCGTGGCTTCGATGGCCTTGTGGCGCTCGTCCTTTTCTCCGCCCTTACGGGTAAAGATTTTGACGTCCACGATAGTGCCTTCGATGCCCGGCGGGCAGTAGAGAGAAGCGTCGCGAACATCGCCGGCTTTTTCGCCGAAGATGGCGCGCAGCAGCTTTTCTTCCGGCGTGAGCGTGGTCTCGCCCTTGGGCGTGACCTTGCCGACCAGGATGTCGCCTGGCTTCACCACCGCGCCGATGCGGATGACGCCGCTCTCGTCCAGGTTGCGCAGGAACGACTCGCTGATGTTGGGAATGTCGCGAGTGACTTCCTCGGGGCCCAGCTTGGTATCACGCGCTTCGATTTCGTACTCCTCGATGTGAATCGAGGTGTAGTAATCGTCCTTGACCAGCTTTTCGCTAACCAGGATGGCGTCTTCGAAGTTGTAACCGCGCCAGGGCACAAAGGCCACGAGGACGTTGCGGCCGAGAGCGAGTTCACCGCGCTCCGTGCAAGGCCCGTCGGCAAGAACCTGACCCTTCTTTACGCGGTCACCCACGCGAACCAGTGGCTTCTGGCTGATGCAAGTGTTCTGGTTGGAACGCTTGAACTTGATGAGCTGATAGATGTCCGCGCCCACTTCGCGGCTGAGCACCCCGGAGTGGTCGGACTCCACACGCACGATGATGCGCTCGGAGTCCACCTGGTCCACGATGCCTTCGCGTTTGCACAGTACGACCGCGCCGGAATCGCGTGCGGTGACGCGCTCCATGCCGGTGCCGACCAGCGGCGCTTCGCCCTTGATGAGCGGAACCGCCTGGCGCTGCATGTTGGAACCCATGAGCGCGCGATTGGCGTCGTCGTTTTCCAGGAACGGAATCAAGCTGGCAGCTACGGAAACGAGCTGCTTCGGCGAAACGTCGACGTAATCCACTTCGTCGCGGCTCTTGAGCACGAAGTTGCCGGCCTGCCGGCAGTTCACCAGTTCAGTGGTGATTTTCAACCGCTCATCGAGCGCCACGTTGGCCTGCGCCACAACGTACTTGTCTTCTTCCCAGGCGGAAAGGTAGAAGCAGTACGGTTCGTATACGACTTTTCGGCGCTTCAGCTCTTCGTTGAGCTCCTCGACCTTGTCCTTTTCGATGATTTCACCGGCTTTGAATTCGCTGTCGCCGGCATTGATGATCTGGACGTAGTCGATAATTCGCCCACCCTTGACCTTGCGGTAGGGCGATTCGATGAAGCCGTAATCATTGATGCGCGCGAAGCAGCTCAAGGAACTGATCAGTCCGATATTGGGGCCTTCCGGCGTTTCAATCGGGCAGATACGGCCGTAGTGCGTCGGGTGCACGTCGCGCACTTCGAATCCCGCGCGTTCGCGCGAGAGACCGCCAGGTCCAAGAGCCGACAGACGCCGCTTGTGGGTAATTTCGCTCAGCGGGTTGGTCTGGTCCATGAACTGGCTGAGCTGCGATGATCCGAAGAACTCGCGGATCGCAGCCATAACCGGCTTGGCGTTTACCAGGTCGTGCGGCATGGCCGTCGACATTTCCTGGTACACGCTCATTTTTTCCTTGATGGCGCGCTCCATGCGGACCAGGCCGATACGGAACTGGTTTTCGAGGAGCTCGCCCACCGCGCGAACGCGGCGGTTTCCGAGATGGTCGATGTCGTCAACAACGCCGATATTCTTCCGCAGCTTGAAGAGATACTTGATCGCCGAAACGAAATCCGGCGCGTCCAGGGTGCGGTTGTCCAGCGGCGTGTCCAGGCCCATCTTGATGTTGAACTTCAAGCGCCCCACACGGCTGAAATCGTATTTCCGCGGGTCAAAGAACATGCCCCGGAAAAGGTTCGTGGCCGTTTCCAAGGTCGGTGGATCGCCCGGGCGCAGCTTGCGGTAAATTTCGATGAGCGCTTCCTTCGAAGAGCGGATCGAGTCCTTGTCCAGGGTGCGCGAAAGCACCAGGCCGATATCGTCGCGCTCGGGGAAGAACACGTCGACTTCAGTGATGCCGCCTTCGGCAAACGCCTGCCAAAGTTCGGCGGTCAGCGGCTTGTTGGCTTCGAGCAATACTTCGCCCGTCTGGCGGTTGACCACGTCGGCAACGCTGTACGCGCCTTCGAGGTCCGCCAGCGCCGCGCGAATCTGCGAAATCTTCGCCTTGATCAGTTCTTTGAACAGGTTCTCGGTGATGCGCTTGTGTGCGCCAACAATCACTTCATCCGACTTCGGATTGCGGATTTCGTGGGCCAGCTTGCGGTCCACGATTCCCGGCGAAACGTTCCAGAACAGGTCCTTGTCGCGCAGCGAAATGCGCTCGACCTGATAGAAGGTGCGCAGAATGTCTTCGTTGGACTTCATCCCCAGCGCGCGCAAGAAGATCGAGCCCAGGAACTTGCGCTTGCGGTCGATTCGAACGTAAAGAATGTTCTTGGTGTCGTACTCGAATTCCACCCACGACCCGCGGTAAGGAATAATCTTTCCAAGGAAGTAACTGCGGTTGTTGGCGCTCTCGAAAAACACGCCCGGCGAGCGGTGCAACTGCGAAACGATGACGCGCTCCGTGCCGTTGATGATGAATGTGCCGTTCTCCGTCATCAGCGGAATGTCGCCGTAGAACACTTCCTGTTCCTTGATGTCGCGAATGGTTTTCGCGCCGCTATCGGGATCCTTGTCGTAAATGGTCAGACGGATAGTGACCTTGAGAGGCGCGGAGTAGGTCATGCCGCGTTCCTGGCACTCGTTCACGTCGTATTTCAATTGCATGGCCACCGGGTCGCCGCACTTGTTGCAGAAGGTCGGCGTGTTCTTGTTGAACGTGCCGCACTTGTGGCAAATGACGTCGCCGGTCTGGTACGGATTGGTGACTACCGACGCGCCGCAATTGCGGCACGTGGCGCGAAGATGGTGCAGGCCCTTCAGGTTGCCGCACTTGCACTCCCAGTTGCCGATCGAATAATCAACGAATTCCAGCTGCGACATTTCGCGGAAGTCGCGGATCGGAAACACGGAAGTGAACACCGACTGAAGCCCGCCGTCATCGCGCTCGCTCGGCAGAAGATCCATCTGCAAAAAGCGCTGATACGACTTCATCTGGACTTCAATCAGGTTGGGAATCTGAATGGTGCCCTGGATTTTCGCGAAATCCAGTCTCTGGCGTTCCCGGACGTGATGATTGCTAGTCGGCATGCGTGACCCTCATTATTCTGTGCGGCCGTAGGACGGCCGCCATCCCTTTTGGGCAAAATACGGAGAAACGGAGAAAGGACACATCACCGCTGCGCAAAACGACCTGCCCGGGATCGCTGCACACACGGCTGCGGGGGGCCCGAAAAGGGCCCGTGTTTTTGTAACAAATACCGGTCTCGACTTGCGTACGCGAATTCCTTTGGCGCGGTCCGCCGCTTCCTGCGCCGCGCCGCCGCACGAAAAAAACCGTGCAACAAAACAATTCGGTGTGGCCCCGGCCAGGCCGGAGCCAGCAAACTACTTGATCTCGACCTTGGCGCCGGCCTCTTCGAACTTCTTCTTGATCGTCGCGGCCTCGTCCTTGTTGACGCCTTCCTTGACGGTCTTGGGCGCGCCGTCAACGAGGTCCTTGGCTTCTTTCAAGCCCAGGCTGGTGACCTCGCGGACCGCTTTAATGACATTGATCTTGTTGCCGCCTACGTCTGTGAGCACAACGGAGAATTCCGTCTTCTCTTCCGCCGGTGCCGCGCCGCCCGCTGCCGCGCCGCCCGCTGCCGCTACAACTGTGGCCGCCGCTGCGGAGACGCCGAAGGCTTCTTCCATTTTCTTCACGAGGTCGGACGCTTCCAGCAGCGTCAGCCCCTTGATTTCTTCCAGGATCGTTTCGACTTTCGACATGACTTTATTCCTCTCCTCTCAATTTCTAGAAATTGAACTTACTGGGCCACTTCGGGAGCTGGTGTTGCCCCGCCCTCGCCGGACCCAAACTTGTTTGCCTTGATGGCTTCGCTGACCGTCACCGCCAAATTGCGCGGCAGCGCGTTCAGGGCCATGGCGATGCGCTGCGCCGGAGCGTTCAGCAGGAACATGATCTTGCTGATCAACTCTTCTTTCGACGGCAGATTCGCCAGCTGCTGAATCTCCTTGATCGAAATGACACGCCCTTCGACCACTCCGGACTTGAACTGAAACGCCGGGACATCTTTGGCGATCTTGGTGAGCGCCTTGGCCAGCGCAACCGGGTCGGCCATGGTGTAGGCTATCGAATTCGTTCCGCTCAGGTTCTTGAGCAGGTTCTCGGCGGGCGTTCCCGCGCCGGCTCGCTCCGCGAGCGTGTTCTTCACAACCTTGTATTTGCCGCCAGCGGCCTGCACGGCGCGGCGGAGTTTGGTGTCGTCTTCGACGGTGATGCCCTGAAACGTCGAGAGAATGACCGTTGATACTTTCGCAAGCTCGGTCTTGAGCTTGTCCAGGTCCTGCTGTTTTTCGTTGCGGTTCTTCATGATTTCGCTCCGCTGGCTTCGCGCGCTCAACTACGCGGCGGCCGCCATCGCTTCCACTTCGGCCAGGTCAATCGTGATTCCCGGACCCATGGTCGAGGTCAGGGTGATTTTCTTCAGGTACTTGCCCTTGGCCGCCGCGGGCTTGGCTTTCAGCACCGCTTCGATCACGGCGTGCGCGTTTTCGGCCAGCTTCGCGCCGTCAAACTGAATCTTGCCGATCGGGCAGTGCACAATCCCGGCCTTGTCGACTCGAAATTCCACTTTGCCGGCTTTCACTTCCTTGATCGCCTTGGCTACTTCAAAGGTCACCGTGCCGGTCTTCGGGTTGGGCATCAATCCGCGCGGGCCGAGCACTTTACCCAGCTTGCCGGCGGAGCGCATCATGTCCGGCGTGGCGATCACGGCGTCGTAGTCCGTCCACCCTTCCATGATTTTCTGCACGATTTCGTCGCCGCCGACGAAATCCGCGCCCGCTTCCTGCGCTTCGCGAACTTTGTCACCGCCCGCAATCACCAGCACGCGAACCGCTTTGCCCAGCCCGTTGGGCAAACCTACCGTGCCACGGACCACCTGGTCAGAATGCTTCGGGTCCACTCCCAGATTGATCGCCAGTTCAACCGTTTCGTTGAACTTCGTGTGATGCGCCTTCTTCAAAATATCGGCGGCTTCGGCCAGCTTGTACGGACGCGCTTCCACCAGCTTGCGCGCTTTCTGCACATTTTTTCCTGACTTCTTCATCGCTCCTACCTCTTCGACCTCTAGCGCCTGAAATCCTAGGCTTCCACGACTTCCAGGCCCATGTTGCGCGCCGTACCCATCACCGTGCGCACCGCGGAGTCCAGATTGGTGGTGTTGAGATCGACAAGCTTGATCTTCGCAATCTCTTCCACTTGCTTCTTCGTCACTTTGCCGACCTTGTTGCGGTTCGGCTCCGCGGAACCCTTCGCGATGTTCGCCGCGCGCTTCAGCAGCACCGAAGCCGGCGGCGTCTTCAGGATGAAGGTAAACGTGCGGTCGGTGTACACCGTCACCAGCACCGGGAAAATCATCCCGTCCGCTTCTTTCGCCGTCTTGGCATTGAACTGCTTGCAGAAATCCATGATGTTCAAGCCATGTGGTCCAAGCGCCGTGCCGACTGGCGGCGCCGGAGTCGCCTTGCCCGCAGGCAATTGCAGCTTGATGGTGGTCTGAATCTTCTTAGCCATGGTCCCGCCCCAATCTCTTCTCTAATTCGCGCTGATTGCGCGGCTTTTATCCCAACTTCTCCACGCTGGCGAAATCCAATTCCACCGGCGTCGACCGTCCGAAAATCGTCACCGAAACCTTCAGCCGGCTGTGATCGTTGTCGATCTCTTCCACGTTGCCGTTGAAATTCGCAAACGGCCCATCCACGATCCGGACTTGCTCGTTGCGTTCGAACACCACCTTGGGCTTCGGCCGATCCTGAGGCGTGTGCACGCGGTTGATGATTCCGTCGACTTCCGCTTCGGTCAGTGGCGAAGGCGAGGTCGCCGAACCCACAAAGCCCGTAACCCGCGGCGTCGAGCGCACCGTGTGCCAAGTGTTTTCATCCAAGTCCATCTCCACCAGCACGTAGCCGGGATAGGACATGCGATTCGAAACCACCTTTTTGCCGCCGCGCACTTCGACCACTTCCTCTGTGGGGATCAGCACTCGGCCGATCTTATCCTGCAGACTGAACGCGGCCACCCGGCTCTCCAGGCTTTCTTTGACTTTCTTCTCAAAGCCCGAGTACGTATGGATGATGTACCACTGCATTCCCATCGATCTCTGGTCCCCTCTACCCGCCAAACCTTTTAAAGATGTACTGCACGCCGCGTTGCACTCCCAAATCCACCAGCCACAGGAAAACGCCGAAAAACGCCACCGTGGCGATGACCACCCAGGTGGTCGCAATCACATCTTCGCGGCTCGGCCAGGTGACCTGCTTCATCTCCACGCGAACATCGTGCAGAAATTCACGCGTATTGGCGACTGTGCCCGCAACTTTTTTCGTCAGCTCAGAGCCTGTTCCACCCTGAGATTCATCGCTGCTCATTTTCACCGCCCGCGTCGCCATGAATCCTCATTCCAGTGCACTCTCTGTGCGCTTCCCAAACTCTGGCAGGGGAGGAGGGACTCGAACCCCCATACCCGGTTTTGGAGACCGGAGTCCTAGCCGTTGGACGACTCCCCTAAATTCAAATCCGGCCTGCCCCTCGCCCCTGCGATAACTCCCGTTCAGGAAATGAAAAACTACTTCACTTCCTTGTGCGCCGTCTGTTTCCGGCACGTGTTGCAGAACTTCTTGGTCTCCAGCCGCTCGGTGTGCTTCTTCTTGTTTTTCGATGTTGTGTAGTTGCGGTTCTTACAGTCCCCGCACTGCAACGTAATGATTTCGCGCATGGCTTAATCCTTTCGCGCTCTGCGCGCTATTCAATAATTTCCGTGACCGCGCCCGCGCCAACGGTATGCCCGCCCTCGCGTATCGCGAACCGCAAGCCCTTCTCCAACGCCACCGGCGTGATCAACGTCACTTCGCAGCTCACGTTGTCGCCCGGCATCACCATTTCGACGCCCGCAGGCAGTTTCATGTCGCCGGTCACGTCCGTGGTGCGGAAATAAAACTGTGGCCGGTAGCCGGAGAAGAACGGCGTGTGCCGTCCGCCTTCTTCTTTCGTCAATACGTACG
>Ga0210402_10005057_pt1 | contig 11865 bp, 10 predicted proteins | sample IncBWC7MmetaG_FD_161055 | JGI IMG/M metagenome (GOLD analysis project Ga0210402, IMG submission 161055) | Forest soil microbial communities from Barre Woods Harvard Forest LTER site, Petersham, Massachusetts, United States - Inc-BW-C-7-M | ecosystem: Environmental > Terrestrial > Soil >... | reverse complement strand
TTACCGTCGCGGACCCGCGGCGGAAAGTCATTATAATGATGTTACGAAATGCCCTGCGGTTCGCTGAGGCTGCCACCGGACACGGTGCGTCGGCTTGGTGTGACGGGTTCACTTTGGCGAGAAAAGCGACATGGAATGAGCATTAATCAGATGGAAGGATCGTAATATTTCCGTGACGTGCGCTCGACGATCAGTCTATCATGCCGTGCGAGCAGGCGCCGTCACTACTGCCGGTAAGCGGGCAATCCACTTCGGTAACCCAGGGAGTGTCGATGCGTTTATCGGAAGATGGGCCGGGCGGAACGATACGAGTACTGCGGTGGCTAACCGTGGTGGCATTGCTCTTTCCCGCGCTCCTGTTTGGCGCCGCTGCCTGGAAGGACCGGCTGACCACTCTGGAGAACGCTGAAGACGGCGGCGTCAAGATCGCCGCGCTTTTTCACGAGCAGGCCGGAAACCTGTTCACCGGCCACGAGATGATCCTCGACATGATTGTGCATCGCATGCAGGGTCATGACTGGGATGCGGTCGGGTCTTTGACTGACCTCCTGCAAGAGCTCGAGGTCATGGACAGGCGGCTCGACGGCGCGTCGGAGATTGTGCTCGTGGACGCCGACGAGCGAGCAAGGGCAACGACTGTTCTCATTCAATCCGACGAACCAATGCCTTCCGCCGACCATGACTGCTTTCTGGCTTTACAAAAAAGCGAGATTCAGGTCTGCATCAGCCAACCGCATACCGATCCCATATCGGGCCACTATCTGTTTTCGCTGAGCCGACGCATAGAAAGGGACGGTGCATTCAACGGGATTGCTCAGGTTGCTATTTCGGCGGATTACATCGTCGGCCTTTGGGCGTCCGTTACGCCGAGCGCGTCTGATATCGTCACGATGTTCAAGGCGGATGGCACGGTTCTCGCGCAATCCGGCCCATTATCGCAGGCCGGCCCGAGCCAGCCTGATTTGGGAAAATCATTGATCAATCACATAGGCCACGACGATGTCGGCATCATCCGAGCGCCGTTGTCTGACGGCGTGATCGATCGAATCACCATTTATACGAAGGTCGCCGACAGCCCGGTCTATATCAGTTTGAGCCTGGACAAGAGCGCGGTTCTGACGACGTGGTACGCGAATCTCATTTTCTATGGTCTGGTCGCCGCGACGGCCACAGCCGGTATCATGGTGGCGCTTGGCATCGCCATGCGGCGGGCACGGCGCGAGCGCTACGCCGTCGATCAATGGCAAGCGGAAATCCAGGAGCGGCAGCGAACACAGGAACAGCTTCACCAGAGCCAGAAGATGGAAAGCCTGGGCAAGCTGACCGGTGGCATCGCACACGACTTCAACAACCTGCTAACCGCGGTGACCGGAAACCTGGAAATGATCGAGGCCCGCGTCACCGACCCGCGGTTGCTCTCGCACGTTGCAGCCGCCATGCGTTCTGCGTTGCGTGGCGGCCAACTGACCCAGCAACTGCTTGCCTATGCGCGCCGCCAGAACCTGTCGCCGCGACCGGTCGACGTGAATGCAGTCATCGTCGGCATGGGCGAACTGCTGCATCGCAGCCTGGGCGGCCTTGTGCAGGTGGAGACCGACCTTGCTTCCAATCTCTGGCCGGCGACCAGCGATCCTACTCAGCTTGAACTGGTCATCCTCAACCTTGCCATCAATTCCAGAGACGCAATGCCGGCGGGAGGCCGACTGCGTATCGTGACGAACAACGTGTACGGGGCCCAAGGCGATCTTCCGAAGTCACTCGATCCAGGCGATTATGTGCGTATCGCCGTGATCGATACCGGGATCGGTATGCCGCCGGATGTCATGGCGCAGGCTTTCGAGCCATTTTTCACCACCAAGGATGTCGGCAAGGGCAGCGGGCTCGGGCTCGCACAGGTTTATGGGGTGACCACACAATTTGGCGGTACGGTGCGGCTTGCCAGCGAACCAGGCGCAGGCACGACGGTGGAGGTCCTCCTTCCGCGCGCACTGATTGCGCTGGCGGCCACCGCAACACCCGAGCCGTGTGCGTCAGATCCAGTCTATGGCGATGGTGTTGTTCTGGTGGTTGACGACGAACCGGAGGTCCGTGCCATCGCGGCCACCTTCCTGAGAGAGGCCGGCTATGTGGTGGAGGAGGCGGGCAGTGGCCCTGAAGCGCGCGATGTTGTCGCGGCGGGCCCCGTCTGCCTCGCACTTGTCGATTACGCGATGCCCATGATGTCAGGCTCCGAGTTCGTGCGCCTGGCTCGCCAGATACAGCCGGATCTGCCGGTGATCTATGTGACCGGTGCAGCGGATGCGCTGTCGCTGGGCGAGCAGGTGCGTGATCCGATCGTCACGAAACCCTACTCACGCGCGACATTGTTGAAGATCGTGCACGCAAAGGTGCAGAGCATGCCAGCGTTGACGTGATGCCGTCGCAGAACCTGTCCGCGGTCTTGCCGCCGTCTCAACCGCGGACCGGAGAGCTGAGCACTTCCAGCACGCGCAACGGCGAACGCTCGGGATGCGTCATCGCCGCGACAGGTACGTGGAATGTCTGCTCCAGTGCGCAATGCCCGGAGAGCGCGGCGTGCAGCACCTGATCGGTAAAGCAGAACCACGTCGTGCCGGCGGCGAACGCCAATTCAGCCTTCGGTGCGCCCGATTGGTAAGCGGCATCCAGCTTCGCCATGTCGTGCAGGCGCAACATCATCCGGTCGTATTCACTGCGCCGACCCTTGGTGACGCCGAGCCGCTCCAGGAGCCACGCGCTGCCAGGAATGCCCGAGCGCATCCGCGGCAGGAACTGGCGCGCGAAATCCGGAAACGGCTCGCCGATGCGCCAGGCGCGCGCGACGCCGTCGGGTGCGATGTTGCAGAACAGGCGCAGGATGCGGCGTCCGCCCATCGGCCGGCTGGGGAATGCATCGACGTGCAGCAACCGGTCGTCATGCCGAGGCGAATACGAACGTCCGGCGATCTCCGCGGGACGGAAGCTGGTGCGTGCTCGTTCCAGCGCCGGCGCGTAGCACGGCAGCAGATCATGCAGCAGCCGCTCGGCTGAGTCGCCGAAGCGATGCATCATCGCCACCAGCTTCGCAGCCTCCGCACCGCCGAGTGCCGTGTTGCCGACCCTGCCGGTGGCGGGGTCGAGGCTGACATTCTTGCGCTCGCTGCCCATGATTTTCGGGGAAAGCAGGAACATCTCGTCAGCGGTGACACGGAACGGCAGTTGCGCCAGCAGAAGGACGCGGCCCGCCTCCAGTGCATCGACCGCCTGGGTCCGCAGCGCCGCGTCGAACGGCCCGTGCCATGCGGCGATTGGCAACTCCTCGATGATGTCGCGCGCGTTCATTGCTACTCGTGCACCAGAACCCAGTCGTTGATGAAGCTGGCCAGTCCATTGGCGTGAAAGTCCCGCCGCAGGGCCGCCTCATCGTAGTCCTCGCGCACCCAGTCCAGGAACTGTTTTCGTCCCTCTGCTTCGCGCGCGTAATGGTGGAAGAATGCGTCCAGGATGCCGGTGCGCGCCTGCCGGATATGTCCGAACCGGAGTGAGAGTTGCCGCAATGCCTCGCGGGCGGTGCCGCCCTCGAACATGATGAACAACCCCGCGGCCAGCCCGGCCCTGTCCGCGCCCGACTTGCAGTGCATCAGCGCCGGTGCGCGCATGTGCCGGAAGATGTCATGCAGCCGCATGATCCTGTCGCGCTGCGGTGCGCCGCGGCTCTCCAGCGCCATGTCGACGAAGTCGAGGCCCAGGCGGGCGGCCGCGTCACGGGTCAGAGCGTCCGAGCCGTTCCGTGTCAGGCCGCGCAGGTTGATCAGGGTCTTCAGGCCATGGCGCCGGGTGAGCGCCGCCAGACGCTGTGGCGTCGGATGGTTGCAGCGGTACAGCCGCCCAGGCGCGACGGCGGCGAAATTGCTCCACGGCAGTCGAAACACCGCATGATCGACCAGCAGCGCATCGAGCCAGGCGAGCGCGCGGCCGCGGGCGGTGGTGACATCGCCTTGGAATATGCTGTCCATTGGGTCATTGCTGCGAACGAGACACCGCATATGGCCATGGCAGAGGCGAGGGCGCAACTGTGGCGACCGAGGCGGAACAGGTGCCTCGGTTGGGGGCGCCGCCCGCGAAGCGCCGCACAGAGGGAAGGCTGCTGATGAACCAATCCCGCGTCGCGCCTTGGCTCTGGGTCGCCCCGCTCGCCGGCTGGGTGGTGCTGGCGGCATCCTTGGTGGTCCGGCACCCGCTGTTCGCCCTGTTGGATGGCGCTGCCCTGATCGCCTGTGTGCTGGCCGCGGTCCATCATGCCGAAGTCGTGGCGCACCGCGTGGGCGAACCATTCGGCACGCTATTGCTGGCCCTGGCCGTGACCGTGATCGAAGTGGCGCTCATCGTCTCGCTGATGCTGACCGGCGGTGCGGCGACTGTGGCGTTGGCGCGCGACACCGTGTTCGCCGCGATCATGATCATCCTCAACGGCATGGTGGGCGTTTGCCTTCTGCTGGGCGCCACACGCCACGGTGAGCAATCCTTCGGTCTTTATGGCGTCAACGCGACGCTTGCTGCGCTGGCCGCCATTACGGTCATAACGCTCGTCCTGCCCAACGCGACGACCACCGCGTCAGGACCCAGCTATTCGACCAGTCAGCTTGCGTTCGTCGCGGTCGTCTCGCTCGCGCTCTACGGTGTCTTCGTGCTGGTACAGACCGTCAGCCACCGCGACTATTTCCTGCCCCAGAGAGGATCGGTGCTTACAGAGACCGAGAATGCACCTCGGCCGAGAATTGGTGCGACCGCCTTCAGCGCTGTTCTGCTCATCGTATGCCTTGGTGCGGTGATATTGCTGGCCAAGGCGATCGCGCCGGTGATTGAGGCGGGCGTTGACAGCGTCCAGGCGCCCAAGGCCGTCGTTGGGGTCATCGTTGCAGCGATCGTGCTTCTGCCCGAGAGCCTTGCTGCCCTGACGGCCGCGCGTGCCAACCGACTTCAGACCAGCCTCAATCTCGCGCTCGGCTCGGCGATGGCCTCGATCGGACTGACCATCCCGACCGTCGCCGCGGTGTCGATCGCCACGGGCTGGACGCTGGTTCTGGGCCTTGATCCCAGCTCAACGATACTTCTCGCGCTGTCGCTGCTGGTAGCGGCGCTGTCACTGGGTACCGGCAGAACGACAGTTCTTCAGGGCGCAGTGCACCTCGTCATTTTCGGCGTTTACCTGTTTACGACAGTCGTTCCCTGAAGGACCCCTGCCATCCGAGACTCCCCCTCCCATTGCGGGAGGGGGTTGGGGGGAGGGGGCCTACCGCGGAATCAGCTCCGCCACGTCCTCCACCCCATCGGCTTCCAGTCCGGCCACAACCCCAGCGCGGTCTTGCGCGGGGCGGTTCTGGCTCATCTTCCACTTGCCCTCAAGCCGCGCGATCGGCAGCGCGAAACCCACGATGCCCTTCAGCATGCCGTCGATGAAGTCCGCCGGCGCGTCAGTTACGGCCCAGGGCTCGGCCCGGGCAAGCTCCTCGCGCTCGGTCAGCCGCGTGACGATGGAGCGCAGCCGCTCCGTGTCGTCGAAGAACTCAACCGGCCCATAGGCATGGATGGTCACATAATTCCACGTCGGCACGACCTTGCCGTTCGCCCGCTTGGTCGCATACCAGGACGGCGTGATGTAGGCGTCCGGCCCCTGGAAGATCGCCAGCGCCTGAACCCCAGGCACGGCGCCGCGAGCCTGTGGGTTCGGGCGGGCGACATGGCCGAGCAGGGTTCCGTACGGCGCCGGATCGGAATCCAACAGCATCGGCACATGGCTGGCGATCAGCCCGTCGGCGGTCAACGTGACCAGGGTCGCCAGACCGGCGCTGCGTATAGCGGCGTGCAGCACGTCGATGCGGTCTTCCTTGAACAGCGGCGGAACGTACAACACGGGGTCTCCCTAGGCGGCGGCGCGGATCGCCGCGGCGCGGACCTCGTCGCCCACGCCGGCTTCGAACGCGGAAAAGTTCTTCTCGAACCGGCCGATCAGGTCCCTGGCCATCCGGTCATATGCAGACTTGTCAGCCCAGGCCTCGCGCGGGTCCAGAACATCTGCGGGCACGCCCGGCACGTGTTCCGGAATCGACAGCTCGAAGAATCGGTCCTTGCGAAACCGCGTGCGCGCCAGGCTGCCGTCAAGCGCGGCACGCAGCAGGGCGCGGGTGTGGCGGATGCTCATCCGCTGTCCCACGCCGTACTGCCCGCCGCTCCAGCCTGTATTTACCAGCCAGCAGTCTGCGTCATGCCGTGCGATCAGCTCGGCCAGCATCCGCCCGTACACCTCGGGGCGCCGCGGCAGGAACGGTGCGCCGAAGCAGGTGCTGAACGTGGCGACCGGTTCGGCGCCCAGGCCCTTCTCGGTTCCCGCCACCAAGGCCGTGTAGCCGGACAGGAAGTGATACATCGCCTGCGCCGGCGTCAGCTTGGCGATCGGTGGCATCACGCCGAACGCGTCGCAGGTCAGCATCACCACGTTGCGGGGTTGGCCGCCGCGCAAGGAGGGTTCAATATTGGGGATGTATTCCACCGGATAGGCCGACCGTGTGTTCTCGGTCAGCGACTGGTCGGTAAGATCGAGACAGCCGTGCGGGTCGGCGACGACGTTCTCCAGCACCGTGCCGAAGCGGTGGCTGGCGGCCCAGATCTCCGGTTCATGTTCGGCCGACAGGTTGATCACCTTGGCGTAGCAGCCGCCCTCGAAGTTGAACACGCCGTGCTCGCCCCAGCCGTGCTCATCGTCGCCGATCAACCTGCGATGCGGATCGGAGGACAGCGTGGTCTTGCCGGTGCCGGACAGGCCGAAGAACAGCGCCACGTCGCCATCGCCGCCGATGTTGGCGCTGCAATGCATCGGCAGCACGCCGCGCTCCGGCAGGATCCAGTTCATGACGGTGAAGATCGACTTCTTGATCTCGCCGGCGTACTCGCTGCCCACGATGACGATGCTGCGCTGCTCCAGCGATAACGCGATGGCGGTCCCGCTGCGGACCCCGTCGATCTCCGGGTCGGCCTGAAAATGCGGCGCATGCAGGATGACGTAGTCCGGGTGGAAATCCGCGAGCTCGTCAGGTAGCGGGCGGATAAAGATGTTGCGCGAGAACAGCGCCTGCCAGGCGCCCGTGGTGACCAGACGCACGCGCATCCGATGGGCGGGATCCGCGCCAGCATAGAGGTCCTGGGTGAACAGTTCCTGGCCCTGCAGATAGGCCTGCACGCGCCCCTTCAGCACAGTGAATTTCTCGGGCGCCAGCCGCTGATTGACCTTTCCCCACCAGACGTCGCCGGTGATGGTTGGTTCGTCCACCACGAACTTGTCCTGCGCCGAGCGACCGGTGTGCATTCCGGTGGTCACCACCAAGGCGCCATCGACCGACAGTCTGCCTTCGTCGCGGCGCACCGCCTCGGCAACCAGAGCGGGTGCGGTGAGGTTGGCATGCACTGGACGCGATGCGTGGACGCCGGTGCCGGCGAGCGCCTCCGCGGCCTGGGTCTTCCAATTCCTGTGCCTGGGGTGCGCGATGTCGGCGGCAAGCGTCAACGGTCTGGCTCCTGCTCGGGGTTTGGCACGGGTCGGGACGAAGGGCGCTTGATCATAGGGGTGAAGTTGCGATACAATCTACCCCATCCACACAACTTTGAATTGTGCGGCGCACAAACGAAGCGTGCTCGGGTGAGGGGCGAGCATTCGCAACGGACTTCCGCAGCGCGGACCCAAGCGACGAGCTGATCTCGTCAGTAAACGAATGGGACCAACCGCCACGTGTGGGCGCGATAGGCTTCATACTCGGTGCCGAAGTGCACCCGCAGCAGCGCCTCTTCCGAGGCGATGCGGGCAAGTAGCGGCACGAGCACAAGGGCTGCGAGCAGGATGCCGACGCCGGAGCGGAAAGCGAGCGCCCAACCGAGCATGTTCACCAGGAGGCCGAGATAACTCGGGTGGCGGATCATGCTATAGACGCCAGTGGTGACGAGCGCATGTCCGGGCTGGATTGCGACCAGACCGCTGAATCGATGGCCGAGGACGAAGACCGGCCATATGCGCAAAGCGCCGCCGGCGGCGAAGACCACCACGCCGAACCAGCGGAGCGGATCGTCGTCGAGTATCCAGAAGCCGATGCGGTCGGCGTAGGCGGGAAGATAGCCGTCGAGTAGGCCGAGTACCGCGAAGGCCGCGAGCACCCAGCGGTTGCCGCGATCCTCGCGCTCACCGCTCCTGATGCCGCCCTGGGTGAAGAGCGCCGTGGCCGAGAGCGTGAGGGTGATGAGCGCGAGCGCCACGAATTGCGGGCGGGCGAGGAAGGCGTCGATTCCACCGGCGCCGAAAGCGGCGAGCGCGAGATAGGCGAGCGTGCCCGCGATCACGAAACCCGCCATCGCGGGCGAGACCTTCATCGCCGTCTCCCGTTTTGCCGTCAGCCGCCGCTGGTCGCCGTCATCATCAGCATCGCTGCATGTGGGCGGAACCGCGTGGAAAGCGTAGCAGATTCGCCGTCGACGAAAACCTCCAGGCAGACTGTCTCGCGCGACGCGGCGAGGTCACTTCGCTCTTGTTGCGGCCTTACCTTCCGGAAAATCCGAAACTCTTGAGTTATGCAGCAAGTTTAGCAACATCCCGGCCCGCTTACGGCATCACATAGACGGCTTAGTATCTTTCTTGGATCGTGAAGGATGCGGCACCCGTCAGCGATCACGCTGCGGGTTCCCGGGTCGAGTGGGTTCACGTCATCCCATGAGGGCGAGGCGAAACCGAATTCAATCTCGCCGTGGTTCGTTTCGAGCCACAAGCGGCGTGACCAGAGTGCTCCGTAATCCTCATCCTGCCACTTCCGCGGTCGAGCACCCACGGCGTTCCAGCCAATTGTGTCGAGCCATGCCGTTTCATCCCGGAACGCGCGCGGATTGGTCACGATCAGCACAAGGTCAATGTCAGAGTCCGCACCCGCCGATCCGCGTGCGTGTGAACCAACGAGAGCCACGGCCTGAATTGTCGGCTGTGCCTTCGCCCAATCGGCAATGATCTGAACAATGTGCTCAGCTTGCATCCATGCAGCCTAACTGGTCTTGCTGCGGAAGTCTTGAATTCTGCATCGTTGGAGGCGCGCCAAGATGCTTGCAGCCGCCATGGGGCGGCAAGCAGGCGGTAGTCATGTTTGAACCGGCAATCCTGACATCACGGTGTCAGTAGCGATGCGGTAAAAGGCGGCGGGCCGAGGGTCGGTGGCATTTTAATCGGATTGCCGCTCGCGACACGGCCAATCCGTCCTGTACCCCGCGGGGACCAACGCCGCTCCTGCGCGACAGGCTCTGGTGACCGACCAAAGCGTGAATTGCCGGCCCCTCGGTTTTTCGATATGGGTACCTATATCACAACACCCATACTGCTGTGCACCATGAAAACGACCGTTGAAATCTCCGACCCCCTGCTACGCGAAGTCCGCAAACTCGCGACGCGCCAAGGCGTCACGCTGCGCACTCTGATCGAACGCGGACTGCACCGCGTCATTGCCGACACAAGATCGGGTACACCGTTCAAGCTGCGCCGGGCAAGCTTCAAGGGCCACGGCCTGCAGCCGGAGTTCCGGGACGCGCCCTGGGACCGCTTGCGTGACGCGGCGTACGAGGATCACGGTGCGTGATCGCCGTCGATACCAACATTCTCGTCTACGCGCATCGCGAGGATTCCCCCTTTCACACCGCCGCCTTCCATCGCGTGGCGGAGCTTGCGGAAGGACCGGCAGGTTGGGCAATCCCTTGGCCGTGTCTGCACGAATTCCTTGCCATCGTCACGCATCCGCGAATTTATGCGCCGCCCACGCCGCTGGCCCGTGGCCTCGATCAGGTCGATGCCTGGCAGGCATCGCCGACGCTCACGCTGCTGGCCGAATCGGCGACGTACTGGTCGGCCTTGCGCGCGCTGCTCGTTGCGGGTCGCGTTGCGGGGCCGCGGGTCCACGACGCGCGGATCGCCGCGCTGTGCCGGGACCATGGTGTGCGTGAGTTGTGGTCCGCGGACCGGGATTTCAGCCGCTTTGTCGGCTTCACCGTGGTAAACCCGTTGCTGCGCGATTGGGCGGGCTGACCGCCTCCCGCCCGACCCGTGACCCCGGTCCCCGCCTGCGCTATGACCCGGCGAAAGGAGACCGCCCAACGTGAACCAGCCTTTCGGCGTGAACAGCCTGCGCAACGGCCCGGACGGACGAGGCCGGTTCGGCGAATTCGGCGGCCGTTTCGTGGCCGAGACGCTGATGCCGCTGATCTTGGAGGTGGAGCAGGCCTATCTGGCCGCGCGCGCCGATCCGGCATTCCAGACGGAGCTGGACGCCTACCTGAAGAACTATGTGGGGCGCCCCAGCGCGCTGTGGTTCGCCGAGCGCCTGACCCGGCATCTCGGCGGCGCAAAAGTCTACTTCAAGCGCGACGAGCTGAACCACACTGGCAGCCACAAGGCCAACAACTGCATGGGCCAGATCTTGCTGGCCAAACGGATGGGCAAGACGCGGATCATCGCCGAGACCGGTGCCGGCCAGCACGGTGTCGCGACGGCAACGATGTGCGCGCTGTTCGGCCTTCCGTGCACCGTTTACATGGGCGCGACCGACGTCGAACGGCAGGCGCCCAACGTGTTCCGCATGAAGCTGCTGGGGGCGGAGGTGAAGCCGGTCACCTCGGGGGCATCCACGTTGAAGGACGCGATGAACGAGGCGCTGCGCGACTGGGTCGCCAATGTGGAGGATACCTATTACCTGATCGGCACGGTCGCTGGCCCGCATCCCTATCCGATGATGGTGCGCGACTTCCAATCGGTGATCGGCGAGGAGGCGAAGGCGCAGTTGCGCGAGGCTGAGGGCCGGCTGCCGGATGCGGCGGTTGCGTGCATCGGCGGCGGATCGAATGCGATGGGGCTGTTCCATCCGTTCCTGGATGATCCGTCGGTGCGGCTGATCGGCGTGGAAGCGGGCGGGCACGGAATCGAGACAGGCGAGCACGCGGCGAGCCTGACCGGCGGCAGGCCTGGCGTGCTGCACGGCAACCGCACGTATCTGCTGCAGGACGACGATGGACAGATCATCGAGGCGCATTCGATCAGCGCCGGGCTGGATTATCCGGGGATCGGGCCTGAGCATTCCTGGCTGCACGACATCAAGCGGGTGGAATACGTGTCGGCGACGGACGAGGAGGCGTTGGCCGCGTTCCAGCTCTGCACGCGGACCGAGGGCATTATTCCAGCGCTGGAGCCTGCGCATGCGCTGGCGCATGTGACGAAGTGGGCGCCGACGATGGAGAAGGACGAAATCATCCTGATGAATCTCTGTGGCCGTGGCGACAAGGACATCTTCACCGTCGCCGAACGTCTAGGGGTGAAGCTGTGACCCGCATCGTTGCTCGCTTCGCCGCTCTGAAACGCGAAGGCCGTGGCGCGCTGATCCCGTTCGTGGAGGCATGGGATCCCGATGCTTCCACCTCGATGGCACTGCTCCGTGGCATGCCCGGCGCGGGCGCCGACCTGATCGAGGTCGGCATTCCGTTCACCGATCCGATGGCCGACGGCCCGATCGTCCAGGCGGCCGGCAAGCGCGCGCTGAAGGCAGGCGTGAAGGTCCGGCATGTACTGACGATGGTGCGCGACTTCCGCCGCGAGGACGATGCGACGCCGATCATCCTGATGGGCTACCTGAACCCCCTCCTGTCCTATGGTACCGAACGTTTCTGCGTCGATGCGGCGGCGGCCGGTGTGGATGGGCTGATCATGGTCGATCTCCCCACCGAGGAGGCCGACATGCTGGTGCCGCAGGCCACCGCGCACGGCATCGACATCATCCGCCTGGTCGCGCCCACCACCGACGA
>Ga0210402_10005056_pt1 | contig 11865 bp, 7 predicted proteins | sample IncBWC7MmetaG_FD_161055 | JGI IMG/M metagenome (GOLD analysis project Ga0210402, IMG submission 161055) | Forest soil microbial communities from Barre Woods Harvard Forest LTER site, Petersham, Massachusetts, United States - Inc-BW-C-7-M | ecosystem: Environmental > Terrestrial > Soil >... | reverse complement strand
CATGCAGTACCTCCTTCGTACTGCTGAACAAGGTAGGTCTATATAGTATCAATGTCAATATGTCATACAACATACCGACCTTCAAATGTCCAAACTCCAGTCCCCCGTCTGAAGACGGGGGCTACGGTCTTACGCCGGCTTCGCCGTCGGGGGTGGTCATGCGGATCTTGCAACCCGAGGTAAGGCCTTGCATACTCGGGACATGACCGCTGCCGGCAAGCACATTCCAGACGACTTCGAGTCCCTTCCCACGACCGGATGGAACGGGTCGATTGAAGGAGCCGAATGGCGGAGAGGTCTGAATATTGACGGCGCTTGGTGGCTGCTGGCTGTCCTCTTGAGGGGACATCATTGCTTGCCCGGAGGCCGTTAACAGCCTCCCGGAGGCAGTTAACAGCCTTCCAGAGGCAGTTAATAGCCTCCCGGAGGCAGTTAACAGCCTTCCAGAGGCAGTTAATAGCCTCTCAGAGGCAGTTAACAGCCTTCCAGAGGCAGTTAATAGCCTCCCAGAGGCAAGTTAATAGCCTTCCAGAGGCAGTTAACAGCCTCCCGGAGGCAGTTAATAGCCTTCCAGAGGCAGTTAATAGCCTCCCGGAGGCTGTTAACACACTCCACGAGTCAGCTAACTTGTTCCGGAGCTGGACCTCGTTAGAATACCCACCAAAATTGGCGGCGAATGCCGCAACCGACAACGCGGCAAAGCCGCAGAAAACAGGAGGCTTCACCTTGAATCGTCTGCTTCGCAGTCTCGCTGTGCTTCTCATCCTCACCGCTCCCGCCCTCTACGCGGCGGAGCCGAAGGAAACCATCCATGTCGTCATCACCGGGGGAGCGAACGCCGGGACGTATGACGGGACCACCGACCGCGGCGGCTGTTCGGCGGGGATGACTGGGAAGGGTTCGTGGGGGAATCAGTACTCGCTGGTGAAGGAGAACAATCCCAAGGTGTTGAACAGCCTGCAGCTCATCGTGCCGGACGCGAAGGCGGCGGCCGCGGGGACGCCCGACTTCTTCCTCAACGTCGCGTTCGGGAGAATCACGGCGCGGGTGGCCGAGTACAAGGTGGAGACGGAAAAGAAGAGCGGCAGCGGAACGGTCACCATCCACGACAAAGGCGCAACGGCCGTGGTGAACTTCGACGCCACTACGGCGGCGGGCGTTCATCTGGTCGGGACGATCGACTGCAAGAGCGTGATGCGGGCGAACTGAGTGTTTCACGCGGAGGCGCGGAGACGCGGAGGGAAGCAAATCGCCGATTCTGCGTCGACGGGAGAAGGAGTTCGGCTGGCAGCCACAGACGACGGTTGCGCGCGGAGGCGCGCACGAACAATTCAGCCCCGCGCTCGGCGAAGCGCGAGCGCGGGGTCTCGGTGGTGATGTGGAAGTGCGGCCGCGGAGGCGGCCGCCACAGGAGCTTGCGTATCGCGCTTCTGCTGCGAATTGCGCGGCGTTGTCCCGGCCGCCTCCGCGGCCGGCAAATCGGTGACACCCTCGTACCCCGCGCTCGCGCTACGCCGAGCGCGGGGCTGGATTGTGGAGCGCGCCTTCGCGCGCATCCGGGCGAGGGCTGGCGTCAATCGCATTGGGTTGCGAACGAGGTCCGCGCTTTCGTTACCAATACCCCCGCTCCCCTCCGAACATCACCTCGTAAACCTTACGCGCCCAGCTCCGTTTGCCGAATTCGACGCGGCCGGAGGATTCTTGCGAGAGCCACTCCTTGATGGGGAGAGTGAATCCGGTCTTGCGGCGCTGGCGGACTTCGCCCGGTAGGGGCGGGCGCGGCGCGGCGGCGAGGAGTTGTTTGCCGCGCTGGCGGCGGGTGACCAGGGCCGGGGCGATCTTGCGCAAGAGGTGGGCGTCGACGAGAGGGACGCGGACTTCGAGAGAATGGGCCATCGAGGCCCAATCCATGTCGCGCAGGAGTTGATTGCGGAGGTAGAGCGACGACTCCAGGGCGGCCACGCGAGCGAAGGGGTTGCCGGGATCGGGGGTGACGGTGCGCTCGATGATCGTCAGCATGTCCAGCCGGGCCAACCCCTCGGCGGCGATCTCGTCGCCGAGGAGTGAGGGGAGCTCCGAGGAGAGGAAGCGGCCGCGTTTGACCAGATAGGCGCCGGCGTAGCTGCCGCCGTAGCGGACGATCTCCCCCATCTTCGGGCTGATGTGGCGGCTGCGTCTGGCCAGGGCATCGTTGAGGCGATGCACGGCGCCGCCGAGGCCGGGGACGCGCGCCAGCACCGACGTCACCGGCATCCAGCGGGGGATGTCACGGAAGGAGGTATAGCCGCCGAACAGCTCATCGCCGCCGGTGCCGGACATGGCCACTTTCAGGCCGAGGTCGTGCGCGGCCTTGCTGATGAAATAGCTGTTCAGGCCATCGACGCTCGGCTGATCCATCGCAGAAAAGATCCGCGGCAGCTCGGCGCGGAAGGCGGACAACGACAATTCCTGAATTTCATGGCGGACGCCGTATTGCCGGGCCACGAGCGCCGCCAGCGGGGCCTCGTCGTTGACGCGCCCGCGGTACTCCTCGAAGCGGAGCGTCATCGTCTGCAGATCGGTAGCGCCGCTCTCGCGCGCGAGAGCGACAACGGCCGTGGAGTCGATGCCGGCGGAGAGAAAGGCGCCCACCGGAACGTCGGCCACCATGTGATAGCGCACCGATTCGAGGACGGCGTCGTGGACGACGTCTCTCCGCTGCTCTTCGGTGAAGGATCCTGCGTTCTCGACGGCATCGCGCAGCGTGGCGGCGATCGAAAAATATTGGACCGGCTCGGCGACGCCGTTCACATCGACGTAGGCGTAAGAGCCCGCCGGCAGCGACCGGATGGCGCGATACATGGTGAACGGTTCCGGCACGGTACCGCGCAGAAAGAAGCCGGCGGCGCCGGCGGGATCGAACTGCTTCGATACCTTGCCGCCCGCCGCCAGTGCGCGCACCTGCGAGGCCATGCGCAGCGTCGCGCCGTCGTCGGCGTAGTAGAGCGGCTTAATGCCGTAAGGATCGCGGGCCAGCAGCATCCGTCGCCGGGCGGCATCCCAAAGCGAGAAAGCGAACATGCCGCGCAGCTCGCCGAGCATCCGCTCCTGCTTTTCGTCGTAGAGCTGCAGCAGCACCTCGGTGTCGGACTGCGATGTGAAGCGGCGTCCGCGCGCTTCGAGCTGCGCGCGGAGCTCGCGGTAGTTGTAGATCTCGCCGTTGAAGGTGAGGGTGAGCGGTCCGAAGTGTTTCGGCTGCGCACCGCCGGGGGAAAGATCGATGATGGAGAGCCGCCGGTGTCCGAACCCGACGCGGCCATCGTCCGAGAACCAGGAGTCGCCGGCATCGGGACCGCGGCTGTGCATGCACTCCCGCGTGGCGATCACCTCCTCGCGATCGAACGGGGGGGCTGTGTCGCGATAGGCGAAAACGGCGTTGATGCCACACATGGGGCGGGAGTATACGAAACGGAGCGCCGGCGTCTCGTCGCTGAACGAGGCGAGATTCGATGCAGTTGGTCGTAGCCGCGAGCGGGGGCGAGACGCCAGGCGAGACGTCACCATCCGCGTTTTCAGAAGCAGCATCGCCGCGGGGTTGGAGAACCGGCCATTCGCCGACACCAATCCTGCGGTCATCGATGCCGCCCTGTAGTGCAGGCATCTTGCCTGCTCCCGGCGGGCGTCCCGCCCGACGGTGGGGACGAAGGGGAACGTAGATGTCTGGCCAAGAACGGCGGCCTGTCCCCATCCACGTTTCTTGCACCACAGCAGAGTTGAACCTTAAGCTCGCGAATAGACCGCCCGCGTGTTTTCCCAACATTTACGTTCTCGTTCGTCCCCACCGTCGGGCGGGACGCCACGCCGGGAGCAGGCAGGGATGCCCGCTCTCCGCGCCGGCGTACCCCCCATTTGCATTCTTAAGTTCCGAGGTAGCCTCGGGGATGATGCGGAAATATGATCTGGGTGTAGTTAATGTCCGAAAAAGAGCCCGGTTGCCGCACTGGGATGCGGAGCATGCGATCTATTTCGTGACCTGGCACCTGTTCGACGCTCTTCCGTCGGAAGTCATGGCGCGGTTTCGCGGTGAGCGCGATGCGGAGCGCGCCAACATCTGCCGGCTGCGCGGGAGCGCGACCTTTGCCGAACAGCGGATGCTCGACGCCGCGCTCATCGATGCCTGCGAACGGTTTCTCGATCAGCATGCCGGTGAATGCCTTCTCCGCGATCGGCGCGCGGCCAGGATCGTTGCCTATAGTCTGAAGTTCTTTGACAGTGTGCGTTATCGGCTGTACGCGTGGTGCGTCATGCCCAATCACGCTCACGTGGTCCTGTCGTGCATGGATGGATACAACCTGAGCAGCGTCCAGCACTCGATCAAGGGATTCACGAGCAAGGAGATCAACAAACTTCTCGGCCGAAGCGGCACGCTCTGGCAGGCGGAAGGCTTCGACCGTTGCATCCGCGATTCGGAGGAGCTGGAACGGACGATCAACTACGTCCTCGGCAACCCCATCGCCGCAGGATTGGAGACCTGGCCTTTCACCGGCACCAACGCCGCGGTAATCGATGCCGCCCTGTAGCGCAGGCATCCTGCCAGGCGAGACGACCCCGCGCCAGCCGGCGAGACGTCAGCGCTCCGGGCGCTTCGCGCCGGTTACCGTGTGCCGCTGATCGCGAGCGGCCTCGCGGCGTCGACGCGGATGGAGACGTTGCTGGCCGGGAAAGCCTCGCCGGACGAGCCGTGGCGGCGGACCCAGACGACGACGGTATAGATGCCGGGACCGTCGGGGAGCGGGATGGCGAAGGCGAAGTGGCCATCGGGGGCGACCTGGAAATCGCCGCGGCGGCCGTCGCTGTATTGCTCGGTCACTTCTTCGAATCCGCCGTCGATGCGGCGGGTGAATTTACCCTTGAGCCGCGGAAGGTATTCCCGCCGCGAATCCGGCAGGCTGTAGCTCTGGATCCTGTTCGCCGTCACCGCCGCCATCGGCTGCGGCAGCGGTTCGTGATGAACGGAGATGGCCTCGGTGTCATAGCCTTTGACGGCGCTGCCGCTGCAGAGGATCGGCTGCGCCGACGATACCCGGCGCGGCAGCGGGCGCGTCCAGTTGATGTAGCGGCGGATGAACTCCTGCGTCATCCGCAGCTCGCCGCGCTCCCACGCCAGGCCGATGCCGACATGCGTCGCGGCCGGATCGAGGATGGTGCGCCGATGGCCGTCGTGGGGGGCCACTTCCGCCATCATGGCCGCCTCGGAGCGACGCATCATGTCGTACAGCGCCCGGTCGCTGAAGCCGTAGTTCGCCGACCATGCCGCCGCGTTCTCGCTGACGCCGTCGTTGCCGCCGCCGAAGGAGTAGCGCATGTACGGCGCCTCGCCGTCAGTAGTGAAATGTCCGGTCGTGCCGTTGCGGATCTGGGCGCGGCAGTAGGCATCAGCGATCGCCGACGCCTGGGCGTCGAGCTGCACCGGACTGAGGCCGAACTTCGCGCGGTCATGGTTGATGAGGCGCACCAGCTCCGCCCGCAGCGTCATCCGCGTCTCATCGGCGGCCCCTTCGCCCTGCGCGAGCGTCGCGCCAAAGGTGAAGGCGACAGTCATAGCGACGAGAAGAAGTTTCTTCATGGGGAGCGTGTCTGTAACTTCGGTGCGGGGTATTTTATTCGGATATGGGTTGCGGGGTCTCGCGGTTACGAGGTTGCAAGGTTGCTGGGTTAGGAACACACGCTGAGTTGCGCTCGAAGGTCTTCCAGCTCTTTCATACTCGGAAGCGCCCTTACATCGAGAGCCCTTCTCCCCCAGCGCTTTTCAGCTGGGGGAGAAGGTGCCGAAGGCGGATGAGGGGGCGCTTCACACGGGCGCCATTCGCGCGCCTTCGAGCGCTCTCGGACCAACGTCGGTAAATCGCGCATATCTCGTAAAGCGCCCCCCTCATCCGGCTTCGCCACCTTCTCCCCCCGCAAGAAACCGCGGGGGGAGAAGGACTCTCGACGAAGGGAGTCGCAATGCACTCGACGGGTAGACGATAGCCCGCGCGAGTGAGCATTGCCGGTTGGTACTCGGTTAGCACCCAGCAACTCTGCAACCCATCCCACCGCGAGACCTCGCCACCGCGAGACCCCGCTACCTCACCGGCAACTCAATCGAAATCCTAAATCCTGGATTCAGATTCTCCGCATGCACCGAGCCGCCGTGCTCTTCGATCGCTTTGCGGGTGATGGCCAGGCCGAGGCCGGTGCCGGAGGTCTTGGTGGAGAAGTAGGGGTCGAAGATCTTCGAGAGGACCTCGGGGGCGACGCCGGGACCATCGTCATCGACGGAGACGACCACTTTCGAGTCGACGCCGTGACTGGCCAGGAGAACGTGGCCGCCGGGGGCGGCCTGGAAGGCGTTCTCGATCAGGTTGGCGATCGCGCCGCGGAGGAGGCGGGCGTCGCCGGAGAATGTCTCCGGAGTCGACGGCTTGATGTCGGCGCGGAAGTCGATGCCGCGCTCGCTGCTCTCGGCGTAGCTCGATGCGATCTCTTCGAGCAGCTTCCGCATCTGCAGCGGCTTGCGCTGCACTTTGCGCAGCGAGGCGTAGTCGCCGAACTCCTTCGACGTTTCGCGCAGCGTGACCACCTGCCGGAGGATGTTTTCGACCCCTGCGGTCACGATTCTGGCCAGGTTAGGGTCGTTGTTCTCCGCCACGGCGCGCAGATGTTCGGCGGTCAACTGGATCGGCGTCAGCGGGTTCTTGATCTCGTGCGCGACCTGGCGGGCCATCTCTCCCCACGCTTCGAGCCGGTTCGAGCGGAGGATCTCGGTGACATCCTCGGCGATGAGCATCTCTTCGTCACTCCCCGGAAGCGGTACGATCGATACGCGGAAGGTGCGGGCGTTTCCGTCCTGTTCGTTGTCATTGACGAACAGCTCGATCTCTTTGGCCTCGGCGCGGCGGGCGCGGTGCGAGGCCAGGAAGTCATGCACCTCGTCGTGAAACTCGATGTTCTCGCCGAACAGCTTGCGTGCCGCGGCATTGGTGGCCGACACCTGCATCGCCCAATCGAGGACGACCACGGCGGCGTTGATGTTCTCGAGCAGCGTCTGCAGCCGGTCGCGCTCGTGGCGGAGGTCGTTCTGCTGGCGGTGGATGGATTGGGCCATGTCGCGGAACGTCGTCACCAGCAGGCCGAGGTCGGGATCGGAGGGGACGGCGAGCGGAGTGTCGAAATCGCCGCGCGCCACGGCCCGGGCGCTGCCTACGAGCGCCTGCACGGGGCGCGTCACGCTACGGGCGGCGACGTAGGCGACGAAGATCGCCGCCAGGACGATGAAGATCAGCAGCATGTAGATCGTCGTGGCCAGGTCGTTCACCTGCGCCTCGATCTGGCGGCCCTGAACGATGAGTGGGAGTCCCATCGTGTAGTTCTGGCCGCGCACGAGGTTGATCGGCGAATAGATCTCGATGAACTGTGCGCCGCCGGCTCTGCGGATCGCCAACTGCTTGCCGCCGCTGACGATGTTTTCGTAGACATCGCCCGGCAACCGCTCGGATTCGACGCGGGCGGCGAAGAGATCGCGGCGGCTCGAAGCGATCAGCTTGTCGTCGCGGTAGAGATGAAGATCGTGGCCGATGACACGCGCCAGCCAGCTCAGCACGTCGTCGTCGAGCATCTGTTCCGGATGCGACGTCGATGCCGTCGAGGCCAGGTAGTCCTCGATCACCCGCTCCGCGGCCGTGAGCGCGGTCTGCCCGCGGTCGAGATACTCCGCCTCCAGCCGGTTGGCCAGATAGGCGCGAACGAAGAGGACGAAGACGATCAAGGGAAGGACGACCACGGCGGTCAGATAGAGGGATGTGCGGGTGCGGAAGTCGAGGTTGCGCGGGGAGCGGCGGATCACCGGCACGATGACCGGCAGCGAGCGGACCACGATCACCGCCAGCACGAAGGCGATGGCCCAGATGGCGACGCCGCCGGCGCGCCGGACCTGCTGTCCGCGTGTGGCCACCTGCAGGGGGAAGGCATAGAGCGCGTCGTTGGTGCGATGCACGTAGACCGCCGATCCCGCCCCTTCGTTCTCTTCGATCCAGATGCCGTGTCCCGGCTTGAGCGTGACGAAGTAAAAGGTCGGACTCCGCGGCAGGCGCACCGTGGTCGTGCCGTGGGGGTTGCCGTCGCTGTCGTAGACGACGATCTCGCGTTGCGGCCGAAGTCCGGTGACGGTGCCGTCGAACGTCGGTTCGAAGAAGTCGCGGTAGACGTCGGCAAAGGTCGTCGCCCCCGGATCGGCCGGGTTCACCACATGCACGCTTCCTTCGGCCACCGGAATCCCGCCGATGGTGAGGTCGAAGTCGTGATGCAGGAGGACGCGCGTCACGCTTCCCATCTTCAGTACTTCGCCTCCGGTCTCCCGCCGCCGTTCGCTGAACTGCGGAAGGCCGACGCCGAAGCGGCTGAGCGGGTGATCGAAGATGTCGTGCACCGAGATGACCGCGGGCACGCGCCACTTGGAGAGGTCGCTGCGCAGCCAGAGCGCGTAGGCGAGGTCATCGAGATTCATCTTCCGGTAGTCGTCGGGAAGAATGGAGGTCAGCTCCATCTCCGCGAACTCGTTGCGCAGCGTGTCTTCGATCATCGTCCGGAGCTGGCCGGCCTCCCCGACCACCAGCGGCGCGTAGGTGTCGGCGATGAAGTGCCGCGCGCTCGACCGCTCGAAGAGCTGCAACGGCATGTAGACGACCAGCACCAGTAGCAGGGCGCTTCCGAGCGCGCGCAGGGTGAAGTTCGCGGTCAGCGCGTGCAGGAGCAGAGAGATCACCACTCCCGCGGCGATCCAGAGGAAGGCCCGTTTGGGCATGTACCCGAGTTTCATCGCCGTGACGGCGACCGGGATGGCGATGATGGCGATGCCGAGCAACGTGGCCGACCGCGACGATTCGTGACGGGTGAGTTGCAGCAGCGCAAAGCCGAAGAGCAGCAGCGCGCCGAGGAGGATGCCCTGCGCGGCCGAGACGGGGAGGATGTGATCGGGCACCGTGGAGATCCGCGAGTTGTCGACCAGGTTCCGGATCAGCGCCATGTACCCGGCGGCGGCGATGGCCGCGACGACCGTACGGGCGATCTGCATCGGCATCGAGGCGCTTCGTTTCCGGGTCAGGGCCAGGACGATGGCCAGGATGGCGGCGGCGCTGACGAGCAGATCGAACGGTGACCGGCTGAACGGCCCGAGCATGCGCGAGGCAAAAAGATCGAACTTGAAGATCTGCCACGGATCCTCATCGACGCGCATCGGCAGCAGTGCAACGCGGGCCGCGAGGAGGAGGAGGATGGTGGTGAGGGGGCGTGAGGGGTGGGTTGTCGGTTGTCGGTTGTCGGTTGCCGGTTGCCCTGCCACCTCCCACGTTCCGCTCCAGACTCCCCACAAGACAACCAGCGTCGCCAGTGCCAGGAGGATCGAGGCGATGTCGTGGCCGATGGCGCGAAGGGCGTCGATGACGTCGGCTTTCGCGCGGGGAGTTACATCGATCCAGAGCGTCGCGGAGGGGCGGCGCTCCACGATGAAGCGCAGCGAGCCGCGCTCCTGCCGCAGCACGCCGGCGTGAAACATCGTTGCGTTGACCCAGTCGTCATCGTCGAGATCGAAGAGCCCCGGCCCTTTCGGCTGATTCGGGACACGCTCGAAGGCCTGCACCGAGACGGCCGGTTTCGGCAGCGGCCGCGAACGGACGATGTAGAGGTTCGTGGCGTCGAACTCATAGCTGGTCGCGCCCGGCGTGCGGAGGTCTTCGCCCCACCAGGCGATGGCGTCGCCATTCGGGGCGATGATGCGGATGCCTTGGCGCACTCCGTAGGATTCGCCGCGAAGCATGGCGAACATCGCCTCACGGCTGGCGGACGGATTGGCGTTGAGCTTGGTGCTGACGCGCTCGACGGTGGCATCGAGCTTCGATTCGGTGCCGGCCACATCGCGCCGGATGCTCTGCACTTCACTGCCAAGATGAAAGGAGGAGCGTCGATCGAAATCGCGTCCGATCCGCAGCACCATCACCTGCATCGTCAGCCAGGCGATGCCGGCCAGCAAGAGAACGACCGCCGCGGCGCGCGCGGCGGGCGTCCGGGCTACCCTTGTGAGGTGAAGCCGCATGGTGTGTGGACCAAGAAGATTGGTGATTCGTGGATCAGCCCGCATTCTCACACGCAGAGTGGAATCGTAGACACCCTACGTCGAGAGCCCTTCTCCCCCGCGGTTTCTTTGCGGGGGAGAAGGTGCCGAAGGCGGATGAGGGGGCGATTCACGAGGACGCAGATTGCGACGATTTCAATCGGTCTCAGACGGGAATCGGTAGATCGCACAGATCGCGTAAACGCCCCCCTCATCCGCCTATCGGCACCTTCTCCCCCCGCAAGAAACCGCGGGGGGAGAAGGACTCTCGACGAAAGGGCGTGGCAAGTAGTTTCGAATTTGCGTGCCCACGAATCCACGAATCCACTATTCACTAACTCACGCCTTACTTTCCCGCCGACCGTATCGATACCACCGACCACTGCCCGTCGGCTTTCTGGCCGAGGGTGATGTAGAGCTCGCGCGTCTCCGGATTGCCGGCATTCTGAATCGTCCAGGTTCCGGTGATGTGGTACTGCGCCTCGGCACTCTTCTTCTTCGCGTTTTCCTCTTCGAAGGCGGTCGGTTTCACTTTGCTGAAAAGGCCGTCGAGTAGATAGGAGGCCTGATCACGGCCGAAGAATCCGCTCTGATCGACGAGCCCCGGGAACTGCAGCATCACTTGGTCTCCCGTGGCCATTCCGGCAACGATGGCCTGGGGATCGCCGCTGCTGAAACCGCGCTTCAGGTTCGACACCGCCACATCGAGATTCTTGAACTGCGCGGAGGCGGCGAGCGGAACAAGAAGGAGCAGAAAGGCCATCCTGGTCGAGAGTCTCATGGTGATCTCCAATGACTGCCGTAACGGGTTTCGAAGGGTCATTATTCTAACAGATTCAATGAGTTAGCCGGACTCGCAAAGGGTCATGATGTCCTCACTCCGGGACGCAATCCCGCGCTCGGCCGCGGTCTCCCGAAAGTCGTCAGGAACGGGGGCGGCGACGCGAAGTGGCTCATTCGTCAGCGGATGCGTCATCGAGAGCTTGCGTGCGTGCAACATCGGCCGCACCTCGTTTCGCTGTCCGTACAGCCAGTCGCCGGCCAGCGGATGACCGATCGCCGCCAGATGGACGCGGATCTGGTGGGTGCGCCCGGTCAGCAGGTCGACGGCGACGAGCGATCCCGCCGGCGTAGCCCGCAGAGGCGTGACGATGGTCAGCGCGCGTTTGCCGCCGTCGCCGACGCCGAAGGAAATCGGTCCGATGCGGATGAGTGGTGCATCGATGGTCTGCTTCTCGGCGAGCTCTCCTTCACAAATCGCCACGTAGCGTTTGCGGATCCGCTTCCCTTCGAACTGCCGCGTCAGATTGGCGTTGATGGAGGCAAGCTTCGAGAAGAACATCACCCCGCTGGTGCCGCGGTCGAGCCGCTGCATGAGGAAGAGCGGTTGCGTGTGCTGCATGGCCACTTCGAGCAGCACCGGCTCCTCGGCATCGTAGCCGCGCTGCACGACGATCCCGGCCGGTTTGTTGACGAAGAGAAGAGCGGAATCCTCGTAGAGGATGTCGAGCGATGCCGGGTCCACTTAGAACGTCACTTCCGCGTCGGGGTGCAGGCGCTTGCGAATCTCCCACCGAATGCGTCGAACCTTCGGCGTGACGAAGTAGCCGAGGAGTGCCAGCCAGCGCATCGGAGCCCGTTTTGGCGCTGCAACGGCAATGGCGTGATATGGCGGCAGACCGTCGGCCAGCGCCTGCTTCTCCGCCGCGATCAGATCACCGGGGAGCGACTCCGGCGCG
>Ga0210402_10005055_pt1 | contig 11866 bp, 9 predicted proteins | sample IncBWC7MmetaG_FD_161055 | JGI IMG/M metagenome (GOLD analysis project Ga0210402, IMG submission 161055) | Forest soil microbial communities from Barre Woods Harvard Forest LTER site, Petersham, Massachusetts, United States - Inc-BW-C-7-M | ecosystem: Environmental > Terrestrial > Soil >... | reverse complement strand
CGCCGCCTGGCCGCTTTCACGCGCAACGACCGATGGTCGACCCTCCGCTATCTCCGCGAAGCGAGCCAATCCGGAGAGAGCTCCGTTCTGGCATGGGCCAGCATCTCCGAAATCCGGTGCGAGGCCGACGACGAGCTCAACGAAGAGTTGGACCGCGTCGGGGTTCCGCGGGTGTAGAGCGCCTGCGCTATCCTTCATTCCGCATGGCCCCCGCATTTACCGCGCGCCAGGGAGAGTACCTGACGTTCATTCACCGCTACACGGAGAAGTTCGGTGTAGCGCCTTCCTTTGAAGATGTCGGCAATCACTTCGGCACGACCCCGCCGAGCGTGAACAACATGATCAAGACCTTGTGCGCCCGCGGGCTGCTCTCAAAACTCCCCGGCGTGGCGAGGTCGATGCGTGTACTCGTCCCGGCGTCGCAACTGCCGGAGGGCGAGTTCGGCGCTGCGCGTGGGAAGTCGAACGCGCGCGCGAATACCGCCGTCCCCTCCGCGGCGGACGTAGCGGTTACAGCGGCCACGGCCGTGCTCGACGTGCTCATGCCGCACGTTGTTTACGACGGAGAGACGGCGAGACTGGTAGTGGAAGCCGCGCAAGCCGTCCACTCCTCGCTGACAGCAGCGGGCGCGAGCGACGAAGAAGCGCTGGAGGCCGCCCGCCGCGTAGGCGCCGAGGTCGCCCTCTGGATGCCGCGTGTGCGGGGTCGGCACGTTCGTCAGAAGCGCTGGATCCTGAGATAGCTCGCTCGTGGATGCTCTGCATGAACCTGCGGAATATCATGTGTGATGTATGCGAGGTCGCGGCTAACAATGATTCGCAAACAGATTTACATCGAGCCGCGTCACGAGCGCATGCTGAAACGGCGTGCCAGACAACGTAGCGTGACGGAAGCCGAGATCATTCGTGAGGCTCTGGACGGCGTCGAAACCGTCGCGGTTGTCCGCAGGGAGGTCGTTGAGGCTCCGCCCGGCAGGCTCTCGAGTTCATGCGTCTGCTCGGTGCCTCGCTTCGTAAAGCCCCCCGGAGTAGCACGTGGACGAGGGAGTCGCTCTACGGCGATCGGTTTGGTCGATGGATGAAGCCCTGATCGACACAAACACTCTCGTCTATGCGAAGGTGTTTAACGAGAGTGCGTGGTGGCTCTCGATCATCGATGTGCCGAGGTGAGCCCGTCCTCGCAAAGGGCTATACCGAAGTGTCCGAAAATATCGGACACTTGAGATGCCGAAACGAGATTCGGGGTTGGGGCGCCTTAGAGAAACCGCACCCCCGGAACCGGCACCTTCGACACCAATCTTGTACGATCTGGATATGAGTCAGCGAGCTGCCGCCCACCCGCGAAAATTGACGATTGCGCGCACAATTCACATTCCGGTTGCACTCCGCAAGAGAATCGCAGCGGATGCAGAGCGATGTGGCCGGAGCTTCGAGGGACAGGTGATTGCCTTGCTGCGCCGGCACTACGGAGAGGATGTCGATATCGCTCCGGGACCGGACGGGATTCTTGCCCTGGCAGTCGCCAGTCTGGCCGACGTTCCAGCATCGGAACGTGACCAGCTCACTAGAAAAGTCGGCGTGCGGGAACGATGAGTCGATGAATCGTAAGCCCGCGTAGACGAGGATGTTCGTGTCAACGGCGATCATGCAGTTCCTCTCGGCTGGGAAGCCGTCCCTTCGAGAAGAAACGCGCGATCCCTGCCTTCAGGGCGTTCGCCTGACCGTGGAGAAACAAAACCAACCTGGATCGCCGGGCGCCCGCGTCGCCGGCACTTACACATCGCCGCTCAGAAGGCGGTGCGGCCGTGTTGCATTTCACACTTCCGATACTTCGCCGTGGCATCACCGAGCTTCTCGCCGAGGATCTGCGCTCGTTCTTCCGCTGTGAGGCAGGCGGTGGTGCGATCGCGGAAGAACGGCGCGATGTCTTTCCACTGATGCGGAACTGTTTTCGGCAGAACGACGGGCCAGATCCTCACCGTACCGTCGACGCCGCAGGTAGCGAAGAGTTTGCCGTCCGCATCGAAAGTAACAAAACTGATCCGGCCGCGGTGACCGCGCAGCTCGGTCGGATTGGAGAAGTCTGCGAACGATCGCAATCGTCCGACGCCGTCCTGCGCGCCCGTCCCGACCATGTAGTTGGTGGCATCGACGCCTGTCGTTCCCTCCGGTGCACCGATTTCGATCACGCCCGAGTGCGTGCCTGCAATCGTCATAACGCGGATCGAGGTTTCTGACGAGCTGACGATGCGCAGCGATGGAATGGTCACAGCGACGTCCGTGGTGCTCTGCCGCGTGTCGTCGGATGCGATCTTCACGCCGCTCCGGGTGTCCCACAGGGCGATCCTCGGGCCATTCGCCACCACGGCCGCGCTGCCGTCTGACGTAATCGCACACCGGCGCGTCGGGCCGATGCGCGCGCGAACGTAGCTTGAGACCTTTCCTGACAGCGGATCGCGGATTGCCATGTGATTCTCGCCGACGTCGACCAGCCGGTCCCCTTTCGGCGCATAAAAGACCATGGCGGCGCTGGCGTCGGAAGTCGCTGATCGGAGAATGGTCGGAGGGGCGACGCCTCCGTCCGAAAGACTCCAACGTCGCAGAAAGCCGTTGCGCAGCCCGGCGATGATCACATTCTCTCGCGGAAAGGCGATGCTCTGCGATCCATCATCGAGCTGCCGCGGCTCACCAGATGCGGCGTCAGGGATTCCCTGGACAACACTCACGCGCTGCCCCGTTTCTGCATTCCAGACGACGATCGTGCGATCAGCCGTGACGGTCAGGATCTGACGGCTACTGGGACTGAACTCGGCGTCGATGACCGTGCCGCCGCCGGTCTTGATCAGCGTGCGGGGAACGACGCGCTGCGCCAACCGTTGAATCGTGTTCATCAGGTCGGGCGCGGCCGGATCGCTGTAGTTTCCAAGCTCGGCCAGAAGAAGCGCGGCTTCGAGGCTGTCGGTCGATGACGCCGCGGCGTCGACCATCCTTCGCACCGCGGCACGATTGGCATCTACGACCTCCTGTCTCTGGCGATACTGCTGGTACCAGATCCCCGCAACAATGAGTACTACGATCGCCGCTGCAGCGATTATTAGCTGCGTTCGTCGTTTTCGTGCAGAGCGCCGTGAAGCGTTGATGTAATCCTGTTCGACCGCGTTCAGATCCTCGACGTTCTTTGCGAACCGCGCGGAAGCCTCGATCCGCCACTCCGGCATCAGGAAAGTGCTACTCCGGTTGAAGCGCAACCAATCGTCGATCAGCGGGCGGAGGCGTTGGCGCCACATGAGGAAGTCGCGCTGCTCCGTGGCCCAGCCCCGCAGCCGGGCCCAATCGGCCAGAGCGTCGTCGACCGCTTCGTAGCGAGGCTCGCTCGACGCCCCCTCACTGCCGAGGGTAACGACACCGGCGTTGACGAACGCGGCGATCACTTCGCTGTCGACATCACCGAGATCCGAGCCGAGAGCGCGAACGCGGCCGAGGAATCCAGCTTCTTCGTCACCGGTCAGGCGTACGAGGCGCAGCCAGAAGCGGCGCGCCGACTCCTGCTGCACTGGCGTGAGATTCCCGTAGACGCGCTCGGCGCGCCGGATCGCCGCTTCGCCGGCCGTCTCCGTACTGGCAGTCGACGCCGCCGCAGCGGCGGTGACGCTACTGGTTGCGGCGAATGCAGCGAGCACCGCCTCGCGCTCCGAGGGCTCGACGAGAAGGCGGAATGTCGTCACCGCGCCGTTGGTGAGGTAACCGGTCATCCGGACAAACGCGGCGAGCACCGACTTCGGATCGCTCGGCTCGTCGCGGAACGTCGACAGCAGCTCCTCGTAAGCAAATGCCGCGAAGTACGGAACCTCGACGGCCACCCAGTAGCCCCGCCTCTCCGCTTCGGACATCCATCCGAGCAGCGGTGCAAACAATGACCAGGCGTAGGCGCGCCGTGTGTCGAGCTTCGCGCTCTCGAACGGATCGATGCGCATCGGCAGGGGAACGATGCGGAACCTGGGATCATGCTGCTCGATCGCGCGCTGCCTGTTAACCGACTGCGCAACGCCGGACGCTCCTTCCGTGCTCTGGTTGTTGTACGTGAAGCAGACGGCGAGCAGGTCGGGGAAGTGCACCGTGCAGATACCGGCGGTGTCGCTGACGCCGGTGCGGCTGTCGATCAGGACGTAGTCGTAGTCGCGGCGGAGGGCGTCACGCAACGCATTGACGAACAGTTCGCCGCCGAGTCGCTCGTAGAAGTTTTGCCAGTTGAACGTGCTGACCCGCGTCGCGTACGTATCGCGCTGGCGTCCCGCCGGAATGAGATCGAGAACGCCGTCGCCCTGGAAGTCGTAGTCAATCGATAGCGTGTACTTGCTGACGTCCGTCGTCCGCTCCAACCAGTCGGGTGGCCTCTCCGAAGCCGGCTTCACGGCCGCTGTGGCGTACTGCAGAACGAAATCGATGATGCCGTCGGATGCCGTCAGATCGGGGTCGATGAGGAACGGCCGGAAATAGCGGTGAAGGCCGGGAGCTTCGAGGTCCCAGTCGATCATCAGCACCCGCTTGCCGGACGCCGCGAGAATCCAGCCGACATTGGCGAGCGCCATCGAGCGCCCGGTTCCACCCTTGTACGAGTAGAAGGTGATGATGGTCCCCGGCGTCTTAGATCCGCTTGAGGTCAAGCACCCGCTCCCTGCGTAGCGTCGATGACCGGCTTCTTCCCCGGCGCGTGATCGGTCGGAATGTTGATGAGGACGTCGGCCTTCAGCCGCGTCAGCGCGTCGGCGAGGTGCTTCTTGAAGTCCTCGGGGGAACGGATCTGGTCGTTGTAGTGGACCGGATTCCCTTCACTCGACCAACGACGCAAGACTCTCCGAATCGTTTTCGATAGCGCGTCGAAGTTCGTCATCGTCTCACCGTCGCCGAGGTTCCAAGGCACGACGATCCCCGTGTTGAAATAACGCCTTTCGTCGAGGACGGCCAGCGTCCCACGGTAGCCGTCGATCCTGGCCGACCAGCCGTCGACGAGAATGACGACGAGGTTGCCGCGCGTCTCCGCGTTGCGGATGTCGTCGGCGAGATTCGGGCTGAACACGAGCTCGTCGCTGCTGAAGTCGTACTCGCCTGCGATCGCCTGCGCGAACGGGCCGATGCCTCGTGTCACGTCGGGATCGAAGGGCTTCCAACCGCACCGCAGGCGGCTGTAGAAGTTGAGTGCCCGCTGCATCCCCTGCGCTTCCTCCTGCCGCGGCGCGATGTAGACGAACCGCACGTGGTCCGGTCCCGATTCCACACCTTCTTCGCCAGCGTCAGACGGCTCGTCATCGGTGAGCGCCGGGAAGTCATTCAGCGGCGGAACGACGTGCGCATCGGCGGTGTTTTTGATGTCGAGGGCCAGATCACGCATGAAATCGTTGTAGCGTGCCCGATACCTCGCCTTGTTCTTCAGCACTTGGAACATCCCCTGTGCCTCGATAGCATCTGAGCCGCCGACCTGGTACTGCAGGTGCGCGAGGTCGGCTGGAACGGTGAACGGCACGATCCATGGAATCGGCTTGACGATGTGAGGCATCACTTGGGTAGCGTCGCGATACGCCTCCTGGCGCTGATTGAAGATGCGCAGCTCCTTCTCGCAAAAGCCGCCCATGAAATAGGCCGGGCAGTAGATCGGAATGATCGTCTTTGCGGTCTGAAGCGCGTCGCGAAGATCGGCCGGCCAATCGGCGCCGCGCGTCAAATCGGTTGCGTCGAGGAATCCGACGCGGGCGTCCTTGCCGAATCCGCGCAGGTAACGCACGAGGTCATGCAGATCCTCGATGAACGCCGTCAGGACCGGGCTCTCAACCGCCCTTGGATAGCTGAGAAAGAAGTCGTATGCCAAGTCGCGCCTCGCGTTGGTTCGGAAAATCGGTTGATTGGGTTGACGGCATTATGCATCCGCGACGCGTTGACGACAACCTTGGTTGTCAAGCGCGCCGATGACGTTGATCGACGCTTAAAGAATGGGATTGGACGTGCGTCCAGGTTGCTATCAACGGCCACCCAACGTTCCCCCCGGTTGGCCAGCGAATCCTCCTTTGGAGTTTGGTCTCACCCCGACCGTTTCACCGTATGCGAGACAATCACCGTACGCTCCGGCTAATCATGTAGTCACGCGGCCAAATCACTGGACAGCTCAACGTGCGCGCTGGACTGCCAAGCGTATGCGCTGGACGGCTCAGCGTGTGCGCTGGACTGCTCAGCGTGCGCGCTGGACTGCTCAGCGTGCGCGCTGGACTGCTCAGCGTGTGCGCTGGACGGCTCACCGTGTGCGCTGGACGGCTAAGCGTGTGCGCTTGATGACGCAGCGTGTGCGCTGGATGACTCAGCGTGCGCGCTGGACGGCTCAGCGTGTGCGTTGGACAGCTCAGCGTGTGCGCTGGACAGCTCAGCGCGTGCGCTGGACGGCTCACCGTGTGAGCCGGACGGCGCAACGCCGGAGCTGGACGGCGCAACGCCTCAGCCGGTCGGCGTAACACCTCAGCCGGTCGGCGCACCGCGCGGGCTGGACGGCGTAACACCTGCGCCGGCCGGCGCACCGCGCGAGCTGGACGGCCCACGTGTGAAACCCGAGGCCTTAACTGTACGCGCCCGAGCGCGGCCGTCCCGTAGCCCGCCGGCCACGCACCATACCCTCGCGCGTAACCTCAGCGGCGAGACGCCAGCGCTCCGGACGCTAAGCCGGCTTCCGCGCCGCCGCGACGGCGGCCACGTACTCTCTCGCTTTTTCGGTGATGGCGCTCGCCTCCCCCCTCCGCAGTGCGGCCAGGTCGACGAGGTCGGCGCCGACACCAATGGCGAACGCTCCGGCGGTGATGAAGTCGGCGGCGTTTTTCAGCGACACGCCGCCGGTGGGGATCAGCTCGATCTGGGGGAGGGGGGCTTTGACCGACTTGAGGTACGACGGGCCGCCGACGGCGTTGGCGGGGAAGACCTTCACGGCATCGGCGCCGGCTTTCCAGGCGGTGACGATCTCGGTCGGGGTCAGGGCGCCGGGGAAGATGGGGACGCCGAGGCGGCGGCAGAGGGCGATGGTGGGGAGGTCGAGAGAGGGGCTGACGATGAAACGCGCGCCGGCGTCGATGCAGGCTTGGGCGGAGTCGGCATCGAGCACTGTGCCGGCGCCGATCAGCGGATCGTCGCTGAAACGGCTGGTGAGCGTGGCGATGATCTGTACCGCGCCGGGGACGGTGAGCGTGATCTCGAGGATGGGAATGCCACCCTCTCGAATGGCTTCGACGGCCTCCAGTGCCTCGGCGGCGGATGTCGCGCGCACCACCGGGACGATGCCTACCTCGCGGATGCGGTCAACGGCTGACACGAGCGGTTCCTCCTTTCATCACCCGTTCGACCTCGGCCAAGGTGGCCATGCTGGTGTCGCCGGGCGTGGTCATGGCCAGGGCGCCGTGGGCCGCGCCGCATTCGACGGCCCAGGCCGGGCCGCGGCCGGTCAGAAGACCATAGATGAGTCCCGAGGCGAAGGAGTCACCGCCGCCGACACGGTCGAGAATCTCGAGATCGAAGCGTAGCGACGCCTCGTGAAATTGGCCATCGCACCAGGCGATGGCCCCCCAGTCGTTGCGCGTGGCGGTGCGCGCCACACGCAGCGTGGTGGCCACGGCCTGAAGAGCGGGAAACTCGGTGCAGACGCGGCCGATCATCTGACGGAACGAATCGGCGGGCAGCGTGGCGTGATGTTCGTCGACCCCTTCGATGTCGAAGCCGAGGGCGACGCTGAAGTCCTCTTCGTTGCCGAACAAGACGTCGACGAGACTGACCAGCTCGCGGTTGACGGCGCGCGCTTTCTCCGCGCCGCCGATCCCCTTCCAGAGCGACGGCCGGTAGTTCAGGTCATACGAAACGATGACACCGTGACGGCGGGCCGCTTCCATCGCCTCGCGGGCCACCCGCGGCGTCGTCTCCGACAGCGCCGCGAAGATGCCCCCGGTGTGAAACCAGCGCACACCGCCGGCGAAGAGACTCTCCCAATCGACCTCTCCCGGTTTCATCTGCGCGACCGCCGTGTGCCCTCGGTCGGAACATCCCATCGCCGCCCGCACGCCGAAACCGCGCTCGGTGAAGTTGAGACCATTGCGCGCGGAACGGCCAACGCCATCATCCGCGGCCCACTGCAATAGTGAGAGGTCGCAGCCGCCTTGCAGCATCAGATCTTCGACCAGGCGGCCGACCGGGTTATCGACCAGCGCCGTGACGATGGCGGTGCGCAATCCGAAACAGCGCCGCAGTCCCCGGGCCACGTTGTACTCGCCGCCGCCTTCCCACACCTGAAATGAGCGCGCCGTAGCCACGCGGCCTTCACCCGGATCGAGGCGCAGCATCACTTCGCCGAGGCTGACGAGGTCGAAGCGGCAACCGGCGGCGTCGTTGATCTTCACTTGCGGGAGGCCTCCAGACCGGAGCCGCCCTGCGCGTATTCGGGCTGCACGTTGACAACACCGAACTGCCGGTCGTCGCCCTCGCGGATGGCCGCCATCATCCAGAGGAAGTTGATGGTTCCGCCGGGGGCGGAGACGTTCGGGTGATATCCCTGCGGCATCAGAACGACGTCTCCTTCGCGGACTACCGCCACCAGCTCCGGATTGCGCGGATCGTTGTAGACGAGCTGCAGACCCCAGCCGGGCTCCGGCATGTCGATGTAGAGATAGGCCTCCTCGAGCATGCGTGCGTGCTCGTGCGGCGGCCACGACGTCCAGTTGCCGGGGCGGCTGAAGGTGACCCCGGCCAGAATACGGCCGGCATCGATGTTCTTTCCGATGACGATGTTGACGTCGCGCTCGGAAGAAGGACCGCCGGTGTGGAAGTGGAGGGTGGCGTCGTTCTGCACGTCGGCGAAACGCACCAGTTGGATGGGGTAACGTTTCTCCACCGGCGCGGCAAGCTCGGCGACGTCGCAGCCGCCGGAAACGGCCACATCGCTGTCGCGTGGGAGGTAGAGCGCGTCGTAGCGGCCGAGCGCGTACGCCGTTCCGCCGGCTTCGATCGTCGCCGTCCCCTTCAGACAGATGAATGCCGTTTCGCGGTCGTCGGTCGTGAAAGTCACGGGCGCATCGGACGCGTCGAGCACGATGCGGCCGAAGTGAAGATGGCGCGCGGAGGTCGTTTCCGGCGTGACACTGATATGCCGTCCTCGCCGCGCGCCGGTGTCGCGTACAACGCACGTCCGCGGCTCGATGGCCGCCAGGTCGACTGTCATGGTTTCCTCTTCTCTAATTTTGATGGCGCGGTCTCCACTGTGACATCGGTGAGGGTCAGATCGACGACTCCTTCGATCACCTGTCCGCTCGTGACTCCTCGGAATGTGGAGTTGCGAACGACCACACCACGCAACGGTTCGTGTTCAAGACCAACGATAAGCAATCCGTACTGGCTGTGCTCCGAGTGCATCCGCTCGACGACGATATTGCGCACGGTGGGAGGGAACGCGCCGGATTCGGACATGTATCGGAGGTCGATCTCGATCGGCGCGACCTTCACCGTTCCGATCTCGATGTCGCGGGCGAAGATGTTCTCGACGGTCCCTCCGCGGGTGCTGTTCGTCTTGATGCGAAGCCCGCGCTCGAGGGCCGGACTGTCGAGCCGGTTCTTTTCGGCGAAGATGTTCCGCGCCCCTCCGCTGACCTCGCTGCCGACGGTGATCCCTCCATGGCCGGCATTCATCCGGCATCCGCGGATCACCACGTTCTCGATCGGCACGTTGATACGCCGGCCGTCGGCGTTGCGGCCGGATTTCAGGGCGATGCAATCGTCTCCGGTCTCGAAGAGGCAATCTTCGATCAGAACGTCTCGGCACGATTCGGGATCGCAACCGTCCATGTTCGGGCCATGACCAGTCACGGTCACGCGGCGGATGGTGACGTTCGTACACAACGTCGGATGCATCACCCAGAACGGCGCGTTGCGGATCGTCACGCCCTCGATGAGTACGTTCCTGCAGCGGTACGGCTCGACAAACGTCGGCCGCAGGTAATGACCCGTGCCGTAGACGCGCTGGGCAATCGGTACGCCGTCGTCGCTTTGTTTGAAGAGAGCATTTCGGTCGGCATCCTGGAGCTTCGGTTCCTTTGCCGCTTTCCAGTTCCACCAGTGCGTTTCGTCGGCCTGACCATCGAGCGTTCCTTCGCCGGTGACGGCCACGTCTTGGCAATCAAAAGCGGAGATCAGCGGAGCGTAGTTCATCAACTCCACGCCTTCCCATCGCGTGAGCACGGTCGGATAACGCGACGGGTCCTGGCTGAAGCGAAGCGTCGCCCCAGCATCGATGTGCAGATCGACGTGGCTCTGCAGACGAATGGGACCGGTCACGTAGTCGCCCTTGGGAACGATGACGTGACCACCGCCGGCGCGCGCGCATGCGTCGATCGCTTTGGCGATTGCGGCGCCGGCGTCCTCACCATCGTGCGCACCGAACGTGGTGATGACGAAGTCGCGTGCCGGAAAGCGCGGCGGGACGATGCGGCTCAGGATCCCGGGAACGGACGCCCAGGGATCGGTCGTATCAGCAAACGCGTAAAGAGGGGCAACCAGCGTGCCGAGGGCAAGAAGAAAGCGAGTGAGTTTGCGCATCTCAGGGAGTGACCACCACCTCGACGCGCAACGGTGACTTGACGCGCTGTGCCCATTGTTGAACGTACCGGTCCCAGTCGCCAACATCGGCAAAGTCACCGCTCTTGTCCCACCCGGTGCCGGCATAGTAGACGGCCGGCGCCTTGGCGACGATGAGGTGATTGCCGTCGGCCTCGGTGACGTCGACGATGGAGGCAGGGTCGATGACGACGGCGCAGCCGAACTTGCCCGTTCCGCCGACCACCGGGCCCCATGCGCGAATCCAGCCGGCGTCGCGTTCGATGCGCACGTCGGTCGCGGGAAATATCTTCAAGCCGGTTGCGTACTGAAGATTGCCCTTCCCATCGACGTCGTACCGGCTCTCGAAGCGGTTGAAGTTCTGGCCGGCGTCGAGGGTGATGCGTTTCGTTTCCGAGCGAATGCCGGCCGCGTCCCAGAGCGGGTATTTCAACTCGAACACCAGCCGGATCGGCCCGTTCGCGAGCACGCGGGAGTCGCGAAAATTTTTCGACACGATCAGCTTGCCGTCGCGCCAGAGGCCGCTGCCGCCGCAACCGCGGCTGCGGCCCGCCGAATAGAAGTCGGCGCCCTCGCCGGTGTCGTGGTGATAGTCGTCGACCAGGTACCAGTCGTTAACGATGAGCCGGCGCGTGCGCTTGAGCCAGACGTCGACCGTGCTCGATGTAAGAGGCTCTTTCTGCCAGGTCTCCAGCGCGGCACCGTACATGCGATGGGCAACGCGATCGTTCTCCCACGCGAAGTCGTCGTACCGCTCGCGCACGAAGCGGCCGTAGACGTGGAAGTCTTCTTTCCTGTAATTCACATGCTCGCCGATGCGGAGATCGAACGACCGCACGCCCTGCGCCTTCATGTCAGTCTGGAAGATCAGGCTTTCCGCTGTGCCGTCTCCGTCAAGGTCGAGTGTCTGGGCGAGAACCTCGCGTCCGTTGTCGTGGTCGAAAACGTGGATGCGGGTCAGATCGCTGCCGAGAGGAGCCAACACGGAGGCTGCGATCTCCACCGTCTCCGAGGGGCGGGCGATCGGCAGGTCGTTGCGGACTGTGACGTGCAGTTCCGCGGCCTGCAGAGCGATCGCACCCGTAAGAAAAGCGCCGGCGGCCATGACGGCCGCCACAGTCTGCTTGAACATCTTGCCACTCTGTTTCGTCGAGAGCCTTCTCCCCCCGCGGTTTCTTGCGGGGGGAGAAGGGCTCTCGACGAAACGGCGTGGCAGGAATTTGAAGCAATACGGTCAAATCCA
>Ga0210402_10005051_pt1 | contig 11869 bp, 10 predicted proteins | sample IncBWC7MmetaG_FD_161055 | JGI IMG/M metagenome (GOLD analysis project Ga0210402, IMG submission 161055) | Forest soil microbial communities from Barre Woods Harvard Forest LTER site, Petersham, Massachusetts, United States - Inc-BW-C-7-M | ecosystem: Environmental > Terrestrial > Soil >... | reverse complement strand
CGAGAGCGTCGAGCGGTGGCAACCGGGACACATCCGCGACTGCGGAGAAGTCTCCCATGCCATTGAGTTCGGCGAACATCCGCGTCGGTTCGTTGCGCACGCGCAAAAGATCGACGACGGGCTCAAAGACGATTCGCCAGCCGCAGGGGGCGTTGCCAGCAGCGGTGTGGGCGACAGCGGTGTGGGCAGCAGGCCCGGTGTCCCCGGCGCCGCCGCGCGCGGCGGGCGTGGGCGCCTGATCAGGCCGTTCGCCGAGTATGTGGGTGATGTCGGCATTGAGGGCTGCGATGCGGTCCTTATCGAGCGGTTGCTCCGCCTCGGTCGCCGCGATCATTTCACGCATGCAATCGCACGCTTGCAGCAAAGTCTGTATGCCTTCGGCCGTGACCGGCCGCACGCCGTTGCGCATCTCATCGAGCAGTGTCTCCACCCCATGCGTGAAATCGGCAACCTCGGCGAATCCGAAGGTCGCCGAGCCGCCCTTGATGGAATGCGCCGCGCGGAAGATCGTATTGATGTTTTCCGGGTCGGCGGTGGCGCCGAGACTCAGAAGGCCCGACTCCATCACATCGAGCCCCTCGCGGCTCTCCTGGAAGAAGACCTTGGCAATTTCCGCCATTTCCGGATCAAGCGCTGTCATTGTCATATGACCCGAGCCACCGTGGCGAGCAGCTGCGGTGGATTGAACGGTTTCACGATCCACCCGGTGGCGCCGGCGCTCTTACCGTCCATCTTCTTTTCCTGGCTCGATTCGGTCGTCAGGATCAACATCGGTACAAATTTGTAATTCGGAAGGGTGCGCAGTTCGCGCACCAGGGTGATGCCGTCCATGCGGGGCATGTGAACGTCGGTAAGCACGAGATCGACCGTGGAGTTGCGTGCCATATCGAGCGCCTCGACACCATCGCAAGCCTGCAATACCTCATAACCCGCGCCCTGCAGGGTGAATAGCACCATCTGCCGCATGGATGCGGAGTCATCGACCGCGAGAATTCGTTTAACCATATGAGACCGTCTCCGCCCGGACAAGCCTGTCGCTCACGCCGCATGAGAATCGCTGCATCAGTATCGCCACGCGGTGGCAAAAACTTTAAGGCGGAATTTTTGCGAACGCTGTCACAGAACGTGCATCGCGGCCGGGGCGGGAATCCGCGCCTCGCCGGCGCCCAGCAGTGCCAGCATTTCCGGCGCCGATTCCAGAGTTTTGAGGACCGTTTCCCTTACGCTCGCGGAATCTAATTTGGCCGCGCGCAAGGCGTGCGGGGAAATCGCCGGAGCGTCGCCGAGGTCGGTGCTGCCAATCTCTGCGAGAACGGCAACGCTATTCGCGATATGCACGATCGCGACGTCGATCGGATGCGCCTGCGCGCGATGCGGTTCGTGGTGAAATTCGATGCACTCCTGCAGCGAGCGCGGCAAGCCCCAATTTCGCGCGAGCGCGACCCCTACGGCGCCGTGATCAAAACCCATGACCTCGCGCTCGCATAAATACAGACCGAGGTCATCGGCCGCGTCGACCGACATCAACAGCGCTTTCCGAGCGAGATCGGGCGCGCGACTGTAAATCACGAGCTGCCCGATGTCGTGCAATAGACCCGCTATGAATGGACTCTCGGCCCGGCCGCTGCCACGGCGTACGGCGATTTGACCGGCTGCCACCGCGCACAGCACACTTTGCCGCCAGAATGACTCCATCGTGACCAGTTGATTCCCGATACCCTCGAATGTACGAACCGCGGTAAGTCCGACTGTCAAATCGCGTACCTGCCGTACGCCAAGCACGGTGATCGCGCGGCTGATCGTGGAGATTTTCCCGAGCTGTCCAAAAGCCGGGCTATTGGCGACCCGCAGTAAGCGCGTCGTCAGCGCCGCATCATTGCTGATCTCGTGTCCGATGTCGGTTGCCGATGAAGTCGGATCTTCGACCATGCGCACGATCCGCAGCGCCACCTCCGGCAGGGTAACCAGATCTTGAATACCCGCGATCAATCCTTCCGGTGTCAAATCTACAGCGCGCACGTTGCACCTCCGGCCAAACGTGTCGGCAGCGCATTAGAAAGATTGAGGTCGGGTTGGGGACCGGAATAAGACACATGGAATTTGGTGGTGCATCACCGCTGCAGATCTCGCTCGAGGACGTCGGCAATTCGGGCACTGATCCGACTCGCCTCCTCGCGCAAGGCGACAATTTCCACGTCGAGAATATAGCGGCGATCGGAATTCTTGCCGAGCAGGTCCCGTTCAGATTCGAGGCGCGAGGCTTCTTCTGACAACAACCGTTGCCGGCCGTACAGCCCTTCGAGATGGTCTTGGGCACCGATTGGCATTGTGGAACTGTACTCGACTCTTGAGACGCGCGTGGCCGTCGCCCGAGATCTGAGTAAACGCGCCTCCAATATTCTCTGATGGCGATCCTACATATTTGATATATAACAACTATTTGTCATGGCCCAATGACTTCCGTGCGGGACCGCGCCCAAGTCCCCGCGCCTGCTCGACCCCGCCGGAGGATTGGGGGAAACTGGAAACAAGAGGGGTCGGACATGGAGCGTATCGGTGCCACTCAAAAAATCGGGGGATGCGCCATCGCAGCGTCGCGCGAGTTTGGGTCCGCTGCGCCTCATTTTTCCGCCGGCCCTCAATTGGGTTCTGCTTGCCTATGCGGTAGTCGCGATCGCCGTCGGCTGGGCCTACGTCGCCTCGCGCATTCACGCCGACTATGTGCAGACGTTGGAAGCGGAGCACAATCACCTGCGCGGCGTCGGCGCGACTTTGCGATCCGCTACGCTGGCGATGCTCAACGACGGGGTTGGCGCGGCTGTTGCGGGAGCAAATGAGCTGCAGTCTGTGGGTGGAATTGCCCGCGCCGGCAGCGCCGAGCTTGCGTCCACCTTGCAAAAACAGCTGACCGGCGGCGACTACGTTCGTTTCCTATTCCTCGCCGACAACGGGCGCTTCGCCCTGGCAAGCCGCGAAAGAGCCACCGACAGCCGCACGCTTCCTGACTGGTTGACCACAAACCGCGCGGGTTCGAGCAGTGCGTGGGTCGGCAGGCCCATGGCCGATCCGGAGCGGCCGGGCCAGCTGGTGATTCCGATCGCGCAGCGTGTGGCGTCGGGTACAGGATTGACAGCGTGGGCAGGTGGCCTATTCAGCTTCAATGGGTTTGACGAGCTGTATGCACAGTTTCGCGATGAGATACTTTTAATGGCACTCATCGCGGCCGACGGCACCATTCTCGTGCGCTCGCCGAAGGTAGCAGGGCGCGACGTTTCCGCCGGTGACAACGTTGCCACGAATGAACTGTTTCAACGCGCGATTGCCGCGGGCAACGCCGGAATCGTCGAGGGCTACGGATCGGTGGTCAAAAAGGACGTGATCTATGCCTATGATCTGATGAACGGCTATCCGGTCTATATAATCACCGGCCAGGCCCGCGATGCCGCGCTGGCCTCGTGGCGCGAGCGCCGCCAGATGAGCATCGGCGCTACCGCGGCATTCACCGTCTTGATGCTGGTGATGACTGCACTCTTGAATCACTACATATATTCGTTGCGGCGCCGCGAGCACCACTATCGGACTCTGTTCAACAATGCGCAGTTCAGCGTCTTTCTCCTGGAAGGCGAGCGCTTCGTCGATGCCAATAGCACTGCGGTGCGGATGTTTGGTCTTGAGAGCGCACGGTCGGCGACGGGACTGACGCCGTGGCAGTTGTCGCCGGAGCATCAACCCGACGGCGAGCGTTCGGAAGAACTCGCTCGCGCGCGGATTGAGACCGCACTGCGCGACGGTGGAACGACGTTTGAATGGCTGCACAAGCGCGCGGACACCGGCGAAACCTTTCCAGCCGAGGTGGACCTGTCGAGCCTCAGCACCGGCAGAACCGTGCTGGCGCTCGCCGTCGTGCATGACGTGACCGTGCGCAAGCGTGCCGAGCACGATCTGCAGGTGTTGTCGGCCGAACTGATGCGGTTGCAGGATGAAGAGCGGCGCAGAATCGGCCGTGACCTGCACGATTCGACCGGGCAAACGCTCGCAGCGCTGGAACTGGGCCTCTCCCAGTTGCAGCAGGACGCGCGGGGTCCCGCCGATGGCCGCCGCGAATTGCTCGAACATTGCGTCCGGCTCGCGACCCAATGCTCCGCCGAAATCAGGACCGCGTCTTACTTGCTGCATCCACCCTTGCTCGACGAATTGGGACTCTTGAGCGCGCTGCGTTGGCTGGCCGACGGGTTTCACCAGCGCAGCGCGATCGAGATGCGGCTCGATCTTCCTGCCTCGATGCATCGTCTGCCGCCCGATGAAGAGCTCTGTTTGTTTCGGATCGCTCAAGAGGCGCTCACGAACGTTCACCGCCATGCGGCCAGTCCTTGGGCTGCGATTCGCCTCAAAGTGCAATCCAACAGCGTCATGATGGAAATAGAAGATGCCGGGCGCGGAATTGATGCGAAAACACCCACCTTGGGCGTCGGGCTTGCCGGCATGCGCGAACGCATCCGCCAGATCGGCGGCATATTTTCCATAGAGGCGACCAGTACAGGAGGGACCCGCGTGCGCACAACGATCGCGATCCAGCAGCCCCGATGCTGACCATGCGAATCTTGATTGCCGATGATCACGAGCTGTTTCGACGCGGCGTGGCCGCGGAGCTCACCCAGGTTCCCGGGTGGATCGTGGCTGCCGAGGCGACCAATGGGCGGGACGCAGTCGCGCTGGCAGCATCACTCAAGCCCGACGTCGTGGTGCTCGATCTGACCATGCCGGAATTGAATGGCCTGGAAGCAGCGCGCCAAATAGTCGCGGCCGACCCTTCCGCACGCATTCTCATTTTGACCGCACACGAATCGGAGCAGCTGGTGCGCGAAGTCTTGAGTGCGGGCGCCAAAGGCTATGTACTGAAATCCGATGCCGGCAGAACGCTGGTCACGGCGCTGCAAGAACTGCGCGAGGGAAGGTCTTTCTTCACGTCGAATGTGGCACGCATGGTCCTCGATGGCTACTTACGCGGCGAATCGCGTGAGGCGGTACCGGCACAGACGCTCTCGGCACGCGAGCGGGAAATCGTTCAGCTGCTTGCGGAAGGAAACAGCAACAAGGACATCGCCAGAGCGCTGAACATCAGCGTCAAGACCGCGGAGACGCATCGCAGCAACGTGATGCGTAAAATGGGATTTGACTCTCTCGCAGAACTCGTCCGCTTCGCGATCCGGAATAACATCATCGAACCGTAAGCCTGATTATGCTGCGCCGCGCGTAAGCCGCCTGCGCGCTACAGGACTTCCCCGCACCAATTACAGAATTCTCTCGATGTGCTGCAGGGCACCGGGCCCCTATCGTGGCGGACTCAATGGGCACCCGTGCCAACGCAGCGAGCAAATAATGATTGAACTCACAACTGAAGCCTGGCCACTGGCCGTGGCAGCGTGCATGGCCATGCTGCTCTCGAGCACAACCTTGGCGCTCGCCGTGCAATCCTCCCATGCGCGATCGCGCGGCGCCGTGTGCATTTTGCTGCTCAGTTCTCTTGCATTGGGATTCGGCCTCTCGACCCTGAACTTCGTGCAAGTCTCGTCCATCCGGATGCCGTGGCAATCGACTTTGGATATGTCATGGCCCGCTCTTACCTTGGCCATTGCCGCGTCGAGCCAGGCCTGCGCGCTCTTGTTCATAACATGCCGCGAGCCGGATATCGCCGGAATGACCGGCAGCGCATTCGCGTTAGCCGTTGGAGTCGAGGCGACGCATGGCGCGGCTTTCGATGAACTGCCGGGCGAACTCGTCGTGCGCGAAGGCTCGTTTTGGGTGGCTGGCTCGTTCTTGCTCGTATTCGTTGCCTTCCTCGCGGCGCTTTGGGTTTGGCTCAAACTGCGCGGTGATCGATCCTGGAAAGCGCGCGGCGCCCGGGCGCTGACTGCGCTCGCAGGAGCAATGGGCATCATGAGCGCGAATGCTCACACACTCGCGCAAACGAGATTTCTGTTCGGTACCTGCTGCGAGGACCTGGCATCCAAGCGGGGGCTTCAAATAATCGTTGTCGCCGCACTCGGGTGCGCGGTGCTGGCAGTCGCCAAGGTCATCGCCCTCTCCAGCGGTGTGCTCAGGGAGCGCGCCGCCCGAAATGCGCGCGAGCTCGAAGAAGTACACGCCCGCCTCCAGTATCTCGCGGCCCATGATTCGCTCACGGGGCTGCCGAATCGGCAGCGCTTCAAAGACCGTGTCGTCAAATCAATCGCCGACACCGAACGCCATGGCCGCGCCGTTGCCATTGTGGTGTTCGACCTTGACCATTTCAGTGCGATCAATCATTCGCTCGGACACGGAATCGGAGACTGGCTGCTCACGGAAGTCGCGCGCCGCGTCACCGGCGTCATTTCGAATTCAACCACGCTGGCTCGCCTGGATGGAGATAAGTTCGCGGTTTTGATTGATAACGTGGCGGCTCGATTGGAAGCGCAAACCGTTGCCGCCGCAATTCTGACGGCTTTCAAGGAGCCGCTGCGGGTCAACGGCACGGAGGTCAGCCTGCAAACGACGATTGGCGTGAGCGTGTGGCCGGATGACGGACGCCGCTGCGACGATCTGTTGGATCATGCAGAAGTCGCCATGGCCGTCGCCAAGGAGCGCGGCGGCGGCCAAGCCCTGTTCTTCCAAGCGGCCATGACGCATTCGCTGCAGGAGCGTCTGGGCCTCGAGAATGATTTGCGGCGTGCGTTGGCAGCGGAGGAATTCGAGCTGTACTACCAACCCGAAATCTCTGCCAAAACCGGAAAAATTGCGGCGGCGGAAGCTCTGCTGCGCTGGCGGCATCCGACCAAGGGGCTTCTCGCACCCAGTTCGTTCATTTCCCTCGCCGAAGAAACCGGCCTCATGATCCCTCTCGGAGAATGGGTGCTGCGCAAAGCATGCCGTCAAGCGCGGGCGTGGCAGCTGGAATTGGGCTGCACCTTTCCCGTCGCGGTCAACCTGTCCGCGACCCAATTTCGCCATCAGAACATTCTGCCGATGATTCATGCAGCGCTGGCCGATGCCGGGCTGGATGCGCGTGCTCTGGAAATTGAACTCACCGAAAGCGCGCTGATGACCAATCCCGAGGAGTCGGCCGCCGTGCTGAAACAGCTGCGCAAGATGGGGGTCAGCGTGGCAATCGATGACTTCGGCACCGGCTATTCGAGCTTGAGCTACCTGCGGCGGTTTCCGATCGACAAGCTGAAGATCGACCGCAGCTTCATCAGAGACTTGACGATCAGCCGCACCGACGAGTCGATCGTTCGCGCCATCGTCTCTCTCGCGCGAAGCGTGGGCCTGAAGGTCGTCGCGGAAGGAATTGAATCGGTCGAGCAGCTCGAATTCGTGACGCGTCTGGAATGCGATCAATGGCAGGGCTATCACTGCTGCGCGCCGCAGCCGGCCGCGCGCTTCGAAGCAATGCTTGAGGATAGAAACGGCACCCGCACCGGCATCGTTGCCGCGCTCGCGGCGTTGGTGGCTCGCGGGGTGGATTCATGAACCAAAATCTATTGCAGTCGGCGGAAACGAGCAGCATTCGGCGCGTCCTGATTGTCGATGACCACCCGGTTGTCCGACAGGGCGTGCGCCATCTTCTGGACAATGCGGACGATCTCGCTGTCTGCGGCGAAGCCGACACGGCCATCGACGCGCGGGCCGCCATAGACAAATTGCATCCGGATGTCCTGATTTGCGACATCAACTTGAGGCACGTCGATGGCATCGAGCTGGTGCGCCAACTGCGCGCGCACTATCCCTCGCTGCCAATTTTGGTGTTATCCACGCTCGACGAAGCCATCTATGCCGCGCGCATGCTGGCTCTCGGCGTCAGCGGCTACATCATGAAGCAGGCGTCAACAGCAGAGTTTCTGGTTTCAGTGCGGCGAGTGCTGGATGGGAACATCTACGTATCCGAGGCCATCGGCAACGGTATGCTGTCCCGTTTTGCGGGCGGCGCTCCGCATCTGTCGGCGGATCCGATCGAGCTGCTCACCAACCGTGAATTGCAGGTCTTGCAGATGCTGGGCAAGGGAGCCAGTACGCGAGAAACCGCGCAACTGCTTCACTTGAGCATCAAGACGGTCGAATCGCACCGTCAACGAATCAAGCGAAAGCTCAATCTCACCTCAGGGGTCCAGCTCTTGCGGTACGCCGTATTGAGCCACGCCCAGGCTTTGCCGGACTAGATTACTCTTCGCGGATCGCCGCCATGAGGCGCGCCCAAAAATTCCACGCCTCCTTGATCATCAAAACCCGTGCAACCCCGGTTTTGAGGGCAACCCATGAGCCGTGCAGCCGCGGCACGGGAAACCGATCGGCCTCGCGACGGCCGCGCTTTCTTCGATCCGGAAACGAATCGGTGTTCGTCTTGCGTGGGGGCAACGAGCGCATGGGATACCTCCCTGATGGCAACCGCCGCATAATGACAACTACGCTGACACGCGCCTGTAGGAAAGCGACACCGTCAAGCGTAGGGTGACGCCTGAATATGCATTAACATCTGCCACATGGAGCTTGGGGGAAACGATGCTTAAATTGTCGCGACGGGATTTTTTCGTAGCCGCCACCCTGCTAGGCGGTGCTCGCGCGCTCGGTGCTGCCGAGGCGCGGCCTTTTTTTAAGCGCTTGGGACTCGGCCTGGGGCTGCAGCTTTACACAGTGGGTGATGATCTTAGGCGCGATTTTGACGGCACCTTGGCCGCAGTGTCGAAAATCGGATATCAAACCGTCGAACTGGCGGGCTTGGCAGACCACACTGTCGCCGAATGGCGTCAGTCTCTCGATCGCACGCAATTGAAATGCCCCTCAATGCACGTGCCGCCGCGTGCCAAGACCGGCGTGAGCCTCGAGGAGCTTGGGATGCTGGCGGAGGCTGCCCATACTTTGGGGACCGGCATGATTGTTTGCCCCATGTTCAACATTCCCGAACGCTTCTCTCTGCAGCCGCAGCCTGGCGAAGGGACCGGCAAAATGCTGGCGCGTCTCGGTGCCTCGATGACGCTGGACGATTGGAAATGGAACGCGGATTACCTCAACCAGAAAGCCGCGGCGCTGAAGCAATATGGGCTTCGTTTCGCGTATCACAATCACAACGTCGAACTCGCGCCGGCGGGCGACAGCACTGGACTGGCTCTCTTGCTCCAAGCTACTGACCCGGCGCTCGTTGCATTCGAGATGGACGCAGGATGGGTGGTGGCCGCAGGCGCAGATCCGGCGGGATTGTTGTCCGCCCATCCGGGCCGATTCACGGCAATGCATGTCAAGGACGTCAAGGCCAGCACGCGGCCCAATTTCAGCTTGCAGCTGGACCCCTGCGAAGTAGGACAAGGGACAATCGATTGGAAGACTTTGTTGAGAAAAGCGTATGGCGCAAACGTGCGTCAGTTCTACGTGGAGCAGGAGCCGCCGTTTAGCAAACCACGGCTCGAGTCAGTAGACATTAGCTTCAAATACCTGAACGCGCTGGTTGCGTAATTGCATGCCTAAGCTGAGTGCCGCGGCTGGGACAATTCGGATTGGCGTCGGTGGCTGGACCTACGAGCCCTGGCGCGGCGCATTTTATCCCGAGGGTCTGCCTCAAAAGCGCGAGCTCGAGCACGCCAGCCGCCAACTCACGTCAATCGAGATCAACGGCACGTACTACGGATCGCAGAAACCGGCGAGCTACGTGAAATGGCATGATGAGACGCCGGATGATTTCGTCTTTTCGCTCAAGGCGCCGCGCTTCGCCATGAATCGCACGGTGCTTGCCGAGGCCGGCGGCACGATTGCACGATTCTTCAACAGCGGCGTGACGGAGCTCAAGGAAAAGCTTGGCCCGATCAACTGGCAATTTTTGCCAACCAAGAAGTTCGATCCCTCCGACTTCGACGCATTCCTGAAGCTTCTACCGCGCGAGGTGGCCGGTCGTCCGCTGCGCCACGCCGTAGAGGTGCGACATGAGAGTTTTCGCAGCCCTGAATTCATCGCGCTCGCGCGCCGGCATGGCGTTGCGGTGGTTGTTGCGGGTGATTCCAAATACCCGCAGATCGCCGATCTGACCGCGCCCTTCGTCTATGCCCGCATCATGGGTACGCGCGCGACGGAGGCGGCCGGTTATTCCGATACGTCCCTTAAGCTCTGGGCGGCACGCGCACGCGCGTGGGCTGCAGGCGAAGCACCGGGCGACCTCGAGCACGTCGAGCCCCACAAGGACGACAAGCAACCGCGAGACGTCTATCTCTACGTGATCAGCGGTCACAAAGTACTGAATCCGGCAGCGGCCCGGTCACTGATTGAGCGCCTTGCCTGAAGACAGCCCTATTTGTGCACCGGGATGTCGATGTAGCTGTCGCTGTACCAGCGGATTTTTATGGGGATTCGACCATCGGCGATCGATTCCTCGCTCACATCGCCGCCGGTGCCGTAGTTGATCTGGCGATCCGGCCGTTTGGCGACGCTGAGCACGATGACGATGCGGCTGCCCGGCAATAGCTGGCGGCTTGTCAGCCGTTCACTCTTGAACGAGAGTTTTTGGCGCTCCCCCGCCTTGAGCAGATGCCGATGAGCTCGATCCTGCGCATAGCTTGCGCGGAGTTCGTATGTCGGGCTAAACAGCCGAATGTAGTCGCCGGTTGGAAGCAGCTCGTACACGGAGATGTTCAAATCCATGTCCATCTTGTTGACCGCGAAATCAAGACGCCCGGAAAACAAGCCGTCGAATATGCCCGGCTTGGTCAAAGGATCGCTCGCGAAAATCATGCCGTGACGAGGCGCAAGACTCCTGCTGATGAGATCGGTGGGCGGCGTCCAGGCAGCGTCCCTGCGATCTGTGAAACTCACGGTCTGCTCGAGGAATGCATCGTTCGTCTTTTTGCGCAAACTCAGGCGGTGACTTGCGCCGGAGGCCGCCCCCTCCAGATAGTATCGCAAGGATCCGTCCGCCATCGCGTCAACTGACGGCGCGTGCCGCCATTCGTTGGCGCCCATCACCTCGTAGTTGACGCGGTCGGACAACAAAGCCGGCGTGGCGGCATCCTTGAGAACATGATCGAACCACTGGAAACGCAGCTCGCGGAAATCGACGAGGGCGGCGATCGGGTCAACTTGAAAGCCATGAAGACTGGCGGATGCTCCAAACCGCAGCATCGCGTCATCATACGGGCCAATCAGCAGCGTATGGTTCGCGTGCGGATTGAAGCGATGATGCTGAGAGAAGTAGTACAGATCGGCAGGTTCGCTTGCCGCGTAGTAGCCTGTCATGGTCAGGACGGGGATATCGACCTGCGCAAATTGCTTCTGGTAGGGGATGAAATTCTGCCAATACGCATCATAGCTCGGGTGATTGAGCCAGCGAATGAAGACCGGGTTGTGCTTTCCGTTCACTCTTCCCAGGTCGCGATAGCGTCTGCCGCTCCGATACCATTTCTCATCCATCGCTCGCCACGGCGCCGCGTCAGCTTCGTCGGGGTCCTCCGCTCGAGCCGCGTCGGTCATCTGCAGTGACCATCCGTATGCGCCATTGTGGAAGATGTTGCCCGCCATCGGCAAGCTTACTCCCGGCGCAATCGATGCCGACGTCGCGATCGCCTTGAGCGCGGCAGGCAGCCGCTTGGCGACCGCCCACGGCACATACCCGCCATAGGCATCCCCATACATTCCCACGCGCCCGTCGCTCCAGGGTTGTTTGGCGATCCAATCGATCACCTGGCGTGCATCGGCAGCGGCGAATTCGAAGGGATCGACCCCCGCGGAGGATTTTCGTTTCTCGCTGGTGTAGGCGACGCCCGCATAGCCGTGGGCGGCAGATTCCTTCGAGTAGTTCTGCACATCGCGCCCCGTGCACTCGAGCAACGCCGGCAGGGGCTTGCCCAGGCCGCTCGGG
>Ga0210402_10005050_pt1 | contig 11870 bp, 9 predicted proteins | sample IncBWC7MmetaG_FD_161055 | JGI IMG/M metagenome (GOLD analysis project Ga0210402, IMG submission 161055) | Forest soil microbial communities from Barre Woods Harvard Forest LTER site, Petersham, Massachusetts, United States - Inc-BW-C-7-M | ecosystem: Environmental > Terrestrial > Soil >... | reverse complement strand
TTAGTACGCTTCTTTCAAGTCCTTGAAAGGACAAGCATATCGACAGCGTAGTTCTGCGTGTTTCGAATGCGCAGGCGGCCGGGCAGTTGATTGCCCAAAAGGTCGCGCGGGTATCCACGCCACCGCTGCGATGCCCTGTTCGCCATCGAGGGCGAGATCAACGCGCTCATGCCGCGACGGCTTGAACGGTCGATCCCAGCATCATCCGTGCGGCCTTCTCGCCGATCATGATCGACGGCGCATTGGTGTTGCCCGAGGTCAGCGTCGGCATGATCGAGGCATCGGCGACGCGCAGCCCCGCCAGGCCACGAACACGAAGCTGGTCGTCGACCACCGCCATCGAGTCCACACCCATCTTGCAGGTGCCGACCGGATGGTAGGTGGTCTCGGCGTTGTTCCTTACCCAGTCGAGCAGCTCGTCATCGGCGCTGATGTTCATGCCCGGCGCGATCTCGTCGGTGGCGATGCCCTCCATGGCCGGTGCCGTCATTATGCGCCGGGTGATGCGCATCGCTTCCAGCGTCACCTCGCGGTCGAGCGACGCGCTCAGGAAGTTGAAGCGGATCGCCGGCGGCGTGTCCGGCCGGCTCGACGCGACATGAATGCTGCCGGTGCTCTCCGAGCGCAGGATGTTCATGATCGCGGTGATGCCGGAGGTCTTGGCCAGTTGGAAGTTCTCGCCCACCAGGAACGGGATCCAGGAGATCGCCGCGTCAGGCGCCTCCAATCGGATGCGGGTGCGGATATAGGCGCGGATCGGCGCCGCCGGCAGGCCGAGCAGCCCCTTGCGGTTGAGCGCGTAGCGCAGCACCTGGCCAACGCGGCCGAGGCCGCGCATCTTGTCGTTGTAGGTCATGCCGAGCGCCGGCGGCACCGTCCATTTCATCCGCGGCGAGTAGTGGTCGCGCAGGTTCTCGCCCACGCCTTTGAGCTCGTGGCGCACCTCGATGCCGACCGCCTTCAGCCGCTCCGGCTGGCCGATGCCGGAGAGCTCCAGCAGCTGCGGCGAGTTAATCGAGCCGGCGCTGACGACCACTTCGCGCGTGGCGCGTGCTTCGCGCTGCTGGCCATGCACGTTGTAGCGCACGCCGACGCAGCGCTTGCCGTCAAACAGCAGGCCTTCGGTCAGCGCGTAGGCGACGATGGTCAGGTTCGGCCGGGTGCGGGCGGGATCGAGGTAGCAGACCGCGGTGCTCATACGGCGACCCCCGCGGATGGTCGCCTGGGTCATGCCGATGCCGTCCTGCTTGGCGCCGTTGTAGTCCTGGGTATAGGTGATGCCGACTTGGCCGGCGGCCTTGATCAGCGCATCATAGATCGCGCCGCTCTCGTTGCTCTCGGTCACCTTCAGCGGTCCGTTGCGGCCGCGATAGTTCTCGTCGGCATCGCCCTGGAAGCTCTCCATGTCGCGGAAGATCGGCAGCACCTCGCGATAGCTCCAGCCGCGATTGCCAAGCTGCGCCCAGGTGTCGTAGTCCTGCGCCTGGCCGCGCACGAACACCATGCCGTTGATCGATGACGAGCCGCCCAGCAGCTTGCCGCGCGGGATCGGGATGCGGCGCTGGCCGGTCGACGCCTCGGGCTCCGAGGCATAGAGCCAGTTCGCCCTAGGGTTGTCGATCAGCTTGGCGAAGCCGACCGGGATCCACGACCAGGGATGGCTTTCGCGCCCGGCTTCCAGCACCAGCACCTTGTGCCGGGGGTCGGCGCTCAGCCGGTTGGCCAGCACCGAGCCGGCCGAGCCGGCGCCGACGACGATGAAGTCAAAGCTCCGTTGGTCCATTTTTCTCCCCGCGATTTGCATCGGTCACAAGCGCAGCACCCAGGTGAGCGCAGCGTTGCGTCGTGCGTCAAGTGGTTCTCGTGAGCACTGCATCGTCGAGGACCTGTAGCCGCGCCGAGCGATTCTCAAATCGAATCGCCCCGGCTTCCTTCCGGGTGTCGTCGCTACTCCGCTGCGTCGGCGACGCGCGCCCCGAGGTGGTGGACGAGCTGGCGATCGTGGCGGCTCATGGCCGAAGTTCCGCGGACCACTTCCGGCCATGGGCGCCAGCGCGGCTGCGCCCCATGAATTTGGTCACCCATTACCGTCACCCGCTCGATCACGCGCTCGCCGACAAAGTCGTTGACCACGTAGTGCTGGGTGAAGCGATTGTCCCACATGCCGATCGTGCCGGCCGTCCAGCGGTAGCGAACCGTGAAGGCCGGCTGCTGCACCCAGCGCGTCAGGTAGGCCAGCAGGTGGTCGCTTTCCGGGCCGCTCATCTCGACAATCCGGCGCGTGAAGTGCTCGTTCACATAGAGCGCCTTGCGGCCGCTTTCACGGTCGACGCGCACCACCGGATGGACGGCCGTGCGATCCGCCCGATCATGCGGATGTGCATCGTGCAGCGCGCTCAGCCCGTCGCATAGCTCCTTCAGCGGTGGGGACAAACCTTCGTAGGCGGCGACCAAGCTCGACCACATGGTGTCGCCGCCGACCTCCGGGCACTGCTTCATGTTCAAAATCGACATCAACGCCGGCCGCGGCAGGAAGGTGAGGTCGGTGTGCCATTCGTCGGCTATGCCGCCTTGGCTCGCCTCGAGTCGAAACAGCTCCGGATGATCCTTGGGCGTGCGCTCTTTTAGATTCGGATGGCCCTCGAGCACGCCGAAATGCCGGCCGAAGGCGATATGGTCCTCGGCGCTCATGAACTGGCCAGGGAAGAACAGCACCATATGCTCGTGCAGCAGTCGGCGGATGTCGGCCGCCTCCGCCGCATCGGCCTTGGCCAAAGTCACGCCGGTCACCTCCGCGCCCAACGCCGCCGAGAGGCGCTTCACCTGCCAATTGCACGTCGCCATGGCTGCTCCTTACTCCTTGCTGCCGTCGTCGGCAGTCGCGCCAGTGTAGCGTGTAAGCTCTATTTCGAAACACTCGCGTTGCACCGAGGCCGTCCGCTTCGAGACCACACCACCAATTCCCTTATCTGCGCGATGGCCGTCTCCCTGTCATCATGTCGCCGCCTGTCCTTGCGCACGACATTTGCCCGTCTCCATTGAGGGCGCCGCCTTCAACGATCAGGTCGTCGAGGAGTCCGAACCGAGCGGCTGGAACCGTCCTGACGCAACGCGGCTCAGGGGCCGTTCGGCTCTCTCTACGGCCCTTTCTCTCCAAAGCTGATGACTGCGGGATTTAGTACGCTTCTTCGAAGTAACTGAAATTGCTGAAGAATTCGGAGCGTAGTTCTGCGTGTTTCTAATGTGCGGCCGGTCGGGCGGCTGGTCTGCAACGCTCTCGCACAGGTACGCGCAGACACGATAGCACGAGGCGGCGCTGCCTCGGTCAGCCGTCGGCGGCATTCGCGCTGCTCATCGAGGCGCTGCGCGAGCGCAACTGACGCGAGCCGGCGGACCGAGCAGAGCTGCCTGAGCCGGCCTATGTCCTTGTCGGTTCGATTGCCCCGGATCGGGATCCCAGCGAGTTCTTCTTCCAGCACCCAGGCACGTTGTCGGTCTGCAGCGCGAATCCGGCTGTAACCATCGCTCGCTCGCTGGCGAAGACTCTTGCTGGAGCGGCGCCTAGAGGGAGGCACGCCGCCAAGGGCTTTCTCGACTTGTTCAAGCTTGCGTATGGGCGCCGTGAATAAGTACTTGAATTGACTGGGGCAAAGCGAAGTGGATCTAGTCCCCTAGGCGCGCGGCTCTCCATGTCAAAGCGCAGATATGCGTAGGATTGATCGCAGTGTGACCTAACCGCCTACCTGCAACTTTGCCCAGGTGTCCCGAAGCTCGATAGTGCGGTTGAACACTAGAGCCTTCGACCCGTTAGTCAGGTCCGGGCAAAAATAGCCCTGCCGTTCGAATTGGACTGCTTCTCCCACAGCCGTCTCCGCCAAGGAGGGCTCTAGTAGCGCGCCCGACACGACTTCGAGCGAGCCCCGATTCAAGTCGGCGTCCAGATCGCTATCGGTTCCTGGGTCGGGGCGATTGAAAAGCGTGCTGTACAATCGGACTTCGGCGGGGAGTGCGTGCCGGGCGGACACCCAGTGCAGGGTGGCCTTTACCTTTCGACCGTCTGGAGCGTTGCCGCCGCGGCTGGCTGGATCGTAGGTGCAACGCAGTTCCACCACGTTGCCGTCCGCATCCTTCACCACCTGGCGGCAGGTGACGAGATAGGCATAGCGCAACCTCACCTCTCGTCCCACCGCCAGCCGGAAGAATTTGTTCGGCGGGTTCTCCATGAAGTCGTCACGCTCGATGAAAACCTCTCTGCCAAAGCGCAGGGTGCGCGTGCCGGCGGCACGGTCCCCCGGATGATTGACGGCCTCCAGCTCTTCGACGTGGTTTTCGGGAAAATTCTCGATTACGAGCTTGAGCGGCCGCAGGACGGCCATGCGCCGCTGGGCCGTCTGATTGAGACGGTCGCGGATCGCGTGATCGAACATGGCGAGATCGACGACGCTGTTGGCTTTGGACATGCCGATGCGCCGAACGAAGTCGCGGATCGCCTCCGGTGGCACGCCGCGGCGGCGCAGGCCGGCGAGGGTCGGCATGCGCGGATCGTCCCAGCCACTCACGATGCCGCGCCGTACCAGATCCGTCAGGTAGCGCTTGGAAAGGACGGTGTAGCCGATATTGAGGCGGGCAAATTCGGTCTGGCGTGGGCGCGCCGGGACCGGCAAGTGGTCGAGGAACCAGTCGTAGAGGGGACGATGGTCCTCGAACTCCAGGGTGCAGAGCGAGTGTGTGACATGTTCAATGGCGTCGGACTGGCCATGCGCGAAATCGTAGGTCGGGTATATGCACCAGTCGGTGCCGGTGCGCGGGTGAGGCGCGTGCAGGATGCGATACAAGACGGGATCGCGCAGGTTCATGTTGCCGGACGCAAGGTCGATCTTCGCGCGCAGCACGCAGGCGCCGTTCGGAAACTTGCCGGTGCGCATATCGCGAAACAGGCTGAGATTCGTTTCCACCGAGCGGTCGCGATCGGCTGAAGCACGGCCCGGTTCGGTTAGCGTGCCGCGCATCGCTCGCATCTCGTCGGGCGGCGTGTCGTCGACATAGGCGAGGCCGGCGCGAATGAGGTGCTCGGCCCAGTCGTACAACGTCTGGAAATAGTCCGACGCATGGTACAGATGCACGCCCCAGTCGAAGCCAAGCCAGTGTACGTCTCGCTTGATGGCGTCGATATATTCCTGCTCCTCCTTCACTGGGTTCGTATCATCGAAGCGAAGGTGGCAACGGCCGCCGTATTCGGTCGCCAGGCCGAAATTCAAGCAGATTGACTTTGCGTGGCCGAGATGCAGATAGCCGTTCGGCTCTGGTGGAAAGCGAGTAACTATGCCTTGCACTTGGCCGCGGGCGAGGTCGGCCTGGACCAGGTCGCGAATGAAATCCCGGACCTCTTCGTTCGCAGTGGCCTCCGGCATCGGCTTCTTGTCATCCATGTTCCTGTCAACCTCCACAGCGTACACGAGCAATCGGCGGCCAAGCCAATTGTAGCACTGGCGGCGCGCTCGGCTAGGGTCACGACCATCCACGGCTTCCCCGCACGACGGCGGGCTGCTACCGTTTCAATCGTTCCGAGCGTTCATCCGGGGAGTGTCAAGCTAGAGCAACAAGAGCGGAGGGCAGCATGTCGGGAACATTCGATTTTGTGGTAATAGGCGGTGGTTCTGCCGGGGCTGTGATCGCATCGCGCCTCTCCGAAGATCCCTCTTGCCGAGTGGCTTTGATCGAGGCCGGCGACCGACCGCCCGAGATATCGTCTATGCCCGTGGCGTGCGCGGCGATGCAACTCAACCCGGAAACGGATTGGATGTATACAGGCGATCCCGGCAAGGCCGGCCTTGGCCTCAACGGCCGACGAATGCCTGTGCCGCGCGGGAAAATGCTCGGCGGGTCCTCTTCTATTAACTACATGGTCTATGTCCGTGGCCATCCTGGGGACTTCGACTCATGGGCCAAAAGCGGTGCGACCGGATGGAGCTATGACGAGGTATTGCCCTACTTCCGCAAGAGCGAGGGGCTGACTCCCTCCGCCGAGGTCGCAATCGACACTGCGGCGCACAGTGGCGATGGCCCTTTGGGAGTTTCCGTTCGTTCGCCCCTCATTCCCGCAGCACAAGCCTTTGTGGAGGCCGCCGAGGCCGCAGGCTTCAAACGCGGCGACTACAATGGACGTGATCGGGGCGGCGTTGCCGTGACGTCGTTGTTGCAGACCACCACAAAAAAGGGAAAACGATCCAGCACTTATCAGGCGTTCCTTGAAGGCGAACCCGAGCAACGGCCCAATCTCACGATCATAACCCACGCCGTCGCGACGAAAGTGATTCTGGAAGGATTGGAAGCAAAAGGCGTGATCTACCGCACTAGGGCGGGTGAGGTCAGTGAAGTTCGTGCAGACAAGGAAGTCATCCTCAGCGCGGGTGCCATTGGCTCCCCGCACTTGCTGATGCTGTCGGGCATTGGGCCGCGCGCAGAGCTGGAAGCCGCCGGAGTAGCTTGCGTCCTGGATCAGCCGCATGTCGGCAAGCACCTGAAAGATCATCTTCAAATTGCGCTGTTCTTTCCCGCGCCCGGCGTCGGTGTGCCGCTCAAGGAGATCGCGCTATCTTTGGGTCCTGACGTTTTCCGCGGGCCCGGCGGGCCGTTGCCGGCGGATCCAGCTGACGACGTAAATTTGTCGGCCGAACAGAGCGCCCTAAAGCAAGAAGCGGGGCGCCGACTCGCTGAGTGGGCAACGAATGGCACAGGCCTTCCGGCGTCGTCGCTTTATGACGCCGTCGCGTTTTTCTCGACGGGTCTGGGCGACATGCATAGCCATGACGCCCAGATCGGCTGCTTCGTCACCAATGGAGACGACGATCTTGTCCGAGTGAAGCTGAATGTCGACACGTCATTGTATTTCGACGACGCCGCCAAACGTCTGGCACCAGATGCCGAACATATTATTCTTCTGGCTAATCCGGTGTTACCTCACAGCGAAGGCGAGATTGTTCTAACCAGCGCCGATCCCAACGTTCATCCGTCGATTCGCTTGAACTACTACGACGACCCCCACGACATGAAGGTCATGCGAGCCGTCGTGCGCTGTGCACTTGATATCGCGGCACACTGGCCTGGCAATCGCAAGATCGGCCCTGTGCTGATCCCGCCCTTCCTAGCCAAGAAGCACGGCCATGTTGGAGATGCCGAGCCAAGCGACGCCTTGTTGGAAGATCTCGCGTTGCATTTTTCGTGCACGGTATATCACGAGACATCGACCTGTCGGATTGGCAACGTGGTCGATCCAAGGCTTCGGGTCGTGGGCGTGAAGAATTTACGCGTGGTCGATGCGAGTGTTATGCCCAACGTAATTAGCGGCAACACCAACGCACCGTCGATCATGATCGGTGAAAAGGCCGCAGAGATGATTGCGAGTGACCACAGCGTGAAGCTCGTAGAGTTTGTGGGCGAACGTCCCCTAGCCGTCCATAATACAGTGTGAAAAATCCGAACGGAGGATCGGCCTAGCAACAGCCTTTTGTCTCTTCCTCGTCGGGAGGGCTAGGCCGATGAAGCGCCGTCGATAGCGATCTCCGCCCCGGTGATGTAGCTGCTCTCATCGGAGAGCAGGAATGCCACCAGCTGCGCAACCTCTTCCGGCGTCCCGTGACGGTGCATCGGCACCTGCTTCATCCGCTCCTCGCGCTGCTCGGGCGTGCGAAACGCGATCATATCGGTGTCGATTGGACCGGGATGAACCGAGTTCACCCGGATTTTGCGGCCGGCGAGGTCGATCGCTGCCGACTTGGTCATGCCCCGCAGCGCCCATTTGGTTGCGGCATAGGCGAAGGACCCAGGCGAGCCCTTGAGCCCGGCGACTGACGAGATATTCACGATGGACCCTCCGCCCGAGCGCTCCATCGCCGACACCACCGCCTTCATGCCGAGGAAGCAGCCGTACTGATTGATCTGGATGTGCCGCTGCCAGAGCGCGTCGTCGGTCTCCATCAGCGCGGCCGGCTGGTAGATTCCGGCGTTGTTGACCAAGCCGTGCAAGCCGCCGAGCTTCTGGGCGGCTTCGACGGCGCGGGCCCAATCGGCTTCCGAGGTCACATCGTGTCGGACGAAGGACGCAGCCGACCCGAGCTCGACAGCCAGTGCTTGGCCCTGATTGTCCAGCACGTCGCCGATTACGACCTTCGCACCCTGCGCTACCAGCAGGCGGGCCTCCGCGGCACCCTGGCCGCGCGCCCCGCCGCTCACAAGCACTACCTTGTTGTCGAAGCGCGCCATATCCGCTTCCCCCGATTACCGACAAGGAAGTTTGGCAGATCGAAAAGCCTGGTCCAACATCTGTTAACGTTGGGTCACAACAGGCGTGCGGCGGTGGGTCCTGGCCGGATGTTTACGAGGTGCAGGCCGAGGACGACGCGGAAGACCAACCGCTTCGCCTCTGGCCGCTGCGACTCGGTCTCGGTCGTCGCCTGCTGGAACTCAATGTTGGCGGACAGGGCCTCGACGGCACTGACGAACTCGATCAGAGCACCTTCGCCCGTCAGGTTAACGATCCGCCCTCCGCGCCGATCGAGCACCGGCTGCAACCGCTCGGCGCGTACAATGCCAGACACCCTCACAATTGTGGTTCCCAATGCCAAGTTGCGCGCGGCTCTCGCCACCGCGCTTGTCGACCTCGGCCACCGCCTCGAGGCGGCGGTCGGCCAACCCATCACATTCATTAGCCGGACGCGCGAATGGTGAGCCACCGATGGCCGTTGCAACCAACAGCAGCGACCCGCCAGACATGATGGCAGCGGTCGGCGAGTTTTTGGAGGCAGTGAGCGGCCCTCCGAGCGACCTTCTCAATTGATCGCCGCGTCGTTAGCGTTTCTGAGGGGCGACGGTTTATCCGTCGTACGCGCGGCACGGCAACCTGCAGTCCGCGTCAGACTAGGCCCTATTCCGTTGCTGCCACTGCCTCACACTTTCGGGATCAGGAATTGCTTGTTGACGCAGTTCTCCAGCCGTCCGTCGCGCAGATAGCGCGCCGCGGTGCGGGCCGCGAAGGCCCGGTTATCGCGCATGCTCTCGGGCGTGTAAAAAGCCGAATGCGGTGTCAGCAAAAGGCGATGGCGGATCCAGTCCTCGCTCTTCTGCCATGCTGCGATCAGCCGGCGTTGCGCGTTCGCCGGCTCCTCCGGCAGCACGTCGAGTCCGGCCGCCTGCACCGTGCCGTCCTTCATTGCATCGTGCAGCGCGTCGATGTCCACCACCGGGCCGCGCGCGGTGTTGATAAGGATCATACCCCGTTTGGCGGCGGCGAACGCCTCGGCGCCGATCAGGCCGCGCGTCTCAGCTGTCAGCGGCGTGTGGATGCTGACGAAGTCGCATTGCCCCATCAGTTCGGCGAGCGTGTCGGCGCGGCGCACGCCAATCGCGAACTGGTAGCCGTTCGGTTGGTACGGGTCGTAGAACACCACGTCCAAGTCGAAGGCCTTCGCGCGGAGCGCCGCCGCGGTGCCGATCCGGCCCATGCCGACGACCCCAAATGTGCATATCGACAGACGTCGTCCGAATGGATTATGCGCCGGGCGCCAATTGCCCTTCAGGTCCGCGCGTAATTCCGAATCGTGATAGGCGACGCTCTTCGCGAGGGTCATCATCAGGGCGATCGCATGATCGGCGACCTCCCGCGTGCCGTAATCCGGCACATTGCAGACCGGAATGCCCAGTTTGCCGAACCGCTCGATGTCGACGTCGTCATAGCCGACGCCGTACTTCACGAAGATGCGACAGGCCCGCAGCTTATCGATGTATGGCGGAGGGCAACCGCCGACAACCGCGTCCGCGTTCGCCCATTGCTCGTCGCTGACGTCCTCGAATTTTTCACGGAATTCCAACTCGAACCCGGAGCCGACGGCTTCAGTCGCGACCGGTACAAGCCGAGCGGGCAAGTTCGGCCAGAGAATGCGCATCGCCATGACGTCTCCTCGTTCGATATCATGGCCAAAGTGCCATCGCCCCCGCCCAATGACCAGACGCGAGCGACGGACCGGAACCAGCCGATTCGGCCGAAAGCGATGCGAGTCGCGCTGAAGCGGGATTAGGCCGGGGCGGCCGCGATCGCGGCCAGGCTGGAGTTGCCGAGACCTACAGCGGGCGAAGTAGGGATCCATTGTTCGATCGCCACGGACCTGCTTTACCTGGACGGAGAGAACATCGCGGCCGTGCCGCGGATCATATCAGGAAATCGTTCTATCAAATTGATGCCGGCATACGGCGGTCGCACAGTCGTAGACGCACTATTTGTTGCCGGTGGACAGGCAGGAGATGAAGCATGACCGACAATCTCGTGCAGTACGAGACGGACGGCGGTATCGCCATCATCACGATGAACCGGCCCGAGAAGCTCAACGCCGTCAATCACGAGCTGCGGTCCGGCGTGTCCGAGGCGCTGATCCGGGCAGATGACGACAAGTCGATCCACGTCGTCATCCTGCGATCTAACGGGCGGGCTTTCTGCGTCGGCTACGATATTGACAGCGACACGCCTGAGCGTGCCGCACGTCGTTTCGACGCGCTCAAATGGCGCGAGTCCCTGACCGAGGACCTGCGCTTCGAGATGATCCCGTGGTACATGCGCAAGCCCGTGGTCGCCTCGGTGCAGGGTCACGCGCTCGGCGGCGGCTGCGAGCTTGCCATGTTTTGCGACATCACCATCGCGGCCGAGAACGCGATCTTCGGCGAACCGGAGATCCATTTCTCGAACGTCGGGCCGGCCATCGTCATGCCTTGGATGATTGGTTTCAAGAAGGCCCGCGAGCTTCTCTACTTCGGAGACATGATCGACGCGCAAACGGCGCTGCAGCTCGGCATGATCAATCGGATCGTGCCACTCGCCGAGCTGCAGGAAAGGACACTCCGGTTCGCCAAGCGCATGGCACTGATTTCACCGGAAGCGCTCGCGCAAACCAAGCTGGCCATAAACCGCGGCGCCGACGCTATGGGCTTCACGAATGCCATGCATGCCGGACTCGACGTGGTGGCTCCACTCTATGCGGCAAAAACGGACGTCGGCGTCAAATTCACCGAGATCCGACAGAAGGAAGGTCTGCGCGCCGCGCTCAAATGGCGCCGCGATCAGTTCGCGCAATACGAGGACTGACGTTGCCGAAGATGCCCGCGCTGGACGGGCACTAGTCTCGCTGTCGCCTGGCGAGTCGGGGGCGCTCGCTCAGCTTCCCAATTGGCTGGCCGATGGCCCGCTCAAGATGGCGCGCCGGTCGCCGCACTTTCCAGTGTGCTCTTGATTACCTGATGTTGGGAAAGGTTGCGGAGCACTCGCGCCAGGTGAGGGCCGTTTACGTTTCCGGCCCTCTCGCCGTAAGGCTTTGAATTTATTCACTAGTTGCAGGCCGCCCCTGGGCACCATTCCTTTCAAACACTTAACCATCACCACCGCAACAACGCAGCTTTGTGTGCGAGTCGCCGCTATCCCCGTTTCCTGTACCGGTCATCGAGTTTGCTCATCGGCCTCGGCGATGTGCGTTCCTGACTGATGCGCATAGCGCTCGACCATGATCATGGTTTTGTGGCCGCTGATGCGCTTCACGGTCGGAAGATCGACTCCTGCGTGGACGAGATGCGTGATAGCCATATGCCGCAAGGTGTGGCGAACCACCTGCCTTGAATCGAGGCCAGCGCGTTGGACGATCTGCCGGGGTTACTTGGCCAGCATGAGCTGATCGCCCACCGCAGCCGGCGGCCCGTTGCTGCAATGAACGATGTGCGCAAGCAGCGTCTAGGCGCGCTGCGCCATCGATATTGGACTCTAGTTGGACTCGACATTTGCTGCCGAATTCTAAGTGCTTGATTTAATTGGCGCTCCCTACGGGATTCGAACC